>Ga0255055_10000358_pt1 | contig 35576 bp, 23 predicted proteins | sample JV7_2_27_MG_FD_188633 | JGI IMG/M metagenome (GOLD analysis project Ga0255055, IMG submission 188633) | Seawater microbial communities from Jervis Inlet, British Columbia, Canada - JV7_2_27 | ecosystem: Environmental > Aquatic > Marine > Inlet | place: Canada: British Columbia | collected...
CAGCTCCTCGAATTCCTGCATGGGATAGCCCTTTCCATAAGGTCCCCTAACGAAAACATAGCCGTTCTTTTTGAGCTTTCCGAGGGCATTCGTCACATTGCCGACTTCCCTTACGTGGAGATCTATATGTTTTTCAGAGAACGATGAAATAGATATGGGTGCCTCGCCTATGCCAGGTAATCCTACCATCACGAACTGCCCCGGGTCATGGTTACATCTGAAGTCTGCGCGTATATTCACTATGTCAGGGGTCTCCCTGAAAAATTTCCTGATCTTCACTTTCCTTGGCAGATATTCGTTCATATGTTAATTCCCTCAAACGAACCGGGCTCCTTCTTTGACATCTGACTAATCAGCTCGACAAAGTCTATCCTTGTGGGGCAGAATCGTATGCAGCGGCCGCATCCTGTACAGAGGTTTAAACCGTGTCTGTCCCTGAACCACTGGAGCTGGTGATATATCCTGTGCTTGAATCTTCCGTCCCTGCTCTCACGGAACACGTGATTGCCTGCTACTTTTGTGAAGGACTTGAGCTGGCAAGAAGCATGGAATCTAATTCTCGTACCGGATTTGAGATTCATATCATTCTTATCCTCTATGCTAAAGCAGTAGCAGCTCGGACAGAGGAGGTTACAGGCGCCGCAGCTTATGCACAGTTCAACGCCCTTTTTCCATACCGGGTTATCGTAAAGCTGGGATATGTTCTTGTTCTTCAGGCGATTTGCATTCTTCACAACCTTCTCCTCGGTGAGGGGAATCTTGTCTGTCTTTGTGAAGAATTTTTTGTATTCCTCGATCAGCTCCCTGCCCTTCTCGGAAGTGACCTCAACCAGGAAGACAGGACCGTGATCAAAGAGCATGAGATCCTGGCACTCCTCAAGGTCCATTGATTCACAGAAGCAGTATTTATCGAACGCGGACTTGCATTGGTAGCCAATGAGCAGGGTGTTCTCCCTCTCCCGGGTGTAATAGACATCGCTGTTCTCGTTCATGAACATCATGTCCTGTCTCAGTATGGAATTGAGGTCACAGCGCTTGGCTCCCAGTATGATCTTTCTCCTTGGTTTGCTCTTTGGAACGGACATTCTGCTCCCATGGAAATCGAAGAGGATCTCCAGGGGCTTGAAGAAGAGCCTCTTGAGTGGGAGATAGGAATGCTCCTGAAGCACAACCTCCCGGGATCCGGAAACCTTCTCGAACTTTGTGACACCATTCTTTTTCACGGGAGCATAGACATCGGTTTTTCTGGAGATTAGTTGGATGAGCTTGTCCAGATCCCGTTTCTTTAGTTCAAAACACGACATGTTATTTCTTTTAATATTTATTACCCATGCCTATAAAATAAATAAGGTGATGTTTCTATGGTCAGGGTTGCGATAAATGGTTTTGGAAGGATCGGGAGGAACTTCTTCAGAGCTGTTCTTGGCGACAAATCGATTGATGTCGTTGCTATAAATGATCTCACGGATGCAAAGACGCTTGCTTATCTGCTTAAATATGATTCTGTTCACGGCACCCTTGATGCTGACATAAAGGCGAAAGGGAGCTCTGTTGTTGTCAATGGGAAGGAGATACCTGTCACCGCCATCAAGGATCCTGCACAGCTTCCGTGGAAGAAGCATAAAGTTGACGTTGTGCTCGAATCCACCGGTGTGTTCAGAGCGAAGCCCGATGTTGTGAAGCATCTCAATGCCGGTGCAAAGAGGGTTGTGATATCAGCCCCGCCAAAAGGCGATGACCCAATAAAGCAGATTGTCATGGGGGTAAACGAGGATACTCTCACAAAGGATGACAACGTTATATCACTGGCTTCCTGCACGACAAACTGCCTCACGCCTCTCGTCAAGGTGCTTGATGACTCATTCGGTGTGAGCAAGGCTTTCATGACCACTGTTCACGGTTACACAAATGATCAGATGATTCTCGACCTTCCACACAAAGACCCCAGGAGGGGCAGGGCGGCAGCCGTGAACATAATCCCTACAACAACAGGTGCCACAAAGGCTGTGGTCGAGGTGATACCAAAGCTCAAGGGAAAGATAGACGGGCTCGCCATGAGGGTCCCGGTTGCTGACGGTTCCATAGTTGACCTTGTTGCAGAGCTCAAGAGGAACGTGACCCCTGAGGAGGTCAATGCAGCATTCAAGAAAGCCTCTGCCTCAGGAAGGCTCAAGGGCATACTCCAGTACACGGAGGATTATATAGTGTCATCCGATGTGATTAACAATCCATACTCTTCTATTTTTGATGCGAAATCCACCATGGTTGTGAATGGCAATTTCGTCAAGGTCCTCTCATGGTATGACAATGAATGGGGATATTCGACAAGGCTTGGCGAATTCATGAAATACGTAGCAAAGAAGATGTAGATGCTAACGATAGACGACCTTAAGGTTAAGGGAAGGACGGTATTCCTTAGGGTTGATATAAATGCTCCTGTTGAGGATGGCAGGATACTCGATAATGAAAGGATCAGGGCTCATGCAGGAACCATTAAGGAGCTGTCTGATAAGGGCGCTAAAACTGTTATTCTCGGTCATCAGGGACGTAAAGGAGACCCGGATTTTTTGCCCCTTAAACAACACGCAGCTCTACTCAGCAAGCACGCAGGAAAGAGAATCCGTTTTATAGACGACGTGGTTGGAGCCAGAGTCACCGAAGCCATAAAGAACCTCAAAGATGGTGAAATACTACTGCTGGATAACGTCCGCAACCTCAAGGAGGAGACCTTTGAGCTCTCTCCCAGGGATCATTCCAAAGGCAGGCTAGTGAAAACGCTTGCGCCTTTGGGCGATTTCTTCATCAATGATGCGTTCTCCGTATCGCACAGGTCGCATGCATCTGTAGTGGGTTTTACTGCTGTGATGAAGTCAGCTGCGGGAAGGGTCATGCAGAAGGAGGTGGAGAACTGCAGCAGGTTCCTTGGTATTGTAAAGAGACCATTCATTCTTGTTGTTGGTGGCAAGAAACCCAAAGAGGTGCTTGACATTGTCGCCCATCATGCACCGAAATGCGACTCTGTTCTGGTCAGTGGGGTCATAGGAGAGCTGTTCCTGCTCGCGACGGGAAGAGAGCTAGGATCTAAAGAGGGATGGATCAGGAAGAATGGGTTGATGGATACTTTTGATCTGGTCAAGAAACTATACTCAAATCATAAATCTAAGATTATGCTTCCTGTTGATGTTGCCGCGGATTCGCATGGCCGCAAAGATGTGAGCGTGGAGGGGCTTCCCAGTAAGGATATGATATGGGACATAGGCTCCAGAACGATCGCTTTGTTCTCGACGGAGATAAAGAAGTCCAGGATGCTGATAATGAAAGGAACCCCAGGCAATTACCTAATGAAGGGATTTGAGAAGGGGACGAGAGAAATCCTCAAAGCCGTTGAAGGTTCGAAGGCATTCTCCCTTCTTGGAGGAGGGGACACATCAACAGCCGTGGGACTTTTCGGGATTGATAAAAAGAAGATAACGTACGTGTCTCTTGCTGGCGGGGCGTTCATAGAGTTCGTATCAGGCAGGAAGCTGCCTGGTATCGAGGCCTTAAAGTAGGTCCATATCCAGCTTATTGAGGAATGGCAACATCCTCATGAGATAGAACACAGCATTTATGTTCCTGTTGCTTGTTTTTTTGTACCATCTCCTAAAGATCATGCCGTATCTTATCTGTTTTCCCACAGCTTTCTTCCATCGCTTCTCGTACCTGCTCAGGTAATGTTCAGAGAAATCGCCGATTTCCAGAGCTTCCCTAACCGTCTTCACAGCGATATCAGCACACTTGAGACCATATACAATACCACCTCCAGACCACGGCTTGACCTGAGCTGCAGCATCACCTATGAGCAGTATCCTTTCGTGATAGCTCTTGACAGGGCCCATTGCTATCGGCCCGCCCATCTTCTCATAATTCTCGATGCCAAAGAAGCCCTCAAGCTGGCTGTACTTGACATTCCTGCCCAGCATGCCATACTCCGTCGTAGTCCCTCGGGGTATCTTCCAGAAGAAGCCATCCCTGAGCCTGTCCCTGTCAAAGAACAGCTCCACATGATCGCTGACGTCGCGGACTTTTTCAATCGCTATGATGCCTGTCAGGTTCTCCTCAGGATGGAGGCCAAGCCTTCTCCTAACCAGCGAGTTCGCCCCGTCGCATGCCAGAAGGATGCTGGCTTCAAGCTCTCCCCGGTTCGTTTTCACAATGACCTTATCCTTCCTGACAGTGAAATCCGAAAGCCGTGTATTGAAATCTATATCGATGCCCTTCGAGAGGGCCTTGTCCATCTTCTCCCGATTGATGATATAAGCAGCCGTGTTTTTTTTCGTGAGACTTACTTTCCTGTCATTGGAGTGGAGGAAAGCTCCCTTTGCCTTGTGATCGATAAAATCATCCCTGATCTCAATCAGTTTCCCAAGGTTCGTTGATATGAGCCCTGAACAATGGTTTGGTTTTCCCACCTCGCCGTGCTCCTCAAGTATCCTGAAACTGAGCCCCGCCTTCTTACAGAGCCCTGCAGAATAAAGGCCTATAGGCCCCGCACCGGCTATAATGACATCATACATACTCTAAACATGGAGAAAACATTAATATGTATTTATAATAATTAATGATAATATTCCCCCCACGTGGTTTAATATGGCATTCAACTATAAGCTCCTCATAATCATACCCATAGCATTGCAGATATTTGCAGTCTCCGTGATCATGAATCACTATCTTGTTTCTGGAGAGTTTTTCGAGAGGGCGATAGATCTCAAGGGAGGCACTGCAATAACCGTCACTTCCGGCCCTGTGGACATAAACAGCATCAAGTCTTCCCTTTCAGCCAAATTCGGCACTGTCAATATAAGGGAATTCAGGGGCATCTCCGGTACGGGCATAATAGTGGAGTTTGATACGGAAACAGACTCTGATGGTGTCATTCAGGAGCTGAAATCCCTGGGTATTGATACGAGGGGGTCATCCATTGAATCCGTGAATCCTGCACTTGGGGAGGCTTTCTGGATCCAGGGACAGATTGGCATAATTCTCGCTTTCATAATGATGGGTGTGATAGTGTTCATACTATTCAGGACATTTGTTCCCTCGCTTGCTGTCATACTCTCTGCCACTTCCGATATCCTTGTCACACTCTCGATGATGCTTATTTTTAACATAGAGGTCTCGCTTGCAGCTATCGCCGCCCTGCTTATGCTCATAGGTTATTCTGTTGATACAGATATCATGCTCACGTCACGCCTTCTGAAGACAAGGGGCAGTGGTATCCCAAAGAAGATAAAATCGGCTTTCAAGACAGGTATAACAATGACCCTGACCAGTGTTGTGGCGATAACAGCGATACTGCTGTCGTCCATATCCCCTGTTCTGGCCCAGATAGCAAGCATACTGCTCATGGGATTGCTGGCTGACCTGGTTTTCACATGGTGCCAGAATTCTGTGATACTGAGATGGTACTGCGAAAGGAGGCACATAGGTGATGAGTAATGATTAAGTACTGGAGGATCCTGATACTTGCAGTGACGGTCTTCGGGGCAATTCTGGCTATAGGATATGGTCCCCCCAGAGACGGAGTAGAGATAGTATATGTCAGCTCCGGGTCTTCTGCAGCTGGAATCCTTTCTCAGGGAATGATTATAAACAGTGTGAATGCGCAGGCCGTGAAGAACATAAAGGACTGGGATGCTGTCATGCAGGACATAGGCAACAACATTACGGTTGTCGCTAACGGTGAGGAGTATGAAATCGAGATCAATGAAACGCTTGGTATAGATGTGATTGAGGTGCAAAGGCTTAATCTTGATTTCGGCCTCGACTTACGGGGAGGCACAAGGATAACGCTCACGCCAACAGAGAACGCGACAAAGGATATGATAGATGAGGTTGTTGCAACCCTGCGGACCAGGGCCAATATATACGGCCTTCAGGAGATCAGGTTCTTTTCTGTCCGCGGTGTTGACGGCAGATACTACGTCCAGATAGAGGCTGCGGGCGTAGGCAGGGACATAGTCGATAACCTGCTTACAAAACAGGGTATGTTCGAAGCAAAGGTCCTCAAGCCCGTGAACCTGATAAACGGCTCCGGTACGCTTGAGCTTGGTAAGAATATACATGACATCGAGTCCGTTGGAAACAAGACAATAGAACTTGATGGTGAACTCATAAAGATTAATGATACCTTTACTGTGGATGACACGGAGTTCCAGCTGATGAACGTGACCAGTGGCCAGGTAGTGATGCTTGCCACCGTTTATGATGGAAGTGATATAGAGATGGTGAAGACTGACCCACAGAGCTCCGGGATCTTCCCGCGTGGTGGCGTGTTCCAGTTCTATTTCGTTGTGCTTGTTTCAGAGGAGGGAGCGCAGAGGTTCGCTGATGTGACTACAGGCATCCCGAGCTTTGTTGACCTTAACTCAGGGGAAAGGTACCTTGATTCCAGGATACTGCTTTACCTTGACGGACAGACTGTTTCCGACCTCCAGATAGGTGCTAACCTCGGTGGTGTGGTATACACAACCCCACAGATCCAGGGAGCGCGCTCGACAATGGAGGAGGCTATCCAGGAGAAGCTTGAGCTTCAGAGCATACTGAGATCGGGGGCTTTGCCGACAACACTCGAGACCTCATCGATACAGGTCATCTCTCCAACGCTTGGAAGCGATTTCATACAGTCCGCATTCCTTGCAGGCCTTGCAGCCGCTGCGATGGTCGTGATAATATCATTCGTCAAGTACAGGCGGATTAAGGTTGCCCTTCCGCTTGTGATTATGGGCCTATCCGAGGTGATAATAATACTCGGGATAGCAGCAACCAATGACACGGCGATATGGGGTATTGTCCTTTTCATAAATTTCATGATAGTTGTGACCGCCTGGTGGAAGAAGGCAGAGGTTGACATCTTTGCATGGATTGGAGCGTTCCTCATACCCCTGGTAGGCATGGCTTCATGGACTATAGACCTGCCTGTTATAGCTGGTATGCTTGCTGCGATAGGTATGGGTATAGACCATCAGATTATCATAGCTGATGAGACATTATCAGGCGATAGTGATGAGGAGAAGAAATCGTACACCATGAAGGAGAAGGTCAGGCGTGCATTCTTTATAATATTCGGTGCATCAGCGACCACTATCGCCGCCATGATTCCGCTGATGTCCATAGGGATCGGTCTGATTAGGGGATTCGCGATTACAACAATAATAGGCGTGCTTGTTGGGATCCTGATAACACGGCCTGCCTATGCAAGGATAGTGGAACTGACGGCTAAAGAGTAAATCATATAGCTTTCGCTTCTTCCTCGCTTATCTTTTCTACAATATAATCATAGTGTGTGATGACGTAATCATCCCTCTGGACATCAGGGATAAAGTCTTTCCTGAACTCCATAATCCCCAAGTCTGTTTTCACTGTAACGAATTCACCCACAAAGGTTACCCTGCCTGCATAAGCAGAACATGTATCAAGCCTAACATCCTTGAATACCTCTGATCGCCATTTGATGGCATCCTTGTGGTCATGCCAGAAATATTGCCTTATGGTAGCAGAGTCTATCTTTTCTTTGTTCAGTTTCTTTGTCGTCAAATAGCACATGCGCACGGCTATCTTGAATGTTTCCTCAGGGTCCACGTCAGCTATGTCTCCTGAAGCTGTCTTGCTGCTTAGATCCTCTAGGAAAGCCTCGGTGATGTCTCCGCGGTTGACCAGAGTAATACCGCAGGGAACCGCATACTTAAGAAACAGAAGCTTGTCCTCCTCAGAAGCGAACTCTATTTTCATTCCAACCCTTTATTGAATTCGGAGAGAATCTTTTTAGCCCTTTCCTCTGTGAGCTTCTCCATTATATGACCCGCATAGACAAATACCCAGTCACCCTTTTCAGGCTTCAGAAACTCGATCCCGGCCTCCTTTTGGACGCTACCAAAGTCCACAAGGACGCTCTCCTTGTTGATTTTTATAACCTGACCGGGGATTGCCATGCACATAGGACTATTTTATGGGCGTAAAACATTTATATATATTAACTCCATGAAATTATATTATATGAAAGTAACATTCTCTATTTTAAAAGCTGATGTCGGTGGTTTTGTAGGACACTCGCATTCACACCCGGAGATACTGAAGCTTGCAGGAGATGAGTTACAGGTTGCACAGGATCAGGGAAAGATAATCGATTTTTATGTGACAAGATGTGGTGATGACCTGGAACTTATCATGACGCACAAGAAGGGTGTGGAGAACAAGGAAATACACGGCATTGCATGGGACGTTTTTATCAAGGGAACAGAGAGAGCAAAGCAACTGAAGCTCTATGGAGCAGGACAGGATATCTTAAAAACATCATTCTCCGGTAATTTGAAAGGTATGGGACCCGGGGTGGCGGAAATGGAATTCGAGGAAAGGAAATCCGAACCAATAATTGTTTTCATGGCTGACAAGACAGAACCCGGGGCATGGAACATACCAATATACAGGATGTTTGCCGATCCTTTCTATAATCCGGGACTTGTCATAGACCCAGAGATGCACGAAGGATTCAAGTTCGATGTCCGGGATGTCTTTGAGAAGACACATGTATGGTTCTCATGTCCTGAACAGGCATATGACATGCTCGCTCTCCTTGGTACAGTGGGACGTTATGAAGTTAAGGAAGTAAGGTTGAAGACAACAAATGAAGTGGCAGCAGTCACGTCAACTGAAAGGCTTAATCTCATAGCAGGAAAATACGTAGGCAAGGACGACCCTGTAATGGTTGTGAGATGCCAGCACGGACTTCCTGATGTCGGAGAGGCTCTTGAACCATTCGCATGGCCCCATATTGTCGGAGGTTGGAACAGGGGAAGCCACAACGGACCCCTTATGCCTGTCACAGAAAAGACAGCCAACACGGGCAGGTTTGACGGACCTCCAAGGGTGATAGCACTGGGGTTCCAGCTTGCTGACGGACATCTCGAGGGGCCTGTTGACATGTTTGACGACCCGTCCTTTGACCTGGCTCGTGAAGAGGCAAACATAATTGCGAACTTCATGAGAAGGAATGGACCGATGCAGCCGCACAGACTAGAAGACGAGGAAATGGAATATACGAATCTTAAGGAAATCAAAAAGAGGATAAAGATGAGGAAATACTGAATAACCTAACGGTTATCCTCTTTTATTTTATTTTTATTTCAGAATATGAGACTCAGCTTTCAATCTCTTGTGCACTTCGTCCAGGCTCATGGGCATTACCTTTGTGTGGGCCATAATTTCCATGAATCCCACTTCGCGCTTGTATCTGGGCACGATCTGCATGTGAAGGTGCTGAATGGATGCGCCTGCAACTTCTCCGATGTTTATGCCTATATTGAATCCTAGGGGTTTCATTGCCTTTTTGAGCATCTTAATCGACTTCTTACCCAGACCAAAGAATTTATCAAACTCTTCCTTAGTGAGCTCATCAAGGTTTTGTATATGCTTAATGGGGACAACCTGTAGATGGCCTGGGTTGTAGGGAAATATGTTCAGGATCACCATCATGTCCTTGTCCTTGTGAACGATCTTTGATGGCACGCTTTTGTCACCGCGGGCGATAGCGCAGAAAATACATCGATCCTTCTTATGGTGATCTTTCTTAACCCATTTTCCCCGTGATGTGGCCCAGAGATATTCAAGATACATATCAATAACCGTCAGCCAATTCCTGGATTGCCTTTTCAGGGTCCTCTGATTTTACTATAGCCGAGGCCACTAATATACCTACTGTTCCCAGTTTAAGGGCTATGCTGACATCTTCCCTCTTGTTTACGCCCGCGCCGCACAGGACCTTGACATTGGGATTCGCATTCCTTACCAGCTTCACAGACTCCTCAATAATTTCTGGCTTAGCTGTTGATACTGATACTGTACCGCCTATGAGTTCAGGTGGTTCCACTGCAACGTAATCGGGTCCCAGCTTCGCAATCGTTTCGACAGCTTTTGGATCTGGCGCACAGGCTACCGACACGAGACCGCACTGTTTCGCGCGCTGAATGTTCTTCTCGATCTCTTCCATTGGCAGCGGCCTCTCGGAGTGGTTGATAAGCGTGCCTGTTGCTCCTGCAGCTCTGACTGCTTCTGGAAGAATGTGACCCGTGTGCGAACCGTATTCTGCTGAGTCTATGTGCTGGGCGTAAGTTGGCATTATCTTCGAGACTGTTGATATGTCTGTGGGCTGGACAGCAAGAATGATATCGTACTTGTTAGAATTTAAAAATTTCCTTGCTGCTTCTGCGAGCCTTAAGGCATTTCGTCCTGTGCCTTGCTCATATGTTTTCAGGTTGATAAGTAAAAGTGGTTTCATGAATATATACAGAATCCAAGATTAATAAAATTTTCCTCTATTAATTATTTAAGAGTGCAGGGACTAATTATATGGTATATAGTCATTAATGATGATTAACAATGCGTAGACTAGAATCTATTCAGGAAAAAATAGTCACTCTTATTTCTGAAAATAATTATGGGCTTACAATAGAGGAAGTATCAAATAAGTTGCATATTAACAGGGGAACTGCTTCTAAATATCTTGCCATTCTTGAGGCCCGTGAAAAGATCCTGGTAAGGGAATTGGGAAAAGCCAAGCTGCATTATCCCAGGACTAAAGCTCTGGAGGTGAAACTAAAATGAGAAAATCCCAGGTTTCCTTCAGGTCAACATGGAAAGCTTCCCTGATAATACTAACACTGTTCATGATAACATTCGCGTTCATGGGGTACATAATTGCAGAGAATTCAACAGAATATCCAGATCAGGATGTTCAGACAGGATGGACAACATCAACAGGAACAACTCACTGGGATTTAATAGATGATGATCTGGGAGGGACGGAAAATGGGGATTATGTTTACACAACAGGTAGTGGCACAACAGATGAGTGGAATTTCACCGAATGTCCCTCAGATGTCCAGAATGTTACAGAGTTGCGAATAAAATTAAACATTTCAAGGGTTGACGGGGGAAGGATATTTTCCGGGGATGTTGACTGGTCTTACGATGGGGGAGCAACATACAACACGACAAAAAACACAGGTGCATTTCCCACCACACCAAATGTTGTAACAGTTATATGGACGGACCTCAACCTGAATAAACAGGAGTGTGATGATTTACAGGTAAGGATTGTTTCAAATCAGGTTTCAGGTGGTGCTCAGAGGAATCATTACATACATGCCGTTAATATGGAAATCATATACACGCCATTTGATACTACTCCTCCCACATATATTTACGATGAGGATAATACTTCAGGTTCCATAGAGGTTGGGGAAACAGCGGGGGTTTCTGCTTACTGGGATGATTCACAATCAAACCTGGAAACTGCCATTCTCAGGACCAATGAGACGGGTACATGGGATAACAGGAGTTATTATGAGTTTACAGGAAAGCCGCAATACAGTAACTTCACTATAGACACAACAGGACAGTTTGGGGAGACCATCTGTTGGGTGATATGGGCTAATGATACTGAGGTCAGTCTTAACGCCAGCATGGCATTAGATGAGCACTGTTTTGATGTTGTTGATAACACGCCTCCAACATATATTTATGACCTAGATAATTCGAGTTTGGGTTCGAGTGATGGTGACATCATAGAGGCATCCGCTTACTGGGACGACAATATAGAACTTGAATATGCCATTCTCAGGACCAATGAGACGGGTACATGGGATAACAGGAGTTATTATGAGTTTACGGGAAAGCCGCAATACAGTAACTTCACTATAGACACAACAGGACAGTTTGGGGAGACCATCTGTTGGGTGATATGGGCTAATGATACATCAGATAATCTTAATGCGAGCATGCTGACGAACGAGCACTGTTTTGATGTTAATGACACAGAACCGCCAAAAGTAACTAATGCTCTGACCAATTATACAAGCATCACAAATGAAACAGTAAAAGTCAATATGACTGTCACGGATAATGTTGAAGTTGATGGTGCTCTCTTCGATATAAACAGCACAAATTACACATATACCGACAACACAAGCAGTGAGTTCTATTACAATTTCGATTGTTCAATTGGTTCGGGCAGCTGGTTTTGGAACGTGACATGGGTGAATGACACATCAGGAAACGAAAACTTCACTGATGCCGAGGGCCTTCCGTTGTGGTTCGAGTGTGATGTTGATACGCCGTATTATGTTGATGATGTGGATAATAGTAGCGGTGTTGTTGAGATTGGTGATACTGTTAATATGAGCGTTTTCTGGAATGATACATATGGTGATCTGGATACCGCTCTGTTAAGAATGAATGAGAGTGGTGTTTGGACAGATGAGCAGGAATTTTCATTTGGTTCCACACCTGAGCAGGTTAATTTTAACTTTGTTACATCCGGTCATTTGGATGAGACCATATGTTGGATAATTTATGCCAATGATACTGCGGGTAATCTTAATGACAGCATGTTGACAGACGAGCATTGTTTTGATGTTAGGGACAGCACTCAACCCACATATCAGTATGAGGAGGATAACTCTACAATACCCGTCACAGAAGGAGAAATAATCGGGACATCTGCTTACTGGGACGACAATATAGAACTTGAATATGCCATTCTCAGGACTAATGAAACAGGTACCTGGGATAACAGGAGTTATTATGAGTTTACCGGAAAGCCGCAATACAGTAACTTCACTATTGACACAACTGGAAATGCAGAGGAGACGGTTTGTTGGGTGATATGGGTCAATGATACCTCGGGTAATCTCAATGATAGTATGGGTAATGAGGATAATTGTTTCACTGTAAATAAACCACCACAGATCAATTCAGCAGAATTCAACCAGACTACAATTAATCAATATGAGAATGTTCTCTTCACAGTCAATGTGACTGATCCTGACGGAATAAGCATGGTTATCGCAACATTCAGATACCCCAATCTTACAGAGGTTAATATTACACTGATTAATGATGTAGATGACAATTACACTGCTGAATGGAATGATACTGGTGTTTCAGGTGATTATAATGTCACAATAATATACGCAAACGATAGCTACGACTCATGGAACTCAACGATGTTTGCAAATCTTGGTTTTTATGTTGCCGGTGATGCTCCACCCACAGCAACCCTGAACGAGCCTGAGGATGGAAACATTACAAGAACCACAACTACAATTGTCTTTAACTGTAGTGGTTATGATGAAATTAATCTAGTTAACATCTCACTATGGGGCAACTGGTCAGGTGGGTGGCACAAGAATGAAACAAACACAAGTGGTTATGATGATGCTGATTATTATTTCACGAAAGAGATACCTGATGGTGATTATGAATGGAATTGTTATGCATGTGATTCAGCAGGGCAATGTTCATTTGCTCCCGCGAACTATACATTCACTGTGAACAGATACCCGTATTATGAAGATGATGCTGACAACTCGAGTGGTTCAGTAAATGATTATGAAACTGTTAATGCCTCGGCTTTCTGGAATGATACATATGGTGATCTGGATACTGCAATCCTGAGAACAAACGAATCGGGTACATGGGATAACAGGAGTGAATATGAGTTTATCACAACACCAGAGCAGGTTAATTTTGAAATTGATGTCACAGGTCATCCTGCTGAGACCATATGTTGGGTGATATGGGCAAACGATACAATGGGTAATCTCAATGACAGCATGGGGATCAGTGAGCATTGTTTTGATGTCAATGATGTGACTCCTCCCACATATCAGTATAATCTGGACAATTCGAGCGGTTCAGTTGATGATGGCGAGACTGTTGGGACTTCTGTTTACTGGAATGATGATGTGGAACTTGACTACGCTGTTCTTAGGACCAATGAGACGGGTACCTGGGATAACAGGAGTGAATATGAGTTTGGTTCCAAGCCGGAATATTCCAATTTCTCAATTGATACAACAAACCATCCCAATGAGACCATATGTTGGGTGATATGGGCAAACGATACAATGGGTAATCTCAATGACAGCATGGGGATCAGTGAGCATTGTTTTGATGTCAATGATGTAACTCCTCCACAACTGAGTGGAGCTGTTACCAATTATTCTGCTGTCACAGATGAGGCTATTTTACTGAACATGACCGTGACGGACAACATAGATGTTCTTGGTGTATGGTTTGATATCAATTCTAGCAACTACAGTTACTCAGCTGAAAGTGGTGGTGTTTATGAGTATTATTTCGACTGTTCTGTGTTTGGTTCAGGAACATGGTTATGGAATGCTACCTGGGCGACGGATGTTAGCGGTAATGAGAACTTCACTGATGCCGAGGGCCTTCCGTTGTGGTTCGAGTGTGATGTTGACAATCCATCAGTTAGCGATGCACAGATTAATGTGAGCAGCCCTGTGGATGTTGGTACTGTTGTTAAGATTAATGCCACTGTCACTGATGCAAATCTGGACACTGTCCTGATTGAGGTCACGATACCCGGAGGTAGCAGAACTAACATAAGCACATCAAACAGTGGAGATGAATACTATGCTGAATATGTTCTCACTGCGCCAGGTAACTGGTCATTCAGGTTCTATGCAAATGATTCATTGGGTTATGATAATTTCTCTGTCCGCGCGTTTGCACAGGATAGTGAGTATAATGTGACTGTTGAAGATCTGACGGATCCCATATGGAGATATCTGGGAACAAACACATCCGCCACTGTTTACAACAATGATTCGGTTAACCTGTCTGCACAGGGTTATGACAGCATAGGATTATTTGAAGCGATCCTGGGAACCAATGAGAGTGGTGTATGGGTTAACCATTCCGGTGTTTATGGTTCATCTCTTGACATGAACAATGTGACTTCCTGGGCGTATTCCAATTTCACATGGTATAATGACAGCTTTATTGGTCAGCTCTGGTTCGAAATATGGTACAGGGACAATTCAAGCAACTGGAATGTGACCGATAGATACACTATAACTGTCCTGGACTCTCATAAACCGAATGTTAATCTGTCAAGCCCCTCAACAAACACATGGAATGATTCCCTTACCATAGAATTCGCATACTATGCTTCAACCAATGACGATTTGAGTGGGTGTCATTTGTACACCAATGAAACAGGGTGGGGAATAAGGGAGTATAACAGCAGCAGTGTTGCCAATGATTCGAATAATTACATAACCGAGGTCTTCGGTAGTGATGGCGAGTACACGTGGGCTGTGCAGTGCAATGATTCATCAGGCAATTACAACATCTCAGAAAACTGGACAATAAAGATTGACACGACATACTCCCAGATGGAAATACATTATCCGCAAAACGCCACTGATAATGTCACCACACAGTGGATTAATTACACCTTCACTGAGATCAATAATCATACCTGCTGGTACCAGTATGACAGCACAAATTATACCTTGGAAAACTGTGACAATGAATCATTTACTGCCCTAGACAATCAGTTATCACAGGTTATTTTATGGATTAATGACAGCGCAGGTAATCTGAATTATACCGGGCGCTGGTTCACTATTGATACAGTATGGCCGAATTTTACTGCCGTAGATGGCACTATAAATGTAAGTATAGGTGAAGGTGATTTTGCCACAGCTTCTGTTGACTGGATTGATAATATTGGAATAAATTATGCAGTTGTTAGGACAAACAAATCGGGAACATACCAAAATGAGGGTATTTACTATTTCAGCACTGTAGATGGCTGGGCAAACTTATCAATTGATACAACAGGTCATTATGGAGAAGATATATGCTGGGTGCAGTGGGCTGTTGATGAGGGCGGTAACTGGAACACAACCATGGAAGAGGGAAGGTACTGTTTCAATGTGACGTCTGGTGTCCAGAAAAGATCCATATACTGTGAGGATTGTACGGGTTGTTCCACCGGGTGCAGCCTTACGGACTCACAGTGTCAGGATGAGCCGGACAGCCTTCAATCATATGCATCCGGCCAGTGGGCAAAGGATTCTGTTTCATGGGATTTCATAATAGAAAACACATCCGATACAGGAGAGTTCAAGTATGTGAATCTTACTGTTTACAGTTTCAGGTCCTCACAGGATGTCAACGATGTGTGTGTTTTCGAGTATTCATGGGATGATGGGATATCATGGGCCACACTTGAAACCTTTAGCACAGGAACATACCCCACGACAAACACGAACAGGACTTATGCAATAGAGAATGTCAATTCATGGGCCACCCTCAATCAGACAATGCTCAGGATAAGGGGAACAACTGTAAACGGTCCTGCGGATACATGGACATGGTATGTGGATGCGGTGGAAGTCAGGATTTCATATGATGACACACCACCTGTTTTTGAATTCAATGAGGATAACACCAGTGGCAGCGTCAAGCACAGCACTCTTGTAGGATTCTTTGCGAAGTGGTATGATGTTTCAAGTGATCTTGAAACCGCCATATTAAGAACAAATGAGAGTGGTTCATGGGATAACACAAGTTATTTTGATTTCTCCACGAAACCCGAGTATGCTAATTTCTCTTTTGATACAACAGGCCACGCAGGCGAAACAATATGCTGGTTACAATGGGCTAATGACACTGCCAGTAATCTTGATGAATCAATGACACAGAGTTGTTTTGATGTACGAATACCATATCTCGAAGTTGAACTCATAGATCCTCTGGACAAGAACGTGGGCCAGAATTCAACATTCCTGATTAACGCGACTGTTTATTGTAGGGATGGTTACTGTGGTAATGTCTCAGGTGATGCAAGACATAATGTGAGCGGGATTTATCCTGATACAAACATATCCACAACAATAGATGATGAACCATTTTATATAATGGATCTACCAAATCCCGTGAACAATTGCACCAATAATCCGCTTAATGAGGATGATTACTGCAACATAACATGGATTGTTAATGCCACCGGAGAAAAGGGTAGTGTCCATGCTGTTGGTGTAGAAATAGTTTCCAATCATTCATTCATGCTCTCAAACCAGACAGATAACGCTACAATAACAATTGTCTCTTGTATAGTTGATATAACCCTGAACTGGGACACCATGGATTTCGGCAACCTCGAACCCGGAAAGGTCGCGAATGCCGCTCCAGGAAACAGCGGGGATGATTATAATATTACGATTAACCCTATAACGACATGTCCCATAGACCTTTACATAAACTCAACAGAACTGGAACATGAGACAGAAGTGGGTTATAAAATCCCTGCCTGGAACATTACATTCAGCAATACAACAAACGACTTCTCTTCGGGATACAATCTGACTGGTATATGGAATATTATAAACCTAACTATGCTTCCCGGGATGAACATGACGACATATTACTGGATCAATACACCTTACAGCATAACGGCAGGAGAATATAACGGGACTATAACAATAGAAGGAGTTGAATATGGAACGAGCCCATAAGGTTTTCATGATTGTATTTGCATTCGTGGCAATAAATTCAATATTTGTAGCAGAGGCTGGGTTATCCCTGGGAAGCACGCAGCTGAGAAGGACAGCTGAGGTTCTTGATGGCAACAGCGCCCGGTTCAAGCTCCTACTATTCAATGCACATGACGAGCAGAATCTTCACATAACGACGGGTTATGAAGCCCCAGAGGGCTGGTCCGTATCAATCGATCCGTCTGCATTCGCATTGCCATATAGAGAGATAGGGGACAGGATCTATGAGGAGGGTTATGAGTTCCTTTCCACAGGGCTTGGTGATGTCAAGGCAAGGCCTGTGATCATTGATGTTGGCGTGCCTCCTGGCGAGACTACTGGCTCATATGATGTGAAGATTACCGTGAACGCCAGGAGGGGTTCCTCTGGTGTGGCGATGACCCAGTCAAGAAGCTATGGTTTCACTGTGGATGTCCTTGGGGTTCCTCCCCAAGAGGAGTCGCAGGGAGAGGATCCCCAGGAGGAGAGCGAAGAAAAGGAAAGCGGGGAATCCCAGCAGCCCAAGCAACCAACACCATCCCCACCAATGCAGTTGCCACAGAACAATGAACCGGGAATAATTGATGAGAATACGACGCAGCTCAGGGAACAGACAGAGCAGCAGATAGGTAATCTGACGGGGATGATAATCTCAAATCCCATCATCGCTCCGATAGCACTATGCATTGTGCTGTTCGCCTTCCTTGCGCTGAGGTATTTCAAAAGGATATAACATTATGAAACAATTAGATAAAATGGGCCTGATGAACAGGATCAAGGTACTTGTTTTGCTAACTCTGTGCTTATTCGTGCTTATGCTCCTTGTCTCACCGCAGTTTACAGGATGGTTTGTTGACACTTTCAATATAGATATCGGCATAAGGCAGGGCACACAGGGATGCCTTCACGATATAAACGACACGGGTGATGTCAATTTTGGTGGTCAGAAGTCCTTCTATTTCCATATCGAGAACTGCGGCAACCAGGTCATGAACGGTACAATCAATCTTGTCATAGCGAATATTATCGGAACTGTCCATGAGGTGAACTCATCGTATTACAGCCTTGATCCCATGGAGACGTTCATTTTCAATTACACGTGGGTCACAACAGGTCAGCCCGCAGGCAACTATTTCGCCTATGCAAAGGACAACTACACCAATGAGACCGTCCAGCTCAACATAACATTCTCTGTTAAGGAGGGAGGAGTACCAGATGAGCCTGGGGGACCTGGGGGTGCACCAGGAGCTCCGATCATAAGGTATGCTAACTTCACGGTGGATGCTCCCGCTAATATCACAGCCTATTCAGGTTCGAACCAAACGGTACTAATCAGGGTCACAAATAATGGTCAGGTTACCATAACAGATCTCTTGCTAAGGATAATACAGGGCGGAGTCCCTATAGACACCGCTCCTGTCTATCCGTTATCGATTGCTGTTAATTCGTCCGTGCTGTTCCTTGTTGAGATCGATGCAAGAGGGATGAAGGCAGGAGAGTATGAGATGTTATGGGAGGTGGCCGGGGGAGGAGTATTGAAATCAGGGACGATAAGGATTGATGTGATTGAGAGCTCTGATGAGATAGAGTGCAGGGAATCCATAGTATACTATCTTGAGATCATGGACACGCTCAAGGAGCAGGTTGACGAGGCAGAAGCAAGGAATATGAACGTTTCGTACGCAAAGCAGCTTCTGGACGAGATAACATATGAGCTTGTCGCTGCGCAGACATACTATAAGATAGAATCCCATGGTGATTGTGTTGATAGGATGGACACAGTCAGGGACAAGGTAAGGATAGTTGTTGATGAGATAGCAAAGGTTACAAGGGAACCCACAGTGCTCGTGTTCCCCGTCTCTTATCAGGTGGTATTGTGGTCCGTAGTCGTGGTGGTCTTGGTAATGGTATTGTTCATTTTGTTCAGGTTCATGAGGAAGAGGATAAAGCGTACAAAGCTTTCCCTTCCGAGAAAATGGAGTTAACGCTTCTTTTCATCAATGATGTTGCGTACATGGGACAGTGTCGAGGTGTTTCTCAGTGATTCCTTTTCGATCTTAATCCTGGTCCTCCTGAACAGGAGTGCTGAAAGGAAAAAAACTAATGTTAGTATGATCAGGAGTGCATGAAGGATTTCCATGTATTATTTATTGACCTCTGGTTTTTATGTTTTGTAGTGAATCATCCATATCTTTCTTGACTGTCTTGAACTTAGAGTCGTAATTGTATACAAGGTCATTTATGTAGTTTATCAGGTATTCCTTGAATCTCTTGAACTCATCGTATATCTCATCGGGGGTCTTGGAGATGTTCTTTATCGTGCTATCCATATCGGTGAGCTTCTGGTTGAGGGTATCAACATCCTGGGCATTGTTTGTGATCTTGTTGTCAATGAGGTTTATATCATTCTTGATGTTATGGGTGAACTGGTTCATTCTGCTCTCCATGTTGGACTTGATCTCGTTCTCTGCGCCTGCAATGACCTCGTCCTTCATCTTCCTCTCGAGATCATCGAACTTCTGGCTAATTTCCTCAACCTTTCTTATCTGTTCCGCTGATTGCATCTTTGTCTCGCTTATCGTATTGAGGAATTCACTCAGCTGTTCTTGGCCTATGACATTCTGTTTCACCTTGTTAGTGATCCTCATCTCCAGCTCAGCTTTCATGTCCTCAAGGTTCTTCCTGAGGGTCTCATCATCGGTTCCGGAGCTCAGGGCAAGCTTCTCCTGAACCTCCTTTATCTTTCCTTCCTGATTTTTGATGGTGAGCTTGAACTCATCGATTGACTTTACAAGTCCATCGGATTTGCCAGTATCAGGGGTCTGGCTGCTCAGGAATGTGTTTACACGCTTTTCATATGCTGCGAGCCTGTTGTTCATCTCTGCAAGGAGTTCGTCCTTGGAGTTCTCGAACTTCTTGTTCAGGATCTGTGATGATGTCAGGTTCAGGCCTTTTTCAATCCTGTCCTGGAAGTCCCGCAGTCTGGTTTCCTGGTCCCGGACATTGCTCAGCTGGCCCTCCACCTTGCCTAGCTGGTCCTCGACATCGAACTTGATTGTGTTGAATCTCTCCAGGAGTGTGTTTATCTCATCCTTCTTGTTCATGTATGTACTCTCGAGATCATTCTGAAGTTTTGAAAGGTTCTTCGTACTCTCTCCTGTGATAAGGCCTTCAAGGTTGCTCTTCATCTGCTTCTGCGAGTCGGATATCTCATCCGTTATTAGATTGAGATCATCATCGATCTCGGCGCGGTTGGAATCCATTTTCTCACTGAGCTGGGAGTTCTTGGCTTCAATGTCCTGGATTGCTCTGTTAAGGGCCTGGTTACTTTCGTCCAGGCCTGATCTTAGGGTATCAATCTCTGCATGGAGCTTCTTGCTGGTTTCACTGACCTGGGTCTCATTGAGTTCCCTTATCCTTTCCTGGGCCTTCTTGATGAACATCTCATTATTGAGGGCATCATCGATAATCTTCTCCAGCTTATCGTCCTCTGTCTGGGTGCTCTTATCGAGAAGCTTGATAGAATTCTGGATCTCGTTTATTCTTGTGTTGAGGGATGTGACATCCTTCTGGAACATGTTCTCGGGTGTCTTTGTCTGGAGAAGGTTCTCCATTTCACCAAGCCTTTTCTTGAGGCTTGCGAACTCGTTTATGAATTCCTTTTCATTGAGCTTTGAATCCTCAATGTCCTTGAGCTCCTTGGAGACTGTTTTCATTTCCAGCCTGTTCCATTCCATGTCAGCGCTCTTGAACTCTTTTTCTATGTCTGTCAGCCTGTTCAGGAGCTGCATGAGCTGCTGTCCAACCGAGGTGTTATCCGTGTTCAGGTTCTTCTCTATGTCAAGCACCTTTTCTTTCTCTGATGACATCTTCTCGGAAAGTACGTTCAGCTCGGTCGTGATGTTCTCTATGTCCTTCCTGAGGCTGAAGAAATCGTTCTCGAGCTTCTTGTTGGTGTTCTCGATATCGGAATCAAGGGACTTCTTTACGTTGTCCTGAGCTGTCTTGAGGATCTCGCCGTCCTTAAGCGCATCCTCCACAAGGCCCTTGATCTTCTCGCTGTCAAGATTAATCCTGTTCTCGACCTTGAAGTAATTGTTCTGAAGGTCGTTTATGTCCTTTTCGAATCTTGCAACCTCTTTGACAAGGTCATCGGTGCTTTCCTTTCCTGACCGCGATATCTCATCCTGGAGGGCCTTCTTGGATAATTCAAGTCCTTCCTTGAGGTTCTCAAGATCCTTCTCAAGGGCTGTCATCTTCTCGAATTCTTCCCTGAAATGTCTGAGTTCCTGCTCGAAATCAGTGTGCTGTACACCCCTGACTTTCTTTTCAAGCGACAGGATCTTGTCCTCGAAATCCCGTCTCATGTCAGACATGGATGTCTTCTCATCACCCGACAGGCTGGAAAGATCCTCCTGTTGGCTCTCGACCATACCTTTCAGAAGAGTAATGTCCTGGGCAAGCTCTCCGTTCTGGGATTCATACGCCTTTTCCATCAGCTGCAGCTGCTTCTCGAGCGTTGCGAGCTTGTTCTCATGTTCCTTGAACTGTTTCATTTCCGACATGAAATCGGATTTTGTCTTTACTGCGTCCGTAACCCATTTTATCCTTTTTTCCTGCTCTTCAAGGACTGCTTCGAGTTTCTGCTCGTTGATTTCTGTCCTGTTCTTCATGGCATCAAGCTCGCCCGAGAAATCACCCGTTTCCCTGGTGCGAAGCTTTTCGAGTTCTTCAATCTGCTTTTCAAGTGAGATGATTTTATCCTGCTGTTCTTTCAGCTGGTTGATATGTGATGCAGAATCCGTCTTTTCATTCACAAGGGACCTGAGATCAGCAATGCTGTTTTTGTAGTCACCTATGAGGTTGTCCAGTTTCTGCTGTTCCGAGTCTGACTGATTCTTTATAAGATTCATCTCATCAGAAATGCCCTGGAGTGTTTTTTCGTTACCAGTCCTGAGGGTCTCGAGCTGCTTCTCGAAACCGGTCAGCTTCTTCAGCTCTTCTGAGAAGCGTTTTATGTCTTCTCTAGCGCTGTCGGAGCTTTCCTTGTTGATCATCTCCCTGAGCTCTGAGATCTTTTTATTGAGCTCCTTCCTAATCTCTGCAAGGGCCATTACATCCTGCTTGAAGATATGGTTCATCTTTGTCTCCTGGTTATAGAACCCTTTCCTGAGCAGGGAGATCTCATCCGAGAGCTTCATCTTTTCTGAAACATGAGTCTTCTCAAGGTTTTCCATGTCATTCTGGAGGCTTGCAATCTTTGCGAACTCTTTCCTGAACTCCATGAGATTGCTCTCCTGGTCAGTTTTTCTCTGTTCCTCAAGCCCCTTTCTGAGACCCGATATTGTTTCATCAATTCCTGCCCTCATACTGGCTTCAGCTTCGCCCTGGAGGCCCATCTTCTTCTTTGCTTCCTCCTGATGACTCGCCAGTTGCGTCTTGAGAAGCGAGATACTCTTTAGTATATCATTGTTGCGTGCATTGGCAATATTATCTGTCTCTTTAAGCTGTTTTTCCAATACTGTGATCTTCTGGGTCTCCTGCCTGAAGTGATCGAGTTCTTCCTTTATTGCGACTTTCTGGCCTTTCTGGATCTTAATGTCAAGCGAGGACGATATCTCTTCCACATGCTTTCTCACAGCGGAAACGGATTCCTTCCAGTCGACCAGGAGACTTCCGAGCCCTGCCTTCTGCTTCTGGAAGTCCTGTTTGAGGAGCGATATCTCCCCTAGAATTTCCTCTGTGCTCTTGTCATCATTCTTCTTATTGACATCAAGCGTGTTCTCGAGATCTGATATCTTCCTTGACTGCTCCCTGAAATGTTCCATATCCTCCTTAAGTGCAGATCTCTGTTTTTCCTGTATCTCTTTGTTGATCTTCAGTGCGGATTCCTGGAATCCCTTCTGGATGTTTTCTATTGCCGCTGACTGCTCGCCGAAGCCCTTGGTATGGACTTCCAGGTCCTGCTTTCTCCTCTCCTCGACCTCGCTCCCGAGCTTGTCTATCACACCTCTGAGCTCCGTCCTCTGGTGCTCGAGCATGTCAACCTGCTCCTTTAGGACCTTTGCGAACTTGTCATCAAACCTGTTCTCCTGGAGCTTCATCCCTTCCTCAAGGCTAGAAATCTTTTTCAGTTCCTTTTTGAACTCCGAAAACTGTTTCTTTTCGTCTTGTGTTCTTTCGGATTCGATGGTCTTCATTAAATCAGAGAGAAGTTTCTTGAATTCAGAATCAAGTTTTTCGAGCCTTTCACCCGCGATCTCATTAATCTGTGAATCGTGCTTGTTTGTTCTTTTCTTGAGTGTGGTGACCTCGTTCTGGAGGAGCGACAACTGGTTCCTTGCCGGTTTTATGTTCTCCTCAACAAAGCGGAGGATTTTTTTGCCTGCCTCTTCATAGACGGAGTATGCCTCCTTAAGTTTCTCATTAAGATAATTCGTCTTTTCCATGAGCTGGGATTTCTCGGTTTCGATCTGGTTTATGGTTCTTTGCTTTTTCCTGTTGCTGTCCTTTAGTCTGGTAATCCCGAGCTCAAGATCCTCAAGTTCTTGGCTCATGTTCTCAACTCATTAAGAAGCTTCCCTATCTTTGTCTTTTGTTTACTCAGGTCCTTCTCGAGTTTTGCACGTTCTATTGACTTTTCCTGCAACGCCTTGGCGATCTGAACCTGGTTCACTGAAACAATCTGCGCAAGCTGTTTGTTCTCCTCCTCAAGCGATTCTACCTTGTCCCTAAGGTATTTTATCTCGCCTAGAGCTTTCTCAAGCATGGATATCTTGCCTGCATGACCCTTGCTCGTTTCCTGCTGCACTGATCGGAGGTTGCTTACGTTCTTTTCGATGCCGGACAGCCGTGCCATCTCCTGTTCGAATTTCTCTGCCTGGTTCCTGAACTCCTTGTCCCTTGCAACGGCAAGCTCGCTCCTGAGATTGGTTATCGTGGTGTCAAACTTTGCTGCCATTTTTGCTTCTGCGCCGCTTAGGTCATCCCTCAAGGTACCAGCAGAAGAAGTAAAATCCTTTGCGATGTTGTTTGAGAATGCCTGGACATTGGAAACTTCCTGTTCAATGGATGCTATGTCCTGGGAAATCTTGTCAAGCCTTGTCTCATGCACGTTCTCAGCTATCTTCTCAACGGCTGAAATCCTGTCCCTGTCGGATGCTATATCAGCCTGGAGCTGATCCAGCCTCACTCCCATGTTGCCTGATTGTGCTGACAGGTCCTTTTGGAGAGAGGCTGTGTTCTGTGAGACGTCAGAGAACCGTGACTCGTTGAGCTTTATAGCGCTCACAGCCTCCTTCTCAATCTCTGTTATGTTTTCCTTTTCTGCCTTGATGTCTTCAGCATGAGCTTTCATCTCAGAATCTATGATCTTTCTCTGGGTGAGTAGGTCCTTTTGGAGAGAGGCTGTGTTCTGTGAGACGTCAGAGAACCGTGACTCGTTGAGCTTAACGGAATTCAGGGATTCCTGCTCAAGGCTTGCAATACGGTCCTTTCCTGCATTCAGCTCTCCCTCGAGGTCCTTCACTCCGGATTCAAGGAGTTCGGTGTGTTTTGCAAGCACCTCCCTTTCCTTGTTCAGGTCATTCATCTCAGACTGGAATGAATTCAATCTTGCGGATGAAATCGCGTTCTCCCTGTCAAGTGTTGTCTTCATCCTTGCTATGTCTTCGGAGAAGTCTTCAACAGCTTCCTTTACCTTCTCATCAGCCAGGCTGCTCATTGCTTCTGGTATGTCCGTCCCAAGCCTCTTGTCAAAGGTCTGGTTGACCTGTTCGAGCGCATCGATCTTCTCGCGAAGGAATTCAATATCATTCGGTGTGCCCTCGAGCCTTGAGATGTCTGTTAGCATTCGCTCGGATACATCACTGTGCGATTTCCTCAGGAAATTTATATCCGATTCGATCTTTGATACTTTTTTAAGCTCTGTCTTGAACTGATCGATCTGGGTCCTCAGATCCCGGTCGCGGACACGCTCAAGATCCTTCTTGAGGTCATCCGTCTTCTTCTCGAGGAACGCGGAAATCCCTGCTCTCATGTCGCTCAGGTCCTCCCTGAGCTTGGTCTCTGTATTATCTGTATCAGAGGCAAGCTTGTTGGAGAATGATTCAAGGGTCTTTATGTTGTCATTGAGCGAGAGTATGTCCTTTGAGAGGCCTCCGAACCTTGCGTCCACGGATTTCTCTGTGGCCTTGAGCTCGCTGAAGATGGATGAGACATCCTTATCGCTCTTTAGGGACTTCTCATTAAGGACCTTTGTCTCCGCAAAGAGCTTCTCTATGTCCCTACCGAAGAGGTCCCTCGTATCAGAGAGCCTGTTGATTTGCTTAAGCTGGTAATCAAGCTGTTTCGGCATATCCTTGGTTCCCTGCTCGAGCTTCCTTGCCTTGTCCGTGACATCAGCTATCTGTTCCGTATGTTTGAGCGACTGCCTTTGAATGTCACTGAGTATGGATATCTCCTTCTTTATTTCCTCGATCTCATGGTCATTCTTCTCGACCTCGTTGCTGACGCTCTCGATGACATTGAGCCTGTCCTTCAGGACGGCGGTGACCTCGATCTGGAGCTTCTTCTCGATCTCCTTACCCTTGTCATCTATCCATTCCTTGAGGTTCTCGGGAGCTTGGAGCTTAGAGATGTGCCTCTTGACCTTCTCGATGGAATCGAACAGCTTGTTCAGGCGCTCATCAAAAACAACATGATCCTTCTCTATGTCCGAGAGCTTCGGATCAACAATGCCCATGAACATTTCCTTAACGACATCAGCTATCAGTTGGCTCGATTTCGTCTGGACCTTTGACAGATCGTCTATGACCTTCTCGAACTTCTTCCTGGTCTCCTCACGGAGGTTCTCCATGCTCTCAAGGGCCTTGTCCTCATAATCACTCACCTTTTTATCAGTGCGCTCCCTCTCGATTTTCAGGTTCATCCCGAGCTCATTGACATCATTCTCGAACTTCTGCAGCTGCTTGAGGTCATTCCTGAAGCTGACCATCCTGTTATTGATGACCTCCATGGCGTTCTTGACGTTGCCCAGATCGCTGAGCAGGGGGTCAATCCGTGTGCGCAGCCTCTTGTTGATGAGATCTGGTATAACTTCATCCACCAGTTCATCCGTTGAGAATATAAGCTTCTTGAGCTTTGCCACGTTCTCGGGAGAGAGCTTCTCACTTATCTCCTCGAAGCCTTTCTCGAGCTCGCCTATCCTGTCAAGGGCCTTGGTCTCCTCCTCTAGCCTGGAAACCCTGTATTCCATCTTCTTCTGCAGGGCATTCAGGTTCTTGTTGACATCAGCCACCTTGTTGTTTATCTCTATGATCTCGGTCTGGAAGTCCACGTCCTCACCGAATGAAGCAAGGGCCTTTCCTACCGGTCCCGGCGGGGTTGGCTGTCCTGCAAGCACATTAGCAGCGATCTCTGTTCCCTGTGTTGGTGGAAGGCCGACGGCATTGGGATTGTCCGTAGGCGCAGCGCCTGCCTGGTCAACAGGGACCTCTGTCTCCCCAAGTGGACCCTGGACCTTCACGGTCTTGGGTTTTTCTGCTGGAGCTGACTTGACCTTCTCGGAGAGCTCGCTGACCTTCTCCGCAAGCTCTGAGATCTTGTCAAGGCCTTTGAGCTTCTCGTCAAGGCCTGACAGCTCGGATTCTATCTCCCTTCTCACAACATGAGAGACATCACCATCGCTGTGCGACCTGTCATCATCATCCTTTGTGATCTCTTCTATGATTTCTGCAAGGCTCCTGTTCTTCTCTATCAGAGCTTCCTTCTCCTTCTTGATCTTCTGAAGCTGCTTGTCTCCCGTTTTCTTAGCCATTCACTTCACTAATCTCCCTAATCAACTTCTCCACCACGTTCTCCTGATTCAGCATGCGATCTTCAATTCCCGCGAACCTTCCCTTGAGATGAGATATCTCCGACATCGCCTCGTGTTCCACCCTCTCGGTAGCATCGTTCATTCTGATCTTGGTCAGGCCGAATCCCGTGAAGAACTGGTTATAGCGGAACGTGTCCTCGAAAACAAATCTCATTTTATAGAATTCGTAGAAGAAGAAACCTATAGATACAATTAACGATACCAGAAGCGCTTCTACTAGCATAATAAATTATTAGACAAGGTAGAATATATTAATTAATTATATTATATGTATTTGTTCTCCACCGGCTCGAGCTCTTTCTTGAAATCGAAACCTGCCCTGGATGGCTTGCCCCTGCCGAAAACGCCATGGAAGAACCTCGACATCCGTCCGCGGGGCTTGTAATCCTCCCCAATGAGATATGCTGCCAGCCTTATGATCTCCTGGCTTGCGCTTGAGTTTATGTTGTAATCTATCACAGGGAGCTTTGCCGCAAGGCTCCTGAGGACATTCTTATCCCGGGGTATGGATGATATGACAGGCAGCTCGACCAATTGCTCCACCTCATCATTGGAAACCTCGTACCTCCCCTCGCCGGTCATGTTCATGACGACGCCCAGTGGCTTCAGGTTTAGCTCGCTCGCTATCGAATTGCATTTGATTATATCCATCATTGGCGGGACAAAGGGTGTCATGACATAGAGTATCTCATCCGAGGCGCGCATCGCTGACGTTGCTTCTCGGCCGAGACCTGGAGCAGAGTCAAGGAGCACAACGTCAGCTTTCCCGAACAGCTTTTTTATGGTCGGCTTGAGCTTCGTGATGTCAAGGCCTTTGAGGTCATCTATGGAAAGCGAAGCTGGTATGATGCGCATTCCACTTATACTATAGTCATATATGGCATTATCGATGCTTACCTGATCATTGAGTACCTTGTTCAGTGAAATCGGGTAATAGTACATACCTAAATAAAGTCCAAGGTGCGAAGTGGTCACATTGCAGTCCACAACTATGACATCCTTGCCGAAAATAGATGCCATGGAGGCTCCCAGGTTGGCCACGAGCGTGGTCTTGCCCACTCCCCCCTTGCCTGAAACCACACCTATTATTCGAGTCATTTATAAGACACCTTATAAATATTGATAATCGGATTATTAAAGCCCCGTGAAGGGTATCATCATCCTGTTCAGCTCGTCCTCGTTCGAGATCAGATTGGGTACCTCTCCCCCTATCTGCTTGTTCACCACTCTCATGTAATTGAGTATATCCCTCTCAGTGAACAGGGACATTGACGTGAGCAGTATGCGAAGGACTATATCGGCATGATATCGTCGGGTGAATGTCATAAGATCCGTGAACAGCGCGTAAAGGAATACGTCCGAGAATACGTACCTACCCTGATTCCCGAGCATGTCCTTGCTTCCTTTATAAAGGACCCTTAAATTGTTTATGTTGAAGAGCACATCGTGATGGTTCTGTATCAGCTCCTGCACCATGGCCCATTTCTGGTTTATAAGGGTGTAGGGGAACCACAAAACACTGTTTCCCTGGGGTACTTTGTAATTTTTCTTTACGTATGTACCAATCCAGGTAAAATTTGCCTTGAGCCTTTTTCCTGATTTTTCAAGGTAGCCGTCTTTTATCATACGTACGTATAAAGGGGTTCTCAGTCCGGTCTCGTTGTGATAGAGATAATTCGTTTTGATCCCCCACTGTGTCTGGATCGAAAATAGCGACGATCCTTCCCTGCTTCCAGCAGCATTGAGCCATATGAGCCAGAAGTTCTTGTAGTCCGTGACTTCAGCTTTCTTTTTCATTATGATAAATATTTATACTTGGATAATATAAATTTTTTCCGAAAGTACCCCAAAAGGCAAATTCGTGCCGGAACGGTTCCTACACAGTTACATTTTCTGGTCATTTTTTTTGAAATAAAGTTATATGCTTTCAATGGTATGGATGTATTAATTTCTCTCGACGATATTCCGGAAAATCAAAAAGAAAAGCAGTTTTCTTTATAAAATTTTTGATTATTCTTTCTTATAGTAATTACCTACAAGTGATGAAAATGTATTATTTTGGTCCAAAGGCGTTCATAGTGATGGAAAATATGAGAAATCTCACACTTAGCCTTTCCCTTTCGTCCTATTTTGTGGTCTTTAATCTCGAATTCATAGCGATCCTCATTGGGATCGCCCTCGGAGCGTATTTCGGGGTAAAGATTGAGAGGGAGACATATTATATAGATTCAGATTTTCCTGATTATTCTGCTGAATCGGATGCATTGATTTAAATAGGTGCTTAAAAACTAGTAGGTCTTCCTCAGCTTCTCGTCAATTTCCTTGAGCTTCTGGACGTTCTTTGATCTCAGGGTGTTGTAAGCATCCGCTGTGAGTATTCCGGACTTGTACTGGTTCTCTATGAGTGTCAGCACCCGCTGGGTCTTGTCCCTTTCCATCCTGAGCTGCGTCCTCTCGGTCCCTCCCTTTGCAATCTTTGCTATGCCCCTTGCCTCATGGGTTCTGGCGCCTATTATGGTCTTGAGATCAACCGCTGTCCTCCTGAGGAAGAATATCAGCAGCACGAGCAGGACCGCGAGTATGATCACTATCAGTATGAGCCATATGGGTATTCCCTCAAGGAAGCCGAGACCCGGAGCTCTCTCGAAGAGGTCCTCTGCGATCCTTAGCTGCTCCCATGCATTGTAAACAGAATTGAGTGCGGAATCGAACCTCTCCTCTTCTAGGAATCCTTCCGACTCGTTCAGGTATTTCCATATCTCATCTATCGCGTTCTCGACAGCGACCAGGCTCTTGGTGTCCCTGACCTGGTCCATCTTGAACTCAAGTTCCTTAATCCTTCCCTTGATCTTTGCGATCTCATATTCTATGAGCTCCTTCCTGCTCGTGAAGACAAGGACCACGAAGATCTTCTCGTCCTTTGCCCCGCTTTCATTGGCCTGGACCACGACCTTTGCCCTGTACTCGCCGGTCTTGGTTCCCCGGGGGACTATGAGCCTCAGAGTGAATATCCTTGTCTCGTTCTTGTCCATATAGCTTATGCTCCGGGGATCGGAAGTGAACCAGTCGTTAAAGATTCCGGTGAAGTATGGTGTGATGTTGCTGACATTCGTGTATGCCTCGACCTTGAGATCCACGAACTTTGCAATGCCGACGACAGCTGAAATCTCTACAGGAAAATCAACGATCTTCAGGAAATTCAGTGGCGGTGGCGCACCGCCTGCTCCTCCTGCTCCTCCGCCGCCGGGTTCCTCTCCGGGCGGGGCTTCGCCGACCACCTGGAATGTGGAGTTAGCTGTGGCGGCGGGTTGTGTGGGGTCATATACGACCCTGAGATTGAGCATGTAGGTCCCCTGTGGCTGGGAGGTGTATATGTAAAGATCCTCAAGGAACGTCTTGTTCTCCCCGGAAAGGATGTTGGCGGAGAAGCTCTCGAAGTCCCAGGTCTGTGCTTCATCAGATATCCAGTACTCTATGAGCACATCCGCATGATCGACATCACCCATGTTCTCCACACTGATCTCGAAGTCCAGGAACTCTCCCGGCTGGACCTCTGGTTCTGTGATCTCCACCCCCACGTCGTAAGGACCTCCTGCAGATATCCTGAAATCGGTAATATCCAGGGTCTGCAAGCCCTCTTTCGTAACATTAAGAATTGCCAAATAAAGTCCTGTTGGTTGAACTGCTGAAATCGTTTCCGAGAATGTATATACTCCTTCACTATCTCTGGAAAAATTGGCGACTATCAATTCCTTCCAGTATGTTGGTGGGGTTAGTGGTAAATCATTTTGTAAATATAATTTAACACTGAAATTATCCGGGTCCGTGGGACCCGTGTCATTGTATATGAGGACTGTAACAGGCATACTATTGTCTCGGTATACAACATATGGCATCGAGACCTTAGCCTTGAGGTCCTCGGCTGACTTAGCCTCGAACTGGAAGTAAGTTTCGTTATAGATCCACATGCTTGATGGGGAATAGTAATATGATGTGTTTGAATAGAGCGTGTACGTGTAGTTGCTGAACTCCCTGTAGGGAAGTACGAAGAGGTTCTGTGTCACTTCCCCCTGGGAGTTTGCCTGGTACTCATTACCTGTGAACATGTAGAGCTCGTTCCCATCCGGATCCCAGAGCGTGAAATTGACATATATGTTGGGGAATCCCTCATAATTGTATTCATGGGCCCTGTAATAGAAACTGTGAAGTTCTCCCTGCTGGACCGTGGGGATGATGTTCGTCGTGAGTAAATAGGGATAGACCTCAAGGATCACCGTCGTTGTCGAGTTGACATTCTGGTCATCATAAGCGGTTATGTTTAACGTATAGTTCCCGTAAGGGCTCGTGTTGAAAGTGGAGGACCAGCGTGCCCCAGGGAACACGAGGAGGGTGCTATATCCTGGCCATGAGAGGTCCCAGTAAGATTTCGATCCCACATCACCAAGATTGACCATATTTTCTGTCTCATATGTGCCGTCTGGCTGTGTTATGTTAGCTATCACCGCTGTTATGGTAGCGCCGGACAGGCTGTCTACCTCTGCACCGAACGACATTGAGCCTGTCTGCTGCGTCTGGTTTGATGATGTAAAGACCGTGACAATGGCGGGGATGTATCTGTTGAGCTCAATGGTGAGGTTGGTTTCATCAGGTATCGCTGATGGATGGGTGGCATTTATTGTATAATTCTGCGGATAATCATCTTGACCCTGCACGCCCGTTACATTGTAGTAGACTATCAGGACCCTGCTTGACCAGTTCGGCACTGTGAAATTCACGGAATCCACCCATGTGTAATTGGAATGGTTCGAGTAGTCATTGGACCCGGGAGTGACATTGAAGGTTATGTTCACGTTTCCCAGGTTCGAAAGAAGAATCTCGCACGCCTTGCCCTCCGCCGGTTGCTGGGACTTCATGCAATATGTCTCATTCATGTACCAGCTAACGTTCGTCGGGATTATGACAGAGAGGTTCACTTCCTTGTAGACAGTACTGTTCGTGGTCACATTAAGCGAAGCGTTATATGTTCCGGGGGGGTAACCTGCTGGCACTGTCACATTAATGATTACGGTAAGATCGCTCCCTGCGGTAAGGTTCAGATTATCTGTCGTGTTGAGGAGCATATTGAAATTTCCGAATCCCGTAAGATTATAAATAATGTTCGTGACATTGTCATTGCCCGTTGAGTAAATTGTGAAATCACCAATTGTCCGGTTCACGGTATTATGCTGAACGGTATCTGTGATGTCGTTCGTGGGTATCTCCATTGTCACGTTCTGGACGACCGTGACGTTAACAGTCGTGGTGTTCGTTATAAGTCCGATGCCTATATCCTCCCATTGCACTGTATAGTTCACATCATAATATCCCGGTGCTGTGAGGTTCGGAATTGTCACATTGAATGTGCCATCACACACGGATCCGTTTGTCATGTTGCCGCATGATATGTTCGTGATGTTCGATGACCATCCGGATGGCAGGCTAATATTTGTGTAGGAATAGAAGGCTGTTGTGTTGCCGAGGTTCGTTGCATTCAGGTAGACGTCAAAGCTCTCATCGATGTAACGTGTTATGTTGTTCGAAGTGAACTCATCGGGCGTAGCGTTTATCGAGACATTCACACCAGTCACTATGAGCTCTAAAGGTATCTCTTCGTAGCCATCATTTGCTGTTGTAACATTTATCGTGCCATTGTAGATTCCCGGTGATGTGTATGGATCCAGAGTAAGATTGAGTTCGACTGAATAGATCTGGCCGTTCGTAAGGGTCGCGAGGCTTGGTGGCGTGAACTCGAAGGTGAAGTTGACGTCGTATCCGAGGACCTGGAAGTTTATGGTATCAAGCTGGACATTGCCCATTGAACGTATAGTGAGATTAGTAACCGTAGTCTCGTTTCCCGGAGGTACAGGCTGCTGCACAAACGTCTGCACCACATCAAGGATGGGATTAGAGGTCACATTAATTGTGGTGTTGATGACGGAGTTATTGAAACCACTTGAACCGATGAAATTGCGCCACTCTGATGTCGAGTTGACATAATAGTAACCCGGGACGGTGTTATTGAGGACTGTGATATTTAAAGCGAACGTGCAGTAACGATTGATGAGTATATTGCTGCAGTCTATGAACGTATCATTTGACTCTATCTCCGGGGAAGTCGTCAGGGTGAAGTTCGCCGCATAAGCAGATGAGTTCCCCATGTTCGTGATGTTTATGATGAGCTCGAATGTCTCGTTGTCCGCATATCCCACGTTTGTGGCGTTGTAAAGCCTCACACTGTGATTGATTTCTAATTCCGTGGTGGCGGACTCCACTGTGAATTCATCCCAGTCATAACCCGTGTTGCCGTCACGATAAGCAGAGCAGTTCACGGTGTATGTCCCGTAATCAAGCGGCGCGTTGAACCATACGAGATACGTGCCGTTTCCGAAGTCTGATACATTTGTGTAGGGATCCACCTGCTGGCCGTAATATGTGCAGTTAATATAAGCCCCAGCCATTCCCGTGTCGTTCATGTAGTTCCAGACCTTGACGGTCGTAGTCACGTTCCTTTCTCCCAGGCCAGTAGGATTGTCCACAATGTTATCAACATTGTACTGGTTCAACACGGTGACATTGATATAGCTCTCGTTAAGGACGTATCCGTCGGAGTTAAACAGGGTTATGCTGATGTTCCATAAGCCAAGGCTTGATGTGTTGGAGATGTTGAAATAACCCGTAAAATTGGAATCATAGGCTGTTGCGTCCTGATTCGTACCGTCATCGTAAAGCACTATGGTCACATCATCCGCTGTGGTTGCCGTCCCGTTATCAAAGGTCGCGTTGACAGTTGAATTGAGTCTCCAGGGATCGAACGTTATGTTTGCCATCACAATGACAGATTCGTTCCAGTTGTATATTTCAGCAGGCCACGTGTAATTGTTCCTGTGCGTTGTCACATTGAACCTTACATAATACCTCTCAGGCTCACCGAACGTTATGTTGACAGGGAATAAAAGGAAATTCTTGTATTCCTCCCAGAAATCTGCGGTGTCGTTTGAGGGGTGTATGATCATTGCTGAAGTGTGAGTTATTGCTGAGCCGGAAGGTATGGTTGTGTTTTCGAGGTTAATACCAATCCTTCCTACACCGCTGTCTGTCGTAGATGCATTGAAGTTGTCTGTTCCCGTCTGGTTGTAGTTGAGGAAGCCTAGACCACCAGCGCCTGCAGCAAGCTGCGTACCCCTTGTCCATGACGGCTCGGTTGAATTTATGTAAACGTTGTAATCACCGCCGAACGCGTTCTTCGTATCAAAGGCCACAGCACTTGCCTTTGTGGAGTTCCTGTAGATGTCACTGGCACCAGTGTTTGTGATATTAGTGATTATCCATGAATGGTTCTGGTTGTAATAGAACCTGTATTCCTTCAGAAGGTGAGACAGGCCTGTCTCGTTATCGGGGTCATTCCAGTAAGTTTCATCGCCTTCCTGGCGGAATGTGATCCTTACGGGCCCATCAATGACAGTCCCATTCTGGCGGAGATCATAGGTGAAATTGTCGCTTCCGTTCGTTAATTCAATGAATTCTCGGGTTTTCTCACCTGCTCCAGATGGTGTCAGAAGGTTCTGATAGGTACTCGAAAGGTCCTGCCAGTATTCCAGTTTGTAGAGACCAGACGTGTTCTCATCCCTTTCGGTATCTAGGTAAAAGATCCAATTGCTGGTATTGATTATCGCTTCCTCGTTATCCCAGCTGATATTGAGCTCTGAGGAATATGACGGATAAACCTTCTTGATGTTCTCCTCGATGTCATAATAGATATAGAACGTCTTTGCTGTCTCTTTGGGCACGGTTCCGTTAAGAAGGAACACCACCTCTCCTACTGCATTGTTCTGGGCATTGTAAACAAGTGCCTTGTCGAACTGGCTTGTCATCTCGTAAAGGATATCCCCGGAGCCATTCACCTCGTAAACACGTGTGGAGTTCTCATCGAATGTGCCGGATATGTTAATCTGCTCGAGCAGGTCAGTGAAGTTAAGCGGAACCTCGATTGGCCAGTCTGTCCTGTTGTAATCGCTTGTATTAACGGTTATCTTTATTCTGTAATGCCAGCTTGAGTTATACCAATGTTCGTCGTATTCCTGGGAGCTTGTTAGGGAGAAATAATTATTGATAATAATAAGCATAATAATGGCTATTCCTAACAATATGTAAATCGACCTACTATTTCCCATAATATATTATTGTTCGAGGTTGCATAAAATAGTATATTAATTATTCAAGGCCTCGAGCTTTTTCCTTGTCTTAGAATAAGCCCTTTCGCTAATTAAACCTGA
>Ga0255055_10000359_pt1 | contig 35480 bp, 35 predicted proteins | sample JV7_2_27_MG_FD_188633 | JGI IMG/M metagenome (GOLD analysis project Ga0255055, IMG submission 188633) | Seawater microbial communities from Jervis Inlet, British Columbia, Canada - JV7_2_27 | ecosystem: Environmental > Aquatic > Marine > Inlet | place: Canada: British Columbia | collected...
AATAGTAGCATATATTTTATCCAGAGCATTGCGGCATAAAATCCGTCGTTGTGAAATGTATTTAAAAATAAAGTGATAAGATAAAGATTAGGGAACTAATGCCAGAAAAGGTGGACATCCGAATATTAATAGGTATCAAGAGAGATTTAGTGAACGAAATTCAAACCCTAGAACACATGATTGGGGCAAAACGCGAAAGGCTGAAGACGATACGAAAAGCGTTACTCGAAAACTGCGAACATGATTGGGAAGTTGACTTCATTGACCAGATGAAAGGGTACGTATTGTCTAAAAGGATATGCTACTGTACCAAGTGTGAGGTGACAGTTGACAATGTGAAACCTTTCTCATTATGATTTTAATACAAACTGATTGAAATCATATCTAAAATACTTCAGACGCGCTCCTATTGCCACCGCGAGCATTAATGTAATCTACTTGCTCCTTTGTTACACAGGCGCATCCATCGGCTGAGCTCACATTCGAGAACGGAGGTACACAGCACTCCGGCTTGAATTCGTTGTCCGCGAAGAAAAATAGTTGTCCTGGAGGTAAGGGCAACTGTGGTCCTTTGTAAGTATCTAGGTGTTGTGAGATGCTAGAGAGTTTGCGAGTCCCGTACGATCCTGGAACTCCTGCGCTCATGTTGTAAAGGGTAGATGCCCCCATTTCTACGAATCCCTCCTTGACCTGCCTCAATGTGATTTTCGCACATGAACACAGAGCGAAACTTCCAATAATCATCCCGACGAGCATGCACAAAACAACTACAATTGGTCTGAATTTAAATCCGAATAATTTTACTTCCATGACTATACATAATTCATAGATAAAAATTTATAGGTCATTCTGTTGATTGTTGAGCATCTTCTTCCATAGCAGGGGTTCGAGACCACCATTATAGTCAAAGAATCGAATACCATTTATGACAATAAACTTAGTATCGGTTATCACATTGTAGAGTTTTTGCCTTGACTTCACGGGGACTCCCGGCATGTCAAGTGCTGATATAACTCCTAAATCTTTGCTATATATTCTTAAATTCGGGCTTCCTATAAACGTCGCTCCGCCAAACTTGTATTCCTTAAGTATGCCTACGTTGGATCCATCCATTTCTACAACGCCTAAAACTCGCTGTCCGAATCTTAACTGATCATTAACTTGAACATCTTTCAAATTTACAGATCGACCATCGTCGAGCTCTATCTGCGTATCTCCGTGAAGACCGCACTCTAAGTGCTCATGGATATCGCCAAGACTAAAGCATCTCGGCAAATGTTTTGCACTTTTTTCTTGGAGTGCGGTTATGTCACCATCGTCCAATTCATCCCAATCAAGGAATTTTAGTCCGGCAATTACGATATTTTTTGTCGTAGTGTTCAAGCAGTATATAAAAGGTTCTCTATAGCCCTTAACTTTCATACTTAAGGGATGATGTCGCACCTCAATGAATCCGTATTCATCATCATCCATCATATGATTTCCCGTGACCTTAACCCCATTTATACTGTACATGGTCTGTTTATGCATTGCTAGTTTAAATTTAGCAGTCACGCGACCCCCATCACTAAGTACATCGTTTAGTTTGACATCCTTAATTTTGATATTCCCCTTTTCTTTTACTCCTATCAGCGTGCTCCCATCGAAACATAGTGCCTGTGGTTGACCGCTAGACTGCTTTGGAATAGTGCTAGATAAGGTTGCAATATCTACTATTACAATTAGAACTGGAAGAAAGATAACAAGTATGGCAACGAGGAATGCAGTAGTTATAAGAGCAGCAATGAAGCCGAAAAGAGGAATGAGGAGTTCGAGAAGAATCGATGCAATGAGAAGAGCTAGAAATATCCCGACTGCTATTATAAACATCCAAAAGAACGAATTAACAGAAAGGATTCCTGCTAACCCTGTAAACAAACCAGTTACCGCGACGCCTTGCGTCTTGTTCATTACATCTAATGATCGTATTAACATAATCCGCAGCGGAACTAGAACATTGAAGATCTTTCCGAATATCGTAGACGTCAACTCTCCGACTATATTGCGAATGCGACTCAGAAGACTTCTTATACTCTGGACCGCGTTGGAGAGTCCGCCAACAACGCTGTGCATAACGCTTTCAGTTGCGTGCAAACCAGCCGTCTCTGCTTTGGTGATGTCCTTCAATACATCGTTCAGACAATAGTTAAAATTCTTCGTTGTATAGTCCCATTTTGATCCTTCAGGAGGAGCGTTGATAAGCCCGGCAAAGGGCATAACCATGGGATCACAGCGAATTTTTGTCCAATCTTTCTTAAGAGCTCTCGCATTGGCGATGGTATAGTAGTACCCGAATACTGTTGTGAATACTAGCAATACGACCACTGTAATAGCCACCGACCCCCCATACTTATCTAAATATCCGCTTTTATCATATATTTTATTTATTGAGTCTTCGAGTTTAAGGTTTGGCATATATATAGTAAGTGTATATTAAAGCCAAACTAATTATTATTTAATCTTCCCAGTCCCAGAATCGGTGTTCTCCTATCTGTATCCTATTGTCAGATGTTATTAGACAGCTGAGTTCGAGCCCGTAACTCAAGGATATAATCGCCTTGGGGTGTTGTGACACATCTATATAATTAGAAAATACATCGTCGCACCCAGCACTAGACTTCTGGAATATCTTATGGCTTCCTGTGACAAATATAAACTGATTCAGCTCGTTGCTCCATAATCTATAGTAAGGATTTAGTTTATCTCCTTTGAGGCGAAGAACCCCGTTAACTATCGAGCCGTTAGCAAGCTTCTCTCCTAAATTTACATTTCTCATACTCACCACCGCGCCGTCATCTAGTTCTACTGGAGTATCAGGATGAAAACAAGCGCTAGCTTGTCCGCCCCCAATTGTCTTCAGCGTTTGTACAATTGGACCATTCTTTATACTTTCTCCTAACAAGGCTTGTCCGTTTATCATATATAACATGGTTGTAACAACGGCTAAGATCTTCATCACCATGTCTCGGAATCCCATTATAAATTTCTGGAATTCTATGAGAACATTACTAAAGACGCCAAAGATATTCATGATATTTCCAGCCATAGCTGGTCTAAAGCTACCCTGTAACTTCCTGATATTCTGTACTGAATCTGCTATGTCGCTAATATTCGCGTGAAGGATTCCTTGGCTCGCATGTAAGGGCGCTGTAAAAACGTCCATGGTACCCTTTTGCATCTGTCCAATACACTGGGAAAAATTCTCTCCAGGATCGTGACCGAACCAGCTTGCTAATGGCATCATCAACGGGTTGCATCTGTACTCTATCCAGTTCTTCTTTATATTCTTCAGTCCCTTGGCCAGGATACTAACTAATATACATACCACAAAAACGACTATTATTAACGCTGCTAAAAATATATCGTTGAACTTCATATTAAAATATAATGTTATTTTAATATCAGAAATTAGTTTATTTCCTACTTCTTCTTCTTCTTCTGCGACGCTTTCTTATCCTTTTTCTGGTTTTCCTTCTTCTACGTCTTCTTTTCTTTTTTCTCCTCGAACGCCTACGCCTCCGCTTCCTTCGTCTCCTGGTTCCTCCTTTCAGGTTATTCAGATTTTCCATGAATCTGCCTAGCTCGGAAGATCCCCCTTTTTGCGTGGGTGCCGGCCAGTTGTCGACATCACTATCTAGTGACGATGAGGCTGCATTCTGGAGCGCCAGTTGCTGAGATGCCTTCATATTTTGGTTTCCGTTCGGCGACATGTTTTTTGACGCACCGCTTGTGTAGGTAATCCCGACAGTGGGTAATCCAGGAGCAGTGTCGCAACCCGCACCCCTTCTTCTTCTACTGCGACCGCCTCCAGCCGTCTTACTTACGAGATCGTTGAAGGCCGTCGCACGGGCCTTATCACTCTCGTGACTACTCGCTACCGCGCGGGTTGTCGTGCTTGCCTGTGCACTGAGCTTAGGGATTGGGTAACCGCCTCTTCTACTTTTCCGTCTATTTGGCATTATATTATAACTATAAAAATATTTTTAGACATAAAGATAACAATCCTTGTTAATTTATATGAGCCACTTAAGCGACAAAGATCGTCTGGATCTACAAAAAATGGTTAAAGCTTACGATGCTGACGACAATACGCAGCAAATACGTAGCCTAAGACACAGTAGGAAGATTCGAGATAATGTAGAGAGATTACTAAACTTAAAGACCAAATATCAGCGATTACGAGTAACTGATAAAGGTAAGTATGAGAAACTCATCATTTCCCATTGTAACTTCCTATGGAACAATTATACAAACATCTTCAACAAGCTAATGAAAGACGAGTTAAACGTGCAGATACTCTACAAGTTTATTGACAAACTTGGAGATATCGAGGATGGGGAGACAGATCAGCATGCTGCTTCTGTTGACATAGGGAAAATCCTAAAGGAAATGTACATTGACAGTGCTCTGCGACGAGAGAAAAAGTTTGAAGCTGGCGAAGATAATGATAAGCCTAAGGAGAGAAGACCTATAAATAATATCAGTTGGCGCAAGTTCAAGAAGACAAGACTTTAAGGTCCACATTAAAAACGCAGTCGGGCAAAAAGATAAATTGAAACCATATAGAACTTATTACTACTACAATAATTAACAATGGTACGTTTAGTTATTGTGGAATCACCGGCAAAATGCAAGAAAATAGAAAGCTTTCTCGGGACTGGGTATAAATGCACCGCAAGCTTCGGGCACATATACCAATTAGCAGAGGTTCTTAACAAGGACAACTTCAAACCGAAGTTCAAACTGCTACCCAGTAAAGCTAAATACATAAAGAGCCTCAAAACACAGATCGCCAAAGCTAGTGAAGTTATTCTCGCAACAGACGATGACAGAGAAGGTGAGGCTATTGCATGGCATATTTGCCGCCTCGCTAAACTCCCCATTAATACCACAAAACGAATAATCTTCCACGAGATCACCAGACCGGCGCTACAAACAGCTATGAGAAATCCAACAATTATTGATTTAAATAAGGTCCACTCTCAGCTAGGACGTCAAGTTCTTGATCGTCTAGTCGGATTCTCAATCTCTCCAGTTCTATGGAAACAATTCTACCATGGCGGGAAGAACAAAAGTGGGCTATCAGCGGGTCGTTGTCAAACGCCAGCGCTGCGGGTAATATACGAAAATCAACTTGATATAGATGAGAGCCCTGGAACGAAGGTATTCGAGACTACAGGGTACTTCACGTCCAAGAATCTACCGTTTAAACTAAATCACAATTTCGACGAAGAGAAGGTTACTGAGGAATTCCTTGAAGAAAGCGTCAACTTCGACCATGTTCTAATGAAACCGGCTGGTCCTACCATAAGTGTACGAAAAGCTCCATTACCATTTTCAACATCCACTCTACAGCAGCGGGCTTCTAACATCCTTAGATATACTCCAAAGAGGACAATGCAGCTAGCCCAGAAATTGTATGAGAATGGTTACATTACCTATATGCGAACGGACAATAAGAAGTATAGCAAAGAGTTCGTCCGTGGCGCTGTCAAATTTATCAAAACAACGTGGACTGTGGACGGCAAATACATTCGGAACAACTTACCTGTTATTACTATCGGAGAGAGCAAATCGAAAGATAAAAATGCACAGGAGGCGCACGAAGCTATTCGTCCCACCAAACTTTCAACGAGGGAAATCTCTCTTGGTCCTATGGAAAAACGCTTGTATGATCTCATATGGTATAATACTGTCGAAAGCTGTATGAGTAACGCACAAATGAATATTTTGACTGCGATCGTTACAGCTCCTCAAAGTTATCTGTACAAGTATGTGACCGAACAAGTCCACTTTCCAGGTTGGATGATAGTCCAAGGTTACAACAAGGTTAACGAACTGTACGAATTTGTCAAGTCTCAGGATAAGAAAGCGATAGACTACAATAAGATCTACAGTAAACAAAATTTGAAAAATCTAAAGACTCATTTCACGGAGGCGAGGTTAGTAAGTGTACTTGAGAAGAAGGGTATAGGACGCCCATCGACATTCTCTGGACTAGTGTCGAAAATACAAGAACGAGGTTATGTGCAGAAAGGGAACATCAAAGGGAAAACCATCACCTGCACTGATTATGAACTGGTCGGAGAAGAACTTGAAGAGATACAACTCCCGCGTACTTTCGGCAACGAAAGAAACAAGCTAATTATCCAACCGCTCGGGATCATGGTAGCTGAGTTCTTAATAAAGTATTTCGACGAGCTATTTGTGTACGAATACACAGGAGAAATGGAGAAACGGCTTGACAATATACTGAAAGGTAATTCTGTGTGGCAAGACTTATGTCGTGACTGCGATCTCACTATAAAACGTCTTCTTAAGGATGTAACGACGAACAGGGTCCAGGTTCAGATTGACGAACACCACACGTACATGATTGGAAAGTATGGACCTGTCATAAAGTGTGAGAAAGATGGGGAAACCGTCTTCAAAGGTGTGAAGAAGGATCTGGATATTGACATGCTTCGGAAAGGTGACTATACTCTTACGGATATTGTGATGGCAAAGCCCGTATTTTGCGGACGTAGCCTTGGATCTTTCAAGAATAAGGAAGTATTGTTGAAAAAAGGAAAATATGGACTGTATATGGTCTGTGGAGAGAAAACATATTCACTCAAAGGACTTCGCAAAAGTGAAACTTCAATTCGTCTAGAGGATGTAATAGATATACTTCTCGGAACAAAGAGTAGCAATCCTAATATCCTTAGAATATTGAGCGAGGAGATGTCGGTTCGGAAGGGGAAGTTCGGTATATACGTATACTATAAGGCTGCGCGTATGAAGAAGCCTCGTTTCTTCGGACTTCACAAGGTATTTGGGGAGAATACAACCCGTAGATGGGAATCTTACTCTTCCTCAGAGCTGATTGATCTAGTAAGACAGAATTGCTTATAGAGTGTATAATCCTGGGATCCTTACATTCCGTGCTCTCATCTGTTCATCACGCAACATATTGAATTCTATAGAGAAAGATAACGGTAGACATTTAAAATCTACCAAACGTCCATCGTGGTATCTGAACGTGAATTTCAACCGTGTAAGTCTCTCCAGAGGCGGCTCATAATGGGATATGTTCATAAGAAATCCATTGCGGGAGTCGAATACTTGCGGAAAGACGCCGCAGCAACTTGGCAGTGGTATCTTCGCGAAGGCAGAATTCACTTTTCCATGGTAGTCATTGTTTATTGAAGCGCTTGTATTCTCAGAGTAGGGAGCTATCTCATCTATCGTGTTATATTTATCCACCTCCATATACATGACGTTTTCGCCGAGTATATTGATGTTACATATCTTCGCCTTCTTCTGCCATGCTGCTACCGTCGCCGGGGTCACCTTGTCAGCATAGCAGGCATCATAAATGCTTGCCATTCCAATTAATAGCGATAAATCAGGAGGTTGAGGATTAGTCACGTCCACTATATGGGCGTTGCCTGCTAGGCTAGTTAACCATTTTGCTGGAGCCTCATAATCAAATCCGAACGACTGTCCTGGTACCGTTGTAGGAGTCAGCGTCGATTGATAGATAGTCTTTTTGTAACCGAGGTAGGCCGGAAGTCCCCATTTCGTGTAATGGTTGAACATGATTTCTTGGTTAGGACAAAGTAGTCCATAATCGTGCTTCACGTCAAAACGAAGAGTGAACTGGTCTTTGGTATTTCCAAACCAAAATGTATTGCTGATTTTATTGTACTTGCATACGAAACTAGTGTATGTGGATCCCACTGCTGCATTCATTTTTGTCTGTATCTCGGTTATCAGTTGCGACGGTTGGTAGGTGCCCTCGTCTATAGTTATTTCAAGTGATGTCTGGGCACTTGTGAAGAAGCCTATTCCGAAAGATAACTTAGTGTTTTGATACTCCGTACTGAATACATACTGGTTACTCGGTAGGGATATGGTATCGAGTCGCATAGATTGGACATTTTTGAATGATGCCGGCAATATGATTTCAAAATGGTTGGCATCAGGCCATTTCGAATAATCTCTATCATAGGAATGAAACGACACAATCTTCCGATCTAGAACATAGGTTTGTGCTCTTGGTATCAGTGGGTGATTTTGTCTCGTATTAAAACTGCTCATTTAATATAAGATAAGATATTTTATTTTTTGCTAACAACCCCATTAGGCTAAAGATGATATTTAGTAAATTAAATAGGTATATATATATATGTCGGAAGTAAAGAAGATAAGCTCAAAGGGAAAAAATCCAAAAATTGGCATCGATAGCGTAGCCTTCCATTCTAATATCGCCATGGGTCAGTGGATGACCATTTTCCAAGCATTTGTCCTAATAGGCATAACAATCTTTACAATAGCGCAGATAGCTGGAATAACCGATGGTAACTTAGCAGCATACGTCTGGTTTCTTATCGGGGTCGTTGCTACCTGGGTCATGACCGTAAGATTGGCGACAGTGGAAAGTAAACGAAACAAAGGAGGCGGATGGCTCGGAGCTCTAAAGAATATATCGGTTATGTTACCTAATCTAGCCATATTGATTCCATTAAGTATCCTGATTTATGTAATGATAAAGGTAAGACCGATTCTAGATGACAATGCGGACCAGTTGCCGACACAGTTTGCCTGGTTCAATAGGCTAACTTTCTTTTTGGTAGTAATACAGATGCTAGTGATGTACAAGTTCTATGCATCTGAGAAGTCACGTTATGAAGGTCAAACAAGTGGTAAGTGGAGAAGCGTATGGATAGCGGCTATGATTCTCTTTTCAGTATTGACTTCTGCAGCAGCTGTAGAACTTTACGTCATAATAACTTCGTTCCTCACGGACGGTTGAAGAAGAAACGGAATGTTAGCCCATATGTGCTTTCGTCAGCCCATATTCCAGATATCTTAAGTAAGACTTGAATTCTGTCACTACTATATTTGTGATGTTCCTCTTGGGAGAATATTTTGATAAATCCTTGTGATAGTTGCTCATCTACTCTGTGTATTGGTTTCAGCTTACTCGATATTGGAACCATATTTAAAATTTCTGACTCCAAATATTTTACAAACTTTATCAGTTGACTATTCACACCTTTATCGAAGCAACACTTTACTTTACTGAAGTAACTTTCAACTTTAACATGTTTTAGAGATAGTAGTATAAACAATCCGTTAGTAGTAAAGTTTTGCGCAGAGTAGTATAGCCTATAGAAATCACCGTTGTTTAATATATTGTTCTTTGTCTTCTCAGAAAACATTATATTATTGCTATTGTACTGTCCTGGTTGTAATACAAGAAACATTATTATTTATATACCCGTTGATGCATTTAAGTCATTCTTCTCTACTATTTAGAATTGACAAAATGTAATGTAATGACAATATGTCCTTACACGATAGATCTGGCACTGAATCCATCATATCGATGGTTTCATTACATGCGTCTATCGTACTCAGTAGATTATTGAACTTTTTTCTTATAAATTCTCTCCATAAACTTGCCAAATTCGGATGTGATGCTTCGCATCTATCGAGCTTGGCGATCAAGCTAGCCAGTTTTCCATCCATACTTATACTATATTTAAGTATTTAAACAAAGATAAGGACTTTATCTATTGATGAAGTTCTATGAAACTAAGTTCGAAGAGTACATTACGAGCTGCAACCTGAATAATCTACATCTAGAACTTACAAGACCTTTAAATGCCATATCGAAGACCGACATTGATAGGAACAACGTAATTTTGTATGGACCAGCTGGAACTGGAAAGTACACTCAAGCACTTAAATATATAGAGAGATTTAGTCCGACTGGACTGAAATATGAGAGAAAAATGAACATTAATTTACAGAAAAAAAAACAGTACATATTTAAAATCAGCGATGTTCATTTCGAGATAGACATGGAGCTCCTGGGCTGTAATGCCAAAGTTCTATGGAATGAGATATATAAAGCGGTACTTGATATCCTTTCTACTAGGCAAACCCATAAAGGTATAATATTATGTAAGAATTTCCATAAAATTCACAATGAGCTTCTTGATATTTTCTACAGTTACATGCAATCCATTGCTCATAGGAAAGTAGCTATTTCTTTTGTATTCATAACGGAATCTCTCAGCTTCATTCCGGATAATGTTCTGGAGAGATGTAAGATAATCCACGTTAAGAGACCGACCAAATCTAGATATAGAAAGTGTATAGGAAACAAGCTGATGGACGGCGTGGACACTAGTACCATTAAGAATATAAAATCAGTTTACAGCAAGAATTATATACTATCTGACACTAATAGGATAGTGGTTGGTCAAATACTAGATAACATAGAAAACTATGAGGACTTGAATTATCTTAACTTCAGAGACAGGTTATATGATATATTCATATATAACCTTGACCTTTACGAGTGCCTTTGGGAAATATTGTATCATTTTATAGAAAAAAATAAGATATCTGGAGAGAAATTGGAGAAAGTTCAGACGTTTCTCTTCCAGTTCTTGAAGTTCTACAATAACAATTATCGTCCCATTTATCACTTAGAAAGATTCATGTTTTATCTATGTACTATCGTACATGGATTCTGACACAGCTGTCAAAATTCTAGGTTTGAACAGGGATTATAACAGTAATGAGCTAAGAAAGGCCTACTATCGGAAAGCATTGAAGTATCATCCTGATAAAAGCCAGATGGCAGATGCCACACATAAATTTAAAGAGATCAAGGGAGCATATGACTTCCTCGGTAGCAAACATGATACATCCTTCAAAAATGAGGATACATCATATACATCACTCATCAGAAAGGTCATACGTTTTATGATACCTGAGTACGAATGGGATGATGTTTTTTTAGACTCTACTATTAAAACAATGTTGGATGGATGCAGAAAAGTATCACTTAAGTTATTTGACAAACTGAAGAAAGAGAAGGCGCTTGAAGTACATATTTTTCTCTCCAAATGCAAAGAATTATTCAACATAGAACAATCACTATTAGACGACATGCTTAAAATAATAGAAAAGAAGATAGAGTACAAGAATATAATAATATTGAATCCCGATATAGACAACCTTCTGGAAGATACGATATATAAGCTGGAATTCAGGAGCAGTACGTTTTTCGTCCCGTTGTGGCACGATGAGGTCATATACGATCTCTCCGATAATGATCTTATAGTGAAAAACATTCCTGAGTTGGCTAGTCACATTCGGATCGACGCGTATAACAACATTCATGTTAAACTCAAGCATTCCATCCAAGATATACTGAACACGGGAAGACTGATCTTCAATCTCGGGAATAAAGTATTTGACATCTGTAGTAGCAAAATTAAAATCTGTAAGCAACAGATTATAATAGAGAACGAAAAAGGGGTATTGCGCGAGTGTCATGACGACATATTTAGTGAAGAAGATCGCGGAGATGTATACATCCATTTGGAGTTATATTAGTATCAGTCGCCGCCAATATATAGAGCGTATATTATGCCCGTAACCCAGAAGATAGCTAGCGATATTCCTACGGACTTATACTTGCTATACTTCAACTGGGAAACGAAGTACCAGTTAGTGAATGTAGATAAAAGGAGAATGGTCGACATTATGAGCAAATGATAGCCATAATCTACTACTTCTGCGTCGTCCACAAAAATCGAACTCGGCATTCCTATAGGCATCGCTGCAATAACGCCTGCGAGAGCGGTCCATTTGAGGTTATTGCTGAAGAATGCGATCCCACCGACAGTCAATCCTCCAATGATAAATCTTCCTACGAAGCTACCGAGAAATGTCTTCAATAAAGATTCTATTGAGGGCATGGATTATATATATACGACTCATTTTTTTCTGCGAGTTCTATTGTTAGACCGTTTCCATCTTCTGCTTCTCCGCCGTGTGCAGGATTTGTGTCTATATTTCGTAGCCTGGTTTTCCCCTAAAGCTATCGATAGCTTCACTCCAGCAGCTAAGCCGCGGACAGAATTCCCATGCGGTCCCAACCTAGGTGAAACTATCCCAATGCCACATATTCCAGGTAATATCATCAATAACCCTCCGCCAACGCCACTTTTAGCGTATGCCACTCCAGCTGTCTTCGCAATCCAATCATCGGAGTACTCATATAGTCCTCCGGCGATGAGGTTGTTGAGAATATACGAAGTCTGTCTTGTAGTCAGAAGCTTTTTCTTAGTTTTAGGATTGATACCCCCAGTGGCGAGCACAGCTGCCATTGTCGCGAGGTCGTCCGATGTTACCATGACGGAACATTGATAGGTATAGGCATCGACTGAAGGTTCAACTGGGGCATATAAGCGCTTTGAGGCTTTTAGAAAGTATGCTAATGCCATGTTCATACTGTTAGTTTCTGATTCACTGGTGTATATCGCCTTCCCAACTCTTAACTTCCTACCTGCAAAAGCGCTCATATTGTCAACTAGCTTCCGTTTAAATTTTTTAGGATTTTTATCATACAATAGCGAAGTTGTGGCCATAGCGCCCTGATTTAGGAATGGATTGATGGTGTGCGAAGGAGAAAGTGCTGCTGCTACTATAGAGTTGAAAGGAAGGAAAGAGCCAATCATCCCAATCTTCTTAAATACCGCCCTTCGCCCATGTTTTTTGATGGCTGCTACTAAGCTGAATAACTTGCTAATCGATTCAATAGCGATCTTGCTGTTATAGTCCCCTACGTGGTGCATATTCCCGTCGATGTCGCATACCGAAATGGCGAATAGTTTGGGATCTACGTGTGCAAGCTCGGGGATGTAATGTGCCCGTCTACCGCGAGATATATGTTTAGTTTGCTTATATACGCGGTCTATAACTGTCTGAATATCACACATACATAATAGCTAGAAGTTAAATTGGGTTTATGAGATAAAAAATTTATAAATCAATCTGAACTAAACTACTGACCTATGACGAATTATGCGGTCTTGCTATCACCCGTTTTAGTTTTCCTTCGGCGAACAACTTTCTTCTTTTTCTTTGGCGGAACTGGCTCAACCTTTTCGTCAACTTCATCCTCATCGTCCGAAAAGTGCGGAGCCGAAGTATCCACTTCCTCATCGCTTTTCGAATCATCTTCTACCTTCTTCAACGCGTCAAGGACTTCATCATCGTCGCTGTCATCGCCCAGATGGCAAACGCCGGTGCCAAGAAGACGCACGGGAGGACGTACCTGAGCCTGAATAAGTTTCCACAGGACTCCAAATCGTCCACCAGCCATCCACAAACCATTACAAGCAATAAGACCTTTGACATGCGACCGCGATGGAATGATATCTAGCGGCGTCTTATCACCCTGTGGGCTCTCACACCCATCCTTCACAGGAAGATAAACTGGGACGCCCTTCATGTCGAACAATTCGATCTTGAATTTATTCTCCCAAAACGGGAGCTTCAGTTTCAAACTCGGATTTCGAGCATAATCAGGTTCACCCGTGGATTTATCTTTGGGATACTTCAAAATAGGATACATCATCGCTTCCGCAACTTCACGGCTAAGCTTGCGTTTTCCAAACCATTCTTTCGACCTAGAGACAGCGTCATCAAGGACCTTATGTTCTAACTCTTTCATTTTCTCACAAAATGAATTAATGCTCGTCGATTTATCGCTCTCAAAGACAAGAGACATATCATAGGAGACACGTCCCGAATTCTCATCGACACGTTCATTCACGCCCCAAGTAAACATCAGGGGAATCTGAAGTACAAGAGGTTGACCGTGAAGTCGAACCTGTACCTTCTTCCCACCTCGGGTATCAACCGTGGCGGGTCTGTAGGTAACAGCAGAGGGCTTGAAGGCTTTGGCTTTCACAATCATTTCACTAGGGGTGTTCATCGCGGATTATGGTATATATTGACACCTTGCTTTTAAATCAATTTTTTGAAATGTTCAAAAAAAAGTATTTGACTGCATAACAGGTCTAGCCCCCATCATGTAGGCTTGTGGTATGGTGCTCTGCGGTGGAAGATATAAATGTAGTGAAGATAGCTTTAATCGTTACGATAGTCTAGATAACGCTCCAACTCTTTCGGTGTCGCGTTGTACATGTCGTATTTATACCCCATGTAGGTCATATAGAATATAGGTGAGTAGGACAAGACAAAGAACGCTGGCAATATAGGATTATTTCCCTTGATACTTCGGAATATTCTCATCATTCGTCTCCACATATTTGTAAATATGTAGAGATAAAAGCTTTAAGCAAGTTCGACTTATGTAAAAATTGATTTTAAGAACGGAACTTTACTAATAGTAAACATGGGGTTCCTATCAGGGTTGCGCATAAGACAAAGATATTTATTTGTATTCTCGCAGTTTACAATGTCCGTCCATATGCGACCTCACTATTTCAGAGCCGACTTCGTTGCCGTCATTGGTACTACCCTGATATTAAGAGCGTATCACGATAATGTCTCCAATGAAGGACATATAACACAACATTCAATACCCGTAGAGTGGGTAGTCCGTGCGTGCTCTCTGGTAGACATTCTGGGAAAGTACGTTTGTTTACCACCCGAAATACTAGATATTGTAGATAATTACGTATAGACAACCTCACCACCTATCAGCTGTATCGCCTCCTGATTCACGATCTCTGAAATTAATTTTGTCTGTCTCAATATCCCCTACGCCACTCATTGGAGTTCCCAGATTTTCAGAAAGTTTTGCAAGAGCTTCGGCATTTTTATGATGGAAAACTGCCTGAACAATGCTTTTGGCAAACTTTGACGGATTTGATGACTTGAAAATTCCACTTCCTACGAATACAGCCTCTACGCCTAAATGCATCATTAACGCGGCATCCGCAGGAGTAGCAATACCTCCAGCAGAAAACACGGGAACAGGCAATCGCCCGTCCTTACGTACGTTTTTCAAATAGCTAATTTTTACGCCGTACTCGATGGCCTTTCTCTCAAGAGCACCCGTCTCTTTACAGGATTGTATTTCTTCAATCTCCCTCCGCAGTTCCTTGGCATGTCTGACTGCTTCAACGATATTTCCAGTGCCTGCTTCACCCTTCAATCTGATTAAAGCGGCACCCTCCTGGATTCTCCTCAATGCTTCTCCTAAATTTCTACAGCCGCAAACGAATGGGACTCTAAATTTCCACTTATCTATATGAGAAAATGGATCCGCGACTGTCAACACTTCGGACTCGTCTATGAAATCGACCTCTACTGCCTCCAATATTCTTGCCTCTATTGTATGACCAATGCGGCATTTCGCCATGACTGGTATTGTCACTGTCTGTTTGATTTTTTTTATAAGAAATGGATCACAAGCTCTGGCAACACCACCATATTTTCTTATATCTGATGGATTTCGTTCTAATACCATCACAGCTACTGCACCGGCTTGTTCAGCTGTTCGCGCCTCCTCTACAGACGTCACGTCCATTATAACGCCATTTTTCAGCATTTTCGAAAGACCAATCTTCACGTTCATTCTTAGACGACTTTGTAGCGTTGCTTTTAATACAGAATTCTGTAACATCATCAGATCGTGTCTAATACTACTTGAATACAGTAGAAAAAATATAACCTCAAATACTTACATTGCTGTAGTTAAAAAAGTTTTATATAAATAGGAAAAAAGATTTAAATTATACGTATTTAGTATATATAGAATGAATAAATCCTTACCCAAACTCTCTCGAAACACCGTCATGCATAAATATCTAGAATCAAATACTCCAACTTATTACAAATCTAAGAGACCCAAGGTATCAAGTGAAGATTTCGTGATTCCATCTTACTCGGAATGGAACAATATTATGGAGTATAACCACAATGTATCGCAGCTTAAAACTATGGCTCGTCACTATAAAATAAAGAAATCTGGAAACAAGCGGCAACTGATCACAAGGGTTTACAATTTCCTAAAATTATCGTATTATGCAGTTAAACTGCAGTCCGCATGGAGATCCGCACTACGGCAAGGATACAATCGACTTCATGGTCCAGCTGCGATAGACAGAAAATGTACTAATTCTACCGACTTTTTATCACTGGATAGTCTAAGTAAAATACCCTACAATCAGTTCTTCAGCTTTAAAGATAGAGACGGCTTCATCTACGGTTTCGATGCGAAAACTTTCTACAATCTTGTTAAAAAGAACAAAAATCCTGTTAATCCTTATAATCGGAAGAAAATCTCAGAAAACGCTCTTACCCAGTTCAGAAAGTTTCTTAGATACAGTTCTATTTTAAATGAGAAAACTAATATTAAAATCACCAATACACAGGTAAATATGGACATTAACAAACGTATAGGGTTAACTGCTCTGACATTGTTCAATAAGATAGATAGTTTCGGGCATATCACTGATGCGAACTGGTTTCTTCAACTGTCAAGACCAGCTCTAATAAAACTCATAAGAGAACTTCGTGATATTTGGGAGTACAGGGCAACTTTAACGTCGCAGATGAAGAGGGCAATATGTCCACCTCACGGAAACCCGTTTTCAGGGATAAACATATCTTCTCTTTTGACCCAGAATCCTCAGATCATCAAGATCAATTTATTAAACATATTCGAAAACCTCGTATCAAAGAGTCCAGACAGAGCAAACCAAGCCCTAGGGGCTTTTTATGTCTTAGCATCGCTTACGTTGGTAAGCCAGTCCGCAGCGATCGCGCTTCCATGGTTGTATGACTCAGTTTCCACAAACAATATTTAGAACGAGTTATTTACGAGTTTTTGCGTTCTATTTAGCAAAACTGTAACGAAGTTAGGTCTTAAATATATTATATTGCTAAACAACTTAAAAGATAAATTATTAGATAGATTATAATGGTGAAAAAGAAAGTTGCGAAAGTTTCTAAGGCGTCGAAAGTGACAAAGACTCGGGCTAAAAAGCCCACCCCCAAGACTTCTGCCTCGAAGAAGTCAAAGGCTGCTCCAGTTGTGGCGCAAGTTAAGCCCGCTGCCCCCGTGGCATCCGTCCCTGTCCCAGCTACAAAGGCTCCAGCGGTTCATTCCCTCTCCGATTGTTTCTCAGAACTGCTTGGGCAACTCCAGGCTCTCCGCAGCCAGTTAACTAGTGTTACTGGACAGGTAAGAGCACTCCAGAAACGTGCTGATCGCGAACTGCGTAATGCTCATAAAGCCAGTAAGAAACGTGCGCGTCGCACTGGAAACCGTGCCCCTAGCGGATTCGTTAAGCCGACTAAGATTAGCACAGAGCTCGCCAATTTCCTCGGAAAGCCCAAAGGCACTGAGATGGCTCGCACTGAAGTTACTCGTGAGATCAACGGATACATCCGTGCCCACAGTCTTCAGGACCCCAAGAATGGTAGACGGATTCTCGCCGACGCTAAGCTGCGCAAGCTTCTGAAGCTGAAGAAAGATGATGAACTTACCTACTTCAACCTTCAGAGATATATGAGCCCTCATTTTGCGAAGAAAGCGAAGCCTGTCGTTCAATCTGCGTAACTCAGAAAAAATAAATAATTTACTTGTTATTCTCAATTAAATTATTTGCAGAAAACGAATCCATCGGTTTGAAGGATATGCTTAAGAGCTCTTCTGTCGATGACCTTATTTTGTATAAGGCAATACTCAAGTTGTGTTAAAACTTTAGCAGGATCAACATTATAGATAGCCTTGACCTTCAAGAGTTCCTCTGCTTGCTCTGTCGATATCTTGAGTTCAGTTATTAACCATTGTGTAAAACCATCGATGCAAGGCGGAGTGCTATCATGGTATTTTTTGAACAATTTATAGTAGTAAAATATGTTCTCTTGGGACATATTATAGTCAGTTCCGGCAACACAACATAATTCTTGAAACTCGGAGAACTTCATATCGACATGTAACAGTATCTTCTCAAGATCATAACATATAGTAGTATGATTTAATAGGCTCATGTATTTCAGCACTCTAGGACATCCATACGCGAACATATCAGTATCCTCGCTCAAACACGCATACGCATGTCCTTTAATCACTAATGCTGCGCAGAGTTCATCCGCTTCTCCCTTTGCTGTACGGTACATAATACCATAGGCATCGAGGAGGTTTTTAACTGCGGACATGTCCTTAGATCGAAGTTTGACGGCATGACGCCGGAGCTGCTCCATTTTACTTGTAATATAATCCCGTCGGTCGGCATCAGCATCCTCTAGTTGTTTCACATAGATAGCATAGGCCGATATAGCCTTCTCTCGTTGCTCTCGGCGCCGCTGAATCGTATGATATTTGGACGCGGATCTTGTAGGACCATCGAATATGAATAATGCTGAAATGTCATAATAACGAAGAATAGAACAAAGAAGATACATATTTTCTATAAGACTATCCATAGCTGCGAACCGGTACATGTATATGCTGGCATCTATTACGATACGTTTCGATCGCAACTCTCGCAAATGAATCTTCTCAACTCCGTGTGTGTGTAGTCTTCGCAGAAAGGTGTTCAAAAGCTTTACCCCCATATTGCAAATAACAGTCGTGAGTTGTAAAGCCTGTTTTGCCCATCTTCATAACGAGTGCATCTGCGTCAATTTTTCTACCTGTTATATGAGCTCTATGATGCTCATCCGCATTGTTCGGAGCATGACGGCATCATCATTTGATTTCTTATCTTCCAGCTGTTTAAACACTAAATACATCTTTTCAATTTGTTTCACAAAGTCATCTTGATCATGCCGATCAGCTATGAAAGTATAAAATTTGGAGAGATTTTCTTGTCGGCGTGAAAATGATAGGATATTATCGTTATTTATCCCGCACCAAACCATGAAATCGTAGTTATTAAAAAGAAGTAGCGCTTTAAGAATATAGTAAGCGAAAACATTTGTCTCTTCTTTGTACAGATACTGTCGTGTCTTCGTACTGATTTTATCCTTCTTATACAGCCCGGTATAGTACAGACCCATACATCTAAGAACCTTTATACACTGAAACAAAGCGAACATCACCTCAAAGTGTATACAGTAGTCCGCATATAGCAGAAAATCATCTCGTGTTTTCACATCCTCAAGAAAGATCGACTGTCCAATATTTTTGCTGTCGGCTGTTAGGTAATAAGCGGTGAAGAGACAGTTCATTATACATGCCCAGAACTCGGAATAGGCCTCCGACGTATCCATAGTGCTCGTTATGGGGAACAGTTTCTTCATTTTATTTGTCAGCGCTGTCGCGGGCATCCCAGAGAAGTCCATTCCTAGACTATGAAAACTTTCATGCATAAATACTTTAAAGAATTCTTCTTGTCTATAAATGCATATCTCTCCGTTTACAGGACATTCATTGGTAAGACCGCTGTTGGCATGCGAGGGTCCTATAATTGTAAAAGTGTATGATGGCGTCTGTTTTTTTATAGGAGTCATATATCCGAATACTTTTAAGGTTGTACAACATTTTCTCCTCATGAAAGGGAAAATAAACCTAAGCCATGTCATCATCCTAAGCACAAGCTTATCATACTTGCCAAGCTCATTGAATTGGCTATTCGTCATAAGATACAATGATATCTTTACAGATTTGCCACAAATACTGCCGGAATATTCTAGAATCCCCTTTACATTTGCCTTTATATAGGTCTGAATCCGTTCTGGCACAAATGAGCTTTTTATCAATGAACTATGATTCACCTCATGTTGAGTATGAATCTCTCTTACTTCACGTTTTATTCTATTTAACCTCCACATCAAAGCTATATAGTGATGTGCTATCCCTATATCATTATAGAAGTTCCGCATTATCCTGTCGAGTCTCTCCTCTTCTTCTGGTGTTCTCTTCTTAAGAAATCTTGAGAAATCACTCATCATGAATGTCATCATTTCTTCTGAATCACAAGAGAATGGCATGTTAATATATATCTATATTTTCTTTTATATACTAATTTCGCGTTATCGCCGCCACGAAAAATTGACAAACTATCTAAAATCTTAATGGGAGAAAGATTACATAATGAATTGTTGCTTTTGTTGGCCATGCCGGCCTCAATCTCCTTTGTCTGGATATGATGATATTGACGAAATTGAGCGAATGCCATCTGATGATAAATGTGGTAAGCTTACCGACGAAGAAAAAAGAGATTACCGATTAGTGACACTAATGGATAATTGGGAACGTGCCACAACAAAAAAGTGTAAACTTAGACCTGATGATTCATACTATTTCCCTCTGTTATTTAAAAAATTACGAGAAACTCGGGACTTCAAAGAATTCTTCAGGAGTGCCAAGTATTTAAAGATTTACTATAATTTACTGTTTTGATGGTAGGTGCCTAACTATAAACTATCTTCTTAAACGTTCGCGTATTGCCATTGTATCATAAAATACGATCGGCTTACTACCCCTTACAAAGTGTTGAAGTTTTGCATCCTTTGTTGCTAACAACACGCGTTTGGCTAGCCCCCCCGTCTTGTATTTCGCCATCTGAGCTCTATACATAGCGCGCTCATTCTCATTACTTGTAAAGAAATCTGGATCTATCTTAATGTCTTTCGATCTTATCCGCTTACCTTTATATTTTCCAGTCGCGCCACCTGCCGCTTTTGCCAATGCGGGATTTTTGGATATTTCAGACCCAGAATCTAAGGAAAACAACGCATAAAAGTCAGGGTTATTTTTCTTAAATTTGGATCCGTGATAGAAGTTTTCCACGCTTAGCCATCGTTTACCGTCCAGGTTGAACTCTCCAACGTAAAAATTGGAGAGAATTCTTCTCCAATCTGGAATCCCAGCTAATTCAGCAAAACCAAGTATCTTACTCTTATCTATTTTCTCGCCCGCGCCTTTACCTGGCTTCGAATTTCTGGACCTAGAGTAGAACTGAAAGACTATAGAATCGTCGAATTTAACGCCCTTCATACTCTTTAGTCCTTCATCTATCTCCTCTTTTGTTGGAAACCCGATATCCTCTACACCTTCATCTGTTTTCGGCAGCTCCTTCTCTTCCTTCGCGGGACGGATGATTCCCCGTGTCTGCCTTAATTTCTTGAATTGGGGGATCAGATTGTAGATGCCTGTATCTCTCTCCATACACCTATCTAAAACCAGTCTCTTAATTCCAAAAGGAAGCGTTTCGAAAGTAAATATTCTCTTATCATTGTATCTAACCAGCATGTAGTGCCTGCCAGTATATGCAGTTATAATATAGTGCTTGGGCTCAAAACTGCCCTTAGTAGCAATGCTTTTGTCTATCATATCGCCGCAAAGTAACACATTTCCAAAATCTTTTATGCTATAGTTGGCAGCGGATAAAATGACCAACTTTATATTGAGAATACGTTCTAGAGTATTAATACTCCACGTCTCGGCCCAAAAGCTGCACTGTTTAATCTTATCTTTGAACTTGTTCAAGCTGTCTATCCCAGCCATCCAAGCATAGTCCTCCTGTAGCTCCCTGGCATAGTTCTTCTCCTTCTTGAGCTGTGCGAATTCATTCTGCAAAACAGTGGCCTCTGCGGCGATCTTTTTTTTGTCATCTCTCGAAATCGCAGTCGCAAAGCGTGTACGAAGTACTTTAGAATCGTCTTTGATTTTCAACTGGCGAGCTGTAATTTTCTTAATCTCATTGGCGTACATCTCATATTGTTCTTGGAAATCCTGAAACACCTTCTCATCCGCAGCTTTGCTCAGTATATCGCGAAGCTTTGCCACAGTGATATCATCTCCTGTAGTTCCCTTGAAGGCGTCTCTTATAACAGCAAATAAGCAGTCCCCTTTTCCTTCATTGTCAAGAAGAGAGTAGCTACCGTTCTTCATAAACTGCTTTATCCAAGAGTCAGTTTTGTTTGACTTGTACCGCGATCGTTCCTTCATTTCGTCATTCATCATACGAATACTCATGTCCTCCTTTGAAGTGGCTGTGTCTTCCTCTTCCAGAATTTCTGTGATTACTCGGGGGCTGTTTGGAGACGACCATTTCCCAGATTCCACAAGTTCTTCTTTGAATGGAACGATAGCAACATCATCGCCGTCATCCTTTTTTTTGATATCAACAATATCAACAGGGGTCTTCACAGGACTTCTACGAGCAGATCTCCCCAACTTCGACTTTAGAAATGTCGGAGTAAAAAAAGAGTAGTAAAGAGGAAGTGGGTTGGGCATTAGGGTTATATCGATGTCGTTGTCGGCGTCTAGCAACTCGGGGTAATCGTTGGCCAAGAATTCGTATACCCCTATTTGATCCAAGGCTGTTGAGCCTTTTATAAGATAAACCGGTACATACAGCACATTCTTATCTGCAAATGTATACCTTACATTCCCTAAAGCAACAATTGCATCCAAGTCTGGAAATACTTCGATCTCAAATTGCGACGCATCATATCCAAAATCCGCACCATCTATTGCTGCCGTTTCGGGGTATATTATGCTACTATCCAGTACAGATCTTACCATATAATCTAATCTAATATTAAAAATTTACTTAAGTATTTATCGGATCTAATTTCTTCTATGTAAGACCAAAGTTTTTTCCGTCTATAGACGAGCTCTATATTAGCTGGATTTTTCTCAAAAATGACAATATCTCGTACTAACTGGCGTTTTCTTTTCTTTCGCCTGCTAATCTCGTAATAGTTCGCAATGTGGTCTAATTCCTTTTTAATATAGTTGGTTTCATAGTCAACTTCTAAGGCAACAAAATCATCCATAGATACCTCAGCCACCATCTCCATCACATTCACCTCTTTTACAAGGTCTTCGTATGTTACTTCTGCGCCATCATTTTCCTTGTTACATGTTTCGTGTATGGAAAATGTCAAATTTTCATCTAGATCACCCATATGAATAATATTAGGATTATATTCTTATATCATTCTCAATGTAACATTATTACTCGTCATCTAGGTCCATAAATTTGAACACAGTCTTGCTCGTCAGGCTAATATGATCTCGCGATCGCATCTCGGACACTTTCACAACAAATGCATTAATGCGAGAATACTGACTGTACTCATCTTCAAGTACCTTCCGTCCCTCGCCGATTAGAATAACCAGGTTTTCCCCTATTTCATCTATCTCATTCTTTTTATTAGGTTCGTCAATGAATTTATTGAATTTCTCAATAAGAATGACGATAATATTGGCAAGCTTGCCAGAAGAGATTACATTATTTTTCATCAAATGGACGAAAAAGCTGCTTATAGATCTTCTCTTTGAATTCTCTTTGTTGACAGCACAAAACTCGTCATAATTTTCTTCCGCAGGAACATATCTAATGTTATCGAATAAACTCAAGAAAGATGCGAAATTCTTTTCACAAACAGAAGTCATTATAGGAAATATATCGAGCAAGTCCCTGTACAATTGAGCGTATAGCTTTGACCAAAACTTATTCATGCATCCAATATTGAATATCGACTCGCCAACCTTGACTAGCTCTCGTTCTAGCGGCTCACTATCTAGGACATTTGTCAACAGATCAATAATGTTCTTGCGCATTTCATCATAATTACTCTCTGTTATTTTATTCAACAACATTCGAAGAGTATCTATATCCTTCTCTATCCCACTTTCATTCTTCTTAAGAGTCGTTGTCTTAAAATTCCGCATTTCTTCCCAATCTTTTGCGGTGATGATGGTTCTCTGCGGTCGTCTTGTCCTATTATGGTCCCTTTTTCTGAAAATGGGAGTTTTTTGATAGGTAGGCGCTCCGACGCGTGTCGCCAATTTATTCACAGTGTCAATGACATCTTGAGTTAATTCATAATTGTTCGCACGGCTTATGCGTCTGAAGTCAGTAAGAGTATATTGCCGATCTGCTAATGCTATACTCATCCTTATAGTAATATGTCTTACGACTTGCGTTTATATCAATTTTATATGTTTTTTGATAAAAAATTGATCCCATATATACTCTCCAATATTAACTTAAAAGCAGGTTAAACTAGATATCTATGATGGATAGCAAAGAGAAAGACGAAGAGAAAAACAACGACACGAAAAAGAAGAACAATTATACAAAATATAAAAATATTGAAGAGTGGGATGACGCCGCAGAACTTAAAGAGGGCGTCATGCGCGGCATCTACAGTTACGGTTTTGAAAAGCCAAGTCCGATTCAAAGAGAAGGCATAATCCCCATGATAACGTCCGATAAGGATGGTAAACGCAGGGATATCATTGCGCAAGCACAGTCAGGGACTGGGAAAACTGGATGTTTCGTCATTGGAACTTTAAATATTGTCGATCCGACAAAGCCATATACTCAGGCCCTCATTCTTGCACCCACGCACGAGCTAGCGCATCAAATCGAACGAGTTGTTATTGGGATCGGACACTTTTGTAAGGTGGTCGTTCAGCTTCTTGTGGGCGGAACATCTGTCGACGGCGATCGAGAAAAACTTGATAATAATCCTCCACATATCATCGTAGGTACACCTGGACGCGTACACGATATGATACGCAGAAAATATCTTAAGACTGAGAGGATAACTATCGTTATTCTTGATGAGGCAGACGAAATGTTATCACAAGGTTTCAAAGATCAGATCTACAAAATTTTCCAATATATGCCCTCTAGCGTCCAGATAGGGCTATTTTCAGCGACAATTCCACCTGAACTTGATGCCCTAACAAATACTTTCATGGAAACGCCGATGAAGATCCTTGTTAAAGCTGAAATGTTGACGTTACAGGGTATCGCCCAATATTTCATCCGTCTTGACGGGGATGAACAGAAATATATGACCTTAAAAGATATTTTCAGTGGACTGTCGATATCACAAGCGATCATATACTGTAATAGTACGCGCCGCGTTGACGACTTACATGAGGCAATGCTGACTGATAAATTTCCGGTGCAGAAGATCCATGGTAAGATGGATGAACCCGACCGTAAGAGAACCAATCACGAATTTAGAAATGGGAGTTGTCGAGTTCTAATCACCTCCGATCTCTTTGCGCGAGGGATCGACATCCAGCAGGTAAGCGTTGTGATTAACTTCGATGTGCCGAAGAGTGAACACACCTATCTTCACCGCATTGGACGCTCTGGGAGATGGGGGCGTAAAGGTGTCGCCATCAACTTCGTTACTAAACACGATGGCGCACGGATAAAACATTTTGAAGAATACTATCACACTGAGATTACAGAAATGCCCTCAAATTGGACTGCTCATATTAAGGTTTAAATTCGTTGCCTATACCATCTTATTATATAATACATCTGTAATGCTAGAAGATAAAATTAAAGATCAGTTTAAACTTCCTATAGATTTTTGTCCCAGTACATACGGCACTCCCTCTAACCTGTATCAAGATTTAGAACTTGTAGAGACTTCACACGATCTATCCAATAATACGATCTATGAATATCTATTCCAACCTAAGACAAGATTTGGCAAACTCCATATAAAATCATGGGCATCGAAGTATACAACACATATACCCTTCCTTAAAGATACTCAGAAAATGATACACAAAGTTCGAAAGTTGCCAGCGCATCAAACGAGCGGGACTGTTGAAGATGCTTGGGCTAGTTATAAAAACATAAAGGAAGATGATAATTTCCTCGACAAATATCAATTCATAAACTTCAAATATACAAAATTTTTAAATCATTCTGTGATGTTTCTGACGATAATGACTCTGTATAGTATTGTATCCCCGGTTCTAAATCTTATTGCCCCGTTTCTACTGCTTCTCATCCCTTTTATACTCATGAAATTTAGAAATATACCAGTAACATTGGATACATACATACACATTCTGATGATGTCCTTAAGAAAACATAGCTTCGGAAAACTTATAACAGATTGGAGCTCCCTACCGTGGGGACAAAGGATTTATATGTTGCTAATGTTTGGGATGTATACATACAATATATACCAAAACGTGGTATCGTGCTACCAGTTCTATAGAAATTCTGCAATTATCAACACGGATATTTGTAATATGCGAAAATACTTAGCATACAGTAAAGATCAGCTAGGCACATTCATTAATTTGATACAAGACTTGCCTACATACAAAAAGTACAGGTCATATCTGCAATCTAAATTAGAAGATATAGACGAAATACATACCTCTCTGAATAAAGTTCCGCTTGCCAGCTTCAGCCCTAGAAAAGTCCCTTACATAGGATATACCATGAAACAGTATTACCTACTGTACGAATCTGAAAAGATAGACCGAACACTTCTTTTCTCATTCGGGTTTCACGGGTATCTCGAAAAACTTTCGGGTATAGCCAACCACGTGAGTAGCGGAAAACTTAACAAAGCTACATTGTCCAGCAAAGAGAAACCTATACTTAAATTTACCCAATCATACTATCCTGTGATGCTATCTACTGATAATGTTCCCAATGATATAAATCTCACACGCAATCATATAGTTACAGGACCAAACGCATCTGGAAAAACAACACTGCTTAAGAATACAATAGTCAATCTTCTTATATCGCAACAAATAGGTTTTGGATTTTACAAAAAAGCTCGCCTTACGCCATTTGATTATATACACTGTTATCTGAATATTCCCGATACCTCGTCTCGAGACAGTTTATTCCAAGCAGAAGCGCGGAGATGCCTCGATATACTGGACTGTATAAATACAAACAATGATAAAAAACACTTTTGCATTTTTGATGAATTATTCTCTGGAACTAATCCGTATGAAGCTATAAGCAGTGCACAAGCTTACTTGACGCACATATGCACCTTTAAAGGAGTAAAATTCCTCCTGACCACACATTTTATCGAATTATGCAACATGTTGGAGGATAACCATGGTATAACTAATGTCAATATGAAAACGGATATTAATGACGACGTTCCGAAATATTATTATAAAGTTAAAAAGGGAATTTCTAGCATAAAGGGTGGGATAACTGTTCTTAAACAACTCGGGTATCCAGACAAAATCATACAAGACACGCGCAAAACAGTGAATGCAATGTAATGCTCGTTTGATTATTGTTTTAAAAATGTATTAAAACTATAATGACAATTCAGGAGCTTATAATCCATGTTTTAGTAACATTAGTCGGAATAGGAATTCTATTTTTCTATTTTAAAACTAGGCTAGCGCGGACAGAGCAGAAAGTCGACCTTATGTTTCAACTTATCCAAGAACACGAACGACATGCTCAAATGAGATTGAGAAATCCGCTCGTACGCACCCCAGATAGTCTGCTGCGGGAGGATCCAGAAACCAATCTGAATGATGTCAAAGATGCGGTGGGACAGAGAGATGGTCTAATAAATATCTCTGATGACGATGAGAGCAACACCGAAACAAACTTTGATTCAGATGATAGTCAAGAAGTCAGCGATCATGAAAGCGATAGGCTCCTAATTTCACAGGATGAGCATTCTTTAGAAAATACTAATAAGATAATTCCATTAAGTCTAGATGGAGCTGAAGTCGGTCAGTCGAGCCTCAAAATGGCAGATATCTCCATCTTAAATGAGCATTTAGTCGAGGACGCAGATATAGACGATGATGCCTTGCTTGATTCAAATGGTAACGATGATAATCTTGACACTATCGAGCTATCGGATACAGACGAAGATTCTAAAGAATTTAAAGCGGCAGATCTTAACGGCGATGGAGTTATCGATGAAGATGAGTTTGCCGCGCATCTTGCTAAGCAAGACAATGCAAAATCGGCACAAGTTCATGAATCCAGTGTGAATGACACAGACAAACTAGTCAAGGTAAAGAAGGAGGATGTTGAGGAGACACCGGTCGATTACTCTAAGATGACGGTAGCTGAACTCAAGGCCAAGGCGTCAGAGAAAGGTCTCACGCACTACAAGGCACTTAGGAAACCTAAATTGGTGGAGCTATTAAACTCCGTCGGATAATTTAATTTTCTTACTGTATTATAATATGAGTTGGGGGACATGTTATAAAGCTTCGAATAATATTCATGCTGGATATCCAGCGCTAATGAGCGAGGGTAATCTATACACTGATTGGAACTCCGCCTGTAAAGCCAACAATCTGCTGAAAGACCGCATCGGTATCAAGAACAACTACATGTACAGACAGTGGCTGATAAATAATGCTGTGGGAGTAATGGGGAAAAATAGAGTATCCGCATGTGCGCAATGTTGCGGTTGTATGGAAAGCTTTAAACCGCAACCAAACTCCGAAAAATATCTTTTTAAAAGCTGTGCCGACAAGACTCAGCCATTCGGATATGAACACTCAAATCTCAAGAATCTGTATCTTTCCGACACCGCTCTGCAAAGTAGATTATGCGCGCCCATTATGACACAAGCACAGATGATACAAATGGGGAAGCCTAACTACAACTAAAGGACATTTGAAATATAATAAAGAATTAATATTCATTGTTAATATAATGAATATTATCAGCATTGACGTGGGTATGAGGCATTTAGCGTATTGTGTTTTGGCGAAACAAAGTTCGGATATCTTTACAATACTTGACTGGAACGTCATAGATCTATGTACTGACGGAGCCAACAAATACTGTATGGGATCATTAAGTAACAACAAGAAGTGCACAAAACGAGCTAAATACCACAAAGATCAAGCGTATTACTGCAAAGTACATGCTAAACAAGGTAAATACCGCATACCCACACCAAATCTGAAGATTAAAAAACTTAAAAATATGAGACTCAGTCAACTGAAGGAGTTGTGCTCAGAACGGAAATATATCATGCCTAACAGGTCAAAAAAGGCTGACTACCTAGACCGGGTTATAGTCGACTTGTCTAACAACTACTTCAACTTCGTTCAACGTCCAGACAGCAGGTCGATAGATATTGTAACATATGGAAAGAGAATAAAGACTTGCTTCGATCCGATAGTTACACGGTTCGACATATCGTGTACACTCATTGAGAATCAGATAGGTCCTCTTGCACTCAGGATGAAAATGCTGCAAGGGATGATCATTCAGCATTTTATAGAAATAAACTGCTCAATTATAAAAGCAATCTCTCCGACCAATAAACTCAAGGAATTCGTTAGTAAGAAAAAAACAACATACAATGAGAGAAAGAAACTGGGAATACAAATCACAAGAAAGGTTATAACGGAAACTATTGCTCTGAACAGCTGGATCCAGCATTTCGAAATACATAAGAAGAAGGATGATTTAGCGGATGCTTTCCTTCAAGGGCTGTGGTACATAAGACATTGCTAACTCATATTTAACTATAGGGCTGCGTCTTACTTAAAATTATAAGTTCTTATCTAATCATAATGACCAACCAACCTGAAGTTATCGATATTGGTATGCCGACTCCTCCAAAATTATCTGTAGCGGGTAACAATGATTCAGGAGTTATTCGACTGAATAATCTCCCTCCCCTGGATACCAGTACGGACACAAGTATGCCAAAACTGGACGGTAGGGCATTGGCAAGACAGAAGCTCCGCCCATCGAACGCCGAGCCTAAATCTGTCAATTTCGGTCCAGGTGCTGACCTGCTTATGAACCCAGGTCGAGCGTCAAGGCAGAATTCGCCGAGGTCGGATATAAAGCTGTCGGAGCTGAAATCTCTAGATGTCAACCTGGAGAATTTTGGAAAAAAATCTCTTACAGCCGTCGAACGAGCCAAGATGTTTTCATCAACCGCCACCATTCCGGGCGGCAGCCCTACCATTAAGCTGAACATTATCGAACCTTCGCCAACAAATCCAGGCGTTGCGACATCAAATTCCCCTGGCGCTGGACCCAATCCAGCGATAAATCCCATAAATCTCGGACCCTCAACATCTACCGATAGTACCAAACAAAGTGAAACCTGGGACGGTTTCAAGAAATTCAACGAGATACCAGTCAATCCCGCAGTAAATCCACCGAAAAGCCCACCAATGTCTCAAGAGCAGATATTGCGTGAAAAATTTATGTTCATACGAAAACTCCAAGCTTTAGAAAAAAAAGGGGTGGCTGTAAGCAAAAAATATTCAATGGAGGATAGTCTAGCCGAAATGAAAGGCGAATATGAGATGATCAAATCCGATATGACAAAAAGGAATTCTGTAAAGTTCCAAGGAAAAATGTTAATGGCCTTCGTTTCAGGAATTGAGTTTCTTAACGGCAAATTCGATCCATTCGATATCAAGTTAGATGGATGGGGAGAAGCCGTAAGTGAGAATATCGATGAATACGATGAAATATTTGGAGAGCTTCACGAAAAATATGGAGGAAGAGCTAAGATGGCGCCAGAGCTTAAATTGCTGTTTATGCTCGGAGGCAGCGCCGCTATGCTACATATGACAAATACTATGTTTAAATCCTCAGTGCCGGGTATGGACGACATAATGAGGCAAAATCCAGAGTTAATGCATCAATTCACTCAAGCAGCAGCACATAGCATGGGACAACAGAATCCAGGTTTCGGGAATTTCATGGCACATGTAATTCCACCTCGAGGGTCTCCGCCTGGACCTCCGTCTATGATGGGGTCAAATCGCCCTGATCTCAATATGGCTAGGGGAAGCCCTTCTGCTTTTCCCGGAAACGTGGATAAACAGAACAAGTCAGCTAGAAGGGAGATGAAAGGTCCCTCGGACATAAGCGATATACTGTCTGGGATTAAAACCAAAAAAGTTAATATCCGAGGCGGTCCTTCTGATAACAAAAGCACAATTAGTATAGCTGAGCTAAATGAACTTCAACAGGATAATATTAATATCCCTATAAAGTCAAAACGCAAACCTCGTTCAGAGAAAAATACTGTTAATCTATTCTAAATATTTAAATCGCATTTTATATTATATATAAAATGTCAGATACAGCGCTCTCAATAGTACCAACAACAACGAATATGACGACTGCTACCGTCTCCACGACGACTGTCGCGTCGCCCAGTACAACAGCAGTCTCCGCATCGTCGACCGTACCAGCAACATGGTTGTCACGTAAGGTATCTACAGAAGATACATTAAACTGCGGTAATATACAGGAAAGTGAAGACGCGGCTGCCGATACTGCGCTGGTCGTCGTCGATACCCTACAAAACCTTTGTGCGCCACAAGCTATGTCATGCGCCGCATTATCCGTATTGCGAAGGCCCCCGTACGTAGAACGCCCTGGAGCGAGCAGATGTGAAGAATGGGAATGCTTCGAGATGGGACCAGACGGATGTATAAAGAAGGACCCCGTTCATAAATACCCGCAGCTGGACACGCCTCTAACCCCATTTCGTTTCTGCATCATAACGGCTGGAGTCCCAGGTTCCGGCAAAAGCGACATGGCAGAGCACTTACAGCGATATGCTCGGACGATAAACAGATGCGCTGCTGGTGGTCGGGCGTTGACCCTCAATCCGTGGATACAGCTCGGTTTCGATATGGAAATGGCACAAAACATTGTGTACCAACAGCAACTGAACATATTAGAGCGCCCTATACGCGATAAGATTAACAAGATGTTAGAGAATAGTTCCAAGGGGGACCCAGGCGCACTGATGAATAAGTTTGCCCAACAAATTGTTGATGAAATCAACGCGCATAGTCCTGATACTAAGGGGGGGGAAGGGTTTGCTAAGCTGATGGTTGAGGAATCGGAGCTATATCACAAACTACGATACCAGCCTTTAGGACAGGAACAGTTGGATGCTGCAATAAAGATCTCGTATAAAGCCGGGTTCAGATTCAGACGCGTAAGTCAGCGGAGTAAAGCACGACTCGCCCAGGCAATGGTGCAAAACATGGATGTAAAAGTCACCAGTCCAGGGGGCAATGTAACAAGTGCCTCTCGAAGTTCCCGGAATGTAGCAGAACATTTATTCCGACTATTGAAGAGAGACCTTGTTACCTACATCAGCCAATTTGCAAAGACCAAGACTATCGACATAAAACTTGCTTGTATACAGTTCCTTACTGGTGAAAGAGTAGATAGCAATGAAGAGGCTCTCAATATAAAGTTCCACAATTCATCCCACGTTATAGCATTCTTTGCGGGATACTTATGTCCGGGAAGTCGTGGATGTACGCCCTTCCTTACGTCGGGTATCATCTTGAGTTTGAAGGCTCTTATAGCTCTTTTTTACAACTTAAACATAGTCTACGAAACAACGTACAAGAGTACCGACACACAGGAATGGCTGTGCAGGCAAAGCATCATACAGACACGAAACTGTAAAAATGCAACATACATATTTCTACTGGGGTTTCCAATCGTATCGGTCCCCAGCTTACAAACGAGAGTAGCGCTGAGATATATAAACTCTCTCTTCAGAAAAGCTATGTTCGGACTGGCCAAGACATTTGTCTACGTAAATATGGGACTTCCAAATATAAGTGTATCGCATCTAAGGAAAACGTTAAGACAAGTATATGCTAACATTCTAAGTCTTATAGTAAATTGTACGGGGCATAATAAAGGTGACTGTAAAGGGGTAGGAATTGACTTCTTGTCCGTATTCGACAATGAGACATCCTACAAGAAATTCCCGAAACAATTCTTTGATAGAATTCCAATCAGTGCTCGCTCGTATAAAATTGTGCCTTCGAAGTACATGGGGAGGAAACGCGGGTTATATGAGAGTCACAAGACAGTCATCGAACGCATCTTGAGGGACAGCTTCGAAAAATGCGAAGGCAAGGAGCAGGAGCTCCACAAATATCTGTCAGAAAAATCTGGACATGTTTCCAAGACAACAAAAAGAGAAGAAGAGATGCGGAAGACAGTAGCTCCTCTGGGCGCATGCGAATGGGGCGAGGAAATATTGGATGAAAGTTCAAAGGCTAAAATGGAAGAGGCTGTGAAAGCATTCAAAGATCTCCAAAAAAAGGAGGTTCTAAAGGCGGATAAGAAATCGAAGGTGCGCCGAGCATCAAGGGCTAGTGCACGCACAAGAAGCAGATCGTCAAGTTTCGAGGGAGATCGACACAAGTCCCCCACAGCACTTTTAGAGAAGCTCGAAATATTGTCGAGAGGCGCTCCTAGCCCTCCAAGCCCTCCTACACGCGCTGCCGCCTTCCGTCCACGTTACTATAGACGTTCACAAAAAAGGTTCCGCGATTCTTTTAAGGGGACTAGGGGAGGAAGACGTCGTACTAGAAGACGTCGTCGGAAGAAAAGGTGCATGACATTGCGACACTAGCTCCGGTTGATTACGGCGATGATATTGTCAGACGCTTTGTCTATGTAGCGATAACTCCGCTTCCACTGCGCCTCTTGCCCCATTGATCGTATCGGAAATAATTTGTATGGGTCCATTATGTTCACGAAAGGTAGCGTGGTAGCTCTGCTGTTACACACACGGTATATAAAGGCGGCAGGAGCAAGGTATATATCCAAAGGAACGCGCCGCATATCGAATTTTTCGGTTTTAGGATTGTAGAAACTCATGATTTTTTTCATCCCTGACCTGCTTATGAGGTAGGCGCAGGTTCCGTGCACAAAGGATACGCGCGGCGCGACCGCGACCGTTCCCATTTTAAGGCTCTTGTTGTATACATCGGTTACAGTATCCGATGAGCTGTAAAGCTGTATTATGTCAACTCTTCTATTCCGCCCCCTCCATAAAGCTAATATTTTATTAAAAGTGAAATTCAGTATCTTCATATTGATGTCATCTTCTACAATGATGATCTCATCAAGACCATTGACGTATGCTTTTTTAATCGCCATTAAGTGGCTGAGTAGGTGTCCGACTTGTAATTGGATAAACTCAATATCGTGACCCATATCTAGTACTTTGGCAAAATAAGCGTTGCGGATCGTCGCATATCTGTAGATATCATTCCAATCGCGGCCATCCACAGGAACAATCTTATCATAACGTTCTACATTTATCATATGGTCGAGCTGCAGCCGCATGCGACGATCCGCTTCTAGCGAGTTACTTAGATTTATGTAGTATAGATGCATTGATAGAACGAAACAAAATATTTTACGTGGTGTGACCGAATTAATGGCTAGGCATTAATTATCTCTTTAACCTGAACTTTGTCGGAGACCTTCTTTACTATCTTGTTCGTGTTCCTTTTTTGCTCTTCACTGTCGCATCCTCCCATGAGACCTCTGACCATTAGATGATATTCTTCCAGTTTTCTCTCATTTGACTCATAATCCGGATTTTTACATATCCACTGCTTCAGATTTTTAAGCTGCATCATTCCGATGTTCTCAATAGATTTATCAATTTGCTTATGATTTTTATCCTTGGTCCACTTATCCTCGTCTTTAATATAGAATTGTAGTCTCTTCGCATCTGAGCAATGTATCGGACGTTTCGTAGGACCGACGTCGGCAAGGTTTTTAACAAGAATGTTACTGATCCCCTTAACATAACCGTGTTTTCCTGAATATTCGAGATCTTCTAAGGACAACTTCAGATTTTCCATAAAATCTGTCAGGTTCATAGCATTCTTGCATTGCTGATTTAAAAACACATTAATCGAGATATTGTTTGTGTTATTACAGTTGGTATTACCAGTGTTAGACAACGTATCTGACAAAGTGTTGCGGAGCAGCTTCATGTCAGCGTTATGACTGGCACTTAATTGGGAGATAGCCTTAATCGTATTGTCCATCACCTGGAGCACTTTTTTTTGCTCAACGGTTGGACCCTCGGGTACATTTTGAGGAGGTATACACTTTTTTTTGTGCCTATAGTAGCTCGAATGATGTAGGTATGATCTATGACATGTTTCACACACATATTGTTTTGCGTTTTTTTGATGTAGCATTGATGTAGCATTATGTAGCATTTTGTGTTTTGTAGTGGATAAATGACGATTAAAATCCGTTTTATTGTTACTGTAGAAGTAGCAGGGTTCGCAAATAAATTTTTTGTTTGCGTTTTTTATGCGTTTTTTTTGTAGCATTTCTCGTATAAATATGCTACATAAAAAAACGCCTAAATGGTTGTCAGAAATGTTTAAATTTTTTGCTTGTAGGGACGAATTTTCGCCCGTTTGACAAAAGCACCCTCCAATGTTCTAGGGCGAAGTGGAAAAGTGCAAAAAATCACTTTATAAAAGAGCACTGTACAGTGTTTTGGACATTTTTAAAATGTCCATTTCCGGAATTCCCAAGAATGTTTTTTGCATTTTTTGACACATTGTAGGAAGAACCCTATTTTGTCTGAAATCGCTCGTCTACACCATGTAGGGGAAAGTTAAAGCCATTGATAGTTGGCGCTAGTGCCTTTTTTTCAGCTGGGCAAGTATATGGGACCTTCCTCCGGATATGTTCCATCAGAATCCTATGTCGGAGAGATTGCAAACGTTCCTCATGTCTCTCGATCATATCAGTCAATCGTATTAGAGCGGCCTTCTCGTTGTATATCTGCGTCGATAGCATTACAATATCTCCTCTGATGATGTCCATTCTTCTATATGAGACGATGTAAACTTAATACTATATCCTATTTTTGTTTGTGTTAAATGAAAAATAAACTCTATATTTAGTATAATGAGTGGCGGAGTACCGAAGAGAGTCTTAAATACACGGACACAGTCCAATACTACCCAAAGCGTCACGATGAGTGGGAGCCCTGCGATGCTCGGGCGCAGAGGATACATACAACGATATGTAAATCAACGAGCTAAAACAAACGTCGGAGTATGTGGCTATCCTTACGGG
>Ga0255055_10000360_pt1 | contig 35452 bp, 22 predicted proteins | sample JV7_2_27_MG_FD_188633 | JGI IMG/M metagenome (GOLD analysis project Ga0255055, IMG submission 188633) | Seawater microbial communities from Jervis Inlet, British Columbia, Canada - JV7_2_27 | ecosystem: Environmental > Aquatic > Marine > Inlet | place: Canada: British Columbia | collected...
GGTGCGAAGACCTGACCCTGTGCGAAGACCTGACCCTGTGCGAAGACTTGACCCTGTGCGAAGACTTGACCCTGTGCGAAGACTTGACCCCCATTACGTACCGCTTTGGTGTAAGAGCGGGTTTTCGTTTCTCGAGGGGGCCAGCCACCCCGAGGAACTGGTGGAGAGCTGTGCGGCGCTGGGTCTCGAGGCGATGGCCCTCACCGACCGCGACGGCGTCTACGGCATCGTCGAGGCTCACGTCAAGGCTCGCGAGCTCGGCGTTCGTCTGATCCTCGGCTCGGAGATCACCATCGACGACGGCTCGTCCTTGATCCTGCTGGCCACGAACCGCGAGGGCTACGCCAACATCTGTCGTCTGATCACGCTCGGCCGGCGGCGTTCGCCGAAAGGGGAGAGCAAGGTCGGTTGGCGCGAGGTCTATACCCACGCCGGCGACGTGATCGCGCTGTGGGGCGGCGACCGCAGCCTGCTGGTGGGCGAGGCCGATCCGTTCTTCGTGGCCCACGATCTGCGCGACGCGTTCGGCGACCGGCTCTACGCGTTCATCGCACGCCACCGCCGCGCCGAGGAGCCCCGGCAGGAAGCGCGTCTGCGCCGTCGCGCCGAGCGCTACCGCATCCTCACGGTCGCCGGCATGGAGGTGCTCTATCACAAACCCGCCCGTCGCGACCTGCAGGACATCCTCACCTGCCTGCGCCACCGTGTGCGCCTCGCCGACGCGGGACGGCTGATCAAGTCCAACGCCGAGCACGCGCTCAAAGCGCCCCACGCCTTCGCCAAACTCTTCGAGGACGATCCCTCCTCCGTCGCCCGCACGCGGGAGGTCGCCGCACGTTGCGACTTCTCGCTGGACCGCCTGCGTTATCGCTATCCGTCCGAGCGTCTCCCCGACGGCAAGGCCTCCTCCGAGTGGCTGCGCCAGCTGACGTTCGACGGAGCGCGCGAGCGCTACGGCGGGGGTGTCCCTACGGAGGTCGCACGCCAGCTCGGCAAGGAGCTCGACCTTATCGACGAGCTGGACTACTGCGGCTACTTCCTGACGATGTGGGAGATCGTGCGCTTTTGCCGCGAGCAGGGCATCCTGTGCCAGGGCCGCGGGTCGGCAGCCAACTCCGCGGTTTGCTACTGCCTGAGAATCACCGCGGTCGATCCGGTTCGCCTGGGGTTGCTCTTCGAGCGCTTCCTGTCGCGCGAGCGCGCCGAACCGCCCGACATCGATCTCGACATCGAGCACGACCGTCGCGAGGAGGTCATCCAGCACGTTTACGGGAAGTACGGGCGCAGCCACGCCGCCATGGTGGCCAACTTCATCCGCTACCGGCCGCGCTCGGCCGTGCGCGACGTGGGCAAGGCGCTGGGCATCGCCGAGACCTCGCTCGACCGGCTGTCGAGACTGCTGCCGCATCACGGCGGAGTACCCGAACAGGTCGTTGCCCAGGCCGGCCTCGATTCCGAACACCCCGTCCACCAGCACCTGCTGCGGCTCGCGAGCGAGGTGCTCGACTTTCCGCGTCACCTGTCGATCCACCCCGGCGGGTTCCTGCTCGGCCACGAGCCGGTCTCCCACATCGTGCCGATCGAGAACGCCACCATGCCCGAGCGCACCGTGATTCAGTGGGACAAGGACTGTCTCGAAGAGTTGGGGTTGTTCAAGGTCGACCTGCTGGGCCTCGGAGCGCTGCGGCAACTCCACCTGGGATTCGACCTGCTGGAGGAGCACTACGGCAAGAAGTACGGCATGGCCACACTGCCCCAAAAGGACGTGGCGACCTTCGACATGATCTGCAAGGCCGACACGGTCGGCGTGTTCCAGATCGAAAGCCGCGCGCAGATGGCGATGTTGCCGCGTCTCAGGCCGCGTACCTACTACGACCTCGTCATCGAGGTCAGCATCGTGCGCCCCGGGCCGATCACCGGCGGAATGGTTCACCCTTACCTGCGCCGGCGCTCGGGCGAGGAGCCCGTCGTCTATCCCCACCCGTCTCTCGAGCCGGTGTTGAAGAAAACGCTCGGCGTGCCGTTGTTCCAGGAGCAGGTGATCCGCCTGGCCTCGGTGGCCGCCGACTACACGCCCGGCGAGGCCGACCAGCTACGCCGCGACATGGCGGCCTGGCGTCGCAGCGGTCGCATCGAGCGGCACCGCGAACGTCTGGTCAGCCGGATGATGGCCAAGGGCATCGAGCAGGAGTTCGCCGAGCGCGTCTTCGACCAGATCCGCGGCTTCGGCGAGTACGGCTTTCCCGAAAGCCACGCCGCCAGCTTCGCGCTGATCGCCTACGCCACGGCCTGGCTCAAGCGCCACTACCCCGACGTCTTCGCCTGCGCCCTGCTCAACGCCCAACCGATGGGCTTCTACACCGCGGCGACGATCGTCGAAGACGCCAAGCGCCACGACGTCCAGATCCGCCCCACCGACATCCACCAAAGCAACTGGGACTGCACCCTCGAACGAATTGGGGACGATTGCAACGGGGATTCCAATGGGGACGTTTCCCGATTGGCGGTTTTGGGGACAGCTCAATCGCGATTGAGCTGTCCCCAAAACCGTCAATCGGGAAACGTCCCCATTGGAATCCCCGTTGCAATCGTCCCCAATTTCGCGATTCGGATGGGGTTGCGTTTTGTGCGGGGATTGGGGGAGAGGCACTGGGAGCGGATCGCGCGGGCGAGGAAGGAGCGGCCCTTTTCGTCGGTCGCCGACTTCGTGCGTCGGACGGGTCTCGACGAGGGCACGGTCTCGCGTCTGGCCGAGGCAGGCGCGTTCGCCTGCCTCGGCGTCAATCGCCGCAGCGCCTTGTGGAGCGCGAGGGGCGCAAGCCGCACGCCGCGATCGTCGCTGTCCGTTACGGAACGCGAGAGAACACCCCGCTTTGCCGACCTCGACGCCTTCAACGAGATCGGCTGGGACTATCGCGCGACCGGCAACAGCCCGCGGGGCCACCCACTGGCTCCGCTGCGCGCGCAGTTGCGAGCCCGCAGGCTGCCCGATGCCAAAGACGTCAGCGCCATGCGCGACGGCCAGCGCGTGCGTTACGCCGGAGTCGTGATCTGCCGCCAGCGCCCGGGAACCGCCTCGGGCGTCGTCTTCATGACGCTCGAGGACGAGACCGGTTTCGTCAACGTCGTGATCTGGAGCCAGGTCTACGAAGAGCACAAGGTGCTGGTCAAAACCTCGGAGTTCCTCGGCGTTACCGGCAAGCTTCAGGTTCAGGAGGGCGTGGTGCACCTGATTGCCGAGGACTTCTGGCTTCCCAAGCTCGACGTCCGCCCGCCCAGCGGCGGCAGTCACGATTTTCATTGAGTGGATCGGAGGGTTCAGAGCAGGACGCCGGAGCGAGACCGATCCCGCGATCACGCGAGGTGTGTTGAGACGGCGCGCCGCTGTCGTAAGACTCCGCGGCGCTGCCGCGGATGAAACGTATCAAAAACCAGAAGCCCTCACCCGGCAGCGGCGTCTCCGTCACCGGCAACGTCGTCAGCGGCCACTCATCGGCCAGACAACCGAGCGTCGCGGAAGTGAAATCGCCCTGGGTTTCTCCCAGCACTCTCAGATCGCCCGTCACGACGTCGTAGGTCTGGGCGTGCGCAACGGGCTCCCACGACAGTCCGCCGGCGCTGACGTCGAGCTGCAGGGCCGGCGCGGCGCGAACGTCGATCACGGTGTCGTAGCAGTACATGCCGTGTATCGAGATCACGATGTCGAACACGGGAAAGTTGGACCCGCCCGGAACGAAGCCACTGTCGTAGCGCTCGACGGGCTCGTCGTTCACCTTTAGATCGAGCGCCAGCCGATGCTCGGAGACGAACTCGCCGCCCACGTCGTAGGTGCCCGATCCCGTGATCGTCCATCCGAAAGAGGGCAGGTTCCAGTCGACCTCGGTAACGAGAAAACGGTGAAACAGTCCATCGAAGCCGAGGGCTTGGAGGGCGAAGGTACCCTCGATCGGCTGCTGCTCCATGATGGGGCACATACAGGGAGCGAAACACCCACGCTGAAAGGTCGATCCCTCGAGGAGCCGAATGACCGTCCGCGTGGTCTCGTCGGACTGCGCCGCCACGGGAGTGCAGACTACCAGCGATAGAAGGACGAGCGCTATCGTGACCGATGACAGGACACGACCCATGACAGCCCCCTCGAGGTATCCGAACCTACCCGAGTCACCTGCCTGCCCCCATTCTACACGAGTCGAGCCACGAGCCTGAAAATCAGCGGTCGCTCCTCGCCGCCGACAGATGGGTGCGATCGATCGCGTTCGTCAATTCGTTCGCGATGATCTCCGACCACACCGAGCCGTCCGCGGCGCCCGTCACGCTGAAGCAGGCCGGCACGTCGACGCCGTGCTCGCCGCCGTCCTCATCGCTCGTCAGGAAGTAGGCGTTCAGAGACAGCCACTCGTCCTTGGCGCCGACCGCTCCCAGCTCGATGACGACCTTCTCGCTCGGTCGATGACGCCGATCACCGGAAGCGTTCTCGATCGGGGCCCCGAGGCGGCAGTCGAGACCTCGCGTCTCGCGCCTCTTGACCACGTCCGACTCCAGCGAAACCACCTCGGTCCTGCGACGAAGCATCTCGGCCAGCTCGGGCTGGTCGAGGATCCAGCGCATGGCCAGCAGCCCGAGCGGGCGGTCGTGCAGGATCTCGTCCGGTTCGCCGTCGATATTCGGTCGGGCCAGCACGAACCGGTAGAAACCGATCGTCTCACGCTCCGCATCGTAAACCGGGACGAGCGGTGTGAGGATACGAACCGTCGTTGCCGGCGCGAACCACAGCGTCAGCTTCTCCCAGGAACCCGCGACCAGATTCGCGAGACGCTCGACCTCCCCCGAGTCGTCCCCGGATAGCATCCTGTTGATCAGCTTGCGCTCGAGCGAACGAATGGTCTTCAGCGCGGAAACGTCTCCAAGCCACTCCGCGAGGTACAGGTGCGAATGGCCCTCGTCCGGGTCCGTCTCGCGCGCCAGCAGTGCCTGCCTCAGGGCGGCGACACTCTCGTCCGTCACCTCCATCGACGCGGGCAAATCTTCGAGCAAGTCGTTCAGATCCGAGTCGATCGTCGCCTCGACCCTTCCGGCCGCCCAATCACGGTAGTCCGGGTAGGCGCGGTACAGCACGCGACCGAGGAAATCGCGCATCTCCAGAAACGTCCTCCCGTGCACGAAGAGCGGAGAGCGGACATAGGGCTGTCCCTCAGACGGCGAGGGGGCGCAGATGTCGCGCTCCAACAGATAGATCAGCAACTCTTCCGGGCCGGTCAGCTCGGTCCGCACCGATTGCAGAGACGGGGTCTCGACGACGAAGACGCGCGGCTCGGAGAGCGGCTTGCGATCGACCTGCGTGCGGTACTTTCCGCCGTTCCAGTAGCGCTTCCCCTTGAACAACGGACCTCGCTCGACAATGACGTCCGTCGTACTGCCGATCAGACGTTCATGCGATGCGACCGTGTAAAGCTGACACGGCGATTGCAGCCGCTGCGCGCCCGTGTTCGGCGGCACGAACTGGAGCTTCTCCGCTATCTCCAACTTCGGAGGAGGCGTTCCGCACGATGACGCGATCGCCGCTGCGAGGATCTTGGGCTCATCCACCGACAGATCGACGATCGCCACCGGAGATTCCATTCCGTATCTTCGATGCTCGAAGCGCCGCGAGTAGCCCAGCGATTCGATCTTGCAGGGTACGCCGTCCCGCGCCTTGACTCTGACCCTGCGCCACCGGCTGTTGGCGTAGTCCGGTCTGTCCAGCGGGCCCTTGCCGAACGGTTTCGGGATGTAGGAAACGTAGATTCGCGAGTCGAGTCGGCGCTGGATCCGATCGAGGACCTTGGAAAGCCCCGCAACGCTCTGGATCTTGAAGAACTCGCCGCCGGTGCGCTCGGAGAGCTGGTTCAGGCGGAGCCAGCTCGGCATGTCATCGATCCGCGGATTGGCCGACAGCCCGAGACCGATGGGAAAAATAACGGTGTCGGGCGTCAGGGTGATCTCGTCAATCAAGTTCTCGAAGACGTCCGGATCGAGACTCGTCGTGTCCTGGCCGTCGGAGACGAGCACGATGACCTTCTCGCCGTGCATCGTGGACAGGTAGCGAACCACTTCGTGCAGCGAGTCCCACAACGAGGTGTACTGGCCGATGCTCAGGTCGTCGACGGCCTCGCGGATCGCATCGCGATCCGTGGTGACCGGCGAGCCGAGCACCATGCTCTCGTCAAAGGCTGCCATCAGCACGGCGTCGTCAGCAGGCAGCGAATCGACGTAAGCGATGGCTGCCCGTTTGGCCTCGGCCAGGTCGTCCCTCATGCTGCCGCTGATGTCGATCAGCAGCGCGTGGATCCTGGGAAGCGGTCTCGGACCTACTGCCGTGACGACCGCGGCGACGTCGTCCTCGAGCACCTCGATCTGGTTGGGAGCGAGATTCGAGCACACCGTATCGTCCGTCTCTGATCCGCGTCCCTTTTCGGTGATCAGGACGGGTCGGTAGACCCGGCGTACAGAGAGCCGCTCATTCAGCCCGGCCTCCGGAGCGGCCCAATCCGGGGGGCGATCGGTTTGTGCCACGGCGAGCAGCGGAAGCTGAAGAACGAGAAACAGCGTAACGACGCGAGCGCCCATGATCCATAAACATACTGCCGCGCCCAGGGCGCCGAGGCAACTTTTCGGACTGTGTCGCCCTACTTGCGCCGGCTCAGCCCCGCGATCGTGACCGCCCCCGCCGCAACGGTCCATAGGGCGAGCACGAGAAACGAGCGCGCGACATCCTGCACCATGCCCTCGGTCAGCGATCCTCGAATCACGATCGCCGCGGGCTCGAGCGGCAGGAAACGATGGACCGTCTGGAGCCAGCCGGGAAGGCGCTCGGCCGGATAGTTGATCGGCGAGTAGAGCAGGATGAAGAACGAGAGCGCCTGAGTGATCAGGTGCGTTACCGAAGGTTGCGGGATGGCGTGCGCAAAGGCAAAGCCGACGGATGTCGCGACGAGCACGGTAAGCAAGACCGCGGGCACCAGGGTGAGGCTGACACTCAGGCTCAGGTCGTACCACCACGAGGCGGCCGCGAGGGCAACCGCCATGCCCGGAACGGCGATCAGCATCCAGACCGTCATGGCGGCCAGCGGCAGTACAGGGCGGGGGACGGGCAGCGAGAGCATGAAATCGTAGGTCTTTTGCGCCTTGTGATGGGCGACGATCTGGGGCGCCATGGCCAGGCCGACCATCAGCAGGGCGATCACCGGGCCGCCCGTCGACAGATAGAGCGCCTGGTCGCGAGGAATCTCCTCGAACAGGAAGCCCAGCCCGATCACCATGCCGGCCCCGATGCAGAACTGCACGACGATCATCACGGGCAACATCAAACGCAGGCTCAATAGCTCCCAGCGAACGATCAGCACGTACGACCGCAGCCAGTGGCGGGGGGTCGACGGGAGCACGAGGGAGTCAGTTAACGACAGGCTGGCCATTTCCGTTCTCCTTCGCAACAAAGACGTCCTCACGGCCAATCAGGCGCAGGTACGTATCCTCGAGTGTCGCCGGCCCGATCTCGAATGCCTCGGCCCGGCCGCCGCGCTTCAGCCCACGCACCCAGTCCAGCGCCTCCGGTGCGTCGGATTCGTTCATGTGGAACAGCATCCGGCGATTGGTCTTCGCGCGCAGTCGGACGAAAGCCGGAAAAACCGGAGGCGTCGCCCGGGGCTCGAGCGTGACGTCGAGCCGCAGCAGATCGCCCTTCGTGTTGCTCAGGGCGGCCGACGTTCCCTGGGCCACGATGCGGCTCTTGTCGAGCACCGCCAGTCGATCGACCGAACGCTCGGCCTCGAGCACATTGTGCGTGACGAGAAGAATCGACGATCCCTCGTCGGCCATCCGCCGAATCTCGTGCCACATTAAGCGCCGCCGCAACGGGTCGACGTCGTTGGTCGGCTCGTCGAGGATGACCAGCGGACCGGGCCACACGGTCGCCATGGCGAAGCTGACGAGTCTTCGAACGCCGCCCGACAGACGGCTGCCCAGCTTGCCGCTCCACTCGTCGATCTCCAGCGCGTTCAACAACCGGTCGGCACGCTCACGCACCGCGCGAGTCTCGCCACCCCGGATGCGGCCGATCAACTCCACGGCGCGTCGCGCGGGTATGGCGTCGATGGGTACCTGCGCCTGCGGGAGGTAGCTGCACAGCCGTCGGGCCCGACTCGGGTGGCGAACGACGTCGACGCCGCCCAGCAGGATCCTGCCCGAGGTCGGCTTGAGCAAACCGTTGATCTGATTGACCAGCGTCGTCTTGCCGGCGCCGTTGGGTCCCAGGAGGCCAAACACCTCGCCGGGACGGATGTCGAGCGAGACGTCGTCATTGGCCTTGAGTCCGCCCCGGTAGATCTTGGTCACACCCTCGACCGACAGCAGGGGAGCGTCCGCCTCGTGTGGCTCGATCGTATTCATGCCTTTCCTTCCTTTCCGGCCCGGACGAAAGAGCCGGCCACGAGCGCCTCGACGACCTCGGCGCAGTCTTCGAACTCCATATCGGGGTCGACGGCAGCCTGAACCTGGAGGCCGAGCACCAGGGCCACGAGGACCCTGGCGACGGCGCGAGGGTTCAACTGCCGGTCGATCTCGCCACGAGCCTGGCCCCGGTTGGCCACATCGGCGAAGGGCTCGCTGACGCTTTCGAGCGCGCTCTCCATCAACTCGTGGATCGAGGGCGTATGGAGCGCCTCGCCCCAGAGCCGCACGTCGAAGCGGGACGTCTCGATGACCTCGGGTCGCATCAGGAAGCGAATCAGGTTGCCCAGGATCGCTCGTAATGCGCCGGGGCCGTCCTCCGGAGTGGCCATGGAGTCGATGAGATTGCGCGTGTTCTCCCGGCCGCAGGCAGCGACGGACTGGAGGATGTCGTCCTTGCCGGAGAAGTAGCTGTAAACCGCCCCCGGGCTCAGGTCGGCCTCCGCGCAGATGTCCTTCATCGTCGTTTGATGAAAGCCCTTCTCGCCGAAACATCGGTAGGCTGCGAGGAGGATCTGCTGGCGGCGGGCTTCCAGGTGGGATTCGTTCACTTTTGGGGACATTTCCGGGCTCCTGGTTGAATAAAAAACGAACGCTCGTTCTTTATACACCGAAAAAGAGGAAGCGTCAACCCCGGGCGAGGTTGTGGGATAATCGGGCCGACTCGAGCGTCCCGGCGCGCGCCCGATCCGACTCGTTCAAGGGACATTCGTGGCGACGATCACCCGTGAACGCGCCCGGTAGGGCGCCCGTAGCTCAATGGCTGAACGGGTGTTGCAGGCAGGTTGGTGCGTTTGACGCGCCGAAGACCGTGTGCCGCCGGTGGACCTCTTAGAGGTGAGTCACCCTACCGGGCCGGCATTCGGACCCTGGGCCCGCCAACGTGCTTCGGGCACAGCGCACGATCCCGACTGCATCGCCTCGAGAGCGCCGGCCTGTTAAGCCGGAGGCGCGGGTTCGATTCCCGTCGGGCGTACCAAGTTCATCATGGGTCCTTCAGGGGAGCGATGGGATCGCGCGGCAGGCGCAACGATATAATCGGCGCGTCGTAGAGGTGTCCCGCGTGTCTGCTCCGCCTGCCGCCGGCCTGCAAGAAGACCGGATCGTCTGGAAGAGGACGATCGGAATCGTCGGCGGCCTGGGTCCCTTGGCCCACGTCGAGTTCGAGCGGTTGCTGTTGCAGGAGGTGGAGCGGCTGATCGGAAGACCGGCGCAAGATCAAGACTATCCGAACTGGATTCTCGCGTCGGTTCCCGATACCCCCGATCGCACGCTCGCAGTTCAGGGGCGCGGTGCGAGTCCGCTCGACTCTCTCGAGCGCGCCGTCCGCTGGCTCGGCGGCACGCCCGACGAGCCCGGTGCCGAATTCGCGGTGATCGCGTGCAACTCCGCGCACGCCTGGCTGGACGAGTTGGCTCGACGAGTCGACCTGCCGGTCCTGGACATGATCTCCGAGACGCTGCACGCGGCGCGAGATCTTGTCGGTGACGGGGCGCGGGTCGGTCTGCTGGCGACGACGGGTACGCTCGAGGCCGGTATCTACCACTCGGCCCTGAAGCGACTGGGCAGCCGGCTGACGCTCCTGTCGCCGCTCGATCTGCACGACGGTGACCTGCGCGGAGAGGAGATCCAGGAGCAATCGGTGATGTCGGCGATCTACGGTCCGCTGCGCGATGGGCGGCGAACGGGTGGAGGCATCAAGTCCGGGAACACCTCCGGATCGGTGGAGCCGTTGCGCCATGCGGTCGAACTGCTTGCCGATGCCGGGGCGGAAATCGTCGTGACGGCCTGCACCGAGATCCCGCTCGCGCTGGGGCGCGAACCCGTCGGTGGCGTACCGCTGCTCGACCCTATGCGGGTTGCTGCCGAGGCCGCGGTGGCGATCGCGGCAGGTCGGCGTCCGCTTCCCTGAGGGTCACGCGATCCAAAGGCGTCCGTCAACGGAGATCCAAAGCATGTGTAGATCGGCGAGAATCGCTCTGCTCGGGTTCGTCCTCGTGCTGGCCGCGGCGGGAGGAGCGGACGAGCTCCCAAGGGCTCGCGATCTGGGTATCGAGCCGGGCGTTCTCGAGCCTGGTCCGCTCAACGCGATTACCGACGTGGCGGGAGTCCGCGTGGGCCACCGCACGCTGATCCGCGGCGAGTCGGTGCGAACCGGAGTGACCGCGATCGTGCCCGCCGCCGGCGACGTTTTTCGCGCCAAGGTGCCGGCCGCGGTCTATGTGGGGAACGGTTTCGGCAAGGCCGCGGGATTCCTGCAGGTGGCCGAGCTGGGCAACATCGAGACCCCGATCGTGCTCACCAACACGCTGAGCGTGGGCACGGCCGTGGAGGCGGTCGTTGCATGGACATTGAAACAGCCCGGCAACGAAGACGTGCGGTCGGTCAACGCCGTCGTCGGAGAGACCAACGACGGCTACCTGAACGACATCCGCGGACGCCACGTGAGCGCGGAGGACGTCGTGGTCGCCATCGAATCGGCCGAAGGGGGACAAGTCGAGGAGGGGAGTGTGGGGGCTGGCACGGGCACGCGCGCCCTGGGTTGGAAAGGGGGGATCGGCACCTCCTCGCGGGTTCTGCCGGAGAGTCTGGGCGGATACACGGTCGGCGCGCTCGTCCAGAGCAACTTCGGAGGCGTCCTGACGATCGACGGCATCAAGGTCGGCGAGCGTCTGGGACGTTACGCCTACCGCGAGCAGATCGAGGCGGCGCGCTCGTCCGGTCCCGCTGGGTCTGCCGTCGCGGCGGGTAGCCAGGGTCCCGAGGAGGGGTCGGTGATGATCGTGCTTGCCACCGACGCCCCGCTTTCTCCCCGCAACCTCGAGCGCTTGGCCAAGCGGGCCGTCCTCGGCCTGGCCCGCACGGGCTCATTCATGAGCAACGGCTCGGGCGATTTCGTCATCGCCTTCTCCACGCAGAATCGAAAGCCCTACGCCCCCGAGGCGCGAGTCCGGAGCGTCGAGGTCCTCTACAACGACGCCATGGGCCCCCTCTTCCTGGCCACGGTCGAAGCCGTCGAAGAGGCCGTCTACAACTCCCTCCTCAAGGCAACGACAATCAAAGGCCGAGACGGCCACACTACCGAAGCCATCCCGATAAAAGAACTAAAAGCCCTGATGTAGGGTGGGGTCGTGATGAAGGGTTTGTCGGAGTGGTTGTTGATTGTGGCGTTGGCACCGGCCGCCGCGGGATTGGCGTGGGCGTCGGAGCCGGAGCCGCCGACACCGGTCAACATTCTGCTGGTGACGCTGGACACGACGAGAGCCGACCACATCGGGTGCTACGGGGCGGAGTTCGCGTCGACGCCGAATCTCGACGCGCTGGCGCGGGAGGGCGTTCGCTTCGACGAAGCGATCAGCCCCGCGCCGCTCACCCTGCCGAGCCACGCCAGCATTCTCACGGGACTGGTCCCGCGTCGGCACGGTGTGCGCGACAACGCCCTTTCCCGCCTGGGCGACGGACCGGAGTTGCTGCACGGTGTACTGCGCCGACACGGGTACCGGACAGCAGCATTCGTCTCGTCGGTGGTTCTCGATCGAATCACCGGCTTCGATCGTGACTTCGAGATCTATGACGACACGGTCCGGATCGGCGCACGGGAAGCGTTCGGCTACCAGGAGCGCGCGGCGATCCAGACCAACGACGCGGTCTTGACGCACCTCCACGAGCTCGAGGAACCATTCTTCCTCTGGGTCCACTACTTCGACCCACACCTCCCGTACGTTCCACCGGAACCATTCCGCGGTCGGTTCGCGGATCGTCCGTACGACGGCGAGATCGCCTTCATGGATGAGCAACTCGGACGGCTCATCGCCGCGGTCAAGGCAAAATCAGCGTCGCTCCTCGTGGTCGTCGCCGGCGACCACGGGGAAAGCCTGGGAGAGCACGGAGAGAGCGCGCACGGTGTCTTCGTCTACCAAGCGACCCAGCGAGTCCCTTTGATCGTCGCCGGTCCGGGTGTGCCCCATGGCCGGGTAGTGGAGGAGCGGGTCGGCCTCGTGGACGTGGCACCGACGGTGCTCGAGCTTCTCGGGTTGCCCCGACTGCCGGATTCCGACGGGCGATCCGTCGTCCCGTTGATTCGAGGCGAGAAGGCCACTCCCCGAGACTACGAGCTGGAATCGCTCTATTCCTTCCTCGCGTACGGGTGGGCGCCCCTGCGCGGCCTCGCACGCGGGGAGTACAAGTTCATTCTGGCGCCCCGGAGCGAGCTATATCGACTGAGCACAGACCCGAAGGAAACTCAGAGCCTCGTCACGAAGCAACGCAAGCGTGCGTCCGAGCTGAAGAGAGATCTGCTCGCGCTCATCGCCGACGACGCGGTCCGGCCGTTCGACGAGGATCCCGAGCTTGCGGAGAGAAGACGGCGTTTGGAGTCCCTCGGATACGTGAGCGGAGGCGGCTCACATGACGAAGACGAGGATGAAGCGATCGACCCCAAGGCCGGCATCACATGGATCGCCGACCTGGAGGCGGGGCGCAGGGCCTATCAGACCGGGCACGCGGACGAGGGAATCGAGCCCCTGCAGCGCCTTCTCTCGCGAAACCCCCGGAACGTCCCCGCCCGGCTCGCCCTGGCCATGTGCTACCTGGGTGTCGGCATGCCGGACAAAGCAGTCGAGGCGAACCGTCTGGCACTCGAAATCCGGCCCGACGACTACCTGGTGCACTTCAACCTGGCCAACGCCCTTGTCGCCCTGTCCGACGCGAATCCCGACTCTCGCTCGGCAGCTCAAACACACTACAAACGGGCTCTGGAGTTGAATCCCCGCTTTGCAGACGCGTACCTCAACTACGCATCGTTCCTGGAACGGAACGGCTCGCAAGCCGAGGCGCTGGCCCTGCTCGAGAGTGCAGGCTCAGCAGGCGTACGCGATCCCGACCTCGAGACTCGTATCGGCGTGATTCAGTTGAGGACGGGTGACGCCGAGGCAGCGAAAGATTCCTTTCGGCGGGCGTTGGAGCTACATCCCCATGCCGCGAATACACTCGAGGCGATGGCGCTGATTACCCAACGTCAAGGGCACTACGCGGAGTCGGCAGCCTACTTCGATCGACTGCTGGACGTTTCGCCGTCGGCGCGGATTGCACGCACTCTGGGCTCGATCCGGCTCGAACACCTCGGCGACAGAGAAGGAGCCCGCGAAGCGTTCGAGGAAGCGCTGACGTTGACAGCCTCCGACGACCCGGATCGAGACGAACTGCAACGCATGATCGACCAATTATCGACGAGTCCGTGACCGCGATTCGGCTTCGTCCCCTCAGGGCGATTCCACGTTGCAGCCGTTGATCGCGCGCACCTGAAAGAATGCCAGCCGTGGAGTGGTCGCGACGCCGTCCTCCACGGTCAGGGTCGTTGGTCCGTCGGTCCGGCCGGTCAGGTCAACCGACGCATCGAGCGCCGCCGCCGTAGAATGCAGAACGTGGTACCCGGCGGCGCCGGCGACGCCGCCCCAGGAGAAGACCAGGTCCACCGAGCCGTCGCCGCCGTCCACCACCCTGTCCACGACGAGTCCGTCCACTGACGTGGTCGGCGCGGGTTCGGGACAGGTGAGGAGATCGCAATCGAACGCACCCTCTGCACTTACGTGAAGCGTCCAACTCGTGATGATTCCCTGGCCAAAGAATCCCCACCGGGTATCCTCGACCGAAAGAGTCCAGGTGCCGAGGATCGATTCGCCTGCAAAGTCGGCCATCGTACCCGGGCCGTCGGGAAGGGCCTCGAGGTCATATCGCACGTAGAGACCTCCCAGGGTGGAGACCGTCGAACTCTCGTGGAGCCGAACCGTCGTACCCTCGGGTGAGGTCAGATCGACGATCAGCTCCGAGGAGTCGGGGTGACCGATTTCCACCGTAACGTCCAGCTCGCCGATCGTGCGGTCCTCGGTCACGTCCAGAGTCGAGATCACCGGATCCAGCGTCTGCCGCGGGATCCACGCGTTGTCGTCCTTGCGAAAGTCCCGCTCCTTGTCGCCCAGATACAGCTCGAACCGCTTGGTGCGTGTCGCGTCGTTGCTCGCGTCCATCTCAAGCTCGAGCAGGACCGTCTCGCCACACGGCACGCCGGATTCGAAAAGGGTCAGCTCGAAGTACGGAAGGTCGGACTCGAGCTCCTCACCGATCGCGATGTCGGGATAGGTAGCGACCGGTTCGACGACACGACCCTGGACAGGATCGACGGTACGTAGAACGCCGGTCACCCCGAGTGCGTCCTCCGTTCCACTGTTGAACAGGGTCACGGGCAGCTTGACGGTCTCGCCGGGATCCAGAAAACCGTTGCCGTTCACGTTGGTGCCTTGCTCGATCATCCGGTGGGCGTTCTTCTGCAGGAGCGGTCCCGCCGTGGACACCTCACACGTCGACACCGGGCTGCGACACACCGCGTTCGCGCCGATCGCCTCGACGCGATAGAAGCGCCGCACATCGCGGCCGGCCAGTGTGTCGAGATAGGTCGTTACCCCGACCGGGATCGTCGCCACCGGCACCTGCTGGCGGTCGCAGCCAAGGTCCCCCCGGTAGACCACGTACTCGGCCGCGCCTGCGACCTCGCTCCAGCTCAGCTCCGTGCCGTTTACGGTCTCGCCCACCGCCAACACCGGCGCGGCCAGGACGGGACAACCGGAGGTGCTCTGGTTCTCGGGGTCGCCCGGACCACCGCAAGCGATGTTGTGCCGAGCGAACGCCGCGTACAACTGGGCGGCGTGGGGCGTTCCATTCGAGAGGTCCGCGTCGTCATCGTCGGCGATGCGCATGCGCTGGTACCAACTGCCGGCAGAGCAGCTATCGGAGTCGGGCAAGGCACAGGTGTATATGTCGCCGCCCGAGCCCTGTCGGGTCGAATACCACAGCCGATCGACGAGTTGCCAGGCGGTGTCGAGATCCATTCCAGTAGCGGGCAGGTCCCGGGTGGCGAGGTCGAAGACCGCTTCGACGATCGGATAGGTCTCGCAGTGAATCTCTCCGCCGCAGGGACCCGTACCGGTCTCGCAGTTGTTCAGAACGAAATCCTGTGGCGTGGCCGGGGTATTCGCCTGGCGCGCCGCCCAGTCGTGGTCGCGGAAGCCGGTGCAGGTCAGACAGGTGTCGCCGTAACCGGAACAGACCAGGCCGTCCGTGAACAGACCGGGTCCGAAGCACGATTCCCTCGAGGCCAGCATGGCGACGACATCGCCGTAGGCCTCGGAGGTGTTGTCGTAGTCGCCGCCGTCGTTCTCGTCGTAGCCGTGACCCCACTCGTGGACCGCGATGCCCTGGATCTCGCCGCTGTTGGCGCACGTGGCCCAACTGGTCCCCGAACGATACAAGTACACTCCACCACCCCAGGACGCGTTGCAGGTCTCGTTCCAGTTCGTGGTTACCTGGACCCGGCTGCTCAGCCACGAGTTGTCGGGGTTGTAGAACCGCGCAACCTCCGCGACGCGGTTTATGTGGTAGTAGGCGGAGCGCGCGGCCGCCGTGTTGCCCGCGGACGCTCCGGGCGCAACGGCGCAGTTCTCGCCGGCCTTCAGGTTCAGATGCAGCGTGCCGTCACAGTCGCCGGTCTCGATCACCGGCCCACAGGTGTCCTCGACGCGCACGTACTTTCCGACAAGGTTGGTCTCGAACGTCGCCTCGGGATTGCGACAGGTCAGATTTCCGTACGCGTCGGCATAGACCTTGGCCTGCCCGGTTTCGGTCCAGTCGACGTGGGGCATCGGGAAGCCGTCGATCTCGCAGCTGCCCGTGACGCAGCCGACGTCGGGCGCTTGCGGGAATACCCCACCACGGACGCCGGCGTAGTGCGCGCCGTCGTAGAAGGCCCGAACCGAGCCATCATGTGCGTCGACCTCGCCGACCCACAACGCAGGACTCTTCGGATCGTCGAAGCGAAGCCTCCACACCAGCGCGTGCGCCAGGCCCGCTCCCCGAGCGCCGCTCCACTTACGCGGCCGATCGGCTGACGGCCCGGGGTCCAGTGCCATCATCACCAGTTCCGGCTCGGCGGACCTTCCGAACTCGGCCGTGGCGACGCCGAGGTAGGCATCGAGGAAATCGCGCGCATCGTCCGCGTCGATCTTGGGCTCCCCGCTGATCGTCGGCACGCCCCAGTTCGACGCCCCGAACAGCGTCAATTTCCCGTTCACGACATGGAACTCCAAGCGCGAGTTCTCGACACGCACGCCGTCGACGGACTGTCGGAATACCACCTGCCAGTGTCCCTCGCGCAACTCGCCGCTGGCCTCGGCGTCCAGTTCGAGCGATTCCGTCCAGTCGCCGAGCAACTCGGTGTGCTTGTCCAGGAAGGTCCGCAGTTGGGCTTCCACGTCCTCCAGGGTCGCACCGTCGAAAACTCCCCCTGCGAACGATTCGATCCCGCGGCCGGAGACAAGCGTTGGCATCCCGGTGCGCTCATCCAGGTAGATGCTCCATCGACCGGCATGGCGGCCGCGGAACGCCTCCCAACCCGCACGTACGGGATCCGCCGGGGTCAGTCCATCGACCTCTTGCGGCACGACCGCGATGACACCGCCCTCGCGGAACCGAACGAAGTCATCGAACCGCCCTTGGCTCTGCCTCTGACCGGAAGCGATCACAGCGGGGACGCTCGCGCAAGCCATGAGAGCCAGGACCGCGGTCGCGCGGGCGAGCGTTGCGGAACGCATGAGAACACCTCCATCCGGCCGATGGCGGTCAAGCAGCGCCATCTTCGGAGGACTAGATCTCTGTAATATCTCGAAACGGGAATCGCGTCCTTCAGGGAATTCCCTACTTGGCCAAGAAAAGTCCTTTCCAGAAGCCCGACGTCAGGGGGTTTTTGGTTCAAAGCAGGGATTCCCCTGATTGGCCGTTTTCGCAATTTGACTTTAAATAGGGAGTCCACTCCGGGGACCGGCCCGTTTTCGATCGGTCTACCGAATGGAGGTCCGTCCATGCGCCGCCTCCCGCTCGTCGCAACCGCTCGCGCCAGCGCCGCGCTGGTCGTCATGATCCCCGTCGCCCTGACGACCGCACTGGCCATCAGCGAGCCCTCCCCGCCCAAGCGCTTCGACGACCACGTCCAAGCCCGCGAGGGCGGCGCGATCGCCGTCGAACCGCGCGCGATCGAACGGCTCAATCCGTCCGATCCCCTGCGCGCGGGTTGGGAAGAGTTCAAGAGCCGGCACGAAGGCGCATGGAAGGTTTATCTCGACGAGCGAACGGGCATGCCGACGATGGTCTCGGGGCGCGGCATCGAGTGGTTCTCCGAGGGCGCACGCGCCGCGGTGGGTCTGGAGCACGTCGTGAAGCGGGCCCGCGCGTTCCTCGATGAGAACCGCACGATGCTCGAGGTCGACCTCGAGGCCAGCACCAAGCTCCACGGTGATCACTGGCAGCTGGTATTTCGCCAGGCGGTGGACGGCGTGCGCGTGGAGAACGCGCGGTTGGATCTCCACGTCAAGCGTGGGCGGTTGGCGCTCTTCGGGACGTCGCACTGGGGAATCCCGACGACAAACGGTGTGCCGTCGATCGACGCCAACGAGGCTCGAGCTATCCTCGACGCCCACGTCGGGACGGCGACCGCCCTTTTCGTGCAGGTCGAAGAACCCGAGCTGACGATCGTCGCGATCGACCCAACCCCCGCGTCCGCCGCCCAGCATGCCTGGACCGGTCCCCGCGGCGAGGGACTGAAGCACGTCCTGATCTGGCGGTTCCAGTTCCGCGTGCCCGGCGAGGCGCCCTTGTGGGTGGGCGAGGTCGACGCACACGACGGCTCGATCAGGGCCTTCTTCGACGGCGCGCACTACGCCAACGTGAACGGCGGCGTCTTTCCCATCTCCAACGACGGTGACTGTTCCACGGGGGGATGCGAGATCGCGCGTTTTCCCATGCCCTTCGCCGATTACACGGAGAGCGGGCAACCCGAGACCTTCGCCGACGCCTTCGGCAACCTGAGCTGCAGCAACTCGGTCTCGTCCTTCGAGACGAATCTCATCGGCCCCTACGTGCGAATCAACGACTCGTGCGGCGAGCTGGTCGAGAGCGGCACCTGCGATGCCGGTGTGGATCTGGGTCTGAAGCACGGAGAGAACTGCGACGTGAAGCCCGGGGCCTCCAACGGAAACTCGGCGGCGGCGCGCTCGACCTACTATCACGTGAACCGCGCCGCCGAAGTCGCGCGTTTCTACGATCCCGGCAACACCTGGCTCCAGGATCAAGTCACGGTGAACGTCAACGTCGGTTCCACCTGCAACGCCTTCTGGAACGGCGAGATCACCATGTACGGCTCCGGAAACGGTTGCGGGAATACCGGCGAGCTGCAGGGCGTGCTCGTCCACGAGTGGGGGCACGGTTACGACCAGAACGACGGCGGCGGGATGGATATCACTTCCGAGGCCTACGCCGATGTCGTGGCCATCTTCGCGGCGCGTGATTCCTGCGTCAGCCGCGGCTGGTACAACGACGGCAGTACCTGCACCGGCTACGGCGACACCTGTCTGACCTGTACGGGCATTCGCGATCACGACTGGGCGGCCCGCTCGTTTGGCACGCCGGCAACGCCGGCCGGTTTCGTGATGACGCAGTGCCCCGGCGGTCCCGGCGGTCCGTGCGGCCAGGAATCTCACTGCGAGGCGTACCCGCCGGGCGAGGCCATTTACGACCTCGCGACCCGCGACCTGCCGGCGGCGGGTCTGGATCCCGACACCGCTTGGCAGCTCGCCGAGCGGTTGTGGTACGTGACCCGCCCGGGGTCGGGAGGGCACATCTACGTCTGTCTGCGCGGCTTTGCCAACTCCTGCGGGGCGACCAGCTGGTATCAGAGGATGCGAGTCGCGGATGACGACGACGGCGACCTGTCCAACGGCACGCCCCATGCCGCGGCTTTGTTCGCCGCCTTCGCCCGGCATGGGATCGCCTGTGGGGCGGAGGAAGATCCGGAGAACCAGAGCACGTCCAGCTGCCCCTCATTGGCCACACCCCAATTGACGGTGATCGAGACCGGCTCGAGCACCGAGTTGAGTTGGAACGCCATCGCGGAGGCCGACGAGTACCGCGTCTATCGTGGCGATTTGGGTTGCGACCGGCAGCAGGTACCGATCGCATCGTTGACCGGTGCGGAGACGATCTTCGTCGACACGGTTGCCGATCCCGGGCTGCCCCGCTACTACCGGGTCGAGGCGTTCGGCGCCAACCCTGCCTGTCACAGTCCCGTTTCGAACTGCGAATCGACGCCGGCGGGAGCGCGTCTGCAGAAGAACTCCCACCGAATCATCGAGGCAGGTCCGGACATCAACGACATTCCGGACCCCGGTGAGACAGTGACGCTTCCGGTCACTCTATTCAACAGCGGTCTCGATGACGCGTTCGGCATCGCGGGAACGCTTCGTTTCGTCGACCCGGCGCAGGGGCAGGTGCTGGATCCCGACGCGAATTGGGCCGATATCGCCTCGGGCGAGATGCTGGAATCCTCGGATCCGCACTTCGAGGTGGCCGTTTCCGAGAGCGTGACGTGTGGCGACTCGCTGATGTTCGAATTCGACATGTCGGCCTCGAACGCGGCGACCAGAACCGAACGCTTCCAGATTCCACTCGGGGAGCCTGCCCGCGACTTCCGCACCGACGTTTCCGTGACGATCCCACCGGAGACAAGTGGGCCGGTGACCTCGACTCTCGCCATCGACCAGGACAAGACGCTCTCGGATCTGGACGTATCGATCACGATCAACCACAACCTCGTGACCGAGCTGATCGTGGAGTTGACGTCGCCCGAAGGAACCACCGTCCGGCTACACGACCGTACGGACCCTGGAGGATTCGCGGGGCTGAATACCCGGTACGACCTGGAGAGCACCCCGGACGGTCCGGGGACGATGGCCGATTTCGCGGGTGAGTCGACCCTGGGCACCTGGACTCTCTCCGTCGAGGACGTGGGTCCCGACTCGACGGGGGACGGTAGTATCGAGGCGTGGACACTGCACACGACCGTTTCGGACGGTTTCGACTGTCTACCGGTGGCCTGCACCGAACCGCCGCCGACCGAAGCAGTGGGGAACTTCCACGTGGAAACGTCGGTCAACGGGTCTCAGGTCGATCTCGTCTTCTCATGGGACCCGGTGACCGCAGCGGCCGGCTACCTCGTGCTGCAGTCGACCGTTCCTTCATTCGACACCGGAGTGAACTCGACCGGCAGCACCAGCGGCGAGACGAGTCTTACCGTGCCGGACGGCGTCAACGCGACGCCCGGGTTGACCTTCTTTCAAGTTCGCGCGGTCAATAGCTGCGATGTCGAAGGACCCTGACGTGCTGGACACCCATACGAATTTGCTCAGCCCTGGTTGACTGGGGGACGACCTCGGTTGGCGTCTCCCGACCAGGGCGAGCAATCAATAGAAGGAGGGGAGAATGAAAGCCATCTTGATACTCATCATCGCTGCCGCGACATTGGTGGTTCCGGTCCAGGCCGAAACCGTCATGGTGGAGGCAACGGGAACCGTGGAATGGAACCAGGTCAGGTTCGGGACCTTCGCCGACGTCAACGCGGGCGATCCTGTGACCATGTCGTTCCAGCTCGACTCCGACGAATTTCTGGATAGCTCTTTTTACCCGACCCGAGGCTACGGGATCGATCTGACATCGTACTCGCTGACGCTCGGATCGGTGACGATCGGACTCTACGACCCCTGGCCTGCCGGCCAGACACCCTATTTCGTGCTCCGTGACAACGATCCGGCCGTCGACGGGTTCTTCGTCGCGACCAACAATGTCGATTGGCCGTGGCCGGGCCTGTTCCTCGACGAGTGGGGGCGCCTGGACATCTTCACCAGCCACCTCGAAGTGGGTTATACCGGCGACACGCTGTCGTCTCTGGATATTCTCGACGCGCTCGGGACATACTCATACGACGGGTTGACGAACTTCTACTTCACGGTGAACGACGACGGATTCGAACCCATCGGGATCGACTTCACGCAGATGACGATCAGTCTCCTCCCCGTGGAGGTCCCGGTTGACATCAAGCCCGGCTCCTGCCGCAACCCGTTGAACGCGACCAGCGACGGCGTGCTGCCCGTGGCGATCCTCGGAACCGGGGAACTCGACGTGTCGACGATCGATCCAGCGTCGATCCGGCTGGCTGGAGTCGCGCCTCTGCGCTCCGGTTACGAGGACGTCGGAACTCCATTCATGCCCTTCGTGGGCAAGCAAGAGTGCGAGGTGGACTGCAACGAGATGGAAGCGGACGGGTGGACGGACCTGACGTTGAAGTTCAGCACGCAGCAGATCGCGGCCGCCATGGGTGACCCCGTGAACGGTGAATGCGCCGTGCTGACCCTCACCGGATACTTCTACGACGGCGGACCGATCGTAGGCGAGGATCTCGTGGTGATCGTGAAAGAGCGAGGCGGCAACCGGCGCGAAGTCACGCCAGCCGACCGAACCTCTCACCCGATGCCCACCACGCAGCCATCCGAAGGACCCGTGCAGATTCGGCGACGCGATTAACCAAGAGCCCAACGACGGGCAAACGAACACGAAAGACGCCGGGGAAATTTACCTCCCCGGCGTTTTCTTGTGGGGGGGCAAGTCTTCGCACAGGGTCAAGTCTTCGCACGACGTGCGAGGACTTGACCCTGTGCGAAGACTTGACCCCCCTTCAGCGGGTGCCGGCCCGGGCGCGCGTTGCTATAGTGCCCGCTCCTGGAGTTCCCGAATGGAAAAGCCGGTCGTCCTGGTCATGCTCGACTACTTCCTGCCCGCTTACAAAGCCGGGGGCTCGGTCCGCACGCTCGCCAATATCATCGAGCGTTTGCGGAACGAGTTCAGTTTCTACGTGCTGACACGGGACCGCGACCAGGGCGACGACCGTCCGTTCGACGGCATCGACTCGAGCTGGATGGAACGGGACGGCTGCCGGGTGAAGTACCTCGCACCACGGCGGCTCACCCCGTGGGGGATGCGGCGGGCCTGCCGCGATCTAGACTACGACCTGATCTACCTCAACAGCTTCTTTTCCAAGATGACGGTGTGGATCCTGGGCCTGCGCAGGTTGGGCCTGCTGCCCGACCGCCCGGTGCTACTGGCTCCCCGGGGCGAGTTGGGCCAGAACCCCATCGCGCTCAAGAGATTCAAGAAGCCCATTTACATCCGCCTGGTGCGTTTGCTCGGCCTGTACCGGGGCGTGATCTGGCACGCCTCCAGCGAGAGGGAACGCGCCGAGATCGAACGCTTTTTCGACGGCCGCGTCTTGATCGCAGCCGATTTGCCAGAGCTGCTGCGGCAGAAGCAGCCGCCTCCGAAGCCGTCGAAGGTCCCAGGCGAGGCCCGGTTCGTCTTCCTCAGCCGGCTGGCTCGCAAGAAGAACCTGTCGCAGGCACTGCGTCTGCTGATGAAGGCTCGGGGCGACGTGATTTTCGACATCTACGGAACCAGCGAGGACCCCGCCTACTGGGCCGAGTGCCAGAAGCTGATGGGGCAGCTGCCCGCCAACGTGCGGTGCGAGTACAAAGGATCGATACCCTACGAGCGGGTGCACGAGACGTTGACCGGATATCACTTTTTCCTGTTTCCCACGCTGAGCGAAAACTTCGGTCACGTGATCCTCGAGGCCCTGCTCGCGGGTTTGCCTCTCGTGATCAGCAACGAAAGTTTCTGGGTCGGTCTGAGCGAGAAGGGAGCGGGCTACGACCTCCCGCTCGCGGATGATAAAGGCTTCGTCGAGGCGATCCAGCATTTCGTCGACCTCGACGACCGAGCGTACCGGGAGATCTCCGAACGGGCCTGGGATCTGGGCCGGAGCTACGTCGAGGACCCGGTACCCGTCGAATCCAACCGGCGTCTGTTCCACGACGCGTCGAGCCGGACCGAGACTTGAGATGAAGCGAATCAAGGTCCTCGCTCTGGTGGCCGAGGCCTACGGCTCCGGCGGGGGAATCGCCCAGTTCAATCGCCACTTGCTGGACACGCTGGCCGCGATCCCGGAGCTCGAAGTGACGGCGCTGGGACTCTACGGCGCGCGCGATAGCGGAGAGCCGCCGGGACTGCGCTGGTCCGCACCGGCGCGGGGAGGTAAGGCGGGCTACGCCCTCGGCTCTGCTGCCGTGGCGCTGCGGGTCCGCCCTCATCTGATCATAAGTGGCCTGATCGGTTTCGGCGGTATCGCGCTGCCGCTCAAACTCGTCCACCGCTCCCGGCTGTGGTCCGTGCTGCACGGCTGGGAGGCTTGGAGCCCCCGGCGGTGGGCCGACAACGAGGGACTGCGTCGCTCGGAGATGGTGACCACCGTCAGCCGCTACACGCGCAGCCGGCTGCTCGACTGGTGTGCCGTGCCGCCGGAGCGCGTAAAACTCCTACCCAACACGATCGACCTGGAGCGTTTCAAACCAGGGCCGCGCCCGCGGGACCTCGAGCGCAAGTACGGCGTCGAGGGCAAGAAGGTGCTGCTCACGATCGGTCGCCTCGCGGCCATCGATCGCTACAAGGGCCAGGACCGGGTGATTCCCCTGATGCCCGAGCTGAACCGCGCGGCGGGTCCCGTTCACTACATCATCGCCGGGGACGGGGACGATCGGCCACGGCTCGAAGAGCTGGTGCGCAGCACGGGCACCGAGTCGTTCGTGACCTTCGCCGGCTTCGTTTCCGACGAGGAAATCGAGGATCTTTACCGTCTTGCCGACGCGTTCGTCATGCCCAGCACCGGCGAGGGCTTCGGCATCGTCTACCTCGAGGCGATGGTCTGTGGTTGCCCGGTGATCGCCGGTGACCGGGACGGTAGCGTGGACGCGCTGGCCGACGGCGAGTTGGGGCGACTGATCGACCCCGAATCGCCGCAGCAATTGCTCGAGGCGATCCTGGCCACGCTGGCCGAGGGGCGCCGTCACGACGCCCGCATTGCCGGGGTGGAGCGTTTCTCCTTACCGCATTTTCGACGACGCGTCGCCGAGTTGGTCGATCACGTGCGCGGAAGCTGACCGGGGCGTCAAGACGCACCGGAGGCGTGGGAGAGAATCTGCGTCGCCGCGCGGTGGGTCGAGAACGACTCGCTCAGCAGCCGGCGGCCGTTCTCGCCGATCCGGCGCCGTAGCTCCGGGTCCCGGGCCAACCGGAGCGCCAACTCGCGAAAACGGTCGTCCTCGCCATTGATGCAGACCAGGCCGCAGTAATGTTCCTCCAGAACTTCCTTCAAGTCGTTGCCCGGGTTGATGCTGGCCAGCGTCGGCATGCCGAAGTACATGTAGCCGAGCATCTTGCCCGGGAGGTTCTGGGTGCGCAGCCCACGGTCCAGCGTGATCAGCCCGACGTCGAACTCCGACAGGACCGCTAGGTACTTCTTTTGGTCCAGAGCGGGACGGATCGAGACGTTCGACAGCCCCTTGCTGGCGATCAATCGTTTCAGACGCGGGACCTCGCTGCCTTCCCCGAGCACCAGAAAGTAAAAATCCGACTCGTCGCGCAGTGATTCGGCCAGGCGCAGGACGTTGTCCATGTCCTGGGCCACACCGATGTTTCCGCCGTAGAAGAAGACCACCTTGCCCTCGAGCCCGAGCTCGCCGCGGAGATTGGTCCGCGGCAATTCGCCGTGGCTGCGCGGGGCCCAGTGCCAGAGCACCTCGAGCCGGTAGCGGCCGGCCAGTCCCGCCTGCTCGAAGTAGTGCAGGTTGGCGGGGGACTGAACTCCGATCACGTCGGCCACATCGTACTGCTGTAGCTCCTTGCGTCGAAAGAAGCGGTGCGGCAGGCTGCCCCGGCGCAGCACGCCGGCGTCCACGGCCCACTGCGGGAAGATGTCGCGCAGGATCAGGTAGGACGGGCAGTTCCACAGCTGTTTGAGCCGTCGAACCAGCTCCCCGAAAAAGATCGTCGGCGAGTAATAGACGATCAGCTCGCAAGGGTGCTCCCGAAAGAAATCCCGTCCGGCCCGCCACATCATGGCGGAGAGCCGCGCCTCGTTGAGCGCTCGCAGCACGCGCACGGCCCCCTTGATCTGCCCCGTGCGCACGCGCAACACGGTGACACCCTCTTCGATGCCGACGCTGCACCGTGTCTGCAAAGCCGGGTCCGGCGCCGCGACGACCAAGTCGTGTCCGAGAGCGCGCATCTCCAGGGCCAGATCGTGGATCAGTTTGGCGCTGGATTTCGTGCTGGGCAGGTAGCAGTCGACGAGCAGCAGAATTCGCATGGACAGCGAATCGTACTATGATATGCCGTTCGCCGAAAGTAGCGGCGGGTTGCTGCAAACACCGACCGGCGAAGAGTGGGAACACCGATGAAAGTCGCGACCATCACCGGCATCCGGCCGGACTTCATCCGCATGAGCGAGGTCTTCGCGCAGCTCGATAAACGATTCGAGCACGTGATGATCCACACGGGCCAACACTACGACGACGAGCTGAGTCGCGTCTTCTTCCAGCAGCTCGAGATCCGCAAGCCCGACTACACGCTGGACACCGGGACCAGCAGCCGCAATCACTACGAGCAGCTCTCCTACCTGTCGACCGAGATCATCCGCCTGCTGGAGCGCGAGCGGATCGATCCCAAGGTAATCCTGTTTCTGGGTGACTCCAACTCGGCATTGGCCAGCATTCCGCTGTTCAAGCAGGGTTACCGGATCGCCCACATCGAGGGCGGAATGCGCTCCTACGACCGGCGGATGCCCGAAGAGGTCAACCGGGTCTGCTGCGACTACGTCTCGGACCTGGTCTTCGTCTACACCGAGCTGTACAAAGAGCGCCTGGCCAGGGAGAACAAGAACCCCGACGGGATCTTCGTCGTCGGCAACACGATTGTCGAGGTCGTCAAAAAGTACATGCCAAACGGCCCGAGATCTCGTAACTACATAGTCGCGGACATCCACCGCAACGAGAACCTCCAGGACGCCGGGCAATACGGCCACATCCTCGGTTATCTCGACGCACTGGGTGCCGCGATGGGGATGGAAGTGCGCCTGGTCCGCTTCAACCGAGCGATGCGACTGATCGACGAGAACGACCTGCTGGCCGACAAGCCCCGGATCGAGTTGGTCGGTCCGTTCGGCTTTCTCGACTACCTGGACCTGCAGTACCAGGCGCGTGCGGTCGTGTCGGACTCCGGAACCGCCCAGGAGGAATGCCCCCTGCTGGGCGTACCCGTGGCCGTGCCCCGGAACTTCACCGAGCGGCCAGAGTCCGTCGAGTTCGGGAACAGCGTGCTGGTGGGCGAAACGAAACCGATCGAGCAGATGGTCGACGCAACGCTTCGTTTCTTTAAATCTTATTCGGTCTCGCCCGAGCAGCTGCGCTGGTTGGGCGACGGCCGGACGGCGGAGCGCGTCGTCGACATTCTGGACAGGGAGCTGAGCCAATGAAGGTGTTGATGGTCGGAGGGGCGGGCTACGTGGGAGGTGCAGTCACCGACCTGCTGCAGAGCTCGAATCACGACATTCGTGTCTACGACAAGATTCTCTACGAGGATTCCTTCCGCAAGCCGGTCGACTTCGTCTACGGCGACGTGAGGGATCGGGACCTGTTGAAGCCGTCGCTGGACTGGGCCGACGTCGTGGTCTGGCTCGCCGCGATCGTCGGCGACGGGGCGTGCCAGCTGGACCCCGACACCACGGTAGCGGTCAACCAGGATTCGGTGGAGTGGCTCGCGCGTGTCTGCGACAAGCGCATCGTGTTCATGTCCACATGCTCGGTATACGGGGCCCAGGACAAGGAGCTCGACGAGGACTCGCCCAAGAACCCACTGTCGCTCTACGCGGCGATAAAGCTCAAGAACGAGGAGATCCTGGCCGACAGCAACGCCGTGATGTTCCGGCTGGGCACTCTGTTCGGAGTCGGCGACCTCTTCTCACGAATTCGCATGGATCTGGTCGTCAACTACCTGACGGTGAAGGCGCACACGACGGGCAACATTCACGTCTTCGGTGGCGATCAGTTCCGACCGCTGCTGCACGTCAAGGATGTGGCCCGGGCCATCGAGATGGTGCTGGAGACCGATCACACCGGCGTGTTCAACCTGGCGCGACAAAACGTTCGCATCATCGACCTCTCCTACCAGATCCGCAATCACTTCCCGGATCTGGTCATCGAGCGCACCGATCGCCCGTTCCAGGACACGCGCAACTACCGGGTCTCGAGCGAGAAGGCAAAGCAGGCCTTCGGTTTCAACTCGGTCCATTCGATCGACGACGGTATCGAGGAGATCAAGTACCTGGTCGGGGCCCATCGCATCAAGGATCTGGACCACGCCCGCTACTCCAACCAGCGATACCTTCAGGAACAAACGTCGGGGTGAGACGATGAGCGAAGAGATGCGCCTGATCCGTGGGGGCCTGGCCACGGATGACCGCGGTGAGGTCGGGTTCGTCAACGAATTCGATTTCGCCGGCGTCAAGCGGTTCTACATGGTGAGCAACCACCGGCAAGGCTTCATCCGTGCCTGGCACGCCCATCGCAAAGAGGGGAAGTACGTCCTGGTCGTCAAGGGCGCGGCCCTGGTCTGCGGTGTCAAGATTGACAACTGGGACCAGCCGTCGAAGGATCTCCAGGTCCACCGTCACGTGCTGAGCGAGAGGTCGCCCTCGGCGCTCTATCTTCCGCCCGGATACGCCAACGGTTTCATGTCGCTGACCGACGATGCCAAACTGCTGTTCTTTTCCACGACCACGCTCGAGGACAGTCTGGGCGACGACATCCGCTACGACGCGCGGTACTGGGATCCCTGGACCGTCGAAGAGCGCTGACACCCGGCCGTCCGTTTCCTCGCTCCCGGAGATATCGAAATGAAGACCATCGCGGTGATCGGTGCCAAAGGCATGCTGGGTCTGGCGGTCAGCGAGTACTTCTCGCGACGCGGCGACCGGGTGATCCCCCTCACGCGAAAGGAATTCGACATCGCCCGCGATCCGCTGGGCCGGCTCGAAGATCTGCTCTCCGACGCTCGCCACGTCGTCAACTGTGCCGGCGTGATCAAGCCGCTCATCGCGCAGACCCCCCCGGAAGACGTGTTGAAAGTCAACGCGATCTTCCCCCGCAACCTAGCCAGGCTCTGCGACCGCAGCGGAGCGCAGCTGTTTCACGTCACGACGGATTGCGTCTACTCCGGACGCGATGGCGGTTACGACGAGAACGCGTTCTTCGACGCGGAGGACGTCTACGGTCTGAGCAAGAACGCCGGCGACGCCGCCGATTGCATGGTGCTGCGCACGTCGATCATCGGCGAGGAGCGCGGTCAGCAGCGCTCGCTGCTGGAGTGGGCCCGCAGCCAGGCCGGCAAGGAGGTCAACGGTTTCCTCAACCATCGCTGGAACGGCGTGACCACGCTGCACCTGGCGGAGGTGATCGACAAGATCATCGAAGACGGGCTCTACGAGCGGGGCATCTTCCACGTTCACTCGCCGGAGACCGTGACCAAGCACGAATTGGTCTCGATGCTCAGTGACGTTTACGAGCTGGGCCTGACCATTCACCCGGTCGACGCCGACGAGGCTTGTGACCGGAGTCTCACCAGCGCCCGCCCGCTCTGCGCCCGTCTCGACGTCAAGCCCCTACGACAACAGTTCGCGGAACTGCGGGATTTCTTCTCTACCTAGCCGGCAGGGGAGAAGCCCACAGAATTTTCTGGTAAATTCGTCATACTCGCGGCATATAGGAGGGGGTGGAACCTAGGCTCCCGACTGAATTCCTGTGTCCGTTTGAGCCATCGAGAGAGGTGAGTAGTTGAAAGTCCTACTTTTTGACCCCCCCATGCAGTCGATCATGTTGGCGAGGGCTGATTGGTACCCGATGAGCCTGGCCTATCTTGCCGGTGCCGCGACCGAGGCAGGGCATGACGTTCTGATCTTCAATGGCGAGCACGATCCCGATCTTGACTACGTCAACCTCACGACCTACTCCGCGAATTACTACCTCTACACGGATGCGCTTGCCGACCCACAACACTACATGTGGCAACGAATCCGAAGTGTCATCGAGCAGTTCAAGCCCGATGTCGTCGGCATCACGTCCTTCAGTGTGAAGTACCCGTCAGCCCAACGCGTCGCAGCGATTGTCAAGGACTACGACCCCACCGTTCCGGTGATCATGGGCGGGCAGCACACGACGATCATGACCGACGAGGTGCTCTCCAACCCGCACGTCGATTTTGCGGCGCGTGGCGAAGGCGAGCAAACGTTCGTTGAATTCCTGCATGCGCTCGAGAACGGTCGTGAGTGGGAGACAGTCGACGGTCTCTCCCACAAGAGCAACGGGAAGGTGGTCCACAATCGTCCAAGAGCTCTCATGCAGGATATCGATGAGATTCCTTATCCGTCGCGAGAATCACTCTACGATCTGAAGAACTACTCCCCAACGTCTCTGGCCAAGCTCTTCGCGTCGCGTGGATGTCCTTTCTCGTGCACGTATTGCGGGACGCAGAATATCTGGACCAAGAAGTTTCGAAATCACTCGCCTCAACGAATCGTCGACGAGATCAAGCTCGTGAAGAAGGAGTACGGGGCGACGTACTTCACTTTCTTCGACGACGTCTTCGGCATTTCCAAGAAAAATACGATGGCGCTCACCGATGCGATGATCGATGCCCACCTCAACATCAAGTGGGACTGTCTGACGCGAGCGAACCTGGTTTCCGACGAGTTGCTGATCAACATGAAGAATGCGGGCTGCACGAAGATCGACATGGGCGTCGAATCAGGTAGTGCCAAGATTCTCAAGGACACCAAGAAGGGAGTGACCAAGGACGAGATTCGGAAAGGAGCTCGCCTGATTCGGAAACACGGAATCATGCTCTATACCTTCTTCATGGTCGGTCTTCCGACCGAGACCGAGGAAGATGTCTTGGAGACAAGGCGCTTCTTGAAAGAGATGAAGCCCGATTGGGCCGGAATCAGCATCTTCACGCCGATCCCCGGGACGGAGATCTACAAGGATCTTCAGGCGCAGGGGCGGATCGACGCCAAGCCGGATTTTTCGAAGTTCTCCCATCAGAGTCCGAATTCGAACTTCGCCTTCGGCATGATGAGCCGGGATGGTTTTCCGAAGCTCGCCCAGGAGACCCTCGAGTTCATACAGTCCTACAACGGGAGCCTCAGGAATCTGCTACGCAGGGGAATGACCCGCGGCTACCATCGCAATCCGAAACTGTTCGTTTCGGATTTCAGGAAGCTACTGGCCTGGAAGGGAATCCTGACCAAGTCGCATCAGGGCTCCCACGCCAAGTTCTACTCGTCCGGTGGCGTCAAGAAGGACGTTCGCCCCCAAGCCTGAGGCCGGCTCCCCGCCGGTAACGCCGCTCGCAGGCTGCGAACGCGGCCCGGGCTCGAGACGAAGTCTCGGCCATGAACCGCATCCGTTGCTCGGCCGTCAGACAAACCTGCGTTCCGGCCCGCAGACGCTCCAGAAGCGCTCTCCAACTCACGAGCCATATCCGGGCCGTGCCGTCCACCGAGGTTGTCAGCACCTGGGTTCCGTCGGGGCTGAAGACCGCGCTCACCACCTCTCCTTCGTGCCCGCCGAGGACGACCAGTTCTCCCCCGCCGTCTGCTTGCCACAAACGCGCGGTTCCGTCTCTCGACGCGGTGAGCACGAGCTCTCCGTCGGGGCTGAAGACGGCGGTGTAGATGTAGTCCTGGTGACCTCTGAGTACGACAGGCTCGCCATTCCAGTCGCTCCGCCAAACACGGGCCCAATGGTCGTCGGAGGCAGTGACCAGCCGGCTTCCGTCCGGGCTGAATGCCGCGCTGCGGACCCAATCCTGGTGCCCGCCCAGGATGACCGGCTCCCCACTGCCGTCAGCCTGCCAAACGTGCGCCGTGTCCGCCTCGGATGCCGCGGCAACGAGGTCCCCGCGGGGGTTGAATGCGACGGTCAGTACCGGCCCTTTCTCGCCGTTCAGCACGATCGGTGTTCCCGTACCGTCCGCTCGCCACAAACGCGTCGTGCCGTCACGTGAGGCGGTGGCCAGGCGCAAGCCGTCGGGAGCAAAAGCGACGTCGTAAACCTCATCGACGTGCCCCCGGAGGACTACGGGCGTCCCCGTTCCGTCCACACGCCACACGCGCGCCGTCCCGTCGGCGGACACGGTCGCCACGCGTCCGCCGACAGGACTGAACACGGCACGCCATACCGTGTCCTCGTGTCCCCGAAGAACGATCGGATTGCCGTCGCCGTCCGAACGCCACACGCGGGCGGTGTGGTCTCTGGATGTCGTGGCCACCAGGGAGCCGTCAGGATTGAAAACCGCGTCCGTAACGCCCTGCGTGTGTCCGCGGAGAACGACGGGCTTCCCACGACCGTCGGCACGCCAGACCCGGGCCGTGCCGTCGCTGGAGGCGGTGACGACGAGGGTTCCGCTGGGGCTGTAGACAGCTCGGGTCAGTTCCCCGCCGTGCTTCAGCACACGATGCCCCGTGCTCCATTCGGTCAGCCAAATCCTAGCAGTGCCGTCGTTGGAGGCCGTGACCACCCGGCTGCCGTCTTTACTGAACGCCGCGCTGTAGACCGGGCCCTCGTGGCCGCGGAGGATGATGGGTTCACCCGTGCCGTCGAGCTTCCATAACCGTGCCGTGCCGTCTCCGGATGAGGTAACAACACGCGAACCGTCGGGACTGAAGCGAACGCTGTAGACCGTGCCCTCGTGGCCGCGGAATTCTGTAGTCGGTTGCCAATCCCCGACTCTCCACAAGCGTACCGTCCGGTCCGCCGACGCGGTGGCGACCTGCTTGCCGTCGCGGCTGAAGACGGCTCCGAGCACGGCGTCGTCGTGACCGCGCAGGATGACGGGCTCGCCGGCACCGTCCGCACGCCACACACGGGCGGTGCCGTCCTCAGAGGCGGTTATCACCAGCGCCCCGTCGGGGCTGAAGGCGGCGCTCCGGACAGCGTCTTCGTGTCCTCGTAGCACGACGGGTGTCCCGGTTCCATCGGCACGCCACACTCGGGCCGTCCCGTCCCGCGATGCGGTGACCACACGCTCGCCGTCAGGACTGAGGGCGGCAGACCACACCCAGTTCTCGTGTCCCCGCAGGACGATGGCTTCGCCGTCGCCGTCGACCCACCACAGCCGAGCGTCCTCGTCGTCGGAGCACGTGAGGACCCGGGTGCCGTTGGCGTTGAAGGTCGCACTCCGGACCCAGTCCGTGTGTCCGGCGCGAGTTTGCAGCTCCTCGCCCCCGTCGACCCGCCAGATTCGGACGCCGTCACTGGCCGCGGTGACTACACGCGTGCCGTCGGGACTGAAAGCGGCGTTGTTTATTAGGCCCCGGTGCCCGCGAAACACACGAATGGGCAGGGGAGTGCTCGCTGCCTCGTGCGCCACCGCGAGTTTGCCGGAAAGCTCTCGAACGTCCGCGATCTCGTCGAGCAGCAGGGCCTTGACCAGCGGATCCTCCGCAGCGGCGGCTGCAAGCAGAATGGAATTCGCGCGAACCTTCATCGCCTCCCGCCGAGCCCGGGTCCCCTGAAAAAAGGCCACGGAGCCCAGCACCACAATCGTCAGAACGATCGCGCCGACTGCCGTAACGGGGCCTCGGTATCTCCTGACGAACTTCCGGGCCCGGTACGTCACGCTCGGCGGCCGGGCCAGCACCGGCTCGCCGGCGAGGAAGCGCCCGATGTCGGCCGCGAGCTCCGACGCCGACGGGTACCGCCGCGCACGTTCCTTCTCCAACGCGCGCATGACGATCCAGTCCAGATCTCCCCGCAGCGCCTTCCCCAAAGAACGCACGTCCGTCCGGCGCCTCTGCGCAGTCCGTTCGACCGTTTCCAGCGTATTGATCCTCGCGCTCGGACGCGGCGGCTCCTCTTCGCGAAGGATCCGCTGCATCTCGCTCATCTGCGCCTCCCGCAGACGGCGCGAGTCATATGGAAGAGCTCCGACCAGCAACTCGTAGAGAAGGACCCCGAGCGAGTAGATGTCCGTCCGCGTGTCGATGTCCAGCGCCGACGGGTCCGCCTGCTCCGGGCTCATGTACTCCAGCGTTCCCACCAGCCCCCCGAGTTCTGTGTACAGCGTCCGTTCCGTCAGCCGATGGCTCGTCGCCTTGGCCACGCCGAAGTCGATCACCTTGGGTGCCGGCTTGCCGTCCACCAGCGACACCAGCGCGTTCGACGGCTTCAGGTCACGGTGGATGATTCCTTTCTGGTGCGCATGCTGCACGGCCTCGCACACCTGCGTGAACAGCTCCAGACGCCGGCGTGTGTCCAGACGCTCCCGGTCGCAGAACTTGGTGATCGGGATACCGGGAACGTGCTCCATCACGAAGTAGGGACGACCCTGCTCGGTGCTTCCGGCGTCGTAGACCTGAGCGATGTGGGGATGGCTCAGCAAGGCGAGCGCCTGTCGCTCCGACTCGAAGCGCGCGAGCACGTGCTTGGTGTCCATGCCGGGCTTGACCAGTTTCAGCGCGACGCGGCGGCGGATCGGCCGCTCCTGCTCCGCCAGATAGACCACCCCCATCCCACCCTCGCCGAGTGCTTGGAGGAGTTTGTAGGGGCCGATGCGGGTGGCGGGGGGAGCCGTATCGTCCCGGGCCAGCGTCTCGGTCTCCGGCGGAGGCGGGGCTTCCCGGCCAAGGCCGAGGCCCAGAAGGCACTGCGCGCAGCCGACATCGATCGACATCGCAGCGCCGCAGTCGGGACAGAGTCTCGCCTCCACCGCTCTCCACTCCACGACCCCGCGGCCAGGAAGGCCGCTAGGGATTCTCCCTCCCTGGAAAGATACTAAAGACGACGCGTGACGTGGTTACAAGTGATCTGGGTCGCGCCCGTACCCTCATCGTTCAGGAGGCGATCACCCCGAGCAGAAACCGGATCTCCTCGTCGATCATCGCGGGATCGGTCAAGGTCTGCGCCACCTCTTCGCGCAGGATTCGTCCGAAGCGATGGCGAAGCCGGTGAACCGCCACTTTCACCGCCGATTCGCCCATCCCCAGTTCGGAAGCGACCTTCTTGTAAGAGAGCCCGGTAGCTTCGCCCGTCAGGAACGGCTTCAAGCGGAGGAAGCGCTCGTGGCCCGCCGCCCCCTCCATCTCCTGCTCGAGGCGAGCGTGGACTTGCTTGAGAAGGGTAATGGCCCAGCGAAGCTCGAAGATCGCCTCTGGGTTCCCGCGAACCTCCAGCGCGGGCTGGTAGACCGACTCGGCGTCCGAGAGATCAAACGGGATCGGCGGCGTTCCTCCACCCCGCTTCTTCGCCTGGGAACGGTCCCATTCGTTGGCAGCAAAATTCTTTGCGCTGGCCAGCAGAAAAGAACGAAACCTCCCCCGTTCCTGGCGCGCGCTCTTGAGACGATTCTTCTCGAGTAGGTCGGTGAAGAAACCTTGCGTGAGATCCTTTGCGGATTCCTCGTCGTTGCCACGGCGTCGAAGAAAGGCGTAGACGGGTGGCCAGTAGATTCGGCAGAGCGCGGCCAGGGCGGCCTGTGATTCCGGGCTCGCACTGGCCCCGGCGGCCCGTACCAGACTCCAGCGGGTCGTCTGGAATCGCTCCTCGTTGCCGCCAGGGTCCGTAACCATCCTTGCGGCCTCCTTTAGTACGGGGCGGACGATTGGCGAAAACGCATCGGCCACCCTACCAAGGTTTCACGATGCGAACAATCGACCGTAAGGAGGCTCTCATGAGGTCAGGACCAGGGTGGCTCGTTCCGTGGAAGCGGTCGCATTTCGCGGTGATCGTGTTGCTGGCCGTTGTCGTTCCAGACCCCGGATGCGTCGAGACCGGATCGACCCATGCCGTCTTGATCGCGGATCTTCCTCTTCACCTGGAGGACCACCTGGAGGTCGCGACGATCGAGGGTTCCCAGATTCCCGACAATCTCCCGGCGCCCGTGGAGTGGCGCTTCGATCGACCGCAGCCGGACTGGAAACCGGTCCAGCCGATTCCCGAGGGCTGGGACCCAGTCAAGCCCGTGCGCGTCGCGGATGCACTTCGCCTGCCGCTCACAGCGAGGAACCGCCTCAACGGTCCTCGCTTGATCGGCCAGATCTACGTCGAGCTGCCCGATTGGAGCCTGGAGGAGTGGGGCTACGTCGAGATCCGCG
>Ga0255055_10000361_pt1 | contig 35431 bp, 34 predicted proteins | sample JV7_2_27_MG_FD_188633 | JGI IMG/M metagenome (GOLD analysis project Ga0255055, IMG submission 188633) | Seawater microbial communities from Jervis Inlet, British Columbia, Canada - JV7_2_27 | ecosystem: Environmental > Aquatic > Marine > Inlet | place: Canada: British Columbia | collected...
GCCCCTACAAGAACAAATCAAACCTTTATGCGATTATTCAGGGTAGACTTGATGAATCAAGCCCCTACAAGAACAAATCAAACCTTTATGCGATTATTCAGGGTAGACTTGATGAATCAAGCCCCTACAAGAACAAATCAAACCTTTATAAAGATGATGGAACCCCCCATTATTCTATATATTGAGTCTTAAACTTTATATCGAGTCTTAAACTTTATTATTTATTTTTTTTTAAAATTCAAGCCCTAATTCCTCAATTAGCGACTTTAAATAATCAACCAGAGAAGATATCCGGGCATAATAATCTTTTTTAAGCTTTGCTGCATATTCAGTAAAAAGGCTAAAATCGGTCTTTTTGCTCCAGTTTTGCATACTTAACTTCTCAAGAATCTCTTTGAGAACATTTATATTCACAACCCCTATGGTATATTCAGGAAGCACACTGGATTCTTTTTCTAACATTCTGGTACCTGCCAAAATAACTCCTCTCAGGGCTTCCTGACTTCTTATAATCTCCTGTTTGACAAAAAATTGATCTATAGGGGACTCTGTTTTGGAAAGTTTTTTATAAAGCTTTTCTGCCTCTTCTAAGCGACCACAGACGGCAGAGACAATACACTCACTGTCCAAAATTTTCTTATCACCATTCTCGTAATAAACGACCTCAGCTTCCTCCTCGGGTTCAGCCTTCTTGTACTTTTCCAGAATTTCTAAAGCATCAGAGGCACGTCTTTTTGGAAATCCACTGACTTCGTCTGCTTCGCCGCCTGCGCCCCGTTTTTCCTCCTGCGCAGCCTTCTTCTTTAATTTCTCCATGGGCTTTATCTTAATCGTCGCATCCAAAGCTTCTAAGGGGCTGATTTCCTCCCCATCACCAACCGGAGCTTCCTCTGCTTTCGCTTCCTCGATGCCCGGCTCCTCCTTTTCTTCCGGCGCAGGCTCCATCTCCACTTCCTCTCCGGCCTTCATCTTAATCGTCTTATCCATCGCCTCTAATGGACTGATTTCCTCCGCAGGTTCCTCATCACCATCCGGAGCATCCTCTGCTTTCGCTTCCTCGATGTCCGGCTCCTCCTTTTCTTCCGGCACAGACTCCATCTCCACTTCCTCTCCGGCCTTCATCTTAATCGTCTTATCCATCGCGTCTAGGAGACTGATTTTCTCCGCTGACTCCTCATCACCAACCGGAGCTTCCTCCGCTGGCGCTTCTTCGATGCCCGGCTCCTCCTTTTCTTCTGACACAATCCCGATCTCCGCATCCTCTTCCGCCTTCACCTTAGCTGTCTCATCCATCGCTTCAAAAGGACTGATTTCCTCCGCTGGCGCTTCCTCAACAGGTTCTTTAGGAGCACCTTCTTCCTCAACTTTTTCTTCTTTCTCTTCTTCAAGTCCTCCAGGTTCGATTTCCCCTGGTTTCCTCAACATCTCCTTGATTTCTTTCGCCTTTGAGAGTAATTGCTCAAAGTTCACTCCTTCTTCTTCAGACTTCTCGCCTTCAGGAACCGTAGTTTTTTCTTCAAGGTCTTTTTCTAATGATTCCACTTTTTCTTCAGCTTTATGGTAGAGTTCCTCAAGCATTTTACTCAAATCATCCATTTTCTCGAGCCCTTCTAGAGTTTTTCCTGTCAGTTCCTTTATTTCTGTCTGGAATTCGATGGCCCTTTTGAGGTTATCTTTTATCTTACTTTTAAGATCTGCTCTCTCATCATTCATTTCTTCTTCTCTATCGGAGTTCACATCACCCTTCTTATCTTCAGTTTCTTCTGTAATCTCTGGTGACTCTTTTCGCTTATCATTCTCTTTCGGCATCTTGGTTCTCCTTTGCTTTTTTGGTATTTTAAACTCGCCTAACAAAACTGTCAAGTCATACTTCTTCTCTCAAGTATCTAGTATTGACTACACATCCTTAACCTGATTTATTCATAAATATTGGTGTCGGCATAATTTATGAATAATTCAGGCTCATAATCCAGGTTCATTATTCTCCACATTAATATTCACAAACTCGAAAGATAAATTCCATAGCCTTTAGAGATAATTCTTGAGGGTATTTTTGCCCTTATTTTCTCACCCAAAAAGGCAAATCGACTAACCTTAAAGGATGATTTCAAAAAAAGCCCACATAAAGTAACGGTGATTTTTGGCGAGGCGATAATCTGCAGCAAAACGGAAATTTTAAACCTACCCCCCTCTATCAAGCGAGCAATACTTTCGGAAACACACTCTAGGTTTCCCCCATCGCTACTCTTGAAATCCCGTTAAGGTCTTTAAAAAAATTCACTTTTTTCCAAACAGCACCTGAATCGAAAAATGACAGGACTTTGTCTCTCTGACCAATCCCGATTTCTACAAGAAGACAGCCACCAGGCTTTAAATAAGGAGGTGCTCCCTGGATTAATTTATTAATTACCTCCAATCCGCTCTTTCCTGCCACCAATGCACTCTTTGGCTCATGGTTTCTTATCTCAATATCGAGTTTCGCCCATTCTTCTTCTGAAACATAAGGAGGATTAGAAACGATAAAGTCACATTTTCCTTCTAAGCAAAGTCTTGGCAAAGCAGAAAATAAACTTCCCCTTGCAAAAATTATATTTGAAATTTTCTGTCGAGAAGCGTTTAATTTTGCCAGTCTCAAGGCTTCCATCGCCGTATCTGTAGCCACAATTCGCGCCTGGGGAAGCTCCTTTGCCAGGGAAACTGCTATGTTTCCGCATCCTGTTCCTATATCCACGATTGTCTCATTTTCCCCCGATGACAATTCCAACACTTTCTCCACAATCAATTCTGTTTCTGGACGGGGGATCAAGATTCCAGGGGAAATCGCGAATGGGATCGACCAGAACTCCTTTACACCTGTAATGTATGCAAGCGGAGTTCCCATCAGGCGTTTCGAGACCAGTTTATAAAATCGTCTCTCTTCGTCTCTCGAGACGTTATTTTCGGGGAAAGAATAGAATTGTTTTTCTTGTATTGAGGTACACTCAAAAAGGAGAAGCTTTGCCTCAAGATCCGGGTTGCTTAAGTCTTTTAAAAGAGATCTTCCTTTTAAAAATAGCTCTTGGAGGGTACTCAACGAATACTCGTCTTAGGCAGAGGTATTTATTCTCTTTTCCATCACTTGCGTCTGATAATGCAGGGTTATGGAATTTATGAACTCATCTAAACTTCCGTCGAGAACATCCTCTAATTTATGGAGAGTAAGATTCATGCGATGATCTGTGATCCTTGATTGAGGAAAGTTATAGGTTCTTATCTTCTCACTCCTCTCACCTGTCCCAATTTGAGATTTCCTATCTTTAGCAATCTTTGCTTGTTGTTTTCTCTGGGCAATATCCATCAGCCGTGACCGTAAAATCCGTAAGACCTTTTCCTTATTGCGATGCTGGGATTTTTCATCCTGACAGGTTACAACCAATCCTGATGGCTTGTGAGTTACTCGAATGGCAGTGTAGTTGCGATTCACACTCTGGCCCCCGGGTCCAGAAGAACCATAGGCTTCAATCCTCAAATCCTTCGGGTCCAACTTTATATCTACCTCATTAGCTTCGGGGAGAACGGCAACTGTAATAGTCGAAGTATGGATTCTTCCGCTGGATTCGGTTTGAGGCACTCTCTGCACGCGATGAACTCCACTTTCATACTTAAGCCTAGAATAGACTCTCTCCCCACGGATATTAACAATAATCTCTTTAAGACCCCCGATGGGAGAAAAACTTGTGCTCATGACTTCAGACTTCCAGCCTTTTTTTTCTGCAAAACGAGAGTACATCCGGAATAAATCCTGAGCAAAAAGCGAAGCTTCATCTCCACCAGCGCCCGCCCTTATTTCCAGAAATACATTTTTTTCATCATTGGGATCTTTAGGAAGGAGCAAAATCCTAAGCTCTTCCTCAATTTTTTTTTCTTCTTTCCCCAATTCTTTGAGCTCATCCTCTGCAAGTTTCTTTAAATCTGAATCAGATTGAGGATCGGCCAGGATTTCTTCTGATTCCTTGATATCATTTTTTATTTTTTCGTAATTTTTATATTTTTTTACTAAAGGTTCTAATTCGGCCCGTTCCTTGGCGACTTTTTTGACTTTTTGAGGATTGGAAACTAAGGCTGGATCAGATAAAGAAAGGGTAAGTTGGCGGTATTTTTCCTTGATTTCTTCCAGCTCTTGAAACATTTGGGTTATTTGCCGAGCTTAATATCGCCATATTTCTTCTTGAATTTTTCTATTCGTCCGGCGCTGTCAATAAATTTCTGTGTGCCGGTGAAAAAAGGATGACATTGGGAGCATATTTCTACCCTGATTTCTTTTTTGGTAGAACGCGTAGTAAATGTATTGCCGCAGGCACAGCTTATATTGCATTCAACGTATTCAGGATGAATATCTTTTTTCATCTTAACCTCTCTAGAAATGGGGCCAGGCTCCATTTTTTATTCTCTCTTTGTTTACGGGGTAATTATAGCAGAATATAGAGCAAAGAGTAAAGAATAATGTAGGCGTTAGATTTATCAAACCCACATTTCTCTTCTGTAGGCGTTGGGTTTATTTGTAGGGGCTTGATTCATCAAGCCCACCTTTTTTTATGTATGGATTTATTTTCTTGTAGGGGCTTGATTTATCAAGCCCACCTTATAAAGCGAAGCAGTTTGATTTATTAAATCCTTACAGGGATAGGTCCTTGTATTTCCAGCCCTTCTCGCTAATTTTTTTCTTATAGCACTTCCAATCAATCTCAAAACTTAATTGAGCCTGGCTCTCTTTAACTTTTTCTTTATATGCTTTCGAGTCAAAATACTTATTCAAAGCCTTGTTTATGGGGAAAATCTGTTCTTCTGCCTCCCACTCATATTTTCTTCCGTTTTTATCCCTCATGCAATCGAGATGGACAATCCAGGCCAGCTTCTTAAACGAAACGTCAGGAAAAGTTGCTCTAATAGCCAGAACCTCTCCCAGTTTTTCAGGGTTGAGGAAATGGAAATAGCGAGAGAAAAGCAGAGCATTATGGAAATAATTAGGAAAAGCAAGAACACCATCTTTTCTCGAGAGTCGAGCCAGGTAAACAAAAATATCAAGTACCTTTTTGCCCAGATTAAGGCCCGGATGCGACTGGCCCGGAAGAGGCGATTTTTCCAGAGAGAAATTCAAAAGAGGATTCTGAAGCGTGAGCCAATCCAGTATTAAAAACTTATATTCAGAGAGGGGAAAATAGGCAGCAATCTCTTTCTTAGGATAAAACACCTTTTCTTTTACCTTCAAATCAACAATCATTTTTTCAGGCTTCTTTTCTTGATAAAAAATTCGAATCCTCTGGAGAGGAAATTCTGACGAATCAAGATCAAAATCCAACGGCCACAATTTTCTTTTTTGAGCTTCTTTGAAAAAACTTTTCTTATCAAGGACCGCTATTACCTCATTCAAGGTATATCTACCCAAAAATAATGAAGTTCCCCTCTTTCCCTCTATAGTAGAGAAAATCTCTTCCTCTTCGAATAGAGGACTCTTACGCCAGAAAGTAGATTTTTTAGGCCGCGGTTTTCTCATCTTTGATAAGTCGCCCGAAATTTAAGCCTGAAACTTTAGCCCTTTTTTCAGGCGAGATCAATCCGGGCATTAGACATAAATGCAAATCGTATCATCACCGATAGTAACTTTCCTTTTGAGCTTGAAATATTTTGCCTCAAACTTTGTCTTGAAATGATGGCGAAGGATAATCTTTCCTCCAGGCTTGAGGACTTCCCTTTTCATTATTACTTTTAGGGGATTTCTTTCATCCAAATACTTATAGGGAGGATCAAGAAAAATGACATCAAATGTTTTTTCCTCATTAGCCAATTGAATAACAGCACGATTAAAGTCTTTTCGAATAACCCAGGCTCTCGCCTCAGCTTCACATTTCGCTAAGTTGGCTTTTATCACTTTCGTAGCGGGATAGTACTCATCGATAAAAACCGCATTTTCAGCTCCCCTGCTTAATGCTTCTATTCCAACAGAGCCAGTACCTGCAAAACCATCAAGAAAAACACTGCCTCTCACATCTTCTTGAATGATGTTGAACAGCGCTTCCTTGAGCTTATCAGGCATAGGGCGGACAAGCGAACTCGACACCCTTTTAAGCCGCTTCCCCTTATAAATTCCGCTTATTACCCTTATCATAGTTCCTTTTTCCGTTTAATAGTCCGGGTTGGGAAACAAACCCTGCTCCTTTAGTGATTACATTCTGCTGATTTCCGCAATTCCCTTTGCTCTTGGGACTTTGGGAATTCCGTTTTACATCAATAATAAAAAGTAGCTTTGCGCCGGTTAGTCTTGATATCCTTTATCCCATAAGGAAGCTCATGCCAGTCATTCATGCTTGAGGCTTCTGTTTTATTTATTTTGGAGGTAATGTTCAAGATTACATCTAGAATCTCCGGCTTTACTCGCTGGTCTTCGAGAAAAAGGTCTTTTATATTAAGCCTTGCCTTCCCCTTTTTCACTTCAATCTTTCCTCCAAAAAACAGAGTCATCTGCGGGCGAATGAATTTTGGGATTTTCTGTCCTCTTAGGTCTATTAAAACCTTGCCTTCAATCTTGTTTTTTTTGAATAATTTAAGCCGAAGCTCTTTCATTATTTCTTCTTTTTCTGTTTCTATCCGGTGGGCAATGTAGGAATTTAGCTCTTTTTCAGTTATGACAATTTTTTTAAGAGAGTCTTTGTCTCCCCTGGATTGTTTGCTCTCCATTTTTTCAATAGCCTTTAAGACCTTCCTGGCCTCAGGAAGAGAATAATCCTGGATCCCAGAAGATAAAATTGAAAAAGAAAGCAAAAGAAAGATGAAGGCAGTTTTTCTGGTAAACAACTTACTTAAATTCATTTCATTTTTTTATGTCATTGCGAGAAGCGCAGCGACGCGGCAATCTCAACCTTTAAATGCTAACAAATTGGACAAGAAATTGCTACATGCGTGGATTAATTGCATGGAATCAGACTTTAAAAGCTTTGGCAATTTGGATGTGCCCATCTGCAAGAATCAAAATGAAAGTTCTTGAAAATTGCAATTCCTTTTGATTTTTCGAATAAATATGATAAGCTCTTTGAGGATTCTCCAGATCAAAATGAGTTTCATTTTCTTTTATAGCAGCTATTTAATATAAACAAAGCAAAGCTATGAAAACATATCGCCCGCAGAAACAACAATTTTCAAGGTGCGAACAAGGGTGTACAAATGGAATATAAGGGGATCAATAGAAGGGCATGTAAACGGATAAAAATCACGGGAGCAACAGTTACTTACAAGCAGGGGAGATTTTTCTTTTCTAAAAAGCAGTATGTTGAAGAATTCTATCCTATTGTTGAGATAAGCCGGGGCGGAGTACGGTTTATGGGAAAGAAGCTTTTTACTATCTCCAGCCAAGTTTCATTAAAAATATCTCTTCCTGAGGAACCTTCCCCCTTAATTCTCAAGGGAAAAGTAAGATGGACATCCTTAAATCCTGCGATGAGCTATAAATATCAAATCGGCATTCAATTTGATCCTTTTGCACTGAAAAAAGGGTGTAATCATCCAGAAATCCTGGAGAAAATAATGAAATTAGAGCAAAAATTCCTAGCCAATAAAAAATCTATCAATCATTAACAAGCTAATCCCAGAATAGATATTGTAGATATTGGGGTCAGGCCTCCAAAACTTCGATAACTTAGATCTTTATTTGTGCTTCCTTAAGAGCCCAAATTTCTCATCTAATCCAGCAAGACAATTCAAATAACTAAAGTCTTCAAAGTCTGATCACATGCTTCCAGTGCCTGACGGTCATAGCCTGTCAAATCATTTAAAAAGCTAAGCCTAGCACCTATCATCTTGTCATTTAAAATCTAACTATGGTAGACAGCTACATGTTGACAGGCAACCAGAGGTAACCTATACTTATTAGTTAAAAAAGGAACAAATTATAAATCTACATTTCAATTTTATCCAGGCATTAAATGACCCAGATAGAACAAGCAAGAAAAGGTAATATCACACCATCTCTAAAAAAAGTAGCTGCTGAGGAAGGATTTGCTCCTGAAAAGCTGCTCAATTTAGTTGCACAGGGAAAGGTTGTTATCCCTCACAACCCAAATCGCACCTCTCTTCATCCTGTGGGCATAGGCCAGAAGCTCAGCACAAAAGTTAACGTCAACATCGGAACATCTGTAGACTTTCCTCAGGAAGCTAACGAGCTGAAAAAAGTCGAGGTCTCCTTAAAATATGGCACCGATACGATTATGGACCTGAGTACAGGCGGTGATATTACGAAAATCCGCAGGATGATACTCAAAAAAGCCCTGATTCCACTAGGCACAGTGCCTGTCTACCAAGCAGCCATCGAGTCCATTGAGCAGCGGAATTCTATCATCAACATGACTGAAGACGACCTATTTTCGGCCATCGAGACCCAGGCCAAAGAGGGAGTAGATTTCATGACCCTCCATGCCGGGCTGACCTCAAAAGGCATAGAGAGATTAAAGAAACAGGGACGGGTTGGAGATATTGTCTCCCGAGGCGGAGCCTTTCATGTGGCCTGGATGCTCCACAACCAGAAGGAAAATCCTCTGTATGCCCATTTCGACCGGCTGCTTGAAATTGCTCACAAATACGACATAACCCTCAGCCTGGGAGATGGACTCAGACCCGGTTCCGTTCTGGATGCCACTGATCGGCCTCAGTTAGAAGAACTCTTAACTATGGGTGAACTTGTTAAGAGAGCATGGGAACAGAACGTCCAGGTCATGGTGGAAGGACCAGGACATATCCCCCTCGACCAAGTTGAGATGAACATAAAACTCCAGAAGCGTGTCTGCCACGAAGCACCATTCTATGTTTTAGGTCCTCTGGTCACGGATATAGCCCCGGGCTACGATCATATAGTCTCAGCCATAGGGGGAGCTATAGCTGCTGCGGCAGGAGCAGATTTCCTCTGTTATGTCACGCCTTCCGAGCACCTCGGCCTCCCATCAGTCGACGATGTAAGGATTGGCCTCATCGCCTCAAAGATTGCTGCCCATGCAGCTGATATCGTCAAGGGTGTTAAGGGCGCTCTGGATAGAGATTTAAAAATATCTGAAGCCCGAAAAAAACTCGATTGGACAGAGCAGCAGAAACATGCCTTAGACCCCAATAAATTCCAGGAAATAAGAAAGAAAAGAAAGTCAAAATCTACGGCCTGTTCCATGTGTGGTGAATTCTGTGCCCTGCAGATTGTGAGCGAATATCTCAACTCTGAAAAGGAAGAGGCCGATGACCTCTGCTTCTAATAAACTTCTTTTTGGCACAGCAGGAGTGCCTTTATCTGCTTCTCCATCCTCCACTTTAGCCGGTATTGGGAAAATTGCCCAGATGGGCCTTGACTGCCTGGAAATCGAGTTTGTCAGAGGGGTGAAGATGGGAACTGACTTGGCTCAGAAGATAAAAGAAGAAGCAAAAGCACTCAATGTAGCCCTCAGTGTTCACGCTCCTTATTATATAAACTTGAATTCGGCCGAGGAAGGAAAAAGGATGGCAAGTCAGGAAAGACTCTTGAGCTCAGCCAGGATGGCCGAGATTTGTGGCGCTAAGAGTGTTGTCTTTCACGCTGGCTACTATGGAGGAGTTGAACCTGAAAAAGCCTTTCAAACCATCAAGGAAGGATTGAAGGAAGTTGTTTCCATTTTAAAATCAGATAGAACTCCGGTTATGCTCAGGCCGGAGACATTGGGAAAAAGGACGCAGTTCGGCTCGCTCGAGGATATTCTTTATCTGTGCCGCGAGGTGGATGGAATCCTGCCCTGTGTTGACTTCTGCCATATCCATGCAAGGGAAGGAAAAGCAAACAGCTACAGTGAATTCCACCGGATCCTTAAAAAAATCGAAAAAAAGCTGGGAAGCAAGGCCATTAAAAACATGCACATCCATATATCTGGAGTTGATTACAACGATAAAGGAGAAAAGAAGCATTTGAACCTGAGAGATTCCGATTTCCGTTTTGATGACTGGATTCAAGCTCTGGAGAACTATGGAGTTGAAGGAACGATCATTTGTGAAAGTCCTAACTTAGAACAGGATGCGATGATGTTGAAGCAATTATATAAAGGATGAGGGAGGGATGAAAAATGCGAGAATATAAGTTATTGATTAAAGGGAAATGGGAATTATCAAAAAGCAGGCAAGAAATTAAATCTCCTTATGATCAGAATGCTGTTGGTAAGGTATATTTTGCCGAAAAAGATAAAACAGAAAAGGCTGTCTCCGCCGCCCATGAAGCCTTCTCAGAAACAAAAAAGCTCTCAAGTCTGGAACGTGCTCATGTCCTGGAGAAAATATCTTCAGGAATTGAAAAAAGAAAGGAAGAACTGGCAAAGTCCATAACTCTCTCTGGTGGAAAAACAATCAAGGCATCCAGGACAGAGGTTGAAAGAGCAGCAAACACATTTAAAATTGCGTCTGAAGAAGCCAAAAGAATAGGTGGAGAAATCATTCCCCTTGACCTGAGTGCCCAAACAAAGGAGCGCTGGGGCTTAGTGAGGCGCTTCCCTATTGGAGTAATTTCTGCCATTTCTCCCTTCAATTTCCCGCTTAATCTCGTCGCTCATAAAGTTGCACCAGCTATCGCTTCGGGTAATACGGTTGTCTTAAGGCCTGCCTCCCAGGTGGCAATAACATCCATCCTTCTCGGTGAAATCATAAATGAGACAGATTATCCACAAGGCGGAGTAAACATCGTTCCCTCTGGATATGAGGCAGCCGATATTCTCCTTACGGATGATAGGATCAAAATGGTCACCTTCACTGGAAGCCCGGCTATTGGTTGGGAGCTTAAAAAAAGGGCCTACAAAAAAAAGGTGACGCTTGAACTTGGAGGGAATGCAGCCGTCATCATAGAGCCTGATGCAAACCTGGATTTTGCCCTTCCCAGGATGATAATGGGTTCCTTTTCTTACTCCGGGCAAATCTGCATATCCATTCAGAGGATATTTCTCCACGAGAAAATCTATGACCGCTTCATGGCCGATTTCATCCAAGCTACAAAGAAACTCAAAATGGGAAATCCCCTTGAGGAAGAGACGGATATCGGCCCCATGATAAACCTTGATGCTGCAAAACAGACAGAGGAATGGGTCGAAGAGGCAGTTGAAAACGGCGCCCGCACCGTCCTGGGAGGAAAAAGAGATGGAGTTATGTTTGAGCCGACAATAATGGAAAACGTCAAGCCCGAACTTCGCATCTCCTGGATAGAAGCATTTGCGCCGGTTGTGGTCATTTACCGCTATAAAGATTTTGAGGAAGCTTTAAGAGGAGTCAATCATTCAATCTATGGCCTTCAAGCTGGAATTTTCACAAGTGACTTGAAAAAAGCTTTTCAAGCTTTTGAGGTCCTGGATGTGGGAGGTGTTATCATCAACGATATCCCCACTTTTCGAGTCGACCACATGCCATATGGCGGAGTGAAGGAGTCTGGATTCGGCCGGGAAGGCCTTAGATACGCTATCGAAGAGATGACCGAAATCAAGCTAATGGCCCTAAACTTAAAAAAATAATCCTGGGGGTCAGGTCTTGTTTTTTGCTTTTTGCCTGTTTCAAAAATCTCATATAAACGCATTAAAATTTCATTATAAGGATGAAAGCGACACAGATATTCCCTGTCTTCAAGTTGAGGTTTTGCCATGCTCGCCTGCCCATTTATAAAAAAAGTGGGGTCGCCCCCAGTCTAATGCATTGATATAAATTGCGTTTGTATGAGCAAAAGCCGTTATTGGAGCCTGGCCCCAATATATTTCTTGACAGGCTTTTTTTAGAATTCTAAACTAAGATTTAAATCATACCGTTTTCAAATCTATTCTTACCCGGAGGGGTTATATGAAAGTCGTAAGCTTGGCTAAGGTCAGGAATACAATAAAAGACTTAGTCCAGAAAGCAAATTTCGAACTCCAGGATGATGTGGTTGATGTCATCAAAGAAATGGAAAAAAAGGAAGAGTCCCCAGCAGGAAAAGAAGTCATTAAACAAATTCTTGAAAACGCAAAGATTGCCAAATGTGATAAATTGGGACTCTGCCAAGATACAGGTCTAGCCGTTTTTTTTGTCGAACTTGGCGAGGATGTGGAACTCAAAAAAGATGACGGATTAGGAAGCCTGAGAGATGCTTTTTTTGAAGGCACCAGAGCTGGATACGAAGAAGGGTACCTAAGAAAATCCGTTGTCGAGGATCCCATACGAAGAAAAAACACGGGAGATAACACCCCTGCTTATATCCACTGGGAAGTAGTTCCAGGAGATGCTTTCAATGTAACGTTTATCGCCAAGGGAGGAGGCGCAGAAAATATGAGCGCTGTCCGGATGTTTGCGCCTGCTGCTGGGATGGAAGGTGTTGAAGATTTTGTGGTCGAAACCGCAGATAAGGCAGGTTCTAATCCCTGCCCCCCAATTATTGTCGGAGTTGGTGTTGGCGGAAACTTCGAATATTCTGCTCTCCTGGCCAAAAAGGCTCTTTTGAGAAAGCCCCTGGGATCTCACAATTCTGACTCCTTTTATGCAGATATGGAAAGAAGGCTATTGGAAAGGATAAATAATTTAGGAATAGGACCTCAGGGAATGGGTGGGAGGATCACTGCTCTGGCCGTTCAAGTCGAAGCCTTCCCGTGTCACATTGCCTCCATGCCCGCTGCAGTAAACATCCAGTGTCACTCCCACAGAGTGCTGAGCTTTAGTTTGTAGGCTTTCTCCAGAAAGTTGCGTAATATAATGAGACGCATTTCAAGTTACATTTTTCATTATGAAGAGTGTAATTACAAGGAGCGAAGAATATTTCCAGCGTGTCATTGCGAGCGACCGAAGGGAGCGCGGCAATCTCAAAATGTAATTAATTAAGAGATTGCTTCATCGCTACGCTCCTCGCAATAACAGAATGGCTCTTAATGCCAGAGTAACTCTTAATGTCAGAGGAGAAGGAAATGATCGAGATCCGCTTTCATGGAAGAGGCGGTCAGGGAACTGTTGTTGCTTCAAAAATTCTGGCTGATACTATCTCTAAAGAAGGAAATTATGTCCAGGCCTACCCAGAATTTGGTGTGGAAAGACGCGGCGCTCCGGTTTTTGCTTTTATTCGCATAGACAATAAACCTATTTATGACAAAAGCAGAATTTACAATCCTGACCATGTCGTTGTCGCTGACCCGACTCTCATTGAGGCTATCGATGTCACAGAAGGCCTGAAGGAGGGAGGCTATATCATTGTCAACAGTGAAAAAAAACCTGAGGAGCTGAAATTTCCGGAAAAATTTAAAGTTGCCACTATCAATGCCACAGAAATTGCTGTAAAGCATAATCTTGGGACACTGGCTGCGCCCATTGTCAACACAGCTATGGTGGGGGCCGTGGTCAAGATATTGAAACTAGCCAAAATTGAATCAGTGCTGGAGGCAGTGCGTGAGGGAGTTCCCGTAAAACCCAAAGATAATGCAGCCGCAGCAAAAGAAGCATATGAAAAATCATAAAGATTGTCCTTATTAAAGAAACAAACGATTATTGCTTTCAGGTTACGCTCTTATTTTAGTTTTCCTATAGATATGGTATAATAAATGTTAGGTATTTTTAGAGTACGTTTTATAAGCCAGTAAAGATAATAAGTAAAGAAGTGCTTCGCTTTTTGCGCTTTGCCCGTGCTTACTAAGAAATCATCTACAAGGATATATCATGAGAAAAAAGAAGCAGGCTCAAAAGATTGTTTTCAAATCTGAAAAAGATGTTCCTCTGATGGCAATGTCTACCGGGACCATGCTCCATAATAAAACAGGAGCCTGGAGAAACATCAAGCCTGTCATTGACCTTGATAACTGCATTCAATGCGGCATTTGCTGGAAATTCTGTCCCGATGTATCCATATTCGTCGAAGACGAATTGCCTGTGATTGACTATGATTACTGTAAGGGCTGCGGCATCTGTGCAGAGGAATGCCCTACAAAATGCATTGCCATGGTGGAGGAGGAGAAATGAAAAAAGTAATAATGGGAAACCACGCTCTCTCCTTCGGGGCAATGCTCGGCCGGGCTCAGGTGATTGCCGCCTACCCTATCACTCCCCAGACTCAGGTAGTCGAACTCCTCTCAGAAATGTGCGCAGATAAGACTTTAGATGCAAAATTCATAAAGGTTGAATCAGAGCATTCGGCCATGGCTGCCTGCCTCGGTGCATCTCTGGCAGGAGCAAGAACGTTCACAGCCACTTCTTCCCAGGGTTTGGCCTTGATGCATGAGCTCCTCCACTGGGCCTCAGGGGGAAGAATGCCTGTTGTCATGGGAAACATAAACCGGGCTATGGCTCCTGGATGGAGTATCTGGGCAGACCAGAATGACAGCCTCTCCCAGAGAGATACCGGCTGGATGCAGTTTTATTGTTCCAACAATCAAGAAGTTCTGGACACAGTTATCCAGGCTTTTAAAATTTCAGAAAAGCTCCTTATCCCCAGCATGGTGATTCTTGATGCATTCAGTCTATCCCACACCTATGAAATCGTGGACGTTCCTGAGCAGGAAAAGGTGGATGAATACTTGCCCCCTTTTAATCCCCAAATCAAAATCACCCCTGACGAGCCCCATGCATTTGGCGGCCTCACCTCACCGGAGCACTACTTTGAATTGAGATACAAACTCCAAAAAGAGATGGAAAAAGCACCGGCCTTGATCGAAGAAACAGGAAAAGAGTATGAAAAGATGTTTGGCCGCTATCTGGGCTTGGTGGATGAATACCGCTGCGATGATGCAGACATAATCCTGATTACTTCCGGAACCATGGGTTCAACCGCAAGGGTTGCCATAGAAGAGCTTCGCCAGGAAGGCATCAAAGTCGGAAATTTAAGAATTAAAGCTTTCAGGCCGTTTCCCTTCGAGATAGTCCGAAATATTGTTAAAGGAGCAGAGAAGATAGCTGTGGTTGACCGTAATATATCCTATGGTCACCACGGAATGTTTTATGAAGAGGTCAAATCCGCCCTGTATGGACATAATGACAGCGTTCCTATTTTCGGCTTTATCGCCGGCTTGGGAGGAAGGGACATCACGCCTTCAACATTTAAGGAAATCACCAATCTCACCCTGAAGAAAAAGAGGTCAGAAGAAGAAATTATCTGGATAGGAGTGAAGAGATGAAAAAAGAAAAAAAGATGACGCTTTCGCTTCCTGAAGAGGAGCTTATGAATTCCGGCCACCTGGCCTGCCAGGGATGCGGAGCAACTTTAGCCATGAGATATTTCCTTAAAGCTCTGGGACAAAAAGTAGTATTCTGTATTCCTGCCTGCTGCTGGTCGATTATAGACGGGCCATTCCCGTATTCATCCCTTGATGTTCCTATATTCCACTGTGCCTTTGAAACAGCGGCGGTGTCTGCTTCCGGTGTTAAAGCCGGGCTGGAAATGGTCGGCGATACAGAAACAACTGTGGTTGCCTGGGCTGGAGATGGAGGAACTTTCGACATTGGTATCCAGGCCCTTTCAGCTGTAGCTGAGCGTAACGACGATATCCTCTATGTTTGCTACGATAACGAAGCCTACATGAACACAGGCATTCAGAGAAGTTCAGCAACTCCCTATGGTGCCTGGACGACCACAACACCTGTCAAACACTTCAAAGAAAGACCGAAAAAAGATATAGATGCGATTATGGCAGCCCACAGGATTCCCTACATAGCTACAGCAAGTATTGGCTATCCTGAAGATCTTTTCAGGAAAGCGAAGAAAGCAAAGGAAATCAAGGGCACAAGATTCCTTCATATCTATGCTCCCTGTCCTACTGGTTGGAAGAGCCGACCCGAAGATACGATTAGGCTCGCGCGGATGGTTGTTCAGAATGCAACTTTCCCGATATATGAGATAGAATGGGGCGAAAAATATACCCTGAACATTAAGCTAAAAGAAAAGAAACCGATAAACGATTATCTTAAGATCCAGGGCCGATTCCGGCATTTGACCGGGAAAGAGATCGCATTAATGCAAGATGAAGTGGACAGGAAGTGGGAGCGCTTGTTAAGTTTAGTGAATAGCAGTAGAGAGAAGGATCAGATCCCGCGTTAATAATTAAAAGTGTGGGCATGATAAATAAAATCCCTAGAATTTATTTATAAGATCAGGTTATTTATAAATTTTAAAAGGTGGGCTTGATGAATCAAGCCCCTACACAATATGAATCAAACCATACGAAAGAAATAGGAAAATTTGTTGCAATAAGCATTCAAAAAGCCTATAATTACTATCTTAATAATAACTTAAAACATACGGCTGATTTGGCGTACCCAGCGCATCCAGTTAGTCAAGTTTATTATTAAAGGAGATAAGCATGAAAAGATTCATCCTGGTTCTGCTTCCTTTAGTTATAGTGCTCTTTGTCTGTGCGGACGCAGAAAAAGCAAGCATTTTTAGCGACAATTCCCCTCAAGCGTCTGATTTTACGGTCAAAGATCTCAAAGGACGTAAAATTTCGCTTTCTGACTATAGTGGTAAAGTTGTCTTTTTGAATTTCTGGGCAACCTGGTGTGGACCGTGCAAGGCTGAAATTCCAGATTTCATCGAAGCCTACAAACAATACAAAGATAAAGGGATGCAGATTATCGGGATTTCTGTGGACAGAATAAGCCCGAAATCAGTCCTTAAATTTGCAGAAAAATATAAAATTAATTATCCCGTTATCATGGGTACTGCAAAAATCCAAAAAGACTATGAACCCGGTCCTTATGTTCCTACAACAATCATTGTTGACCAGAAAGGAAAAATAAGGCACAGACATATTGGCTACATGAGCAAGGAAACACTTGAAGACTATTTTCTGAAACTGACGGAAGAAAAGTAAAATATGCTTGGGGCTGAAAATACATCCATATTTGTAGCTTTCCTTGCCGGAATAATTTCTTTCCTTTCTCCCTGTATCCTTCCCGTAATTCCCTCCTACTTAGCCTTTATCACTGGAATCTCGCTCGAGGAACTTTCTCAGCAAAAAAGTTTAAAAAAGGTCCGGAAAAAAGTCATCGCCGACTCCCTGATGTTTATCCTCGGCTTTTCTATTCTTTTTATTGCCCTGGGAGCTTCAGCCACTTTTTTAGGTAAATTTTTATTCAGAAACATCCGTTGGTTCGAAATAATCGGCGGAGTGTTCGTCATAATCCTTGGCCTTCATTTTGCAGGAATTTTCAGGTTGAAATTCCTTGACAGAGAAAAGAAAATTCATCTGAAAAAGAAACCCCTTGGTTATCTGGGGACAGGTCTTGTGGGCATGGCTTTTGGAGCTGGGTGGACACCGTGTGTAGGTCCAATCCTGGGAGCCATTCTTACAATGGCCGCTACAACCCAGGACATCTTAAAGGGGATCACCTTGCTCATTTTCTATTCTGCAGGCTTAGGACTTCCCTTTTTTCTCTCAGCTGTTATCCTTCACAAGTTTTTTGAATATTTCAAGACTATCAGAAAATACTTCAAGGTTATCTCGATAGTTGGAGGAGTGCTGCTGATTATTGTGGGAATTCTGCTTATTTCAGGTTATTTTTCTTCGTTATCAGGTTTCCTGGGGCAAGGCCTCTAAAATAGGGTCAGGCCTCCAAAACTTCTAAAACTCTTATCAAACCCCTACAAGAAATAAATTCAGACAAGAAGTAATCCTATATATAAATAAGGTGGGCTTGATGAATCAAGCCCCTACACAAGAAGAGTCAAAATCCTAAAGAACAATCAAATATCTACAAAACACAGCGGTGGGTTTGATGAATCAAGCCCCTACACAAGAAGAGTCAAAATCCTAAAGAACAATCAAATATCTACAAAACACAGCGGTGGGTTTGATAAATCAAACCCCTACAAAAGACAAACAAATCCCTGCAAAATATAAATCATCCCCCTACAGAATTGATTATTTTCTAGGTAAATTACAGAAGTTTTGGAGGCCTGACCCCAATGTTTTTTTACCAGCGATAGGTAATCGCAGCCCAGGTAAATCCAGCCCCGAAGGCATCCATCACAATAATATTTCCTTTTTTTAGCCGGCCTTCCTCCCAAAGCTCATGGAGACCTATAGGAATAGAAGCCACAGAGACATTGCCATATTTATGGATGTTTGAATATACTTTTTCCGGAGGGACTTTGAGACGTCTCCCTGTTGCATCGATGATCCTTATGTTGGCCTGATGAGGAATAAAGTAATCTATATCCTCTTTATTCAATCCGGCTAATTTCAAAGCTTCCAAAGCTGCCTCTCCCATCCGTTTCACGGCATGCTTGAAGACATCGTTCCCTTTCATATGAAGACAATGAAGCCCCTGGGCGACTGATTGGGATGTGGCTGGAATTCTTGTCCCCCCGGCAGGCTGGTAAAGAAGATTTCCTAATTTCCCGTCAGCCTTCCAGTAGTAAGAAAGCATTCCGGATTCGTCATCAGACTCTTCAAGAACTGCTGCTGCGGCAGCGTCGCCAAAAAGAATACACGTATTGCGGTTTGTCCAGTCTGTCACCTTGGTTAGTAGCTCTCCCCCAATCAGAAGGATGCGCTTGGATGCTCCGTTTAAAATCAAACTTTCCGCCAGAATCATGCCATACATAAATCCTGTACAGCCAACAGAAATATCAAAAGCAGGAATATGGTCAGCCTCAAGCCCTTTCTGAACCCAGCAAGCAGTGGAGGGGAAAACTGTATCAGGAGTGGAAGTAGCTACTATTATGAGGTCGATATCCTTTACTTCAAGTCCAGCATTTTCGAGAGCTATCCGACTGGCTTCAACTGCCAGATCAGATGTCGCCTGGTCTTCAGAAGCGATCCTCCTCTCTTTTATTCCGGTCCGGGATACAATCCATTCATCAGAGGTGTCCACCATCTTTTCAAGATCAAAGTTTGTCAAAATCTTATCAGGAACATAAAATCCAGTTCCGGTGATTTTTATTCTTCGCTTTGTATTTTTCTGCATAATTCCTATAAAAAAACTATTCTATACCATACTTATATCCTATTTGCAAATGCAGCAAAAGACAGGTAAAATCGAAAAACTAAAATGAGAAAGCGCAGATTTTGGTTTATTCCTCTTATCCTCCTCTGGATGTTCGCCTTCCTTCCCAGGACCTCATGGCCTCAAATGGTCCTGGGGCAGTACGAAGATGAAGCACCTTTTAGAACCTGGAACACTTTTGGCATCACTACCGCTCGCTCCCTGGCCATGGGCGAAACACAATTCACTTTGGGCTCTGATTGCGCTGTTTCACTCACAAACCCCGCTCTCCTGACCAGACTTCCTAAGATCACTTTTACTGTGAATTCGTCTTTTAATATAGCCCAACTCTACAGATATTCTATCGTGAATACAGGGCCCTTCTACACACGCGAAAATCTTTCTATCCGCGTTATCGCCTTCGATTTTGCCGGCGCCTCAATCAGATTGAAAAAATGGACCCTTGCTTTAAGTATTGGCCTTATGGAAAGTTACGACAGACCTCTTGCAGAGGATGTTTATGATCCTGCAGGCACGGTTTTATATCTTTTAAGAGTCGACCAAGAAGGGAACCTTAAAAACATTAACTTTTCCATCGCCCGAAAACTCTTCGGCGGCCTTTCTGTAGGCATTGGCCTCAACTATGCTTATGGCTTTCTCGAAAAAGATATTAACGAACAGTTGAATACAGGATCCATCGCTATTACTGATAGTAAATCCCACAAATTTCAGGGCTTTTACGTAAACGGAGGTCTTGTGTGGAAGTTGGCGGATAAAATCGAGGTTGCTGCAGTATTCCGAATGCCGTATGTTAAAAAGTCAAAAAGTGAGAGCTTCCTCAATTACCTTTCTCCGGGAGGAGATACGGATATTATAATCGAAGCTTCTTCCCGGGATGAGTACAAACAGCCCTTTGTGGCAGGCATAGGAGTAAGCTACGAATTTTCCCCCAAGCTCAGAGCTGCCTCTGATTTTACTTTCTATAACTGGTCAAAATACAGAGTCAATTATTTTGAAGAAGAACTCGAGAGAGATTTCAAAGATATAATCAAGATTGGAGCCGGGATTGAGCACTTGAGTTCAAGGCGCGTTTTCGGTCAAGACGTCAATATTCCCTTAAGAGCAGGCTTGATTTATGACCCCCAGCCGATGAAAGTACCCAATTCATCCTATTATTATCTTTCCTTGGGGACAGGTATCCACTGGGGAAAATTTCTTTTTGACGGAGCTGTGATTTTGGGTAGGGAGAGTGGTTCTGGAAACTCCCTCACCGCAAGTAAAGTCGCCGTTTCTTTAAGTTTTCGATTATAAATTTAGGGAGTTAGCCTGGATTATTCACGGATCGAGTTTGCTGCAGATGCGAGGCACAGGGCATGCGGCTGTGGTTCTTCACCGCAAATGCCCTGTAACGAAGCAGATGCGGTGAAATCGGCCCGCCCGAAGGGTAAATTATGCCGACATATAATAAAAAGAAACGCATTTGAGACCGATTGAATGTTATGCTAGAGGTGAAATAAGCGTAACGAGTAGAGATCAATGAAAATAAATATTGCTGTCGGCATAATTTATGAAAAAAAGGATATTGACAATGAAAAAAACTATTCTCTTTGTAACTACTTTCTGTCTCGTCTTTTTTCCTTTAGAAGCACAGGATTACTGGAATACAGAAATCATAAGCGTCGAAAAAGACCAAGAAACAGTAAAAAAACTTATGGAGATGGATCTTGATTTGCTGATGGAAAGGAATAACAGGGTCTATATCATTGTCGGCTTTAACGATTTCCCCAAGTTTCAAAAAGAAAACATTCCTTATACTCTGGAAACCTTTAATTTTTATCCATACAAACAGAAGGAAGTCTCTGCTCAGGGAGCAATAAACGGAAGATTTCATTCGTATGCGGACCTTGAGCGAGATTTGTTAGCCCTTCAAGACTCCTACTCTCACATTGCCAGAGTTATCGACCTGGGTGATAGTCTTGAAGGAAGGAATATCTATGCTCTCAAAATAAGCGATAACGTCTATCAGGATGAACAAGAAGCAGAATTGTTCTTTGTCGGATGTCACCATGCACGGGAATGGATCTCGGTAGAAGTGCCCTTCCTCCTGGGAAAATATCTTGTCGAAAACTACGATACAAACTCCCAGGTCAAAGACCTTGTCGATCAATGCGAGATATGGATTGTTCCTCTATTAAATCCTGATGGCCTTGAGTATTCTATTCATTTTTACCGCTACTGGCGGAAAAACAGGCGCGATAACGGAGATGGCTCTTTTGGCGTGGATCCTAACAGAAACTATAGCTTTAATTGGGGGCTTGACAATGAAGGATCAAGCCCTTTTCCTTCTTCCGTTGTCTATCGAGGCACGTCTGCTTTTTCTGAACCGGAAACACAGATAATCAGAGATCTCTTTACAGAAAGGAATTTTCAAGCCGTAATAAGCTACCATAGCTATTCTCAGGTTATCCTTTATCCTTGGGGATACACAAATCAACCAACTACGGAAGATCAACTTCTCGATCAAATAGCAGCAGATATGTCCGGGCTCATACAATCTGTAAACGGAAACATCTACGAGTACGGCCAGGCGGCAGCGGATCTTTATCTGACTAACGGCGGTATGATTGATTGGACCTTTGGTACATATAACATTCCTTCTTATACACTGGAACTTCCACCCATAGACCAGGAGCACGGAGGCTTCTTCAATGCTGAAGAAGATATTCAGCCAATATTTAATGAAAACCTCCCGGCAATGCTTTATCTTATAGACTGGTCCGTCCAGAATTTCAGCTCAGGTATAAATCCCCCTACAAGGAGAGAACGAAGATCCGGACCGATAGTAAATCTGAAAGATAAAAACCAATATGGACGGGAAGCGAGAGACAGACGAGAGGATAAGGATACGACGCAGAACTCAAAGCTCAAAGCAAATGAGCCTAAGACATCTGGTGTTAAGAATAAAACAGTAGATATTGGTAGTAAGGAAATAAATGTTAGAAAATACTCCCCGATGGTTATAAAAGAGCATAAGAGTAAAAAAGATTGACAAGAACAAACAGATTGACAAAGAGCACTGAAAAATATTAAATACTGAAAAAGTTAAAGGGAAATAATGAAAACTTTTCTCCTTAGTGAGCTCGCCATACAGAATCAATCTTCTGTCCCAAGGGAAGGTATGCGTTTCTGGGTTTTTTGGCTTCTCTTCAGCGTAATCCTGCTTCTCGTCTTTTTTATTTTCTTAAGAGAAAAGCGTTTAAGGCAAAGGCTGAATTTATTTTTTTCCCGAGCTAAAAGAGGATTTATCAAATCCCGACTTCAAGCCAGACTTAAAAAAGAAAACCTGAAGAAAGCAGGGCTCATAAAAGAATTGGGGGGAGAAACCCGGAAACAAGGTATCAGCGTTGAGGAAAGTAAAGATGTAGATGCAGAGCTTAAAACACTGGAAGATAACATGAATTCCTCGCAGGAAGAAATGAAAGAGATGGACTCTCAAATTGAGATGTTTACTAATCAGCTTGAAGAAACCACTAAAAAACATGAAGACCAGATTAAAGAAAAGGAAGCAGAAGTAGAGCCTTATATAGAAAAACTGACAAAAACAAAAGAAAAAGAGAAGCTTGTAGAGCTCGATCTCATAAAGAAGCAACATAAAATTGAAGAAGGAGACAAAAAATTAAAGGCTGCAAAAAAAGAAGCCAAAGAGATAGAAAAAAATGCTGAACTCTCTGAAGAGGAGAAGAGAATTCAAGGAAAAGAAGCAGAAGAAAAAATAAGAAATCTGGAAAAGGAAAAAGGGGAAACTCAAAACGAGCTTAAGAGCCTCAGGGAAGAAAGGCCAGCATTAGAAAAAGAGATAAAAAATCTACGCAGAAGAATAAGTGATTGCGAAAGAACGATGAAGCAAATAGAGAAGGACAAGAAAGAGCAAACACGAAAATTCCAGAAGGAGATCAAGGAGCTGAGGAAAAATAAGCAAACAGTCCAAAAGAAAATAGAAGAGATCGCGCAACAAAAAGAGCCTCTTTTTGAAAGTCTGGGGAAAATAATTGATGAAGTTAGAGTCCAGCACAATAAGCTGACTATCTTTTATTCCCAAATAGACAGGACGAACGGAAATATTCAGGAGATAGAAGCAAACATACAAAATTTATAGCCAGAAGGCTAAATTCCATTTACTCTTCCCTGTCATCAGTTTAAAATAAAATTATGAATAAGCCTAAATTGCTGGTTCATATATGCTGTGCCCCGGATGCTCTGTATGTCCTGGATCTTCTTAAGGAAGACTATGAAGTAAGCGGATATTTCTATAACCCCAATATCCATCCCTCTGAAGAATATGACCTGAGGCTGAAAGACGCAAGAGAAGTAGCTCATACTCTTAATGTCAAGCTATTAGAGGAAATCTACGATGATGAGAGATGGTTCAAGATCACCCAAAAATTTAAAGATGAACCTGAAAAAGGAAGAAGATGCGACGTCTGCTACGCGATGAGACTTAAAAGGACAGCCCGGAAAGCATCTGAACTTGGATTCGATATGTTCGCTACGGTCATGAGTTTAAGTCCCTGGAAAAAAACCGACGTTCTCAACCGGTCAGGAAAAATGTTGGCCCATAGATATAAAATAAATTTTTTAGAGGCCAACTTCAAAAAGAAAAATGGCTTCAGAAAAAGTGTCGAATTAAGCAAAAGGCACGGACTCTACCGCCAGAACTACTGTGGATGTAAATACAGTATGAAAGACTGTATTCTGTAGTCTACGATGTTTGTAAACTTTAATGATGTTAACCTGAATCTACCATGTGTGTGTATTCATTATGTATATACTGAGAAAGGCATTAGATTAAATCAATGCAAGGGTTTGATTTATCAAACCAACCTTGTTTATATTGTAGGGGTTTGATTCATCAAACCCACAATTTTGATTATATAAATAATGTGGATTTAATAAATTATATTCTCTAAAAAAAGGTGGACTTGATAAATCAAGCCCTTACAGAAACAGAATACGAATAAAATCTACATAAGAAATTATATATTTATAAGGTGGACTTGATAAATCAAGCCCTTACAGAAACAGAATACGAATAAAATCTACATAAGAAATTATATATTTATAAGGTGGACTTGATAAATCAAGCCCCTACAGAAACAGAATATGAATAAAATCTACATAAGAAATTATATATTTATAAGGTGGACTTGATAAATCAAGCCCCTACAGAAACAGAATATGAATAAAGAATGACATAAAAAAAGATGAGTAATAATAAAACAACGGATGAAAAAAGAGAATAACAGGAAAAGATCAAAAGGATATGCAGCTGAGGCAGTGGTTTTTGGGGTAGTCCAGGGAGTTGGATTCAGGCCTTTTATCTACCGGCTGGCTCATGAGCTTCATTATAAAGGCTGGGTAAAAAACATTGGTTTTGGTGTAGAAATACATGTTGAATCTGAGGAAAAAACAGATTTCAAAGATTTCTTTAAAGCTCTCCAGGAGAAGAAACCTCCTCTTTCTCATATTGAAGAAATCAGTCATAAATCTGCATCTTTTCAAAACATCAAAGATTTCACCATAAAAAAATCCAAGCAAGGGGATAGCTTTGTCTTCATCTCCCCTGATATTTCTATCTGTGAGAACTGCCACAAAGAAATGATGAGTAAGCCGGACAGAAGGTTTCACTATCCTTTTATCAATTGCACAAATTGTGGACCTCGCTACACGATTGTCAAATCCCTTCCCTACGACAGGAAACAAACCACCATGGAAAATTTCAAAATGTGTGAAGACTGCAACACAGAATTCACCAATCCCCTTGATAGAAGGTATCATGCCCAGCCTATCGCCTGTCCAGTATGCGGTCCTCACGTGAGCCTGTCAGCTTCCAGAACTGGGAAAGCGATAAAAGGAGGAATCAACAAAGCCGCTTCCCTGATAAAAGAGGGAAAAATTTTGGCAATTAAGGGACTCGGCGGGTTTCATCTTATCTGCGATGCCAGAAATTATGGGGCTGTTCGCCGCTTAAGAGAAATAAAAGAGCGAAAAACAAAACCATTGGCTCTCATGGCCCGTGATTTTGAAACCATAGAAAAATACGCTTCGCTCAGTCCTGAAGAGAAAAAAATGCTACTCTCAGCCCGGCGCCCTATCATTCTTCTTAAGAAAAAAAGAGAAATCAAAGGAATCGCTCCCTCCCTAGATGAAATGGCATTTATGCTTCCCTACACTCCCCTTCATTATCTTTTACTCGAGCATCTTGATCTAATCGTGGCCACAAGTTCCAACAAAAAAGATGCTCCTATCATGAAAGATGAGGAAGAAGGAATAGGAAAACTCTGTGACTATATCTTGAATCATAATCGGCCCATCCATATGAGAGCCGATGATTCAGTGCTCAGAGTCGTTGACGACAAGCCTCTTTTTCTTAGACGCGCTCGAGGTTATGTCCCTTACCCCCAGAAAGTTCCACGAGAACTGGAAATCCCTCACCAAATTCTGGCGCTTGGAGGAGAGCTTAAGGATACAATTTCTCTTTATAAAAATGGCTATGTAATCACAAGCCAGTTTCTGGGAGACCTCGATGAATACCAGAATTACAAATACTTCAAGGAGACAATCCACCATCTCACCAAACTCTTTGAAGTTAAACCTAAGGTTGTAATATCAGATCTACACCCCGACTTTCATACAACAAGGTATGCTCAAAAATCAGGCCTCCCTCACCTTCAGGTTCAACACCATTTTGCTCATGTACTGGCTCCTCTTCTCGAGCATAAAATTCCTCCCCAAAACAAAGTTCTTGGAGTTAGCTTGGACGGTTACGGCTACGGAGAAGATGGGCTTGCCTGGGGTGGAGAGTTTCTTCTGGTCGACTATTCATCCTACAAAAGACTTGCCCATTTTAAGTATGTTCCCCTGCCTGGCGGTGACCTTGCTGCAAAACAGCCGTGGCGAATGGCCTTATCCTATCTTATGGATGCATTCAACTCCAGGCTCCCCAAAGTTAATGCTCTGGAGAAAGTCAGCAAAAATAAAATAAAAACTATTAAGAGTATGATCGAACAGAAGGTCAACAGTCCTCTCTCCTCAAGCTGCGGCAGGCTTTTTGATGCGGTCTCGTTTCTCGTAGGCCTTTCTCCTTTAGAGGTTGAGTTTGAAGCAGAAGCTCCGATGAGGTTAGAGTCTGCGGCCCAAGAAGGGATAAAAGAAAGCTATGTTTTTTCTGTGAAAGACAATCTTCTCCCTTATCAAATCTCCTTTGCTCAGACCATAAAATCAATATTACAGGATCTGGCGAAAGAAATCCCTGTATCTTTTATCTCCGCAAAATTCCATAACACTCTAGCCCGGGTTATTGTTTCCATAGCAGAGAAAACAAGAAAAGATTACGGTATAGATACTGTTGTTTTAGTCGGTGGAGTTTTCTTAAACAAAAAATTGCTGCATGGAGCCACAAATCTTCTAGAGCAAAAGCACTTTAAAGTTCTCAGGACAATAAATTATTCCCCTAATGATGAGTCAATTTCAATTGGACAAATTGCCTATGGTTTAAATAAGTTGAAAACGAGAGAAAACCTATGAAGTGAGAAAGCTGATATAAGCCATAGAAAGGTAAAAAGGAAAGAATGGGCTTGATAAATCAAGCCTCTACACTCTTATTCTCCACATTTCAGGTTTGTGTTTTGGAGGAGCTTCTAGGAATATCCCTATTTCTCGCGCAACCTTTCAATATCTACTTTTATTCCACCAACAAATGAAGAGATGACATTTACAATTAGTGCATTACAGTAACCTAAGAAACCAAAAAATATAAATCCAAGCACTCCCCCAAGACCAGCATAGATGATGCCACCAAGAAGGTTTCCCTTGTTCTCCTTAATAAAAATGGGCAGGGATTTTACAATTCCAGGAAAATAATTGGTTGCACCAATAAAAGCACCGATGAATATGCCCAAAAAAAGACCTGTAGCACCCATGAAGAGAAAAAAAGAAAAAGGATTTAAAGAGCGAAGAACGAAGTTTGCCCTTTTTTTGTCTTCGAATCCCCATTTCTCCCTTTCCTTCCATTTCTTCTCTTTCTTATCTTTTCTCCGCGATGGGAATTTTCCCTTTTCCCGAAGATCACCCCCACAGTGAACACAAGTATCTGCTTCTACGCTGTTGGCAAACCCGCAGTAGCGGCAAATACTTTTTGAATCTATGATCGAGGTGGGATCTGACTGAATCCAGTCTTTTCCTTCGAAATAATACCACTGGCTGCTCCGGGCTCCAATCATCCAGAATCTTCCTTCATCGTCCATAAACCGCAGTTTCTTCAAACCATCTATGAATTTCTGTCGCGAAATTTTCCCCCGCCGAAATTTTCCCTTCAGTTTACCGAATGCCTTCTCTACTTTTTTAATTCTCTTTTCCATCCTTTATCCTCGATGAAGGTTTGTTCGGGCAACAAGCCCTATATTTAAGAGGTTACGCCTGAATCACGTTACCTTTTGGCATTGTCCCAAAGTGACGGGATAAAGTAAAGTGCATTTCCAATTACAATTGTCAATTAATCCCATCACTCTGTGACTAGCCTGGATTATTCACGGGTCGAGTTTGCCGCAGATGCAAGGCACAGGGTATGCGGCTGTGGTTCTTCACCGCAAATGCCCTGTAACGAAGCAGATGCGGTGAAATCGGCCCGCCCGAAGGGTAAATGATGCCGACATATAATAAAAAGAAACGCATTTGAGACCGATTGAATGTTCTGCAGAGGTGAGATCAGAGTAACGAGCAGATATCAATGAAAATAAATACTGGTGTCGGCATAATTCATGAATAAATCAGGCAAGCTATATTTCTTAATCCCGAGCTCGTTTTTTTGCCTCACTCTGTAAGTTCTTTATTTTCAATACATTTATAATTTATTTATTTTCAATAACATAGCTAAGGTGACTAGTTTTTGTGCAATTTGTCATATTTCCAAGTAGTTGTTAAAATATGGCTTAAAATAGTGCCATAATTCCACAACTTTTCCACAGATTCTGTTAATAACTACAGACCCTTTTTCGTGAATTTTTATTCCCATCAGAATAGAAATTCTTTCAATATATCAAACAAGCTAAGCCCTTTAATCGGGTCTGGAATGAAAGAGAGGATGAAGATCAAAATAACTACATAACTGATAAATTTCCTGCCCGGAGATAAAGGTGCTCCTCCATCCTGAACCGGTGGATGCTTCAACCCCATAAAAAAGAGGAGAAAGGCCCAAATAAACCAGCCTACCCAGAAAAAAATTCCCATGGCAATGAAAACTCCCAGGAAAAAGCGGGTTAAATTTCGCGACTTTTTCCCAAACAGCGCATAAGATATATGACCACCATCTAGCTGTCCGAAAGGAAAAAGATTTAAGGCTGTAACGAGAATCCCGACCCACCCTGCAAAAGCGACCGGATGGAGGTAAATGCTGTAGTCTGAAGGAATATCTTTAAAAATCATAGCTGCAAAAAATTTAAGGATGAGAGGCTCGCCAAAAACATAGACAAACACCTCATCGCGAGCAATTAGAGGAACAGCTTTTGACAGTGAAAGGCCATATGCAAGCGCGGGAACCGAAAGAATAAAACCAGTTAAAGGACCTGCAACTCCTATATCAAAAAGCTGCTGCTTTCTTGTTATGGGCGATTTGATTTTAATAAAAGCCCCAAAGGTACCAATTAAAGTCGGCGCCGGGATAAAGTAAGGAAGAGTGGCCTTTATTTTATAGTAGCGACAGGTAAGAAAATGACCCATTTCGTGGCCTAACAGAATCCCTAGAAGCACTACCACATAGATAATGCTCAATGATATGACTTGCGGATCCTTGAGTTTTTCTACGAGATCAAGAACGCTTAGATTATTTTGGGCAATGACTTCAGTATATTTGAAATTAATGCTCAAAGATAATCCCACAAAAAGCGTAGAGAATATGGTGAGCACGAAAAGCACTATGTTCAGCCAAACTTTTCTCTTTAAAGAAAATGGCGGAGCCATCCCCATCTGGGTTGGAGCTTCTTGCATTTCTTCTTGCATTTCTCAGATAAAAAAATAGGAGTGACCGAAATCACTCCTATTTCCTAGAAAATCCAAATCTAAGGAATCAATCTCCGGACGTAAGCCTCTTAAACTTTGTCATCAATTCTTCTTTTGTTTCTTTATGTTCAGGGTCAGGCACGCAGCAATCAACCGGGCAGACAGCCGCGCATTGGGATTCATCAAAATGCCCGACACACTCTGTACATCTTTTAGCTTCAATATCATAAACATCATCTCCAGCCGTGATTGCATCATTAGGGCATTCAGGTTCGCAGGCAGCACAATTGATGCATTCTTCGGTGATTATGTAAGCCATTTATTGCCTCCTGTTTAAAATGATAAAAATTAACATTTTATTATATATTTTTTATTATAATTTACAATAGTTTGGACTATTTTTTTGTTTCCAATTTTTTAATTTTTTCAGCGGCGTCATAACCGTAAAACGTCTGAGAAAATTCTTCCTGAATTTTCTTATAGAGAACGAGGGCCTCCTCAAATTCTCCTTTTTCCTCATGGACCTCTGCTCGATGAAAAAAGATAACATCCAAAGAATGGTCTTTGGGATCTTCATCTTCAATCTTTTTGTAGATTTCAATGGCCTTGTCATAATTTTTGCGCTTAAAATGAATCTGAGCCAATAAATCCTTAGCCTGGTAGTAGAGAAGATCCTTTCGTCGCTCTGGCATTTTTTCAAGATAACTCTTAGCTTTATCATGATCTCCATTCTCCACACAGTAGGTCGCCAGAAGAAGATAAGCTAAACGGGAGAATTTTCCATCTCCGGCCAATTCTTCAAGCCGGGCTACATTTTCTGGATTATTATTCAACTCGGCGTGAAGATTAATAATCTGGGTAAGTAAACGACTCTCCTTTTTTCTATTTTCTCCCGTGACCAATTTTAGGCCAGCAAAAATTAATAAAAAAGCCGCAATCAAAACTACAAGAGCCACAAATCCCTTTGTTCGCACTTTAAAAAAACGAATAATTTTATTTACAGTACTAACCAATTCATCTTCTTTGAGCTGTTTCCTTTTTATTCTTTTCACGCCTTATTCCTCCGAGCATGATTAGGCTTAATAATGCAGCCAGCCCTCATGTTCAATTCGATCCGAAAAGCAAGGTTTTTTATTTACCACACTAATCCCAAAAAGCCAAGTCCTCTTAACCAAGTATTCAATTTCATTCCTGAAAAGGAACGAATAGATATTGTAAAGCCTCTCCTCTATCTTAAGACTTCATAGACCATAATTTCGGCAACTCTTCCTTTGACCTTTTTTGGGCCTACTTTTTTAATTTTGAATTTCCGCTTAACGTGATTGTATGTCTCTTCTCCAATAAGAATTTGATTAGGCTGAGCAATTGATTCTAATCTCGAAGCTATATTCACTGGATCTCCGATAACCGTGTACTCCATCCGGTTGGGCGAGCCGATGTTTCCAGCCACTACTCCGCCTGTATTTATGCCTATGCGTATGTCAAATTTTCTTTCTGGCTCTGTTTTTTTCATTATTGCCCTTAATTCTCGTTTCATTTCTAAGGCCGCCAAGATGGCTCTTTCCGGATCGTCTTTCTTTTCCATGGGTGCTCCAAAAACAGCCATGATACAATCTCCTATGTACTTATCCAGAGTTCCATCATACTTGAAGATGATATCAGTCATGCGGGAAAAAAACTGATTCAGAAGTAAGTTTATTTCCCGAGGAGGCATCTTTTCAGAAAGAGGAGTGAATCCGATAATATCTGTAAAGAAAATTGTGGCTGTCAGGTCCTTAGACTCCATTATGTTCTCTTTTGTTTCCTGACTCCCTTTTAAAATCATCTCTATTATTTGAGGGGAGTGATACCTCTCCAGCCGGCTTATCATTCTCTCTTCTTCACGGACCTGCTCATTTAGGCTTGCTTGTTCAATGACCATAGCCATTTGGTGTCCGATAGCCTTAAGGAGTTCAAGATCGTCCTCGGTGAATTGATTATTGAATCTCACACTGTCTAATTGGATAACGCCAATGACCTTGTCCTTTTTCCAGAGTGGCACACACATGGCAGACCGGATTTTCTGGGAAAACAGGCTCTGGGCATGCTCCAATCGAGTATCGGCCATGGCATCTGCGGTCAGAAGGGCAACCTTATCATTAACTACTTTATTAATTATGGTTCGGCTCGCTTTTATCTCTCCTTTACCCTTTGCTTTATCATCTTTGTATTTAACCACTACGGGAGCGAGTTCATCCTTTCCCTCATCACTAGTGAGGATTACAAAACCGTAATCAGCATCAATTACTATAAAAATTAAGTCCATTATTTTTTTAAGAAGTTCATTGAAATCATGGATTAAATGTAACTGCTTGCTAATCTCATAGAGAACAAAGAGCACTTTATTCATCCTCTCCAGAGACAGGAGTTCTTCTCTGATCTTAGAAGGTTGGCTTACTTTTCCTGAAGGAAGTGAAAGATCACTTTCCTCGGAACCTTTCCCGATTTCTGTAGAAATCAATAGATCCTGGGAATCCATACCAAGACTATCTCCCGCACTGCTTTCTATTATTGTGCTATGCCCTTTTTTATAATCGTCCTCTTTGGTTAAAACAACTGTCTGGATTGGGGATTGTGCCGGCTTTTCCCCGGTCGAAAATTTTAGCATTATTTTACCGATTTTTACCTCGTCATTATTTTTCAACCGGATACTCTGAATTGATTTTCCGTTTACCTTGGTCCCGTTAAAACTTCCCAGGTCTGTCAAAAAAAAGCCTTTATCAATCTTATTAATCCGCACATGGTAGCGAGAAACGGATTGATCTCGCAGAACAATACCATTTTCTTCGCTCCGTCCAATGACAATTATGTCTTCAAGGATGGGAAAATTTGATATTCGGCCATCAGTGTTTATTACTTGGATATTTAGCATGCTATTTACCTCTTGATATTACTTAAAGGGGACTGTCCTTTTTTTAAGAAAATATAACAAACAACCGAAATATTGTCCAGATGTAATGAATGGGTTGAAAAAAGGGACAGGCTACTTTTCCTGTATGGACTGCCCACGAGTGAAAATGGGGCCAGGCTCCATTTTTTCCGGAAAAAGTAGCCTATCCCCTTTTTTCCCTGTGTAGGGGCTTGATTTATCAAGCCCACCTTTTACTATATATGTAATTATTTATGATATAGGAGTCAGGTTTTGACTTTGGATAGAAGTGGGTTAGCGCAACTCTCTTTTTTATAAAAAGTAGCCTGTCCCCTTTTTTAAAAATGAATTGGATATTCGCTATTCATGTGTTATGTTAAATAAAAAAAAGAGAGGAATTATGGAAAGTCCGATATGGGGAAATGGCCTTTTTAAGAAGAAAAATAAAGAGGGCAACATTTTTGCAGCACTGAAGAAAGTCCCTATCTTTTCTGACCTTACGCCTAAAGAATTAGCCGAAGTAGAAAAGATTGTCCATCAGCGCAGATATAAAAAAAACGAAACTATAATACACGCGGGAGATCCTGGCCTTGGTATGTATATCATAGTCAATGGCTCCGTTGAGGTTGTGGAGGAAGATGAGAAAGCCGGTAAAAGAACTCTCGCCAAACTTTCTGATGGCTCTTTTTTTGGTGACATGGCATTACTGGACGAGGACCCACGTTCTGCTTCGGCAATTGCTTTAGTTGATAGTGATATAATGGGCTTTTTCCGCCCGGACTTCCTTGATCTCATTTATAGAAAACCTAAATTAGGAATAAAAGTCTTACTTGCTCTGGCAAGAATAATCGGTGAACGATTGCGTCACACTAATGAACTCTTAGTAAAAATTCAAGAAAGAAAAGATACGCCCAGAAATGGATAGCTACGCATTCCAGCTCTACTCTCAAATACTGAAGATATTCTGGTGTGTTTTATTGATTATTATTGCTATTGCTTTTATCGTATTTGCCTTTCCCTATATCAAAGACGTTTTGATCATGCTCATAATTGCCTGGCTTCTTGCAATGCTTCTCAGTCCACTGGTAAATTTTTTAGAACACAAGGGACTCGGCCGCAGCTGGGCTATTCTCATTGTTATGATACTCATATTTGCTATTGTCGGCGTTTTATTCATCTTACTCATACCTCGTATAATTCGGACCGTGGAGGTAGTCATATCCAAGCTTCAATCTGATGTTATTACTGAGTACAGCCTTAAAATAGAGAATTTCTTTGAAAAGAATTTTAACAACGCTGAGCTGGCAAGAAACGTGACTGCGACATTGAATGAGCTTGGAATTAAATTACTGGGAAGTTTAGGAGAATTTTTCAAAAGTGTAGGATCCTTCCTCGCTTCGATGGTTATAATCCCCTTTATCACTTTTTTTCTCATCAAAGATTCAAGACGTTTTAAAAGGGCTTTCATATCTCAAGTGCCAAACAGATATTTTGAACTTTCTTTAAACATTCTTCATAAGATAGGAAATCAGGTAGGGAATTATATTCAAGGTCAAGCAACAGATGCTTTGATTGTCGGAATGCTTTCGATTCTTGGTTTATTCATAATTAATCTCGCATTCCATGGTCCCATACCATATTTCGTTCTCATAGGAATGTTTGCTGGCTTAGCCAACTTAATTCCCTATTTAGGACCGGTTTTTGGTGCGGTTCCGGCTCTGATTATAGCCATACTGAACAATCCTCCCAACCTGGGGTTGGTTCTTTTATGGATTGTTATAGTTTTTATAATAATCCAGTTAATTGATAATGTTTTTATTTCTCCGATGGTGGTCTCTAAAAGTGTCAACATGCATCCCTTGACAGTTGCAGTAGCTGTTATTATAGGAGGGAACGTAGCAGGAGCTATGGGGATGCTTTTTGCAGTTCCGTTAACAGGGATAATTAAAGTTTCTTCTTCTCAAGTTATATGGGGAATAAAAAACTATGAGCTGAGACATCCTATCCGGGTTGGAGAAAATTTATCGAAGAAAAACAAACTGTAAAGAAATATCATCTTTGTTTTTGGCGCAGAAATTGTTGATCCATAAAAAATCAGCATGCATTAGTAATTTGGCTGGAATATACGATTTGAAAGAAAAACGGAGATAAACGATAAAATGGAACTCGAGCTTTGGGGCGTAAGAGGATCCACGCCGGTTTCTGGCAAGGACAAAAATAAATACGGAGGCTATACTTCCTCCGCTTGTCTGGTTACTTCTGAAGGAGAATGGATCATCATCGATGCAGGGACAGGCATAAAAAAGCTCGGGGAGAAAATGATAAAACACTGGGAAGAAGACCCGGTTGAAATTCACATTCTCTTAACCCACTTCCATCTTGACCATATCATTGGCCTCCCTTATTTTGCCCCGCTCTATTCTCCAAAGATAACTCTAAACTTCTATGCAGGCTCAAATCCTGAGCAAACAGAAAAGTACTTGTGCGGACTGATGGGTGGAAGATATTTTCCACTTGAATTAGGAGAAACGCCTTCAAAAAAAGTGTATAAAAAAATTCCAGAAAAAGAATTTCATATCGGAGGGACAAGTGTATCTCATTGCCCTCTCAATCATCCTCAAGCAAGCGTGAGCTATAAACTCCAGGAAAAAGAGAAAAAAATCGTTTTTGCCTCTGATACAGAGCATCCAGAAGAAGGCATAGACGAAAGGCTTGCCTCATTTGCCCGTGGAGCTGATATTTTTATATATGATGCAATGTTTACACCAGAGGAGTACGAATCCAGCAGACAGGGATGGGGACACAGCACCTGGCTAGAAGGAACAAAACTAGCGAAAGAGGCAGGAGTTCGCAAGCTTTATCTTTCCCATTTTAATCCCGACCATGCTGATAAACAGATTGACAAATTTATCTCTCTTGCTCGCAAAAAATTTCCTCAAACATACGGAGCCATGGAAGGGTTTAAGATATCTTTATGAAACTTTCCGGCCGTCGGAGCAGGTGGGCATTAATCCTTGCTGGGAACTTCTTTGTGGCACTCGGAATTCTTGGGGTATTATTTCCTCTTTTACCTACCACGCCTTTTTTCTTACTTGCTGCTGCTTGCTATTTCAGAAGTTCAGAAAAATTTTATAACCGGCTCATGAATAACAGGTGGCTAGGAAATTATATTAAGAATTATCGAGAGAAAAAGAGTATACCTTTAAAAATAAAAATCTTAACCCTTTCTTTTTTGTGGTTAACAATAGGATATTCGGTGTTCTTTGTAGTGAACATTTTTCTACTTAGATTCATTTTGATCCTAATAGCTATTGGCGTCACCATACATGTCCTCTCTATTCGAACTTTAAAACAATGATATATAGCTAAAAATTCTTTTTTTAGGGCGATACCAAGGTTCTTAACATACAAAATTCCTGACAATTTTTTAATAACTATTGAAAAATTTCAGATTTAGCGATATCTTTATTCTTTCTTAAATTCATTGATTACTTTTTTATCCTATAATGTTTGAAGTTATTCTGGAGTCGT
>Ga0255055_10000362_pt1 | contig 35418 bp, 28 predicted proteins | sample JV7_2_27_MG_FD_188633 | JGI IMG/M metagenome (GOLD analysis project Ga0255055, IMG submission 188633) | Seawater microbial communities from Jervis Inlet, British Columbia, Canada - JV7_2_27 | ecosystem: Environmental > Aquatic > Marine > Inlet | place: Canada: British Columbia | collected...
CTCGATCGACTCCGGCGTGGACAGAACCGTCCGGACGCGCCCGCCGGTCTCCTCCCGGACCCTTGCAAGCTTCTCCCGGGAGATGTCGAGCACCGTCACGCGCGCCCCTATTCCCGCAGCCGTCCGCGATGAGGCTCTCCCCGCGATCCCCGCCCCGATCACGCACACCTTAGCGGGCTTGCCACCCTTGACCGCCGGAAGGAGGATCCCTTTCCCCCCCGCCGCCTTCTCGAGCCCCCGCGCACCCACCTGGACGGACAGGATCCCTGCCACCTCGCTCATCGGACGGAGCAGTGGCAGGCCGCCGCCCTTTGTCACCGTCTCGTAGGCGATTGCCGTCACCCTCCTCGCAAGGAGGGCATCCGTCAGTTCCGGAACCGCTGCAAGATGAAGGTAGGTAAACAGGGCCGTTCGGTCGTTGAGGAACCGGAACTCCCGGGAAAGGGGTTCCTTCACCTTGACAACGAGATCGGCATCCCAGGCGTCCTCAGCGGTTGGGACGACGGTTGCTCCCGCCCGGGCGTACGCAGAGTCCCCGAATCCGCTTTCCGCCCCCGCGCCTCTCTGGACGAACACCCTTGCTCCTGCCCCACGGAGCGCGCTTACGCAATGCGGGGTCGCCGCGACCCGGTTCTCCCCTTCCTTGATCTCTCTCGGGATGCCAATGCAAAATTTCATCCTCCGCCACCGGAAAGCATCACCCGGGAATCGGCCACGACCAGACCTTCCTCGTGAACGATCACCGGGTTCAGATCCAGCTCCTCGATCCCGGGGTGACGCGTCACAAGGTCCGAAACCCGGAGGAGCAGGTCGTGGACGGCAGCCACATCGGCGGGCTTTCCCCCCCGGAAACCTTTCAGAACGCGGGCCCCGCGGACCTCGGCGACCATTTCTTCGGCGTCTTTCCCCGAGAGCGGGACGATCCGGAACGACACGTCCTTCATCACCTCGACCATGATCCCACCTAGCCCGAACATCACCGCGTGGCCGAACTGGAGGTCCTTCGTCACGCCGATGATGATCTCCCGGCCGGGAGGCGCCATTTCCGCCACGAGCGCGCCGCCGTCCCTCGCCCCGACCTTTGCTGCCGCTTCCCCGATGCTGCGGTACGCTTTCCTCACCCCTTCCTCGTCGGCGACGTCCAGGACCACCCCGCCCACGTCGGATTTGTGCGTCACGTCCGGGGAGTTCATCTTCAGCGCAACGGGAAAACCGATCCGCCGAGCCGCATCGACGGCCTCCTTCTCGCTTCCCACCGGGTGGACGGGGGTGACGGGGAACCCGTTTCCGGAGAGAAACGCCATCGAATCGGCGGGAGTCATCGCCCTCAGCCCCCCTTGCGTCTTCGCCGGCGATTCTGCGACTGTCCGTTCCGGCACGAAGGTTTTCCGGTCGAACCGCGCGTAGCAGGACAGGGCCTTGACCGCCCTCTCGGGAGTCGGGAAGACGGCGATCTTCCTTTCGTGCATCTTCTTCCGCTCTTCCCGTTCCACATCGGCCCCGCCGAGGTAGGCGACGAGATCGCACTTCCCGGGACGGATGACATCGACGGCTCCCGCAATCGGGTCGCCAAAGATCGTCATGACCACATCATAATGCCCGTCCGCGGCGGCAAGGACTTTCCGGTAACGCTCCGCGTCGGTGTCCCCTGTCAGGTCCAGCGGGTTGCCGACGATGCAGTGTGCGGGCAGGATCTCCCGCAGCCGTGCCGCAAGGTCCGGAGGAAGGGAGTCTACGCGAAAACCCTCCTCCTCGGCCACGTCGGTCGCGATGATCGCGGATCCTCCCGAACTGGTGACGATCATCGTCTTCGGCCCCTTCGGGGGGGGCAGGTACGCGAGCGCCTTGGAAAAGTCGTACAGCTCCTCGAGGGTTTCCGCCCGGTGCACCCCATACTGGCGAAACACGGCGTCATAGATCTCGTCTTTTCCCGCAAGGGACCGGGTGTGGGACTCCGCCGCCTGTCTCCCCTTCTCCGTTCGCCCCGCCTTGAATATCACGATCGGTTTTTTGCACATCCGGACTGCCGAGAGAAATTTCCCGGCGTCTTTCACCCCCTCGATGTAGAGGGCAACGACCTTCGTGTTCGCGTCGTCCGCGAAAAAGGAGATCAGGTCCGCCTCGTCCACGTCCGCCCGGTTGCCCATGCTCACGAACGCCGAGAAGCCGAGCTGGTCCTCGGACGCCCAGTCGGAAAGCGCAGCGCCTACGGTTCCGCTCTGGGACACGATCGCGATCTCGCCCCTGCGCGTGATGAGAGGCCAGGAGGCGCAGACCCCGTGGTACGGGTAGTTGATCCCCTGGCAGTTCGGTCCGACGAGGCGGATGCCGCACCGGTTGGCGTTCCGGACAAGCTCCTCCTGCAACGCGGCGCCTTCCTCCCCCGACTCGGCGAACCCCCCTGTGATGACGATCGCGGAGCGCACCTTTCTCTCCCCCAGCTTAAGCATGGTCGCGGGAACGAGTTTGGCGGGGATGATGACAACCGCGAGATCCGTGTTCTCGGGGATGTCGCCGGCGGATCGTACCGATGGAAGACCGAGGATCACTTCGCCCTTCGGGTTTACGGGGACGACTTCCCCGGAGAAGCCGGCATCCAGGATGTTCCGGAAGATCTGGAATCCCATCTTTTCGGGATTGGCCGACGCGCCGATGACGGCGATGCGGTCGGGTCGGAATAGAGGCGTGAGGGAAGAGGTCATGGGGGCACCTCGTGAAAGGGACGGCCTTCCCCCCTCCCGGCCAAGCTTAAAGATCTGGGGCAGGAGGCTTGCGCGTTCCGGTGGGAAGCAGGGCGGCCTGATTTTTGGGGACAATCTAACAGAGGGAATCCGCCGTGTCACTCCCTTTCAGGCCTTGGGCGAGCACCGGGAAAGAAAAAGCGCCTCCGGGAAAATACCCCGGGGCGCTTTCCTCTTTTCTCCTGTCCGCGATTCGTTACATCTTTCGTACGTTGGACGCTTTTTTCCCCTTTGGCCCGTCGGTCACCTCGAACTCCACTTTCATCCCCTCGGTGAGGGAACGGAAGCCGTCGCCCGCAATCTCGCTGAAATGGACGAAAATGTCCTCCCCGTCGTCCGGTGTGATGAATCCGTACCCCTTTGAATCGCTAAACCACTTTACCGTCCCTGTTCCCATTCCAATCGGTCTCCTTTGCTATTCTCGCCCATAAAACGGCGGATTGTTTTCCTTTTCCATGCGGCAAGCCGCCTGATAGGAGAGATGGCTACCCGGCGGAAAGTGAGCCTCCATGAACCCGCGCAACTTCGGAGCGCTCGAGGGCGGATTCGGACCCCAGATAGATGATATCTCCCGGGCCCAGCGAGAAAAGTTTCCGGGCGAGTTTCGCCAAGGCGATCCGGTTCATGCTCCTTCCGCTTTTACGGAATTCAAGTATCGTCCCTACCCGGAGAATCGTGTCGGTCGAGGTATCCATTCTGTATACAGGGTATCCACGCATAACTTACCGGAAAATTTTGCAATAACCGGGCCTCTTTGGGAAGTAAAAAAAAATCCACTTGGTTTTAGGGAGGTTATCCGGCTGTTATTGTTGGTTATTCCTGATTGTGGGAATCAAATTTCCTATTTTTGGCTACAATTTCCCCTCTGACTCCGAAGACGGGAAAATTTCTTCCCGGGTCTACCGGCGAAGGATCGAGGGTTTATCACGAAGATCTTTCCAGTGGTCCCTTTCCTTCTTTCCGTTCCAGACCGATTGGAAAACGGACACGATCATCGCCAGCATCACAAGGAAACCGATGCCGAAAAACCCCCAGAACAGGACATCCATCATGGCAGTTCCCCTTCCCCTCATGGGACCATGAATGTTCGTCCGCGGGTTTCCCTCCTCCTGCTGTTCTTTCCTTTGAATTGATTATACATCCTTTTGCAGGAAATCAAAAGAAGGTACAGCACCCCGACAATGGCCACCGCGTTCGTTTCGAGGGCCCGGCATTGCTGCATGGAGCGACCGGTATGCACGGAAATGTTCTATACTTTTGAATCAAGCGGTGCTTTTTGTCATCGAACAGACACATCCCGTCCGACGACGAACCGCTTAAAACCCCGAAGCACGACATTTTGAGGAGGAAACATGACCGGACACACGAATGGTAAAGCCGGATTGTGGCCCCTCTCCCTCCCGCCTGCCCTGGGAACTCCCCTCCCCGGAACGATGCACGCCCTCACGATACACCGGGACAGGTACGGCCCGCCCGGCGAATCCGTTCGCCTGGAACAGGTCCCAACACCTGGCCTTCGCGAACGTGACGCGAAACGCGTGCTCGTGGCGATCCTTGCCACGGGTCCGAACTTCAACACCAACTTCGCGGCGTTGGGTCTCCCGGTACCGGTGTTCGGGAGGGGGGACACCGCAACCGTTCACATACCGGGAAGCGACGCTTTGGGGATAGTGGTCGAGGCCGGCAAGGCGGTATCACGCGTCAAAGTGGGAGAGGCAGTCATCCTCGATTCGTGGACCGGCCACAACATCCGCGGATACGAAACCCATGACGGCTTCAACGCCCAGTTCGCGGTCGTGGACGAGGAGAGAGCGATCCCCATCCCATCCCATATGCGGGGCCATACGCCGGAGAGGCTTGCCGCGATGCTTCTTACCTACGGCACGGCATACCGGACCGTGGTCGAGCGGCTTCGGGTCACGCCCGGGGACTCGGTCCTTTTCCTGGGGGGGGGGAAGGGAACGAGTTTCGCGGGGGCGCAGATCGCCAAGAAACTCGGGGCCAGGGTGATCCTCATGGGGTCCAACCCTGAACTTGCCCGGTCTCTTAACGAACGCGGAATCGCGGATGCCTTCATCGACAGGCGCGCCATTCCTCCGGAGGTCTTCGGCCCCATCCCGCAAGATGCTTCCTACGAGGAGTGGCTCTTGCGGACCAAACCGTTTCGCCAGGCGGTTTACGCAGCCAACGACGGCCGACCGGTAGACAAGATCTTCGAACACACAGGCGCCTTGAACTTTCCCCTGCTCGTCTCCGCTCTCCCCCATAACGGCGAACTCGCTTTCTTCGGAGCCACGGGGAAGGGGCTCAAAGGAGAGTACAAGGAAACGTTCTTCTACGAGGGGGCAAGGTTCGTATTCGACGCGCGATGGGTCTGGATGCGGCAGAAGCAGATCCTCTTCCGGAAGGCCACCCCCGACGCGATATTTTCGGAAATCGGCCTCCTTCCCGGCCGCAGGGGGCTCATCTGGGGGGCCGACGCCTACTCCCGCGGTTTTGCCCGCGCGGCGCTCGCACGGGGGGCGGAACTCGCGATCGTCGCCTCCCTTTCCGCGGACAAGAAGGGTCTCGCCGCCCTCCGACGGATGGGTATCCCCTCTTCCCGTGTCATCGACCGGGACGGTTTGCACCTTCCGCCGGACATGCCCGATCCGCTGACGCCCGACGGAAAGCCGAACCCCGTTTACGCAAAGGAGTATATGCGAAACGCCCAGGCGCTCGGCAAGGCATACTGGGGGATCTTCGGACCAAGGCAAAGCCCCGACTTCATCGTGGAGCGTCCGGATCAGAGCACCCTCCAATACAGCACCTTCATCCTGCGTGACTATGAAGAAAAAAATGCGATGCCCTGCGGGTTCGTCGTCGTTCGCGGAAAGACGAACCTGTCCATCCTCGGGTCGCACATGTACCGTCTGGACCAGGCGGCGGAAGTCGTCCGGCTCCTGGCCGAAGGGAAGATCGTCATGGAGCAGGAGGACCTCGAGATCACCACCCTTGGCGGCCTTCCCGGGGTCCAGCAGAAGATGCTGGACGGCACCATGGAGAAACCGAAAGGCGTCGCGCTCGTCCAGGCGGACCGGGCCGGCAGGGCAATCCGGGAATATACGGACGCGTTTCTCGGCGAAAAGATCTTGGAAGCCGACCCGAAAAAGGGCCGCTTCCTCGACGTAAGGCTCCTGGGGGAGGTGGCGGTCGCAACCCTTACCCGCCCGGAGGCGCTGAACGCCCTCAACGAGGAACTGCTCTCCCAGCTTTCCTCGACCGTCCGTGAGCTTGGCTCTCTCGGTACGATCGAGGGAAGAAACGTGCGGGCCGTGGTGCTGACGGGGGCCGGAAGGGCGTTCGTCGCGGGGGCGGACGTGAAGGAGTTCCTCGGCAAGCCGGCCGAGGCGATCGGCGCTCTTGCCTCGAAAAATATCTCGGTCTTTACGGAACTCGAGAACCTCCCCCTTCCCGTAATCGCCGTTGTCGACGGGTTCGCATTGGGAGGCGGCAACGAGCTGGCGATGTGCGCCCATTACCGGATCGTGACGGAGAACGCAAGCCTGGGGCAGCCCGAGGTGAAGCTCGGCATTATCCCCGGATACGGGGGGATGCAGCGGCTCCCTCGCCTCGTGGGTCCCGCCAGAGCGGCCATGATGAGCGCCAACGGCGAACCGTTGGACGGAGACACGGCGGTTGCCTGGGGACTGGCCGACGAGTTCGTCCCGTCTGCAATCGCCCTGTCCGAAGCCGTAAAGCGGGCACGCGGATTTATCTCGGGGGAAAGAACCGTCCCGCGGAAAGACTGGGATTCCATCGCCGCAAGCCAGAGAGAAGCGCTTGATCGCTTCGTCGAGAGAAAGGACGTCCGCGAGATCCTCGCGGCTCCGCACCCCGGCCCGGAGGAGGCAAAGGATATCGTCGCGGCGAGGAAGGCCGCCGCAAAAGGGGCCCTGCTTGCCATGAAGTACGGATACGAGAACGGCTTTTCCTCCGGCCTGGGAAACGACGCCGGCGCGTTCGGGGAGGTTACCGCCTCCCCGGGGGGCCAGGAGTGGGTGGGACGCTTTCTGAGCAAGGACCCGCTGCAGGCGTCATTTCTTTCGCTGATCCCCGGGGAGGAAACGTGACGCGGGAGCCGGTCGGCAGTCTTTGACCGTAACTCCGCCCGTTCCGGGGAATGCGGCTCGATGGACTTCGAGCCGAACGCATTCCCCGGAAACCCCGGAAACCTATTTCATGATCGGCATGACGAAATCGGCTCCAGTGCGAATCCCCGTCGGCCAGCGTGACGTGATCGTTTTCATTTGGGTGTAGAAGTTCACGCCCTCGGCGCCGTGCACGAAATAGTCCCCGAACATCGAACGCTTCCATCCACCGAAACTGTAAAACGCCACCGGTACGGGGATCGGCACATTGATCCCGATCATCCCCGCCTCCACACGTCTGGCGAATTCGCGGGCGGTGTCCCCGTCCCGCGTAAAGACGGCGGTCCCGTTTGCGTACTCGTGATCGTTCACCAGCTGCAATGCACCCTCGAAATCCGGAACGCGCACCAGAGAAAGCACGGGGCCGAAGATCTCTTCCTGGTAGATCCTCATCCCGGGCGTAACCCGGTCGAACAGGCAGGCGCCGAGGAAGAAACCATTTTCGTGGCCCGGAATCGTAAGCCCCCGGCCATCCGCCACAAGCTTTGCCCCCTCGCTTACGCCGAGGTCAACGTATCTTTTCACCCGATCCAGGTGTTCGCCCGTGACAAGCGGCCCCATTTCCGCCTTGGTGTCCTGGCCGGGCAGGACCTTCAGCGTCTTGATTCTGTCGACGATCCGCTCCACCAGGGCGTCGGCGACCTTATCCCCTACCGCGACGACCACGGAGATGGCCATGCATCGTTCTCCCGCGGAGCCGTACGCGGCTCCCATCAAGGCATCCACTGCCTGCCCGAGGTCCGCGTCGGGCATTACGACGGCGTGGTTTTTCGCGCTTCCCAGGGCCTGAACACGCTTGCCATGTGACGTTGCCTTCCGATACACCTGTTCGCCGACCGCGCTTGACCCTACGAAGCTCACCGCGGCGACCTTCGGGTGCGAGGTCAGGTGATCGACCGCCTCCTTCTCCCCGTTTACCACGTTCAGAACTCCCGGAGGCAGTCCCGCCTCGGCAAACAGTTCGGCGAGCCGCATCGGGCAGGAGGGGTCTTTCTCGGAGGGTTTCAGGACAAAGGTGTTGCCGCAGGCGATGGCGACGGGAAACATCCACATCGGCACCATTGCGGGGAAATTGAACGGGGTGATCCCGACGCATACCCCGAGCGGCTGCCGGAAGGAATAACTGTCGACTCCGGTCCCCACGTTTTCCGAATAGCTTCCTTTCAACAAGTGGGGAATCCCGCAGACGAACTCCACCACTTCCGCCCCCCGCGTCAGGGAACCGGCTGCGTCGCTTAGCACCTTGCCGTGCTCGGCCGTGATCAGGGCCGAAATTTCCTCCCCGTGCCGGTCCAGCAATTCCTTGAACCGGAACAGGATCCTCGCCCGCCGCAGCGGTGGTGTGGCTGCCCAGGCGGGAAACGCGGCAGCCGCGGCGGAAACCGCTTGCTCCACTTCGTCCTTGCCGGCGAACGCAACGCGGCCGCTCACTTCTCCGGTAGCCGGATTGTAGACGTTTCCGTAACGACTTCCGGAACCGGGAATGCTCCTGCCGTTGACGAAATGACCGATGTTTTTCGGGATGGTGGCTTCCAATTCGATACCTCCTCGTCTTGTAGTCGGGCATAGACTGTCGGATGTTTTCCTATTATTGCCTTGATCCCGGGTAGGGAACAAGGGTTTGCTATCTATTTAGGAGACCCCTTGACGGATTTCGAAACATTCCTCGCCGAAGCCCTCCCCCCCCTAGGCCTAGCCCCCGCCGCGTTGATCCGACGAAACATCCGTCGCCGGGTCATGCGGAGGATGGAATCCCAGGGCGTTCACGATTTTCGCTCCTATCTATCCCTTCTCGGCGGGAACCCCGGGGAATGGGAGTTCCTGCGACCGCTCCTGACCGTTACGATTTCGAGGTTCTTTCGCAACCGCCGGGTCTTCGAGACCGTCGCGAGCCACGTTCTGTCCCCCCTTGCAGCGAAAGGAAACCCGGTATCCGCCTGGAGCTCGGGTTGCGCTTCGGGTGAGGAGGCGTTTACCCTCCGGATCCTTTGGGAGGAACTCCCTGGAAGAAAACCGGACCTTTCCATTCTCGCAACCGACATCGACGAGGAATGTCTCAAGCGTGCCGGAGAGGGACTTTACCCGGAAAGCAGTCTTCGCGAGGTCCCCGGGGAGATTTCGGACAGGTATTTCCGTGGAGAAGGGGGACGGTACCGGTTGCGGGAGGACGTGGTCCGTTCGGTTACGTTCCGAAGACACGATCTCCTGTTCGAGTCGCCGCCCGGAAATTTCGACATTGTCCTCTGCCGCAATGCGGCATTCACCTATTTTTCCGCCCCGCGCCGGATCGCGATCGCCTACGCGATCGCCGCGGCCGTTCCCCCCGGGGGCTGCCTGGTGCTGGGGAGGACGGAGAAACTTCCCCGGGAGGCGGCAGCCTGGTTCTTCCGTGTCTCTTCACCGTACAATATCTTCCGCCGCCTGGAGCCTTTGGCCGCTGCCTGTGACTAAACCCCCTTCGTACGGGGGGGATGGGCGGCGAAGGCGTCGTCCCGGCCAATCGCAGGGGACTCGCTAATAATCCGCTCTTATTCCGTCACGTCTCCCAGGTAGGCTGCGCGCACCTTCGCATTCTGACGAAGTTCGGATGCAATGCCGGTCAGGGCAATAGCCCCCGTTTCCAGAACGTATGCCCGGTGGGCGACGGAGAGTGCCATGAATGCGTTCTGTTCGACGAGAAGGATGGTCGTCCCGGCACGGTTGATTTCCCTGATGAGGAGAAATATGTCCCTCACCAGAAGCGGGGAAAGACCCATCGAAGGCTCGTCCAGCAATACGACGTCCGGTTTGGCGACCATCGCCCGCCCGATGGCAAGCATCTGCTGCTCCCCGCCCGAAAGAGTCCCTGCCGACTGGGAAGCTCTCTCCCTTAGCTGGGGGAACAGGGAGAACACTTCCGCGACACTTTTCTCGATCTCCTCCCGGGAGCCCCGGGTGAACGCGCCCATCTCCAGGTTGTCCCGAACGGTCATATTCGCGAATATTCCCCTTCCTTCCGGTACGAGGGATACCCCCATCCTGACGATCCTGTGCGGGGAAACCCCGACCAGGTCTTTGCCCGCGAGGAGGATCTTTCCGGACCGTGGCGTAAGGATCCCGGACACCGCCTTCAGGATGGTGCTCTTCCCGGCCCCGTTCGCTCCGATCAACGAAACGATCTCTCCTTGGGCAACGGTTAAGGAGACGTCGTGCAAAGCCCGTATATTTCCGTAATATACGTTTAAATTTTCAATACATAGAAGCATAATCTCATCCGTTGTATAATCCGTTGTATCTTCTCATTCGATCGATATGTCCTCGCCGAGATATGCTTCGATCACTTCCCGGTTCTCCCGGATCTCGGCGGGAATTCCCCGGGCGATCACCTGCCCGAAATCCATCACGGCCAGGCGTTCGCATATCCCCATGACCAGTCTCATCTGGTGCTCGATCAGCAGGATGGAAATGCGGAACCGCTCACGAATCGAGAGGATGAACTCCATCAACATACCCACCTCGTAAGGGTTCATCCCCGCGGCCGGCTCATCGAGAAGGAGCACCCTGGGTTCCGATGCGAGGGCCCTTGCGATCTCCAGTTTCCTTTGGTCCCCATAGGACAGGTTCCCAGCCATCTCATATTTCCTGTTTTGAAGCGAAAAGATAGATAAATAACTCTCAACCTTCTCATGAAGTTCTTTTTCGCCGTTGTAAAATCGCCCGGTCCGACACAGCGCCGCCAGGGGTCCGTACTCCAGGTGAGAATGGTGGGCTATCCGTACGTTGTCCATGACGGTCAGGTTCCGGAAGAGGCGGATGTTCTGGAACGTCCTGGCGATCCCGAGGCGATTGATCCGGTGAGGTGGGATCCCCCCGAGGTTTTCCCCCTCGAGTGCCATGGAGCCGGCATCGGGCCGGTAGATTCCGGTCACGAGGTTGAACACCGTGGTCTTCCCCGATCCGTTCGGGCCGATGAGACCGACGAGATCCCCTTCCCCGAGATGAAGGTCGACGCCGTCTACCGCCCGTATGCCGCCGAAATGCTTGGTGAGTCCCCGGATCTCAAGCATCATCTTGTACCTTTCCCCGGAGAAACGGAAATTCATGTGCCCCGAAAATGCCTTGCGGCCGCAGGAGCATAGTGACAATCAGCAGAACGGGGATCAGCACCCATCGAAGCTCCACGTACCCTGGAGGAAGAAAGACGCGCAGCCCCTCCAGGAGGAAGATCCACCCGAACGAGGCGACAAGCGTCCCGCTCATGTTCCCCAGACCCCCGAGGACTATGATGATCAGGATGTCGATCGACTTGAAAAAATCGAAATTGCTCGGGTGGAGGAAGGCGTACAGGTGCGCGTAGAGACCCCCCGCCACCCCGGCGAAGGCGCATCCGGTTACGAACCCGACCATTTTGTATTGAAACGTGTCGATCCCCATCGTCTCGGCGGCGATCTCGTCCTCGCGGACCGAAAGGATCGCCCGCCCGTAGCTTGAGTGGATCGTGTTGCGCACAACGAGGAGAGAGACGAGCAGGAAGAAAATCACCCAGGGAATGGTCGTCATCTTCGCGATCCCGGTCATCCCCCGGGCTCCCCCCAGCTCGGGGAGGAAACTGTCGGCGTTGTCGAAGACGACCTTCATGATGATTCCGAACCCCAGAGTCGCGATCCCCAGGTAGTCCGAGGTGAGCCGCAGCGTGGGCAATCCGATGAGATAGGCGACCGCGGCCGAGGCGCCTCCCCCCGCGAGCAGCGCGGCGAGGAATGCCGCCTGGGACTGCCCCCCGTACGTTTTCATGAGATAGGCGGCCGTGTAGGCGCCGATCCCGTAGAACGCCGCATGGCCGAGCGAGAACAGGCCGGTATAGCCGTAGATGATGTTCAGGCCCTGGGCCGAAATCGCCACGATGCACGCAAGCATAAAGATCTGGACCCAGTAGGGGTTCACAAACCCCGCTCCTGCCAGAAAGGAGATGCTCCCTGCCAGGAGCGCGTACGCGGCGAAGGTCTTGCCCAGGCTCCGGAGGAGACGCACCAAGGCCTAGACCTTTTCGGTCCGGGAGGTCCCGAGGATTCCTGTCGGTTTCCACAGGAGCACCAGGATGAGAATCACGAAAGCGATTCCGTCCCGGTACGTGGAGGACAAGTAGGCAGAGACCATCGTTTCCGATTGCCCCATGATGAGCGCCCCCAGCACCGCGCCGGGGATGTTGCCGATCCCTCCGAGAACGGCAGCGGTGAACGCCTTGAGCCCCGGCATGAACCCCATGAACGTGTTCACCTGGGGATAAGCGATGCCGTACAAGACCCCTCCCACGCCTGCCAGCGCAGCCCCGAGCCCGAAGGTAAAGGAGATCACCATGTTGACGTTCACCCCCATGAGTCCTGCGGTGACGTAGTCGAACGATACCGCCCGCATCGCCCTGCCCATCTTCGTCCGGAAAACGATGAACTGGAGCAGGAGGACGCAAAGGGTCGTGACGAGGAAAATGACCACCTGGATATTGGTCACCAGGATGCCGTACCAATCCCAGCTGACCACCGGGAAGGGGCGGGGAAAGGAGTAGAAGTGGGGGCCGAATACCTGCCTTAAGCTCGTGAAGTACTCGAGAAACAGCGACACCCCGATCGCGGTGATCAGCGAGGCGATCTTGGGGGCATGCCGCAAGGGGCGGTACGCCAGCTGTTCGATCAGCACCGCGAGGACCGTGCACCCGACGACCGCGGATACGAACACCGCCGCGAGCGGCCACTGGAGCCGTTCGATGGTGTAAAGACCGATGAAGGCGCCGACCATGAAGACGTCCCCGTGTGCGAAATTGATCAGCCGCACGATCCCGTAGACCATGGTGTAGCCGAGGGCGATCAGGGCGTAGACGAACCCGAGCTGCAGACCGTTGATCACCTGCTGGACGAAATAATCCATAAGCGGAATGTATCGCTTCGCGCCCTTTTTCGGCAAAAGAAAAAAAACGGCCGGGTGGAGCGGAGACCACTCGGCCGATCGTTCTTCCCCTTGTCTCCGGGGTCAGGGATTCACGACCTTCAGGAATTTCTGCTTCCCGTCCCGCATCTGGATGATTACGGCGCTCTTGATGGGATCGCCGTTCTCGCCCATTGTGAACTTTCCGGTCACCCCCTCGAACCCCTTGAGCGACGCCAGCGCATCCCGGATCTTCCCGGGGTCGGAGCTGTTCACCTTCCGGATCGCGGCCAGAAGCATGTTGGTGGCGTCATACGCCAAGGTTCCCAGGGAGTCCGGGGTCTGACCGAACTTCTCCCGGTACTTCTTCACCCAGTTCACCACCTCGGGGCGTGTATCCTCCGGGGAGTAATGGTTGGAGAAGTATCCACCCTCGATCGCCTTCCCGGCCACTTTCGCCAGTTCCGGGGAATCCCAGCCGTCGGGACCGATAAGCGTCACCTGCAGGTTTTTTTCCTTTACCTGTTTCGCGATAAGGCCGACCTTGTTGTAGTAGTCGGGGAGAAACAGGACGTCCGGGCTCGAGACCTTCACCTTGGTGAGCAGCGCCGAAAAATCGACATCGTCCTTCCCGTACGACTCATAGGCCGTCACCTTTCCCTCCATGCGGGTGAAGGCGTCCCGGAAGACTTCGGCGATCCCCAGAGAGTAGTCATTGGAGGCGTCGAAAAGGATGGCGGCGGTCTCCGCGTGAAGCGTCTCGCGGGCGAACTTCGCCATGACCGTCCCCTGGAAGGAGTCCGTGTAACAGGCGCGGAACATGAAGTCCTTCCGCTTCCCGTCCGCGACGGTAACCTTCGGGTTCGTCGCGGTCCCCGTGATCGTGGGGATCCGGTAGCTCTGGGCGAGATCGGAGACCGGGATGGTCGTTTTCGACGTGACCGAACCGACGATCGCCTTCACCCCATGCTGGTTGATGAGCAGGTTCGCCGCGTTGCTCGCCTCGGTGGGGTCGTTCCTGTCGTCCACGATGACGGTGGCGATCTTCATGCCCACCACGCCGCCTTTGGCGTTCGCCTCCTCCACTGCCATCTCGAATGCGTTTTTTGTCGATTCGCCGAATGTCTTGACATCTCCCGAAAGAGGGGTGATCAGGCCGATCTTCATCTCCTTGCCGGGGGGAGGCTTGCATCCCGGGAAAGCCCCCGCTAGAAGAACGGCCAGAACAGTGATGAACAGGTTTCTCTTCACGCGTCTCCCCTTTTCTGTAAGCGTTTTTCGATGCCTTCCCTCCAATCCTAATCCGGTTTTCCCGTCCGCCAACAGCTTTTTCCCAGTCGATCTCAACAGCCTTTGCGTTGCGGCCAACGAACAACCCGGCATGGATTCAATCGCGTATTGCAGAGTCCTTCTTTGCGCCGTCCCTCTTTCGGTAAGAGATCCGGTAGATCGCCCCCGCCTTGTCGTCGGAAACCAGAAGGGCGCCATCGGGCATTACGAGGACGTCCACGGGGCGTCCCCATGCCCTTCCGTCCGACAACCATCCTTCCGCAAAGACCTCGTATCCCTTCGGTCGCCCGTTTTCCAGCCGGACGAGGGTGATGCGATACCCGATGGGAGTGCTCCGGTTCCACGACCCGTGCTCGGCGATGAATATCTGTTTCCGGTAGCTCTCCGGGAACATCGTACCCGTATAGAAGCGCATCCCGAGAGAGGCCACGTGGGCCCCAAGCTCCCTCGCCGGGGAAACGAACTCCCCTTTCCTCCTCCTGTTCCCGAACTTCGGATCGAGGATCTCCTTGCCGTGCCGGTAAGGGAACCCGAAGTGGAGACCCTTGACCGGTGCGTGGTTCAGTTCGTCCGGGGGAAGGTCGTCGCCGAGCCAGTCCCTCCCGTTGTCCGTGAACCAGAGGTCCTTCGTCTCCGGGTCCCAGTCGAATCCGACGCTGTTGCGGACTCCCCGCGCAAAGATATCGAACCCGGTCCCGTCCGGTCTGACCCGTGTGATCGACCCGAAGGGGTCCTCCACCTCGCAGACGTTGCAAGGCGCACCGACCGGGACGTAGAGCATGCCGTCCGGACCGAAGCGAATGAATTTCCATCCGTGGTGCCTGGCGGTGGGAAAGCGGTCGTACACGACGACGGGTTTCCCGGGATTCCTAAGGCGCCTGGCAATATCATCGTATCGCAGGATCCTGCTGATCTCGGCCACGTAAAGAGATCCGTCGCGGTACGCCACTCCGTTGGGCAAGGTAAGCCCGCGGGCGATGGTGACAACCTCGTCTGCCCGGTTCCCGGCCTTCCGGTCCAGGACGGCGTATACCTTCCCTTCTTTCCGGGTACCGACGAAGAGGACACCGTCGGGACCGAGGGCCATCGAGCGCGCCCCGGGAATGTTCGTGGCGTATGGGGAGATTTCGAATCCCGGGGGAAGCCGGATTGATTTGAGCTGCGTTTCGGCGTTGCAGGCGGCGGGAGAAAAGAACAGGAAAGAGCACAGGCACAAAAGGGGAGCGGAGAATGTGCGGAACCATCTCATGAAAATCCCCTTTGTTTCATCGACGCACGACACACCTCCGGATATCGGAGGCCATCCTCACACAAGGGGTCTCTTTTCGAGGATCTCGAAGAATGTGACGTATTTGATGGCAGTGGCGGCCTCTTCCCCCGACGATTCCCTCGTCCGCGCCCGTATCATTTCGAGGATGCTCCCGGATTCCTGGATCTCCTTTCGTCTCAGGGTGAGCCTCACCCCCGTGTACCCTCCGCCGGGGAAGATGTACAGGTACGATGCGTTCGGATTTCCCCTGACGTTCCGGTAGGTACGTCCCTCGGTCATCCCCCATGCAGCGGTTCCGTCATCAGTCACATGCGGACGGGAGTAAACGGCCGTGTTGACGGCTCCGTCGACACCGGCTGTTGCCATCACCCCCATCCCTCCGGGTTCCAGATGTTCCGTGAGTTCCATTTCGACTGCCCTCCTTCCGGTCTTCGCATTCTTTGGTCGTTTAGATTCACGAAACCCCGGCCGGGTTCCCCCCTGCGACACTTGGACCCGTTGCCGGGTGCCCGGCCCGTTTCGGCCGGAAAGACCCGGACCAATCCGTCTAAAATAAAAAGCGGAGAGAGGATTCCCTCTCTCCGCGCCCATTCCTGTTCGCGGCGACCCTATTTCTTCCCGCCGCACCCGCATGTGTTGCACATGGCTTCTCCTCCTGTTTTCGTTGCTCGTTCTTCCATGGTAGCCATAGGATGCACCCGTCTCCACGGAGTTTCATCGGCAACGGCATGACGGGACCGGGCTTGACAACGCTTGCGCGCGGAGAGCACACTTCCCCATGTCGACAAATCGACGGGAGGAGAACCATGGGCCACAAGGTGATCATTCTCGGGTCCGGGTGCGCGGGATCCACGGCCGCCATCTACACGGCCCGGGCGAATCTTTCCCCCCTTGTTCTGGAAGGGCACGAGCCCGGAGGACAGTTGTCTCTCACCACCGAGGTGGAGAACTTCCCGGGATTTCCGAATGGTGTCCAGGGGCCGGAACTCGTCGACCTCATGAAGCAGCAGGCACAGCGGTTCGGGGCGGAATACCGTATGGAGAGGGCGACCGAGGTAACGCTTGAGCGTCCGCCCTTTACCGTGAAGACCGAGGAGAACACCTACCGGACGGAATCCCTGATCATCGCTACCGGCGCCTCGGCCAAGATGCTTGGGCTCGAGTCCGAAAAGAGACTGCTCGGGCGGGGCGTATCCACATGCGCGACGTGCGACGGCGCCTTCTTCCGTGGCAAGGAGGTGCTGGTGGTGGGGGGTGGGGACAGCGCCGTCGAGGAGGCGACCTTCCTCACGAAATTCGCAAGCCGGGTCACTATCGTGCACCGGCGCGACCAGCTCCGGGCCTCCAAGATCCTTGTGGACCGCGCGAAGAAGAACGTCAAAATCGAATTCCTCTGGAACACCCTGGTCACGGATATCCTGGATGACGGGAAAAACGAGGTGACCGCAGTGAGGATCCTACGTGCAGGGGGCGGAAAGGAGGAGATCCGGAAAACCGACGGGGTCTTCATCGCGATCGGGCACGATCCGAACACAAAGATCTTCGAGGGGAAACTGGAGTTGAACAAGGGGTATGTCGTAGTCCGGGACGGCTCGATGACAAGCGTGGAAGGGGTTTTCGCCGCGGGCGACGTCCACGACCTCGTCTACCGGCAGGCGGTGACCGCGGCCGGTTGCGGCTGCCGGGCCGCAATCGACGCGGAGCGATGGCTCGAGTCCCGGGAGCACGCGTGAAGGGAAAACAATCCCTTGCCCGACCGGCGACGGCAGCCGGGCGAGCATGCCCCATGCGGGTTCACGACGGCGGGATCTTGCTCAGGTAAAGCGTCTGTGTGGGGTACGCAAACTCGATCGTCCTCTTCTCGAACTCCTCGTGGATCCGGAAATTGATCTGCTCCTGGATGTTCATGTATTTGGTGTAGTCGTTCCCCACGACGTAATAGACCACCTCGAATACCAGGCTGAAATCCCCGTAGGAAAAGAAATGGGCGCGGTCGAAAGCGGTTTCCTCGGTCCCCCGGATGATGCCGGCGATGATTCCCGGGATATCGCGCAGTTTCTCGAAGGGCGTCTCGTACGTCACGCCAAGGCTGAAGACGACCCTCCTCCTCTCCATCCGTTTGTAATTGCGCACCCGGGAATCGGTGAGGTCCTTGTTGGACATGATGATCTGCTCCCCGCCCAGGCTTCTGATCCGGGTCGTCTTGACCCCCAGTTGATCGATCACGCCCATGTAATCCCCGACGATGATGAAGTCCCCGATCTCGAATGGCCTGTCGAACATGATGATCAGGTAGGCGAAAAGGTCCCCCAGCACGTTCTGCGCCGCCAGCGCGACCGCGATGCCACCGATCCCGAGACCGGCGATGACCGTGGATATCCGGAACCCGAGGTTGTCCAGGAGGAAGACCGTCGCAAGCCCCCACACGACGACCCGGATCAGGGTCATGAACCCATGGAGGGCCCGATCCCGGGAGGTATCCCCTCCTTTGGTCTCGATGTAGCTCCGGAGGGAGAACTTCGCGATCGCGAGAAGGAACTGGGCGACCAGGAAGGTAAGGAGTAATATCCCCCCCACTTCGATGACCCGCTCCAGAAACGGATTGAGCGTCAGGTTCTTTGCAGCCAGGAAAAACGTTCCGTAATAGCCGAGAGGTACGAGCATTTTACTGAACACATCGATGATGAAGGTGTCGGTTTTGGTGTCAGTCGTTTCCGACCATCGGCGCAGGCGCCACAAGACCACCCTCTTGAACACCGTGACGACCACGAAACCCGTGACCAGCAGGGCCAGAAAAACGAGATAGTCCGATACCCGGTTCCGGAAATATTCCTGGTTCAGAAATTCTTGAAGCATGGTTTCCACCCTTCCTGGCCCCGCGCGAAGGAACGCGAAGACATCCGGTCATTCGTCGGACGGTGGTTCATCCTCTCACACCTGCACGCAGGGACCACCTGGATACTATCGGGACGCCCTGATGACGGTTCGGGAGCGATGAATTTCGACTGGCGGTCGGCCCATCGATTGCTTATTATATTCCGTACATCGGAAAATCATACCCGGCTTGCCAAGGGCAAGGGTCCTCTTTTCCGGAAGCGAGGACGCCGCATCGGAGGGAAGGAGCGAAGACGATGAGCACCCTTTCGTATGTGAAAAACTTCATTTCGGACAAATACATCGCTTCCATCACCCCTACCTCGGACTTCGGAGTCCGGAAAGTGTGCTCCAAGATCGACTTTTCGCGCTGCGGCCTGATCGTGGAATACGGCCCGGGGACCGGGGTGTTCACGAAATATCTCTTGCAAAAGATGAGGCCCGACTCTCTTTTGGTCATGATCGAGCGCAACGCCATTTTCGCCAAGGAATTGAGGATGAAAATCCGGGACTCGAGGGCGGTCGTGGTGAACGGCTGCGCGTCCGATATCCTCGATACCCTTGCGAAAATCGGGAAAACTTCCGCAGACTGTGTGATTTCCGGGATTCCGTTTTCCTTCCTCACGGACAACCAGAAGGACCGGATTCTGCGAAACTCCTTCGCCGCCTTGAAAGGGAGGGGGAAATTCCTTGCTTACCAGACCTTCTACCAGTCCAACAACCACCTGAAATCGCACCTGGAGCGAATTTTCCCTTTTGTTCGGGTCGAATACGAAATGCTCAACCTTCCGCCCCTTCGGATCTACGAGGCCAGGAAATAAAGGGAGATCTGCGCTCCTCCCGGATCACACTTCCAACATCCGTACATCCGCTTCCCGCCGGATGGCGAGGAACAGGGTGAGATATTCCCGCAGTTGCCGGGTCAGCAGAAAGTTTTCCCGGACGAACTCGCGGGCATCCACCCCGATCTCGCTGATGCGATTCCGGTGATGGAGGAGGTAGCGAATACGGTGCGCCGCCCCCTCGGGTGTGTTCACGAGGAATCCGGTGTGGTGGTTCACCACCTGGAGGCGGATTCCCCCCGTGTCCCCGCCGATCACCGGCTTCCCCTTCCACATCCCCTCCGTTACCGTCAGGCCGAACCCTTCCCTTGTCGATTTCTGGAGGATGATATCCGCAAGGCGCTGAAGAGCGTTGATCGTCTCGTGCGCGTTCGGAGGAAGACTCAGCACGTGGATGTCGGGGTTTTCGTCTGCAACCTCCAGGACGTCTTCCAGCACCGCCTTCCCCTCCGGGTCATCGGCCGCGCTCCCTCCGGCCAGCACAAGCTGGACCGGCAGCACTTTCCGTACCATGCGGTATGCCTGGATCACTCCCACGGGATCCTTGAAACGGTCGAAACGGGAGACTTGCACGAGCAGGGGACGTTCGGGGTCCAGGCCGAACCGGGCTCTTACGTTTTCCAGTTCGGACATTTCGAGATCCCGGTTCTTCGGGCTTAAGGGGTCGATGCTCGGCGGGACGATAAACTGGGTGTGGGGAAGCGCCTGGGCGAACTCGCACATGGAAAAGATGCTGGCGTCGTACTTTTCCAACATGGTCCTAAGGACCTTCCATACCGGGCGGAAGGGCCTGCTGATGTCGATATGCCCCCTCCAGATCCACTTCCCTTTCCTCCCGTTACAAAGCGGCAGGAGGAACGCCGGCTGAGGGTCGTGCACGACGACGATGTCCGCGTCCGTAAGGGTTGGACGCAGCCTTTCCATGTTCATTTCGTTCACTTCCTGGAAAATCTTCCAGCCCTTGTGAGAGAGGTCCACGGGCCTCCCCTGAAGACCGTTGTGGATGTTTTTTGTAACCTCGAAGAAATCGTCTGTTCCCTGGATCACTTCCCACGAGGCGTCAAGACCCGCCTCGCGCATGAGGGGAACCATCCAATCGAGAATCTCCGCGACCCCACCCCCTTCCCTGGTGGAGTTGACATGGACGACCCGGATCCCCCCGAGCTTTTTCCCGATGCGCCGGAGTTGCGTTATCCGGGAGGAACCGACGATCCGCTCATACGCTGACAGACGATCGCTCATCGTTTGCGTTCCACCTTTCCCAGTTCCGAAACGAGCTCTTCCTTCAGGTTGGGGAGACTGTGGAAATAGAAGTCGATCGATCCCAGGGCGCGGATGTACTTTGCGTTCTTTTTCTCCTCCCCCTTGAGCCACGCGGAGAAATCGTCTCTTCCGACGGGCTCGCGCCGGCGTGCTTCCAGAAAATGGTAGTAAACGCTCCCGTTCGTCATCCCCTTGATGGTCTTCGCCAGCTCTCGCGGGTGCGTGACCCGTTCCCCCGTGTCGAAGACGACGGTCGTGGTTTCGAGAAAGAAGAACTCGTCCCCCTGAGCGGCAGAAGGGATCATGACCACTTCGCTTAGCCTCTCGTCGATGATGTCTATGGTGACGCCCCGGAGTTCCTCGAGGGAGCTCATGGAAAAGGGGTCAAGGATGCCTAGCCGCTCCGCGAGCACCCTGTCCGACAGGTACCACTTCGCCCAGACGGCGAAATCATTCCGGTAATCGGGGTGGTCGAACGCCGGGCGGAGCTGCGTCTCGCAGAAGTGATGGAACAGGACGTTTTCGCTGCATGCGGCGATCCGCTCCCGGAGTTCCCGGAGATTGATCGCCGGTGGCAGACCGCTCATCCGGACAAGGAGCCCGCAATCTTTTACCTGGAACGGTGTCATCTGCACGCAGCTCCCTTCTTCTCCTCTTCTTCTCTTCCGGAGAGACACGCAATCTGGCGCACGGCGTTGGCCAGCGCAGCGGGCCCCGATACGACCCGCGCGCCCGGAACACGGGGGCGAATCCCTACTGCCAGGGCGGTCCCTTTGCGGGAGATGGCCCAACGCATTGCGGTGCCGTCATTTTCGTCGTCCCCTGCATATACAATCCGCCCTCCCGACGGGTCGAACCGGAGAAAACGGCAAAGACTCGCAAGTCCCAGCGATTTTTCCCACCCGGGCACGAGCTGGATCTCCGCCACGGCGGGCCCGTCGAACATGCGGATCTCCTTTTTCCTCCGTACCTTTTCCAGGAGAGGTCCGAGGGTCGTTTGCGCGTCCGGGGAGACCTTCCGGTAGTGAACGGCGATCGACCAGCCCTTGTCCTCGAGATCCGTTCCGGGGATGGACGAAATTTCCTTCAGCACCGGGGCTATGAGTGTGCGTCCCCTCTTCGCGCTCAATACCTCATCCCTCCCGGGGAGTATCCGTTGACCTCCGTGAAGACGCCACTCGAGACCGCTTCCACCCCCCAAGAATACCCTCGGAACGGGCACGCGGGGAAGGAGATCCTCGAGCGACCTGCTCGAAAGTATCGCAACCATGTTCCCCGGGGCTCGGACCAGATCCAGAAGGAGGGACCGGCATGCAGGGTGCATCCGGGCTTCGGTGCGGACCGGGACGATGGGGGAGAGGGTTCCGTCGAAATCAAAGACCCAAAGGTGCCGGTACCTTGCCCCTCTTCTCACTGCATCCCTTCCAGGGAAGGAGTCCGTTCCACCTCGCTGAAGATGTTTTCCCCCCACTGGTACACGTTATTCTTTTCGAGGATGCTGCGCATCCTCTCCATCCGCTGACGACGTTCCTCCTCCGGCATCAGAAACGCCGCGTACATCGCATCGGCCATCTGGTCCAGATCGAACGGGTTGACCTGGACCGCGTCCGGAAACTCGCGGGACGCTCCGGTGTACTGGGACAAGAGGAGAACCCCGTCCCCGTCCGAACGGGAGGAAATGAACTCCTTGGCCACCAGATTCATCCCGTCATGCAGCGAGGTGACGAGCAGGACGTTCGCCATCCGGCAGGCGGCGAGCACCGCGTAATAATCGTGGTGGTCCCGCAGAAACCGGATGGGCACCCACTCTTCCGTCTGGTGGCGCCAGTTGATCTCCTCGGTGAGCTCGTCAAGCTCCTCGTTCAATTTCCGGTACGTCGCGATGGCTGTCCGGCTCGGCGCCGCCAACTGCAGCAGCGTGACCTTCGTCTTCGTTTCGGGATACCGGGAGAGCATCAGGTCAAATGCCTTGAACCTCTCCGGAATCCCTTTTGTGTAATCGATCCTGTCCGCGCCGACGTAGAGTGTCGTGTTCAGGATCTCCCCTTCCAGCTCCTTGAGAAAACGGCGCTTCCTTTTCTCCGCCTCGGGAGAATCGACGTCCTTTTGGATCTGTTCGTAATCGACGCTGATCGGGAACTGCCTGACGTAGGTGGGATGCCCGCCGCGGAATATCCGGAAATTCTCGTAGTCCACGAGCGATTCCATCGCTCTCCCCACCGTCTCCAGGAAATTATTGCAATGGTACTGGATGTGGAACCCGAGGAGGTCGTTCCCGAGGAGCCCGTCCAGGAGTTCCTCTTCCCACGGAAATATGCGGAACGCCTCCCGGTTTGGCCAGGGGATGTGCCAGAACTGGACCACCTGGATGTCCGGCCTTTCGTCCTTGATCATCCGGGAGAGAAGGGCGAAATGGTAGTCCTGGATGAAGACGATCGCGGGATCGTTCCCCGCCTCTTCCAGCACGGCTCCGCAGAACTTCCGGTTCACCGCCTTGTATACCTCCCAGTCGGACCGGGAAAAATAAGGGCGTTTGTACACAATGTGGCACAGGGGCCACAGGGCGTTGTTGGACATGCCGTGGTAATACCCTTTTTCCTCCTGCTTGCTGAGCCATACTCTCCTGAGAACGAATCTCGGGTCCTCCGGGGGGAGGGGGATCCGGCCTTTTTCGTCCACCACGAGCCGATCGGCGCTGCCCGATCCGTGGGCGATCCATGTTCCGCCGACGGCCCGGACAATAGGCTCGAGGGCAGTCACCATCCCGCTTGCAGGGCGGACCACCCGGATCCCCTCGTCCTCCCGCTCGTGGATGTAAGGCTCCCGGTTGGACACCATGATCAGCTTCGCCCCCAAGGAAACACGCGAAACGGTGACTGCGAGTTCCGAGGCGTTCATGATGGATTCCCCTTCCGGATCCCTTTCCCGGGTCCGTCCGACCGGCAAGCCCCTCCAACACATCCCGCCGGAAAAAACCCTCCCGGGATTGTAATATCACAATTTTTCGTTGTAATATTTTCTCACCATACAGGCTATTATACCCAAAATCAAACCCCCACCGGGTCCCACCGGGCCCCGGAAACCTGAAGCATCTGGGGTAAAAACAGGAGAATCCACAACGGAATCCTTACGTTCTCCCAGCCCCTTTCCCCGGTTTCCCGGCAGGTCCATCCCTCTACGCTCATCGACTTGCGTCCGGGAAGGCGACCTATTCCACGGGTGGGTGCCGCCCGTATGGTGAAACAGATCCACGCAGCGTTCCTCGCGGCAATGGATCTCCCGAGGCAATGGCTCTTTCGGATGGTGGAGCGGTTCCGCATCGGACCGCAGTTGTTCCTCGTCCTTCTGGCCACCGCCATCGGTGCTCTCACCGGTCTGGGTGCTGTTTGCTTCCTTCTTCTGATCCGCCTCTTCAGAGGGTTCTTTTTCGGTGTGCTCTACTCCGCCATGGCCCCTGCCCCCTACCTGATCTTCCTGCTCCCCGCGCTGGGCGGCCTGTTGATCGGTCCGCTCATTCATTTTTTCCCGAAGGAGGCGAAGGGAGACGGAGTTCCTGCCGCGATGGAAACGATCGCCCTGGGCGGCGGGATCATCAAACCCAGAACCGTCGCACTGCGGACCATTACGGCTGCCATCACGATCGGTTCGGGCGGGTCGGTCGGCCGCGAGGCGCCGATCGCCCAGATCGGAGCCGCCGTGGGATCCATGGTCGGCCAACTTCTCCGGGTCTCCGGGGAACGGATGCGAAACCTCGTGGGGTGCGGCGCGGCGGGAGGCATCGCCGCCGTCTTCAACGCGCCCATGGGCGGGGTTTTCTTCGCCCTCGAGGTGCTCCTGGGGGACTTCTCCGCGCAGACCTTCCCCCTCATCGTGATCGCTTCGGTCGCGGCCGTTTCCGTCTCCCGGGCCATTCTCGGAAACGTCCTCATCTTCAGCGTACCGACTTTCGCTCTGGAAAGTTTCCCGCAGATCGTTTTCTGCGGCATCCTCGGTGCCGCTTGCGGGGCGATCGCTCAGCTTTTCATTCGTTCCCTGGACGCAACGGAGCACAAATTTTCCTCCTCGAAAATTCCCGTATGGCTGCGGGCGGCGGTCGGGGGTGGAATGACCGGAATCATCGCGATCGGGTTCCCGCAGGTTCTCGGGATCGACGACATCGCTCTCGATCAGGCCCTTCACGGCGCCCTGCCATGGACCTTCCTGCTTGCAATCGGCTTCCTGAAGATCGCCGCCACCTCCTTTTCTCTCGGATCAGGCGGGTCGGGGGGGGTCCTGGGCCCCTCACTCTTCATTGGCGGCACGATCGGCGCCCTTGCGGGCACCGCCGCGAACGCCCTCTTCCCCGGCGTTGCAGGGAGCGTTGGGGGATATACCCTCATCGGCATGGCGGCATTCCTTGCGCCCATGGTGGGCGCACCGCTCACCGCCATCCTGATCCTCTTCGAAATAACGGGCGACTACGAGATCATCCTGCCCCTTCTCGTCGCGGTGATCAACGCGATGCTCGTCTCCGGAGCGATATCCCGTTTTTCCCTCTACACCCACCACCTTCACAAGAAAGGGGTGGACCTGGTGAGAGGCCGGGAGGAGGGAGTGCTCAAAACGCTCATGGTCCGGGACGTGATGAGGAAGGAAGTCCTGACGATCCCTTCCTCGGCCTCCTTCCGGCAGCTCTCCGCGAGGTTCCTGAAGGAGCACCTCGATTACTTCTACCTGATCGATTCGGACGGGGCGCTAAACGGCGTTGTCTCCTTCAGGGACATCCGTCCCTATCTGATGGAGGAGGGGCTTAGGGACCTCGTACGGGTGAAGGATATCGCCACTTCGAACCCCGTTTCCGTCACGCCGGGGGAATCCCTGTTCGACGTGCTGATCAAGTTCGGGTACAAAAACGTGGCGATTCTCCCCGTGATCGACAACCCCCATTCGCGAAAGCTGATCGGGATCATCCACAGGAAAGAAGTCCTGGAGGCCTACCAGAGAAGAATCATGTCCTCGAAACGGGAGGAGTAGAGCGGCGAGTTGCTTCCCAGTGCCAAGTGCTCGCGGGGGACTTCCTCTCAGCTACGCTCCTTGGCACCGGTAGAGGAGACGCCTCGGGTCCCCCCCGGGGACAGGGGGCGTAGCAGCCGCAGGAGGAGGGCGCAGTGAGGTTAAAGCGCAGCCGTGCGCGGGTTCATCGCACGGCGAGCCACGAACGGAGCCCCCCTCCGAGGCTGCGAAGCCGGTCCCGGGAGAGAAAACATCAGCGAGCGGAAGAGGTCCCTGGTACCAGAAAGGGGAACACCGCCCCTGCCAGCAGATAGAGAATGGCGCCTGCGGCAATGGTGGCATGGAAACCGAACCACAGGGCCCCGACCGAGGCGACGGAGGCTCCCGCCACCGAGAAGAAGCCGTTCACACCCCACGCATACGGTATGGCCGGGGAATCCGCACCGGCCATCCGGGACAAGGCCACGGGAAACGGCATCCCCATCAGGAACGCAGCCGGGGCGAGGGTGACGAGGAAAGCGAGAAACCTTTGCGCTTCTCCCTTTGCCAGGAGAAAGTCGGCCCCGTGGAAGAGGGTGAGGAAACCCGCCGTGGCAAGGATGGCGATTCCGGGGAAGGCCCACCTCATCGATTTCGACGCCTCCCATCTTCCGGATACCGCGCTTCCGATTCCTGAAAACAGGGGAAACCCCCCGACGGCGGCGGTGGCGGCCCGGATGGGATCCCCGAGAACGAGAATGCCGATCTTGAGGAAGGTGAGCTCGACCAGCATGTATGCCAATCCAAGGACGGAGAAATAGATCGCCACGGGGAATCCCCCACTGCTTCCGCCGGCCGGGGCAAAGGGAAGGGGAAGCAGAAGGAAGACGGCAGCGAGCATAAGCGAGACGGCGAGGGACAGCGCGAGAAACACCACGCCCCATTCCACGAACGGTACCCACTGGTTCCCGAGAATACGCCGGAACTCCGGGAGGGAACCCGGCTTGAGGAACCGGTGGAAATACGGCGAGTCGTCGGTGACGGGCCGCAGGTCGAAAAAGCCTTCCCCCTGTTTCCCGGTCGGCGATCCGGAAAGGATGCTCCTCACCGCCTCCCGGAAGCCCGCTTCTTCCGGGCCTGCGCCTCCCGTCGTGGTCCCCCCTTCCGGCCACACCATCGCAAACCCCGTCTCCCTGCAGAACCGTCTCGCGGCGTCAAGCTCCTCCCCCGTGAAAGGGAGTCTCCGTGCTACGGCGACAAATGACCCCCACCCCCGGACAACCACGAAACGGGCCCGCGCCGGATCCCCTCCCCACCGGTCCATCTCCGCACGGATCGTGCTGAGAATTTTCAGGCTTTCGCGAGGGGGGGATTTCAGCCACCCGGACACGGCAAGCACCCCGTTTTCCGTGAGCCGATCCATGGCGCCCCGGATCCCCTCCCGGGTAAGGAGGTAGGTCTCGCCCGTCGCGTGAATTCCGAGGGAGGAAAAGGTAAGGGAGGAGACGTCCGACAGCTCGATGATGTCGTACTTCCGTCCCTCCCGGGCAAGGAAGTTTCTCCCCCCCTCCTTCCGGATTTCCAGCTGAAGCGTGGAAGGAAATCCCCCGGAAAACGCCGCCAGATCGTACTCGATCATCCTCACGTACTCCTTCGCCGGCTCCACGACAGTGACGGAGGACGCCCCGTTTCCCGCGGCCATCAGGATCCCCTCGGTCCCCCGAAGGGCGAACTGCGCCACCGTGGGGCGGTTCATCATCCGATAGGGAAGTGCGGCCGGAAGATAGCCGAGATAGCCGGGAGGGGCCTTTCCGCCGTCCCGGGGAACGATGCCCCGAAGTTCCCCGTCGGCGAAGACGGCCGCCTGCGGAGGAATCTCCCCATCGAACCGGTAGCTGAGCCCGGGAGCGTTGTGAATCCCCGGGGAGTACAGGACCCGGTAGTCCCCTGTAATGCCGAACCGCACCGAGAGCGTTTCCGCCTCCGGGAGCCTCCGGGTGATCGCGAGGCCCTTGTAGGGGGATAACGAAAGGGAAACCGGCGGGATCACGAGCAGCAACGTGGAGAGTCCTGCGCACAGTACCCGTCCTGCAGGGAACCGTCCGCCGGGATACGAGAGAACGAACGCGGAGGCTGTAAGCCCCAGTCCGAGGGGAACCCGCAGAAGCAATTCGGTCGGCACGAGAGAGAACGCCAGAAGGGCGAAGACCGCCCCGGCAGCCGATCCCGCAAAACTGGCGGCGTACACCGCGCCGATCCTGCCGAGGCGGAAGGAGAGCGGCACGCCGACCGCGGCGCCCGCCAGGAAGAACGGAACCGCGAGGAGGAAGAAAAACAGGGCAAACGCCGGCCAGGAAGAGGGATCCCACAAAAGCAGGAAGGGGTCGAACGGGACATGCTGGGATGCGCGGAAGGCAAGTTCGAACGAAGACGCGGTGAGAATTACCACCCAGGCGAACACTTTCCCCGGATTCCCCGCGACCCGCGAACGCAGCAGGTGAAGAGCGACGCCGGAAGCGCCTAACCCAAGCATCGCCTGGGAAATGATGAGCGGAACGAAATGGGGCCAGAACCGAAAGGACAACAGGCGGATCAGGATAATCTCGTTTGCCATGGCCGCGGCGGACAGGAAAAACACCGCCGGGACGACCCGGCCATGCCCGGTGTCAGTGGCCAAGGAGTCGCACAAAGACCACCGGGAGGACGTTGCGCTGGGAGAGGGCGCCGCCGGTGCTCTTCTCGAGGAACACCAGGTTCTGGGTCATGAAGGGCCCTCCGACGGGCATGATCATTCTCCCTCCGTTTCGCAACTGGCGTATTAGAGGGGGCGGGATATGGCCCCCCGCGCACGTGACGATGATGGCGTCGAAGGGGGCCTTCTCCTTCCATCCGTAATATCCGTCCCCTTGCCGGGCGGTGATGTTCCGGAGCCCGAGGGCCGCAAGGTCCCTTCGAGCGCGATCCGCGAGCGATGGAAATATCTCGACGGTGTACACCTCACCGGCGATCTTCGCGGCGACAGCCGCCTGGTATCCGGAGCCGGTCCCCACTTCCAGAACACGGTCTCCGGGTTTGAGACGAAGGATCTCGGTCATGAAGGCGACAACGTAGGGCTGTGAGATCGTCTGTCCTTCCCCGATCGGGAGCGGCCGCGGTTCGTAGGCCATGCGGCGGTATTCGGGGGGGACGAGGAGATGGCGAGGAACCTCTCGCATTGCTGCGAGAACACGGGGATCCGAGACCCCCTCCTTCTCGATCTGGTCCCTCACCATCGCCATCCGTTTATCAAGATACGGGTCTTCCTGCGGCCTTCCCGGGGATACCGCGACACAGAGAAGACCCGTCAAGACGGCTGTGACGATCCGGCGGGTGCGCATGTTTCTCCCCCCAAGAAAGAAACGGTCAGGAAACCCCGAGCACCCTGGAGGTCTTCCGGACATCCTTCGTCTTCACCCAGAGGATCGCCCCATAGCTTCCCTTCCCGTTGGAGACCGCGTCGATGGCGGTCACATTGATGCCGGCTTTGCCAAGCGTTTCCATGACCCGGTAAACCGCCCCCACCTTGTCGTCGCCCCGGATGAGGAAAACGGGTTTTTTCCCGCTCACCGGGAAACCGGCCCGCTTCATGGCCTTCCGGAAGGCGGCAGCGTTCCGGGGGACGAAGTCCATCTGCGTCTTCCTCCCTCGTGGGAAACCGCTAAACGCCAACAGGTTTACCCTAGCGTCCCGCAGGACCTTGAGAACCCGGGCTCCCTCGCCAGGTCTGTCCGGGATTTCAAGCTTGAAATAATCGACTTTCCGGATCCGGTCTGCCATCTCTCTCCTCCTCCGGGAGGGGGTCGCCCACCCCCGATCTCAATGGTTGTTATTCTCGTTCTTCCCTCTCTCCTTGCGATCCTTTTCAACCTTCGACGCTTCCCGCAGCGCCGCAAGGCGGTCCTCCACGAGACGGTTTACCGTTCCTTCCAGGTATGTTCCGTCCGGGCCGGGTTCCCCGGGAGGCATGCCCATCAGGATTTCGATCCCCTCCTCCACATGATCAATGGCATAAATCCGGAAGGTCCCTTTCCCGATCGCCTCGACGACGTCTTTCCTCAGCATCAGATTCCTGATGTTGCGTTCCGGGATGATGACTCCTTGCGAACCGTCGAGACCCCGGTGGCGGCAGAGATCGAAGAATCCTTCGATCTTCTCGTTCACACCGCCGATCGGTTGCACGTTTCCGCTCTGGTCCATGGAACCCGTGACGGAGAAGCCCTGTCTGGCCGGGACCCCTGATATCGCGCTCAGGAGCGCGTAAAGCTCCGCGCAGGTCGCGCTGTCCCCTTCAATCATCCCGTACAGCTGTTCGAATGTGATCGACGCGGTGAGACTGATCGGCTTCCGCACTGCGTACTTGCTTCCCAGGTAGTTCGTGAGGATGAGCATCGCTTTTTCGTGGATCTTCCCGGAAAGCTTCGTCTCCCTCTCGATGTTTATGACCCCTCCTTTCCCTGCGTACACGGTCGCCGTGATCCGCGACGGCTTCCCGAAGGAGTGATCCCCCATGTCCAGAACGGCAAGGCCGTTGATCTGTCCCTTCCTCGCCCCCGAGGTCTCCACGATCAGCGTCCCCTCCACCATCACCTCCCGCAGCCGATCCTCTACCCGGCGGTGGCGGTAGATCTTCTCCTCGATCGCCTTTTCGACGTGAACGCCGGAGACCACCGCAGCCCCTTCCTTCGCGGCCCAGTAGTGGGATTCCCGAATCAGGTTCGAGATGTCGCTGAACTTGGAGGACAGCTTTTCCTGATCCCCCGCCAGGCGGGAGCCGAATTCCACGACCTTCCCCACCCCGGAGGGATCGAAGGGGAACAGGTTCTCCCCTTTCGCTTTCGTCGCCACGAAGGCGGCGTACTTCCGGATGTTCCCTTCCGATCTTTCCATGCGGTTGTCGAAGTCCGCCTTCACCTTGAACAACTCCCGGTACTCCTCGTCCAGGTTGTACATGAGGTAGTAGATTTCGGGGTTGCCGATCAGGATCACCTTGACGTCGAGAGGGATAGGTCCCGGCTTCATCATTGCCGTCGGCACCGAACGGTGCTGCTCCCACACGTCCTCGATCTTCACCTCGCAGTTCCGGATGGCCCTCTTCAGGGATTCGTAGGAATTGAGGTTCCGGACAAGATCCAGGGCATGGATGACCAGATATCCTCCATTCGCCTTGTGCAAGGCTCCCGCCTTGATCATGGTGAAGTCGGTAAAGGCGGCTCCGGACTGGAACTTGTGTTCCATCCTGCCGAACAGATTGTAATAGGTGGGGTTGCTCTCGAACACGCAGGGGCTGCCTTTCCGGCCGCCGTTGTTCACGATCACGTTCACGAAGTACTTGTGAAAATCCGGCTCCTGCTTCGGCATTTTCAGGGACAGGACCGGCGGCGGTGCGGCCTCCTCGGCCGGCGCCTTGAAGTCGTCGATATTATCAAGGATGTCTTCCTTTACACCTTCCAGATAGGACGAAAGCTTCCCGTCCGGCCCGTCGTACTGTGCGCGGATGTCCTCGACCAGGTGTCCGAGAACCGACAGGGCCGCGTTCCGCCCGAGATCCCGCATTTTCTCCCGCGTCGTTCTCTCCTGGGCCTTCAACACCCTCCTCATGTCATCGATCTTTTCCTGAATGTGCTTCCCGTTCTCCCGGATGCGGTTTGCCTTTTCCCCGTCGAGGGATTTGAATTCCTCCTCCGTCAGAGGTTCCCCCGATTCCCCGATCGCCACGATGGAGAAGCCGCCCATTGCGGGCTGGACCTTGAACCCTTTCTCGCCCGCCTCCCGTTCCAGAGAGGCGAAAAGATCCTTCTGCGGGGACTGAAATCCCTCCATGATGACGTTGCTCTGCTGCTTGTACTCCTTCGAGTCGAATATCTTCGGAATTTCCACCTTGAGGGAAGCGACCAATTCCTCCATGTCTCTCTGGAACGCGCCCCCCCGTCCGGGCTCGAGGGAAATCGCAAGCGGCTCGGCCGGATCCCGGAAGTTGTGGACGTAACACCAGTCGGAAGGAACATTCTCCTGCTCCGCCTTTTTCGATATGAAGGAGCGAATAGCGGAGGCCTTCCCCGTCCCGCTCTCCCCCAGCACATAGATGTTGAACCCCGTGCTGGCAAGGTTCAGGCCGAAGTCGATGGAGTCCAGAGCTCGTTCCTGACCGATGATCCCTTCCAGCGGCGGGACCTCGTCCGTCGTCCGGAAATCGAAGAGACTATCGTCGCAGCACTGGAACAGGTCGTCGAGGGACAGTTCCCTTGACATGCATCCCTCCCACGGTGAAAGAGTTCGCCCGTGAGGGAAGAACCGGGAGGAAGCGAATCCTCTCCCCCGATCAGGTAAAGAGGAAACGAACATTCCCGGTTTTTCCTGAGCGCTTTCGTTCATCATAGAAATTTCCGGGGGAAATAAAAAGGGTGCCGTGGAAATCGGCATGTCGGTCGCCGCATTCCGCCGCCGGGAATCCGGCGGGATCGACGACCTGGAAGCTCCCGCGAACCGAACTCCGGAGTGTGCTGCCGGGGTACACGCCAGGTGTGCTATATTTATTTCGGCGATCGCGCCCGGAATTCCCGAGGAACCCCGAAAGGGGGAGGGTTGATGAAAGAGCAAAACCCCAGGACGGTTCGCATCTTTTTCGGGATATCCGTTCTCATGATCGTCGTGTTTTTCCTGATCGATCTGTACAAAACGGTCGAAGTGGCCGTGTGGCTGTTTTATCTGATCCCTCTCCTGTTCATCTCCTACGTGGCGCCGCGCCGGATTTCCTACCTGCTGCTTTCGATATGCACGCTGATGATCGTTTTGGGGTATATCGCGATTCCACCGCATGGCAGGTCCGACGTGGCGATTCTCAACCGCCTGATCGCAGTGACCGTGGTCTGGCTGACCATTGTCATCCTTCTGGAGCGGAAACGGGCGGAAGACTACCTCGAGGAAAGCAAGGAGCAATACCGGGACCTGGTGGAGCTCTCCCCGGAAACGATCTACATCCAGCAGGAAGGAAAATTCGTTTTCGTCAACGGTGCGGGAGTGGAGCTGTTCGGCGCAACCGGCCAGGAGGATCTCCTGGGAAAATCGGTATTGGACTTCACCCACCCGGACTGCTGGGAAACAGCATCCGCCTGGGTCCGGATGGAGCGGGAGAAGGGAAAAATTATATCGTCGGTCGAGGAGAAATATCTCCGTGTAGACGGCTCCCCCGTGGAAATGGAAGTGTCGGCCGTACCGATCGATTACCTCGGCAAGCCCGCTCTCCAGGTGTTCGCCCGCGATATCACCGGGCGGAAACGCCTGGAGGATCAATTGCGCCAGTCTCAAAGAATCGAGGCGGTCGGAAGACTTGCGGGCGGGATCGCACACGATTTCAACAACCTGATGACGGTAATCACGGGCTATGTCGGACTGACGAAGAAGCGCCTCGGGAATCCCGAGCTCGTGGCAAAAGGGCTCGACGAGATCGGGAAGGCGGGCAACCGCGCAACCCGGCTGACCAACCAGTTGATCGCCTTCAGCCGCAAGCAGATCCTCCAGCCGCAGATCCTCGATCTGAACCAGATCGTCTCCAACATGGACAGGATGCTCCTCCGCCTGATCGGGGAGGACATCGAGCTCGTGACGGTCCTCGGCATCAATATCGGAAGGGTGAAAGCGGATCCGGGTCAGATCGAGCAGGTGGTCGTAAACCTGGCGCTGAATGCCCGGGACGCCATGCCGAAGGGCGGCAGGCTCAACATCGAAACCTCGGGGGAGGATCTGGACGAATCCTCGATCCACCAGTACGGGGATCTCCCCCCGGGGTCCTACGCAAAACTCGTGTTCCGGGACAACGGTACCGGAATCGACAAGGAGACCATACCCCACATTTTCGAACCGTACTTCACCACAAAGGAAGTGGGCAAGGGGACGGGACTTGGCCTGGCGACGGTGTACGGCATCATCCGTCAGAGCGGGGGGGATGTCCGGGTAGAGAGCGAGCCCGGGAAAGGGTCCACGTTCACGATTTTGCTTCCAAGGACGTCGGAGGTGGAATCCGTGGAGGAAGACATCGTCATGGCCCAGGAGACGTCGCGAGGGAGGGAGACGATCCTGCTGGTGGAAGACGAGGAGCCGGTGCGCAAGCTGCTGAGGGAAACCCTGGAAGAAGCGGGATACACGGTCCTCGAGGCTCCCGACGGAGGAGAGGCGCTCGCGCTTCTCTCCCGTCCCGTGCAAACGATTCACCTCATCCTCTCGGACGTGGTGATGCCGAAGATGGGAGGTCGGGAACTGGCGGACCAGGTCGCCTCCCTGCACCCGGAGATCAAGGTGCTCCTCATCAGTGGATACCCGGAAACCGCGCTCGGACAACAGGACGAAACGGGAGGAGGGCTACCCTTTCTTTTCAAGCCGTTTACGCCGCATAACCTCACCAATAAGGTGAGGATCGTCCTCGATGGCTGAACAGGAGTCGAAGCAGGATTCCGACCGGCTATTTTTTCCCTTTTTCCTCCAGCTTCGCTTTCAATGCTTCCCCCAGTGATCCCAGAGAGGGGGGAGCCTTCTCGTGGAGGTATTGCCGGTAATCCTCCGAATCGGCTGCGTGCCCCTCCCCCGCCTCGTCTGCCTGCAGGGAGAGGGACATCCTCCTCTTCTCCCGATCCACCGAATCCACTTGCACCGCAACTTCCTCGCCCTCCTTCACCGCTTCGCCGGGGTGGCGGATCCGCCTTCCTCCCCCAAGCTTCGAAATGTGAAGGAGGCCGTCCACCCCCGGCTCCAGGCTTACGAAGGCCCCGAACGCTGTCAGGTGCGATACGTTCCCGGTGTGCCGCGATCCCACGGGATATTTCCCCCCGACATGGTCCCACGGGTCGTGCAGGGTCTCCTTCAGGCTGAAACTGAAACGTTCTTTTTCCCAGTCGAGGCGGATGATCGCGACCTCGATCTCCTGCCCCGTCGTAAGCGTCTCCCGGATATCCCCTCCCCGGTCCCAGCCGACCTCGGACGCCGGCAAAAGCCCCCTGATGGGTCCTACGCTCACGAAGGCGCCGAATTCTCTGACCGACGTGATCGTCCCTTTTACCGTCATCCCTTCCCGTAATGTTTCCCTGAGGGATTCCATCTCCTCCCGTCGCTTCTCCTCCAGCAGATCGCGGTGCGACAGGACGATGTTGCGCCCGCTGCCGTCATACTTCGTAATCCTGAAAAGAAGACGCTTCCCGACCGGTTCTTCCCGACTCTCCGCGGGAGCGTATCCCAGCTGGGAATAGGGACAGAACCCCCGAAAACCACCCGCCATCTTTACCGAAAAGCCGCCCTTTATCTCTTTTTCCACGGTCCCTTCCACCGGAATGCCGTTCCGCCAGGCATCTTCCATCTGTGCCTGACCGACCGCTCCGCCCCCGATCCTGGTAGCGAACACCATCTCGTTGTCTCTTGTCCCCACGAAATACGCCTGGATCGTGTCGCCTTCCCTGACGGTCAGGTTCCCGTCCGCGTCGTGGAACTCCTTCTTCTCGATGCATCCCTCCCCTTTTCTCCCCAGGTCCAGGAAGATATGCTCCGACGTGATTCCGATGATCCTCGCGGTGACCTTCTCGCCCGGCTCAAGGCTGGGAGGTTCCGAGTATGTCCTCTCGAGCATGTCCGGGAAACTTTCCTCCCCCGACTCCCCGCTTTTTCCCCGTTCTTCCCTGTCCATCGAGTCCTCCCTTTTCCGAACCGCTCCCCTCAGTCCGTCTTCACGGAGCCGATATAGGGGAGCGCGCGATGCCTGTCCGCATAGTCCAATCCGTATCCCACGACCCACACGTCGGGGATGTCGAATCCCAGATAATCGATTCGCAATTCCTTTTCCAGGCGTTCTTTTTTCCGCAACAGCACGCAGGTCTTCAGGGAGGCCGGCGTCCGCGCAAGAAAGTTATCTACGAGGTACTCGAGCGTGTTTCCGGTGTCGGCTATATCCTCGACGATCAGAACGTGTTTCCCCGAGATGTCCGTCTGGAGATCCATGATGAGGCGCACGGCGCCGGACGGGGCGGCGTCCTGTCGGTAGGCGGCAAGCTCGATGAAAT
>Ga0255055_10000363_pt1 | contig 35395 bp, 27 predicted proteins | sample JV7_2_27_MG_FD_188633 | JGI IMG/M metagenome (GOLD analysis project Ga0255055, IMG submission 188633) | Seawater microbial communities from Jervis Inlet, British Columbia, Canada - JV7_2_27 | ecosystem: Environmental > Aquatic > Marine > Inlet | place: Canada: British Columbia | collected...
CGAGTTCGAGAGACTCTACCTCAGACTGCTGTTGCCGCTTGCCCGACACGGGTCGGCGGGTGCGCGCAAGCGCTACGCCGGTCTCGCGAAAGACGACGGCGAGCCCAGGGTCGTCTTCACCGGCATGGAGGTCGTGCGGCGCGACTGGACGGAGCTAGCCCGGCGCGTCCAGCGAGAGCTCTACCTGCGGCTGTTCTCCGACCGGCCGGTCGCGGGATACGTTCGCGATATCGTGGCCGAGCTTCGTGCGGGAAAACTCGACCCCCATCTGGTCTACCGCAAGGCGCTGCGGAAGCGACTCGACGAGTACACCGCGTCGACACCGCCCCACGTCGCGGCGGCACGCAAGCTGCGCGGAAAGCCGGGGCGCGTCATCGACTACGTGATCACGACCGCCGGGCCCGAACCGGTTTCCGAGCACGTCTCGCCCGTCGACCACGAGCACTACGTCCAGAAACAGATCCGCCCTGTGGCCGAGCCCGTGCTGGTACTGCTGCGCCTCGACTTCGACCGAGTGGTCGGCGACGAGAGACAACCTTCGCTGTTCTGATCGCAGACCGATCGAAACCGGCTAGAAATGCCGCCAGCCTTCGGGGGTGAGAGAGCGCTCGCGGCCACCGGGCCATTGCAGTTTGCGCCCCTGCTCGGCCGGAACGATCTCGCCTATCACGGTCGCCGGCGTGCCCGTGGCCGAGACGACCGCGTCCAAGAGCGTCGGCGCGCGCTCGGCAGCGACGGCGAGCACGAGCTCGTAGTCCTCTCCTCCCCCCAGCGCCCACTCGATCGCCTCCAGCGCGGACGCGCGGGCCACGGCCTTCGCCGCGTCATCGATGGGAATCGCCGTCGCATCCACGCGGACGCCGACCGCGCTTCGATCGCACACGTGCCCGAGATCGGCCGCCAGACCGTCACTGACGTCGATCGCCGCGCGAACACCCCCGGCCGCGACGAGCGCCAGTGCCTCGGGGAGGCGCGGCGTCGGCGTTTCGAAGGCGTCGAGGGCCCGAACACGATGCGTATCTTCCACCTCGAGTTCGGGATTCAACTTCAGGTGAAGCCCTGCTGCCGCGGCTCCGAGACTGCCCGTGACGACGATTCGGTCCCCGACGCGCGCGCCGTCGCGGCCCAGCATGTCGCCCTTGGCGACCTCGCCGAGCAGCGTCAGGTCGATGACGAGGCTGTCTCCCCGGCTGACATTGCCGCCGACCACGTCCGCACCCCACCGTCCCGCTTCCTCCGCCAGACCGTCGTACAGCGCTTCCACGAACGCGACCTCGGTCTCGGCGGGCAGAACGAGCGACGACAGGAAATGCGTCGGGCGCCCCCCGGCGGCGGCGATATCGCTGACGTTGATCGCCGCCGCCTTGCGACCAAGCCGCCGGGGATCGCAGCGATCCACAAGGAAGTGGGATCCCCCGACTTGCGCGTCGCAGGTAATCAGGAGAAGCCGTTCGGGCACGATTTCGATCGCGGCCACATCGTCGCCGATGCCCACGACGACGTCGGATCGGACCTCACCCAGCCGGACGGCCAGCCGCTCGATCAACGGAAACTCACCCAGCTCCGCGACGGATCTCGGGCGAGCGCTGCGACGCGACAAGGCTCTCTCCCTCAGGCCAGCTCGAAAAGGCGAGCGCCGTCGGCGAGCCGATCGGGCGAAAGTTCGTACAGTTCGTCGAAAATGGCTGTCTTGAACGACCCGGGGGCAGTGGTCTCGCGTGCGGCGCGTTCGGCGGCGAGCCCGAAAGCGGCCAGTCCCGCCGCGGCAGCCTGGAGCGGATCGTCCTCAGCCGCCGCGAAGGCACCCACTATCGCCGTCGCCATGCACCCCGTCCCGGTCAGAGTCGTCAGCCACTCGTGACCGTTGTCGACCGCCAGAAGACGCTCACCGTCGGAGACGAGATCGCGCCGGCCCGTGATCGCGACAACGCTGCCCCACTCCCGCGCGGCGTGGCGCACCGCCTGCTCCGGTTCCGAAAGACCGCCCACGCTGTCGACGCCTCGGACCTCTCCTCCGACACCGCTCAGCGCACCGATCTCGCCCGCGTTGCCGCGTACGATCGTCGGCTGTACCTCCTCGAGCAATCTCCGGTTCGTTCGTGTGCGGAACGTCGTGGCCCCCGCGCCCACCGGATCGAGTACAACGGGGATTTCCCGCTCGTGTGCGCGGCGCCCGGCGAGGATCATCGCCTCGATCCAGTCGGACTGCAGCGTGCCCGGGTTGAGCACCAGCGCGCCGGCGAGCGAGACCATTTCCTCCACTTCCTCGATCGCGTGCGCCATCACCGGCGACGCGCCGATCAGCAGCGTCACGTTGGCCGTGTCGTTCATCACGACGAAATTGGTGATGTGGTGGACCAGCGGCTTGGTCTCGCGCAGTCTTCCGAGCGCCTCGGCCGCCCGGCTAACGATCTGTCGCCCGCTCATCAGCTACTCCTGGCTTTCTTCCCCGCGCGGGATCGCGTCACCATTTCCCGGATCTGCTCCGCGGCCGCACGCGGATCCGCAGCGGCCACGATCGCCGAAACGACCGCCACGCCCACCACGCCGGTCCCCATGACAGAGCGCACGTTGCCGGGGTGGATCCCGCCGATGGCCACCACGGGCAGTCCGGTAGCCGAGACCAACCCCTCGAGACCACGCAGCCCCAGCGGCGCGCCCGTGTCGATCTTGGTCGGCGTCGTGAAGACGGCGCTGCAACCGATGTAGTCCGCGCCGGCTCGAGCGGCCTCCCGCGCCTGCTCCGCGTTCGACGCGGTCACGCCCAGGATGCGATCAACTCCGATTAGGCCCCGAGCGACGGTGGCCGGCATGTCGTTTTGCCCGACGTGGACACCATCGGCATCGACGGCCAGGGCGACGTCGATGCGGTCGTTGACGATCAGACCGACACCGGCCTCCGCGGTGATCGACCGCATCGTTCTCGCGCTGTCCACGAACCGTCGTGTCGAAGCCTTCTTTTCCCGGATCTGGACGGCCGTCACGCCGCCCTCGATCGCGCTACGGACGATCTGCTCCAACGGCCGGTGATCCGCCAGCTCTTCGTCGGTCACCAGGTAGAGCGAGAGGTCGAGGTTTCTCCGTGTCACGACATAAAGTCTCGGCGCCGGACTGGCGCCGAGAAGTCTATCACCCGGTCGGGAGTGGCTGGCCGGACCTACCCGTCAGCCCGATGAACTTCCTGGATTCTGCCGTTCGATCGTTTCGGCCACCGCCTCCAGCACGTGCGGGATCTCGAGCGGCTTGGCGATGCTGCGGGCGTTGACCTCGGAGAGGAAACGGACGGTGTCGTCGTCGATCAGATCGCCGGTCATGAAAATTACCCGGCCTTCCATCTCGGGACGCATGGCCATGATCTCGGAGTAGAGAACGAAACCGTTCATCTGCGGCATGCGCACGTCGGTGATCACGACGTCGTAGGCCTGGTTGCCGATCTTGCGACACGCCTCGTCGCCGTTCGCGGCCGTGTCGACCTGGATATCCCGGCCGTGGAAGACATCGACGATCAGGTCCAGGATCATCGGTTCGTCGTCGACGACGAGCAGACGGCTTCCGGTACCGGTCGCGGCGATCTCGGGCCGTCCGTCCTCGCCGCCCGGCTCAGCGTTATCGGCGAGCGCATGGCGGATCGGCAGCTCGATCACGAACGTCGCGCCGTCGCCCCTACGGCTGCGTGCGTAGATTTGACCGCCGTGCTCCTTGATGATGCCGTAGGATACGGATAGGCCCAGCCCGGTCCCTCTGCCCGGCTCCTTGGTGGTAAAGAACGGATCGAACACCTTTTCGAGAGTGTCCTGATCCATACCCTCACCGTTGTCGCTGATCTCGATGCGAATCGTCTCGCCGATCTTGCACGTCCTCACCGTCAGACGGCCCGCTCGCGCGCGCGAGGGGCCTATGGCCTGTTGGGCATTGTTGATCAGGTTGAGAAAGACCTGCTGCATCTGGTGAAAGTCCAGCATGGTCCGCGGGAGATCGGCGTCGAAATCGCGCATGACCTCGATGCTGTTCACCTCCAGCTGGTACTTTCTGAGCTCGAGCGTCTTGTCGATGATGCCGTTGACGCCGAGATACTTGCGCTCGGGTTTGTGCACTCGGGCGAAGGACAGCAGGTTCTTCACGATCTTCTGGCAACGTTGTGCGGATTCGCAGATCTTCTCCAGCTCGCGTCTGACCGGGCTGTCGGGATGGCGTGCCACAAGCAGCTGCGAGAACCCGAGCACGCCACTCAGCGGGTTGTTCAGCTCGTGGGCCACGCCCGAGATGACCTCGCCAATGCTCGAGAGCTTCTTGGCTTGCAGCAGTTGCAGCTGGGCCGATTTCAGCTCGGTCACGTCCCTGCCGACCCATACCGCGCCGGCGGTCTCGCCGGCGTCGTCCTTCAACGCCGATACGTTGAGCTCGAGGGTCAGCTCGACCCCGTCGCCCTTGCGGAACTGGCAGGTGTAGTTGGCCAACCTGCCCTCGGACCGGATACGATCGATCAGGTCCTCGGCACACTCGCGGAACAGGTTGCGGTAATGCTGGCCCAACACGCTGTCTCGGCTGCTCCCCAGCATCTGCTCGGCGCCGTGATTGAACTCGGTGACACGACCCTCGTTGTCGGTGGTCAGGATCAGGTCGGGCGAGTGGTCGAGGATGCGCGACAGTTTCTCGACGGCGTCGCGGTAGCGACCCGATTCCTGCTGTACCTGGTCGTGAAGCAAAGCGTTCTTCAACGCGTTGGCCGAGGCACGGGCCACCGCGTTGCAAAAGCTGAGCTCGCTCGGGCTGTACTCCTGCCGGACACGCGCCGATTTGAGACACAGCGTACCGAGGACTTCTTCGCCGAAGGTCAACGGCACGACCAGGATCGAACGGAAATCGAGCCCTTTGAGCAACGAGCGCACCTCGGCCATGATCGGGTCGTCCGGCGCGTTCTGCACCAGAACCGGGTTGCGCGTCTCGATCGCGCGGCGCACCTCGGGGTACTTCTGCAGATCGATCTCCAGCATTTTGAGATCCGGATTGTCGTGCGAGGCGATGACGAAGCATCGCGAGAGATCGGGGGCGACGAATAACATCGAGCAACGCATCGCCGGGATCACCGTGGTGATCTTGCTGACGATCGTCAGGCATACCTTGTGCAAGTCGAGCGAGGAGCTGATCGTTTCCAGGATCTCGAGCAGGATGCGGAGTTCCTTGGCCTGCAGATCCCCGGCCTCCACGCGTCTTCGCCAGCTGTGGATGCCGCGTACGACGTAGCCGTAGTACAGCGCCATCGTACATAGGAACAGGATCTGCAAACCCAACTCGCGAAGCTCGGCCGAGGACGCACCGGGGCCCAGCACGAGCCAGGAGTGAAACGCCCCGACGGCGGCGGCGCCGGCCACCGTGTGCGCCTTGTAGTTGCCCAGGGCGACCACGAGAACCATCAGGAACGCGGAAGCCCACAGCGCTCCGTGCGCAAGGCCGGCGAAGTGCAGCCCGGCGGCGACTAGGACGACATCGGCGGCTCCCACCACAATCTCGAAGTAGCGACCGCGCACGAGATGGAGTGGAGCCAGGGCGAGAACCAGCTCGGACAGTGCGTACAGGACGATCAGGCCGAGCGCGACCGGTCCCGCCGTGCCGGCATCGACCAGCAAGGCCCCGACCGCGATAAGCAGGGCTCCCCGCAGCAGGACGATCTTGCGCCGGCGATCCCGCGTAGGAGACCCCGTCGAGCGCGCGAGGTCCGCGACCGCCGAGTTTCCCATGATGACCCTCGAGGGAGACCGCTATTTGCCTCCAGGCTCAAAACTTAGGGTCCTCAGGGCGAAGTGCAAGCTCGGAGCGCGAGGCTCTCGCTCAGTCCGTCTCCCGGGCGGCCTCGGCCTCGAAATCGTCGTTCGAGGTGCCGACACCGACGGAGTATCCCCGTCCGTCGAACAAGTGAGGGTAGGCCGCTCGATAGGCGCGCAGGACGGCGTCGAACGGAAGGTCCGTGTAGACCCCCCGGTCGCGGACGTATTCCATGTGGCGCTTCCCGCTGCGGTCGAAGGCATGGAAGATCGCGTCGCTCCGACCGTCGAACTCGAGCGGTCTCACCCCGAACTTCTCACACAGCGAGAGATTGAACGTCGGCGTGGCCTTGAGCCAGCTTTCGTCGAGCCACAGCTCGGTGTAGCCGTGGAAAACGAAGACGTCGCTCTTCAGCAGTTCCAGGAGGCGCCGTGTGGCCAGGTGGTTGCGAACGTCGGCGAAGTGGAGCCGGGCGGGGATCCCGGCGGCCCGCGCGGAAGCGGTCAGCAGGATGGCCTTGGGGATGCAAAAGGTCGCGCCGATTTGGAGCGTGGTGCTGGCCTTGAAGCGATCGGGTGAGGCGTCGGGCACGTAGGGGTCGTAGCGAATCCGGTCGCGAACCGCGTAGAACAGCCGCACGGCGCGCTCGCGCTCACTCGACGCTCCAGCGACGACCGATTCGGTGAAGGACGTCACCGACGGGTGATCGCTGTCGATGAATCGCGTGGAGCGCAGGCACTTTCCTGGCGAGGCCTCGCGTTCGTCCATCCTAGGACAAGCTCCTAGACCCTCTCGAAAATGCCCGCGGCGCCCATTCCGAGACCGATGCACATCGTGACCATGGCGTAGCGCCCGCCGCGACGCGCCAGCTCGTGGAGCGCGGTCGCGGTGAGCTTCGCCCCGGTGCAGCCCAACGGGTGCCCGAGAGCGATTGCGCCGCCGTTGGCGTTCAACCGTTCGTCGCGGGGATCGATGCCGAGGCCCTGGAGCACGGCGAGGCTCTGGGCCGCGAACGCTTCGTTGAGCTCGATGACATCCATCCTATCGAGCTCCAGGTCGAACCGCTTCAAGACCTTCGGCACGGCCTCCACCGGTCCGATACCCATGATCTCCGGCGCCACTCCCGCGACGGCGTAGCCGACGAATCGCGCCAGGGGCTCGAGCCGCAGCTCCCGGGAGATCTCGGGCGTGGTCAGCAGAACCGCGGCCGCCGCGTCGCTCATCTGGCTCGAGTTGCCGGCGGTGACGGTGCCGCCGTTCATGAAGGCCGGTTTCAGCCTGGCCAAGCCCTCGGGCGTGGTATCGGACCTCGGTCCTTCGTCCCGCTCGAGGACGACCTTCCGTTCCACCGGCTTGCCCCTGGCATCGGGCTCGGACAACCGGGTCCGGACCGGCACCAGCTCCTCGTCGAAGCGTCCCTCGGCCTGTGCGGCGAGTGCCTTCCGGTGGCTGTGCAGGGCGAAGCTGTCCTGCGCCTCCCGGCTAATGCCGTGGATCTCGGCCAGTCGCTCGGCCGTCAGACCCATGCCCAGTGCCGAGATCGGGTCCTCGTCCATCATCCGCGGATTGGGGAGATAGCGGAGACCGCCGATAGGGACCATGGTCATCGATTCGGCCCCGCCGGCGATGACCACGTCGCATTGTCGGGTGGCGATCTCGGCCGCGCCGATGTTGATCGTTTCCAGGCCGGACGAACAGAAGCGGTTGATCGTCATCCCGGGAACGCTATCCGGCAGACCGGACAGCAGCACGATGTTGCGAGCGACGTTCATACCCTGCGCGCCTTCGGGCATCGCGCAACCCATGATCACGTCGTCGATGCGCTCCGGTTCGAGCGCGGGGACGCGGTCGAGGATCGCACGCACCACGATCGCTCCCAGATCGTCCGGACGCGTCTGGCGCAGACTCCCCCGCGGCGCCTTGCCGACGGGTGTACGAATTGCGAGGGCTACGACGACTTCTCGCATGGCTCGACTCCTAGTTCCGCAGGGGCTTTCCGGTCTTCAGCAGGGCTTCGATCCGCTCATGCGTCTTGGGCTCACCGCACAGCCGTAAGAACCCTTCCACCTCTAGATCCAGTAGATGCTGCTCGGAGACGGTCGTCGGACCGGCGACCTCCCCTCCGGCGAGAACGCGGCCGAGCTCGCGACCGATCGTGCGATCGTAGTCCGAGATGTAGCGGCCCTCTCCCATGTTGACCAGGGCGGCCTTGATCAGCGCCAGACCGCTCCGTCCCATCACCGGTAGCTCCGTCGCGGCACGCGGCGGCCGGTAACCCGCGTGGGCCTTGGCCAGCGCAAGTTGCTTTGCATCGTGAATCAGGTGGGAGCGGTTCATCGACCACGTATCGTGCGGTCTGAGGAAGCCGAGGCCGAGCGCTTCCTCGGCGCTCGTCGAAACCTTTGCCATGCCGATCGTCTCGAAGGTCGACCGCAGCGCGTGGTAAACATCCCGGCCCTCACTCTGGCGGGCGACGTTTCGCTTGTACAAGCGCAGGCATCCGCCTCCTGCCGGCAACAGCCCGGCCCCGATCTCGACCAGACCGACGTAGGATTCGGCCGCCGCACGGACGGCGTCACTGGAGAGCACGATCTCGCAGCCGCCCCCGAGCGCCAACCCATGGGGAGCGCTCACAACGGGCACCGCACAGCGCTCGAGCCGGTCGTTCGCGCGCTGGAAGGACCTCACCAGCCGTTCGATACCCGGCCAATCGCTGTTCCGGGCCAGTCCGGCGAGCAGTTTCAGGTCGGCCCCGGCGCAGAAGTAATCGCCGTCGTTGGCCACGACCAGAGCTTGCCAGTTCGCCTCCGCCTCGTCGGCCGCGGCCGACATCATCTCGATCGTCCGACCGTCGACGGCATTCATCTTCGAGTGAAACTCGAGACACAGGACGCCTTCGCCGAGATCGATCAGACTCGCTGAGTCGTTGCGACGGACCTCGTGCTCCGTCCGCCGAAGGTCGTCGAGCTCGATAGCGCGAGAATCCGAGATGACCGGTCGCCTTCGGCCTGGCTCGACGACGGGCGTCGTGAGGGTGTCGCCCTCCCTGGCGTAGAGTGATTCCGCCTGCCCTTCGTGCAAAGCGTCGACCCAGGGAGGCAGCGGATGGCCGTCGGCTCGTAACCGGTCGGTCGTGACACGGAAACCCAACGCATCCCAGGCCTCGAACGGACCGAGCTCCCAGTTGTAGCCCAGTCTCATCGCGCGATCGATCGTCTCGACGTCATCCGCGATCTCGCCGACGCGCATGGCCGAGTATGCCAGGGTCGGCGCCAGCATCTTCCACGCGGCTCGCGCGGCACGGCCCGTGCCTTCGACGAGGGTTCGCAGCCTTTGACCCGGTCCCGCGATCCGCGCCAGATCGGCCAGCTCGGGCAGCGCGGGCGGAATCGGGTCACGGTACTCGAGGGTCTCGAGATCCAGCGCGAGGATCTTCCGCTCGGGCTTCTGGATCTTCTTGTAAAAACCCTGACCGCTCTTGTGCCCGAGCAGGCCCCGCTCGATCATCTGGATCATGAACCCCGGCGGCTCGAACAGCGTCCCGCTCTCGTCCTTCGCCGCTGCGCCGACGTTTCGGGCCACCAAGGCGATCACGTCCACGCCGACGAGATCCGCCAACCGGAACGTCGCCGTCTTGGGCCGCGCCATGGCCGGCCCCGTCAGCGCATCCACTTCCTCGACGGTCAACCCCTCCTCGCGCATCGCCCGGAAGGTGGCCATCAGCGAGTGAATTCCGATGCGATTGGCGATGAAGTTGGGCGTGTCCTTGGCCGGGACGACGCCCTTTCCCAAGTGGATCGTGGCGAACTCGCTCAAAAGCTCGACGACCCGGCTGGACGTGTACGGCGTCGGGATCACCTCCAGCAGTTTCATGTAGCGTGGCGGGTTGAAGAAGTGCGTGCCGAGGAAGCGTTCACGCAACGTTTCGGGCAAGCTCTCCGCCACTTCGGTCAAGGAGAGACCCGACGTGTTGCTGGAGAGCACCGCGTCCGGACGCAGGTGCGGCGTGACGTCCGCCAGCACTTTCTTCTTGATCGCCATCTCCTCGCGGACGACCTCGATGACCCAGTCCGCCTCGGCCAGGCGCGTCAGATCGTCCTCGAGGTTTCCGGTCTCGATCAAAGAGATTCGCGACGGGATGAACAGGGGCGCCGGCCGTGCCTTGAGCAGGTTTCTGACCGCGGCATCGGCCAGGCGGTTGCGGGCCTTGCGATCGGTCGGACCCGACACAGCCTCCTTCCCCCCGGCGGCGAGCTCGGGAGGGAGGATATCCAGAACCAGCGACGGAATCCCGGCGTTGGCGAAATGGGCGGCGATGGTGCTTCCCATCACGCCGGAGCCGAGGATGGCAACCTTGCTCACGTGCCTTTTCATGGAATCCTCCGATGCGGATCGGTGGCCGGGCCGCCTCCGATGGTAGGTGGAGCGACCGAGGCTGTCAATTACGCATTGCGGCAAGAGGACGCGATCGATCCGTATTTTCAATGACTTACGAGTATGCCGTGAAGCGGCATACCCTGCCGCGACGCGGCGTCTCATTCTCGCGCAGCACTGCCGCTGGAGATTCCATATAAGATCCGTGTGCTCGCGGCATCCCGACGCCGCCGCGTGATTCGAATCGGAACATGGTGGTGCGCAGGTTGTTGAATCAGCCAAAACCCAGTCAAAAAGCCCCCTAAAAACCTGGATCCCACAACCTGCGCACCACCATGGAATCGAAGGGCGCCCGTCGAGATGGAAACCGCATTAACCCGCAGACTCGGCGTCGAGATTCCGCTGATCTGCGGAGCCATGTATCCGTGCTCCAATCCGGAGCTGATCGCCGCCGTCTCGGCCGCCGGCGGGGTGGGAATCGTACAGCCGCTCTCGCTGATCTACGTTCACGGTCTCGATCTCCGAGCCGGCTTGCGCCGCATCAGCGAAGCGACCGACCGGCCGGTCGGATTCAACGCCATCGTCGAGAAATCCTCGCGGATCTACGAGGAGCGCATGCGGCGCTGGGTCGATATCGCGATCGAGGAAGGTGTGCGTTTCTTCATCACGGCCCTGGGCAATCCGCGGTGGGTCGTCGAACGCGCGCATGCCGTGGACGGAACGATCTACCACGACGTGACCGAGCGTCGTTGGGCGCTCAAGGCTCTGGAGCACGGCGTGGACGGTCTCATCTGCGTCAACGATCGCGCGGGCGGACACTCCGGGCACCTCGGCGCGGGGCCGTTGTTCGAGGAGCTCGCCGACCTCGACGTTCCGCTGATCTGCGCCGGTGGCGTGGGGGATGCGACAGCGTTCGTCGAGGCGATCCGGCTCGGGTATGCGGGGGCCCAGCTGGGCACGCGCTTCATCGCGACCGAGGAATGCAACGCTCACCCCGATTACAAACGAGCCATCGTGGACGCCGGAGCGGACGACATCGTCCTGACCGACAGGCTGAGCGGCGTCCCCTGCTCGATCATTCGCACGCCGTACGTCGCGAAGAGCGGAACATCGGCCGGCTTCGTCGCCCGGCGATTGCTCCGGGGCAGGCACACCAAACATCTGATGCGCACGCTCTACGCCCTACGCTCGTTGCGGCAGCTCAAGCTCGCCGCTTTGCGAGGCCTGTCCTACAGGGACTTCTGGCAGGCGGGCAAGAGCGTCGAGACGATCTCGCGCGTTGAGCCGGCGGCCGATGTCGTGCGCCGATTCGCCGAGGCGCTCGATCGATCGAACCTCGCTAAGGCTTGAGTCGAGCGGGGCCGCCGCCCACGCGATCCAGCAGTGATCGTGCTCGCTGCTCGATTCGGTCGAATCGGCCCGCGCGGAGCTCTTCGGCATCGAACAGAGGGGCTACGAAGCCGACGGCGTGGGCCCCTGCTGCCAGATAGTCGGCCGCGTTGGTCTCGTCCACACCGCTGGTCGGTACGATACGCAGGAACGGCATCGGTCCGAGGCAGGCGCGCACGTACGCTGCCCCGATCCCGGGTGCCGGGAACAGCTTCTGAAGAGGCGCACCGGCGCGGTAAGCCCGCTGCATCTCGGTCGGCGTGTGGGTGCCGGGCATCGCGGCCACACCCAGCGACGAGGCCTCTTCGATGACCGCCTCGTCGATCACGGGAGAGACCAGAAAGGACGCACCGGCCCTGACCGCGTCGCGAGCCTCTTCGACGCTGAGTACAGTACCCGCTCCCACCACCAATCCCTCGCGGCGTGAGAACTCCGCGATACCGTCGAGCGCTCCCGGGGTGTTGAGCGTGAATTCGACGATGCGAAAACCACCTCGGATCGCCGCTTCCATCGCGGGACGGACGGCCTCTTCGATCCGTGTGCGCAGGATCGCGGACGCCTTGACTTCTCCAAGAAGTCGCACGAATCGATCGGGCTGCATCTGCCTGCTCCCTTCTCGCTGACGAAACTCAGCCGGTCGCGCTCGGCCGTTCCTGAGTCTGCCGCGGCACCGAACGGATGAAACTGAACTCCGCGGCCTCGCGATGGATCCTCTCGATTTCCGAAAGCTCCACGCGTTCCAGCATCTTCCGATTCTCCCGGATTTGATCCGTGTCGCTGACGGTAGTGTTGTCGGTGCAGATGGCGACGGGAACGCCCTTGTCGAGGAATTCGAAGACGGGGTGGGGCCGATCGGGTGCCACCGCCCCGGTCTGGAAATTCGAGGTCGGACAGCACTCGACGAGAATATGGTCGCGTGCCAGCCTGCGCATCAGCCCGGGATCCCCGATCGCCGAGCAACCGTGTCCGATACGGTCGGCGCCCAGTTCGTCGAGCGCCTCCCAGATCCGCTTCGAGTCTTCGTCCTCGCCAGCGTGGACCGTGAGCCCGAGTCCGCCGAGCCGCGCGATCTCGTACGCCTCGCGGAACAGGCGCGGCGGGTTGCCGCGTTCGGCCCCCGCGAGGTCGAAGCCGACGACGCCGGTCCGCTGGTGGAGGTGCTGGGCCTCGGCGATCGCCTGGCGAGCGATGATCTTTGCGATGTGGGGTCCGTGTTGACGCATCGAAATGACGATGAGACCGACCTCGAGATCGGGATAACGACTCTGCGCGCGGTTCATGCCCGACAGCACCGCACGGATCGCCTGGCGCAGGGTCAGGCCGGCGAAGGTGTGGATCGCGGGCGAGTAGCGCAACTCCAGCAGCCGGACGCCATTCCCGTAGGCTTCCTTCACGATCTCGTACGTCACACCGACGATGTTCTCGTAAAACTGGGTGATCCACATCGGGTAGTGGAACTTGTCCAGGTAGGACAGGAGCGATCCCGTCTCGTCTTGCTGGAGCTGCAGCAGGGGTCGCATTTCACGGATGGAGCGAACCGGGGCCAGCCCGTGGTGTTGCATCAGCTTCCAGGTCGTGCGAACGGGAATCGAGCCGTCGACGTGCTGATGAAGCTCCACCTTGCGAATCGATTCGAGAGTTCTGGCCATGGCCATGCGCTCCGCTTGCAGGCAACCCGCGGGAGGAAAGATGCGAGCTCAGACTACCACGCTCGCACGCGCGCCGAGATCGCGCGATGGTCGGAGATCGGTGGGAAGCGCAGACTACAACTTGAACGTCACGGCTTCTGTGATCCAGACCTTGACCGGAACGCCGTCTTTGGTCGCCGGTTCGTAGACCCATCGCTTGACCGCCCGCAACGCGGCGCCTTGCAGCACCTTGCTCTTGATGCCGGAGTCGATCTCGACCTGCTCCACCCGGCCCTTCTCATCGACGAGCACGCGCAGGACGACGGTCCCCTGCTGGCGGAGCGTGCGCGCGCTCGCGGGGTAGTCTGGAGAGGGCTTGTCGCTGGGCACGGGAGCCGCGTCGACATCGGCCAACTCGACAAGATCGCCAACGCTTGCCCGGGGCTCCACCGGCGCGGGATCGGGTGGCACGAGTGGCACTGGGTCGGCCTCGGCCGGTCCGGCCGGCGAGATTGCCTCGATCATCGCGTCTGGCGGCTCGGCTGTCGGTTGCTGGGAGGGAAGCTCCTCGGACGGTCGCTGCTCGGCCGGTTGACTCGCCTCTTCGGACTCCTGCTCCGTCGCTGTAGGCTCCGGCGCGGTATCGGCCGCTGCTTCGGGTTGCTCTTCGGCCACGGTCTCGGCGGAAGCGTGGGTTCCTCCGGCGTCTTCTCCGTCCTTCGTGCGCCCTCCGGCGGCGGATGCAACGAGAGGCTCCGCCGGCATCCTCGCGACAGGCTGGGAACGCCGGATCGGCTCTCGTTCGAGCGGGGGGGGCGTCTGTGCCGGGGTCGAGGACCCCCCTTTCGAATCCCGAGCCTTCGGGACGGGTGGAGGCAAGATCGTTGCCGTGTTCGACCCGATTGGCTCACCGTCGGTAGGCTCCTTCGTGCTCTCGGCAGAGGCACCGCGATTTGTGGGACCTTCCGCATCCTGAGCCTCCGAAAGCGCTCCGTCGTCGCCAACCAAGGCGCCCAGGGCGACCTCTTCAACTTCAACTCCGGCCGCCGCGGGAGCGGTCGAACCCAGATGCCCCGCCGACGGCAGCACCTCGCGTGGAGGGGACGTGGTCGCGGACCGTGGGGCCGGTTCCGGAAAGGGCTCGGTTTGCCCGCCGTCGCGCAGCACCCAGAGCAGCCCTGCCCCGACCGCGATGCACAGGACCGCCGCGAGCCCGATCCACATCGGAAGACTCGAGCGAGATTCGGGCTCGATCTCGGGCAGCGGCGCGGAGACGGAACGTCTCGCGCCCGCATGACTCGCCGGGGTCTCGACAGGTCTCGGTTCTTCCCTGTCGTCCAGCTCTTCGGCCTCTAGGAGGGATTCCTGTCCGGTCGCGAGATCGCGCTCGATCGCCGTCGGCGACGGGGCGATGTTCCAATCATCGGCCTCCCCGACTAGCGCTTCCGGAACGGGGTCCGCCGGTGACTCCTCGGTTTCGAACACGATCTCCGGCATCGGTGACGGTACCGCCTCGGGAGGGAGAAAGTCCGCGGATTCGAGCAATGGGCCGGCCCCCCGTCGCGCCGCCTCCGCATCGACCGCCGCCGGAGCCGGTGCCGGAGCGTCAAACTCGACCGCGGGCCGCGGTTCGGGCTGCGTCCTCGGCTGGTCCTCGAACTCGTCCTCGGGCTCCTCGATGATCAGTGAATCCAACCGAGCCTGAATCTCTTCCTCGCTCAGGTCGTCGAGCGCGGCCAGTGCCGGCGCCCGCGTCTCCGTCGTCGAGGCCTTCGCTGGCTCCTCGTCGGCTCCCGGGGGCTCGACAGCGTCCGGTTCCGGATCCAGAGCAACGGAGGAAGCTTCTTCCGGAACCTGCTCCCCGACGGGAATCGGCGGCTCCTGGGTGTCGATGAGGAACCTCCGGCAGGTCGAGAGCAACAGCTCTTCGGATATCGGCTTCTCGAGGTAATCGTCGCAACCGTAGTTCTGTTGCGCCTGCGAACGATGTTTCCGGCCCTTGTAGAACCCCGTCGTGATCAGCACCGGGGTCCGCCGACCGTCCGCGGTCGCTTTGATCTCCTGGCAAACCTGGAACCCGTGCTTTTTGGGTACCATCGGCTCGATCAGAACGAGATCCGGCTTCAGGCGATCGAAGGCCTCGAGCCCGGCCATCCCGTCGTTGGCTACCTCGACCTTGAACCCGGCCTTTTCCAGAGGCTCAATCGTGCTTTGGATACTCGTCGGATCGTAGTCAATGATCAGAATCGTGCGGTGGTTCGACATCTCGTTATCCGGAGGGCACTGCAAACGAGACCTGTTCCGATGGACCCCGACATACGTCCCGGTGGTGCCCGAGGCTAGAACTTAGGGTCCGCCCGGATGCCTTTCAACCGAGGTGAGTTCCCGATTTTCGGGCTCTCTTGCGTCGTTTGGCGTAACGGTGCCGATCGTCGGCTCCCGCCCGCTGAGCAGCCGGGCGATGTTGTCCCGGTGTGCCAGGGGGATCAACACGGCCAACGCGAGACCCAAACGTAGGAGCGGAGCGGACACCGGCAGGTCCGCGATCCAGCGCAAGCTCGCGAGTGTTGACGACAACAGCAGGCTCGTCCCGATCGAGGCCACGGAGACGATCCGGCTCGCGGCCAGCAGGACGGCAAAGCTCACGACGCAGAACGCGAAGGCCAGCGGCTGAACGGCAAGGAGCACGCCGGCGGAGGGCGCGACGCCCTTTCCTCCGCGAAATCCGGCGAAGACCGGAAAGATGTGACCGATCACCGAGACCAGACCCGCGAGCACGGCGACCGACTCGGGCGCGAACGAGCCCGCGTCGGCCAGCAGGCGGGTGGACGACCATACCGCCACGTAACCCTTCGCCAGATCGACCAGGATGACCGGCAGCCCGGCTCTCCAACCGAGGACACGCAGGGCGTTGGTGCCTCCCGAGCTCGCACTCCCGTAGCGTCGGATGTCGATCCCGCGGAGTAGCCGAGCCGCGATCACTCCCGTCGGGATGGAACCCAACAGGTAAGCGAAGACGATGATCCCGGTCAGTCGAAGCAACGCGCTGCCCCTTCACGGACGTGGGAGACAGCATACGTCACCGCGGCCTCGTCGAGGCCCGACCCCTTCGGAGTGCGTATGCTTCGGGAGCCGGGAGTCGGGATACGGCCTGAGCTACTGTTTGCGAGACGAGGACGGTGGTGGTGGTGGCGTCGGCGCCCGGTTTTCGCTGCTTGCCTCGTACTTGGGAGGGTCGGTCGGGTTCAGGCCCGCCAGAACGTCGACTCTCCCCTGGCCTCCGTTGCTCGCCGTGCGGAAGTTGACCCGAAAGCTCGTGGTGTACTCGACCGGCTCCTCGTTCTTCAGCGCGGGCGAGAACCGCCACTTCTTGACCGCGTCGAGCGACGCCTTCTCGAAGCCGAGGTTCGGGTGATCGCACTCCATCACGTCAACTCTGCCGACGGTGCCGTCGGCCTGAATCGTCACTCGCAAATGGACGGTGCCGCTGAAACGAGCTGCGAGCGCCGCCGGAGGATAGTCTGGTGCGTTCTGCGACTTCGCGAGGACTCGTGGGGGACTGACCGACTCGTCCGTCGTTTCCGGTGCGACTTCGACGGCTTGATCCTTCGGCGGATCGGAAGCCGCCACGGGAAACGCAAAAACCATGGCGATGGCCAGAAGCCATAAAAATCGCGGGCGGTTGGGCATATGCACCTCCTTTACCCTTGATCCACTACTACCCCTAACCCAATCGCTCGGCGCTGTCAAGAGCCATGCGCCCGTAGCGGGGTTCGGGCGCGGTCGACGCGACCTCGAGACCATGCCGTGGTGCGGCGAGGAGGCCGGCGCGTTGAGGCAACGATCGGTCCTGCTACGATCGACCGTCGAGGAGCAACCGGCCTGTGAGAAAGAACCGTGGATACGACTATCGTGAGATCATCGGCGCCCAGGACGACGGAAGCTCCGTGCTCGACTACCTCGCCCGGCGCTACGCGCATACGAGTCGCGACAGCTGGCGGGCTCGCGTCGAAGCGGCACGCGTCCTGCTCGACGGAATCGTCGTTGCTTCCGACCGGCGATTGCGAAGCGGAGAGGAGTTGATCTGGCGCCGGCCGGCCTGGCAGGAACCGGACGCCCCGCGCTGCTTTGCGATCCTGTTCGAAGACGAGGACCTTCTGGCGGTGGCCAAGCCGGCCGGGCTTCCCACGCTTCCCGGAGGCGGCTTCCTCGACAACACCCTGCTCGCGCTCGTGCGGGCCTACGACGCCGAGGCTTCGCCGCTTCACCGGCTGGGACGGTGGACCTCGGGTCTGGTGCTGTTTGCGCGAACGCCTGAGTCGCGGGCCCGTCTATCGCGGGCGTGGAGAGAGCGATCCGTGCTGAAACGTTACCTGGCGCTGGCCTCGGGCCGGGCGCGTGAGCGGGAGTTCGCCGTCAGCGTTCCGATCGGTCGCATCCCGTACGCTCCGCTGGAACGGCTCTACGCGGCTTCGGCACGGGGTAAGCCGGCTCTCAGCCGGGTGCGGGTCCTCGAGCAGCGGGACGGGGACTTTCTGGCCGAGGTCAAGATCGAGACCGGGCGCCCACACCAGATCCGGATCCATCTCGCGGCGGCGGGTCATCCCCTGGCCGGAGATCCGCTCTACGGGCCGGGCGGGACCCCCGGCCCGGCGTCGACGGCGCTACCGGGCGACCCCGGTTATCACCTGCATGCGGTCGAGCTCGAGTTGGATCATCCCGGGAAGCGATCGCGGCTCAGGCTTCACTGCCCCGCTCCGCCGCCGCTCCGTCCTGCTCGCGGATGAGCAGCAGAGTCGTCGGATCCAGAGCCAGCTTCAGGTCGGACACGTCCGGATTCTCGTGGTCCTTGTGCAAGCCGACGTGGACGGCACGACCGTCGTGGGCCATGCTCAGGATGACGTCGATCGTAGGTTCCAGGTGAGCCACCGGCTCCGGCACGCCGCGCTCGTTGCGCTCGGCATCGCGCGTCGTCACCGCGGACATCCACACCTCGGCATCGAGGTCCCGGGCGGTCTCCCGCAGGGTCCCCATCTCCGCATCGGTCGCCGTCTCGAAATCGAATCCGTCGATGACGATCGCCTCGGGAACGAACTCGCCATGCATTCTCATGAAGCCCAACGTGTCACGGAGCTTGGAGAGCGCGAAAGAGCCCTCGAGGTAGGAATGGATGCGCCGGTGCCGCTCCAGACCCAGATGGACCTTCCACACGTCCTCGAGCCCCTCGGAGTGGCAGAGTTCGGCAAAGATCTCGTCGTAGAACGTCCGCACCTTCTCGGCGGTCTGGTCCAGCGAGATGTGCAGCACGTTCTTGCCGCGCATCAGATCATCGAGTGCCACGCCGACCAGAAAGGCGGTCTTGCCCACGCCGTGGCGGGCAACCACTACCCCGATGTTTCCGCGGCCGAGACCGCCGTGGATCGACTGCTCGAGCACCCTCAGTGGACTGCGCGCATTGACTTCCTTCTGGTGCATCGCGTGTGACTCCCGATTCAGCCCTGGTCCTTTGCGGACGAGCCGTACTTCTTGACCAGCTCCTCGGAGACCTCGTTGGGAACCGGGGCGTAGCGCGAGAACTCCATCGTGAACTCGGCTTGCCCCTGGGTCGCGGAGCGCAAGACGGTCGAATACCCGAACATGTCCGCCAGCGGGACGTCCGCATCGATCCGCACGAAACCCTCCGACTCCGTCGTGCCGGCAATGATGCCTCGTCGTTGCATGACGGTCTTGACAAACGCTCCCTGGAACTCCCCCGGACCTTCCACGGATACGGCCATGATCGGCTCGAGGATTTGCGGCGCGGCCTTGAAGTAGACTTCGCGGAACGCACCGCGGGCCGCAGCCCGAAAGGCGTTGTCCGAGGAGTCGACGGCGTGTTTCGCACCGTCGTTGAGCACCACGCGCAACCCGGTCACGGGGAACCCGATCAACCGCCCCTTGTTCATCATCGAGCGGAATCCCTTTTCGACCGAGGGAATGAACTCGGCGGGGATCACGCCCATGCGGATTTCGTTGACGAATTCGAACTCACCGGTCTCGAGCGGCTCGAGGTAACCGGCGATGCGCCCGTACTGCCCCGAGCCACCGGTTTGTTTCTTGTGCGTGTAATCGAAATCGGCACGCTGACTGACCGCCTCGCGATAGGCGACCTGTGGCGCGCCGGTGACGACCTCGGCGTTGTACTCGCGCTTCATTCGCTCGACGTACACATCCAAGTGAAGCTCGCCCATTCCCGAGACGATCGTCTCGCCCGACTCCTCCTCCACACGCGCACGGAAGGTCGGGTCTTCCTTGGCGAAGCGCGCCAGGGCCTTGGCCATGTTTCCCTCGGCCTTGCGATCCTTCGCCGAGATCGACAGATGGATCACCGGCTCGGGGACGTAGATCGAGCTCATCGACACTTTCCAGCGATCCGATGTGAAGGTATCGCCGGAGGCGCAATCGACCCCGAACAGGGCCACGATGTCGCCGGCCCGCGCCTCGCGGATGTCTTCCATCTCGTCGGCGTGCATGCGCACGAGCCGGCCGACGCGTAGCTCCGTGCCGGTGCGGCTGTTGTAGATCGTGTTGCCCTTGCGCAGTGTGCCCTGGTACAGGCGGATGTAGGTCAACTGTCCGAACCGACCTTCTTCGAGCTTGAACGCCAGGGAGAGCAGCTTGCCCTCGGCGTCGACCCGGATGGGAAACCGCTCGTCGCCGTTGTCGAGAGCGATCGCCTCGTTGTGGACCTCGGTCGGATCCGGAAGATAGTGGTTCACCGCGTCGAGCAGCGGCTGCACGCCCTTGTTCTTGTACGCCGATCCGACGAAGACCGGACACAGCTCGAGTGCGATGGTGCCTTTGCGCACGGCAGAGCGGATCAGCTCCGGCGTGGCGCGGTCCTCGAGCACCGCCTCGAGCAGATCGTCGTCGAACATCGACGCGGCGTCCAGTAGCTCCTGGTGCTTTTCCTGGGCCTGGTCGGCGAGCTCCTCGGGAATCTCATCCTCGCGAACCTTTTCGCCGAACTCGCCGTCGAAATAGAGGGCCTTCATCGTAACCAGATCGACGACACCGCGATGCTCGGCCTCGAGACCGATCGGGATCTGCATCATGACCGCGTTGAGGTGCAACCGGTCCCGTAGTTCCTGGGCCACCCGGAACGGGTTGGACCCCGAGCGGTCGGCCTTGTTGACGAAGGCCAGCCGAGGCACGCGGTAACGCCTCATCTGACGATCGACGGTCAGGGACTGCGACTGCACGCCGGCGACCGCGCAGAGGACCAGGATCGCCCCGTCGAGCACTCGGAGCGATCGCTCGACCTCGATGGTGAAATCCACGTGGCCGGGTGTATCGATGATGTTGATGTAGTGGTCGGCCCAGACGCAGTGCGTCGCCGCCGACGCGATGGTGATGCCGCGCTCGCGCTCGAGGTCCATCGAGTCCATCTTCGCGCCGACGCCGTCTTTGCCCTTGACGTCGTGGATGGCGCGAATGCGCTGGGTGTAGAAAAGGATCCGCTCGGTCAGCGTCGTCTTGCCCGAATCGATATGCGCGCTGATTCCGATGTTCCTCAGAGTTTTCAAACCGTTACCACTCATGATCTTGAAACCGGTTCTGGAAAAATGAGCCGGGCATTCTAGCAGGCTGTCCCGACTCCCGCCGCCGCCGCGGCCCCCGGGCGGGAAAGAGCTCAGCGGAGCACGTGACCGCCCAGCTCGCGGGCTTCCTCCTCGGTGTCGATGTCGCGGGCCAGAGACAGCGCGTCGATGATCGGTAGCACGACTCGCCGTTCCGGATGGGCCCGCCGGTGACGGGCCTTGACGAAGATCTTCCGCAGCGTCTCTTCCAGACGACGCCGAGTGATCGTCCCCTCGCGCAACAATCGGGCGGCGGGAATCGCGGATCTCAGGACCGACCAGGTCAGGGTCGGGGGGCGCAGACGTAGCATGTGCAGTAGATCCTGGTACAGCGTGTCGGTCAGCACCCCGCGGACCATCACCCCGCGCCGACGGTCGATCGAGCGGTTGCGCGTGCGGTAGCCCAGATCGATCAACCGGTAGAGAAAACGGAGTCGCAGGGCCCGTGGATCGGCGACGACCAGATGTCCGGGCAAGATCCGCACCGCGGCCTGCCCCTTTTCGGGGACGATGCGGTAGACCGGCTTCCACGCCGATGCGCCCAACTGCTCTCGCTGTTCCGGCGCACGCACCATCGGGAACCAGAAATCGCAGGGTGTGTTGTCGTGGTAATCGGCCATCAGTCGGTCCAGTGTCTCCGGCTCGGGGAGGATGTCGCAAACCGTGAAAGCGACGGGAATGCCGGATCGACGGGCCCCGATCTGTTCCACCGAGGCGTGTACGTTGTCTCCGAAAGAGCCGTCGGTGTCGATGATCGCGGCCGGACCGGCGAAATCGGCGTAGACCCGGCGCGGTCCGGCAATGTGGATCGGGGAGAACCAGCCGCTGTCGCGAAGGCGCTCGACGACGGCCTCGATCAGCGTCTTCCCATCGATCCGGACGTCGACGGCCTTGTAGCCGACCAACGGGTGCTTGTCCCTCCCCTGTGCGGGAAGCTCCGCGGGTTTCCGATCGGTACCCGCCAGGACTACGATGGGGATCGGCTGCCGTTTCATGACTGACCCGTTCCGCTCCCCGGCGCTTGCGACCCGGGGGTCTCCGGCCTCATAGTACATGGGAATCGTCGCGGGATCCGCGGAGGCTTCGATTGCACTTCAAGATCCTCTCTTACAACATCCACCGCGCGATCGGGGTCGACCGGCGCTTCCGCCCGGACCGCGTGCGCGACATCCTCCGTCATCACGACGCGGATCTCGTCCTGCTGCAGGAGGTCGACGAGGGAGCGCCCCGTTCCCGCGAGATGGACCTGGCTCGCGAGTTCGCCGAGGAGCTGGACTACCGCTACTACGCGGTCGGACACAACGTCACGTTGCGCAAGGGCCGCTACGGGAACGCGACGTTGAGCCGCTACCCCATCGTACGCGAGCGCAACATCGACCTGACGATCGGCTCACACAAGCGCCGCGGTTGTCAGCACACCCAGATTCGAATCGAAAAGGCGACCGGTCATCCGCACGAACTCGAGGTGTTCAATCTGCACCTCGGCCTGTCGGCCCGGGAACGGGCCCGACAGATCGGACGACTCGTTCATTCGGGCGAGTTCGCGTCGCTCGACCGGCACTGGCCTTGCCTGATCGGCGGCGACTTCAACGATTGGCGCACCCGGCTTCACCCGATCTTCACGGAGATCCTGGACTTCAAGTGTGCCACGCAGCGCCGAGCCAGGAACAACGGCGTCATCCGGACCTATCCTTCGTTCTCACCTACGAGCGGTCTCGACCGACTCTACTACCGCGGTCCGCTCAGAATCCTCCACTCCCGAACCTGCCGTCTGCGCGCTTCGAAGGTAGCGAGCGATCACCTGCCGATCATCGCCGAGTTCGAGCTGCACTGATTCCGGGGTCGGCCGGCCCGAGCCAGCCTATGGGACAGGACCGAGCCGACGGGGATTGACCGTGATGTGAAACTTCTGTAAAGCGGAGGGTCCGGTCTCAGACCAGCCCCACCACCGCGATGACGGCGAGGAGGACCAGTGAGAGCCGGCGATAAAGCCGTTCCCGGGCCGGCTCGAACCTGGAGGCACCGAGATGCGTGCCGAGCAGAAATACGGGGGAGAGAATCAGCAAGCCCCACAGGACCTCGGCCACGAGCAGTCCGCCGACGGCAAAGACCAGGGTCGCCGCCACCTGGGTCAGGGCGAAGAAGACGATCAGGGTGGCTCGATTGTGCGCGGCCGATGAAGGGCCGGAGAGCAGCAGCAGGACGACGGGCGGACCACCGACGCCTCCCAGTCCGGTCAACGTGCCGCTCAACGCCCCGGCGACTCCCATGACGACGCGGGTCGCTTCCCTCTTCCGGCGCCATCCCGCGGCCATGGCTCCGACGAAACCCAGCACCACAAGGGCGATTGCCCGGCGCACCAGATCTCCTTCGAGATGGATCAGCAGCAGGCTCCCCAACGGGATGCCGAGGCAAGCCGGCAATCCCAGCATGAGCGCGGTCCGAGGACGAACCGAGGGCAGCGCCTCGGGAACGAGCCGGGCACTCGCGACTAGTTCGAGGGCAACCAGAAGGGGTACCGCACGCGCCGGCCCCAAGACAAGACTGAATAGCGGCGCCATCACCAGGCCGGCGCCGAATCCGGTATACCCGCGCACGAGGCCGGCGACGAGGGTCACCAGCGCGATGGCGGGCAGCGCGGGAAGCAGCGAATCGAACCAGGCAGGCATGGGCCTCCGTCCTCAGCTCGGGGCCATCTTGGCCCCCAGGGCCGGATCGGGCAACCGCGACGCGGGCTCGCAAAATGCCTCCCCCGCGCGATCGGGACCCCACGGCTTCCGATCCGAGTGTGCGTTTCGCGATTCCGGGCATTAGGATTGAGCGTGGACAGCGGCGGCCGAGCCGGACGCCAACCTTCGAAGGGGCAGTCGATGAGCGGGTTCATGGGTGGAAGTGCTTACGCGATGGCGAGGGATATCGCCGAAGGTTACATTCAGGTCAGCGAGCGGACCTACAAGAACATGTCGGTCTCCGAGCTACAAACTCTGTCGCACGAGATGGACCGTCACTCGCGGGAGCTGCGCGGGGAACCCACCGCCAACCACGACACCGCGCAGCTGCAGGCCCGCCAGCGAAAGCTGCTGCGGCTGCGGACCGCCCTCACCGTCTTGCGCAGCTACCAGCAGAGGACCCGCGTGCGCTGCTAAGGAGTCGGAGGACTTCGCGGCTCGCCCGGAACGTGTTCTCCGGGTACGATTGATCTGGCGATGCGTTGGCAGATGGGTTCCCTGCTGCTCCTGCTCGCGGCCAACGGGATCGTGCCCGTTTCCTCCGATTCCGGCCGCGAGAGGGCCGGTCCGGGCGGCGATCACGTCCGGACCGATCAGTCGGTCGAAGTGCGTCGCGTCCATCTGCCGGTCATCATCGAACCTCGCGGCCGCAGGGCCGAGCGTGGCGATCGCTGTTCGCCGGCGCGGCCCGAGGACATTCTCGTCAGCGAGGACGGCGCGGTGCTCCGGGTCACCGCCGTCGAACGGAGCACACTCGACGCACTGCACGTGATCCTGCTCGACACCAGCGCTAGCATGCGCCGGCGTCTGGCTCGGACGAAGGAGACGGCCATCCGCTACCTGTCCTCGCTTCCCGCAGAGGAAGAAGCGGTTATCGCTTCGTTCGACGACAACCTGACGCTCCACGCCGTGCCGCAGGGCGACCGCCGCCAACTAAGCCTGGCCGTGAACCGCCTGTCGGTGGGGCACAACACAGGACTGTGGAGCTCGCTGTACTACTTCGTTCGGTATCTCGACACGCTGCCGGCGCACAAGGTCGTCATCCTTCTATCCGACGGCGAGGATTCCTCGAGCATGCCCCAACACTCGATCGATCTGATCGTGGAGATGATGTCCACGATCCAGAACCTGACGCTGTTCTCCATCGGGCTCGACCTGACCGATCGACCGTGGGACCGCAAGAGCGGCCCGATCGGCGATCTCAGCGCTCTCTCGGAGGCGACCGGGGGTACTTACTACGAGATCGACAAGGTCGATCAACTCGCCGGTGTGTTCGAGAAGATCCGTGACCGACTCGAGCACAAGTACTACGCGAGCTACGTTCCCCAACCTTTCGGAGAGGGCCCGAAGGACGACCCTGCCAACTTCGACAGCCGCCTGAGAGAGATCGACGTTCGGATCAAACCGGGTGTGCCCTGCCGGATCCGATCCTTCGCGATCCCGCGGCGACTGGAACGGCGCGAGCCACAGCGCATCTCCGATCGGAACGCCGGCCGGGGAACCCTCCCGGTCGGGATCACCGATTCGGTGACGGCCTGCCTCGGCCTGTCTCGGCCAGCGACCTACGGCACGCGGATTGACCTCGGCTCGTCGCACGCGTCGCTCGATGGGGCGATAGACGCTTCGACCCTCGTCCGCCTCCAATCCTCGAACTACTGGGTCGGTCAGGTACAGGACATCTCCATCGACACCGGCGTTCACTACGACAGCGATCTGTTGCGGGCCAGCGGACGGTTTCGGCTCGATCTCGAGATCCGGCCCGTACTCGAGAACCGGAACGTGATCCTCGAGGTACCCGCGTTCGATCTCGTTCGCGAATCGCTGCGCCGGCCCGAGGACGTGATTCTGTGGATGCTTCGCAGCGATGCCTGTACGGGCAACGCTACGGGTTTCGGGGGGATCTCCGATCCGCGCTGGGTACACGGAAAGACCTTTCTGGATCTTCGCGAGTACCTCGGGCTGGCCGTCTATCAATCCTCCGCGGACTATCGCGAGTGGGCGCAACAGCGCATCCGGGATCTGGGTTGGTACCAGGCCAAGGCGCTGCTCGCCGAGTTCGAGCGCAACGGCGTGGCCACGGAGGAAAACGTACAGACGCTGCGCGACCTGGTAGAGTCGCGCGCAAGAAATCCCGAGCCGGGGCTCCCGCAGAAATTCCTCGCCGAGTGGCTGGGTGACGTGCCGGCCCGGCAACTGGCGCTGGAGGTACAGGCGCAGGCGGCCAATCGCGCGCTGGCCACGCTCGAGGACGGCGCGGACGAAACCGAGTCGCTCATGGTCGTCGAGCAGTGGGATCGGTTCCGCGAGTGGTTGCCGCCGCCGACCCACGTGAGAGTCGTCGCGCCGCTGGTTCCGGCATACGACCCTCGCCGGGAGGTCTTCGGCTTCTACCGCATCGTCCTTCCGCAGCCCGTGCCCTCGGGCTCGTCCGAGCACCTCGTCCCGCCACAGCCGCTGGGTCTGATCCTGCTGCACCTGCTCCTAGACGATCCCCGTTCCGTGCTGACACTCAGCGGTGGGGTCAGAGTGCTGAGTGTCCACGACCGCAATCTCTCCTCGCTGTTCCCGCCGCTGGTCGATGCGAGGAGACCGGTCGATCGTTCGAGCGCCACGCCCCGGACCACGATTCGCGAGATCCGCCTGAGGGTGACGTCGACGGACGAGTCCTCGGGGATTCACGACGTGATCGCCTGGTACCGGATCCCGGATTCAGCCAGCCCCGAAACCCTTCTGGAGCTCGAGCCGATCTGCATCGACGTGCTCCCCCCGGGTGCCAAGAGCGGACCCGCACGAGGTCGTTGGTACGCGCTGCAAGAAAACCTACGGGCTTCTGGCTTGGAATCGTGCCCCGGTCCACAGCGCTAAGTCAGCGACGTCGATCCGCTTCCCAGCGTTCTCGATCCGTCGGAGCCGCCCGGCCCCTCGAGTTGACCGCGATCGAACGCGAGCTCGATCGGGATCGCGTTCACTCCTCGATGAGCTGGAGCAGGTAGTTCCTGGCCTCGTCGGAGTCCATCGCCGACAGGTAACGGACGGCCAAGCGCTTCAGCTCCGGATCCGATTCGCTCTTGGTGATACGAATCAGCTCCTGCACGTTGCCCTGGATGCCGAGAGCTTCGATCACTGCCCAACGAGTCGCGGAATCGGTCGCGCCATCGTAGAGCTCCTCCAGTACTACGGCCGCTCGGCTTCCCCCCACAATGCCCAGCCCACGGATCGCCTCCTGGCGCAGCTCCGGATTCGGATCGCTCCGTGCGACCTCGATCAGATGAACCATATCTCCCGAGACGTACATCGCGCTGAGCAATTCGCCTTTCAGCTCGAGCGAGCTCTCCTCACCATACAGGGCCCACAGCTCGTCCTTGGCGTCCATGACGCCGAGCAGATGGATCGCCGTGCCGCGCAATTCCCCCGACGGCTCGCCGCTCGCCGCGGCCAGCACGCGTTGCTTGTCGCCGGCAACCATGAAAGCGTGGAGAATCGCCTCCTTGACCTCGGGTGAGGATTCGCTCTCGTAGACGCTCTGGAGCTCCTCGACCGCGCCCATCACACCCAGCAACTGCACGGCCTGGACCCGGGTGTCGGACGAGCCGTCGTCGCGAGCCGCCTTCAACACGAGATCGGACCTTCCGGCGAGCATGAAGCTCTCCAGCAGTGCCTCCCGGATCTCGGAAGCTTTCTCGCTTCGGTAGAGTTGCTCGAGCTCCTCGATGGCACCCATCACGCCCAGCTGATGGATCGCCTCGCGCCGGAGCTCGGACGACTCTTCCTCGCGCGCGACCGCGAGGATCTGGTCCGTGGTGCCGGAAATCATGAGCCCGTGGAGGATCTCGCGCTTGACCTCGACGTCGTCGGAGGTGCGATAGATCTCGGCGAGCAGCTGGTCGCTGCGCGCCCCGCCAATGACTCCCAGGTTACGGACCGCGATGCGCTGAATCTCGGGATCGGACGCGTCCCGGGCGAGCTCCGCCGTGATCTCCATGGCGCGCGGATGGCCCGACTGGACGAGCAGGAACAGGGCCCGCTCCTTCGTTGCGGGCGGGTTATCCCCTTCGAGCAGCCTCTCGAGAGCCTGAAGGGCTCGCTCGGGATCCTCGTGAATGACCGCCTCGAGCGCGATCAGCTTGAGGTCGTCCTCGGGAGAGAGCTCCCGCGTGATCTCGGTGCGCAGACTGCGGGCGTCGTCGAGCCAGCGACTAGCCGGGTAGGCCGCCTCGAGACGCTCGATCGTCTCCAGTGCCTTCAACTCCCGAGCCTGCTTGTAGTAGGTGTACGCCTGCCAGTAGACCGTGGCATCGGCCCGGTCGTCCTGTAGCCGTTCGGCCTCGCGGTAGAGGTCCAGCGCCCGTTGGTACTGCCTGCGGTCCAGCGCCTTCCGCGCCTCTTCGTAGGCGTCGCCGGAGCTCGCGTGCAGTAGGCTCGTGTCGATGACGCCCGCGGCGAGCCAGACCAGGGCGCCCAGGGTCACAACGAACGCCGTGTTTCGAAACTTGAATACTACCTGTCTCATCGCTCTTCTCCTTGCGGGGCGAAGCTCTAACTCACAGCTCGAGGCCCGCGCCTCGCCGCGAGCGGTCTCGCAGCGCTGGTTGCCCGGAATCGCTACGGGCCTGTTCTTTTATCGTTCGAATCCGCATGACAAGACCACGACTCTCGATCCGCCGTTGCAGGCCGGCGAGCTCGGTGAACGCCAACCGTGAAGGTCCGTTGGCTACCTCTTGTAGGACTCGCTCCAACTCCTCGAGTAGATCGGCGATCTCGTCCCTTCCCGCGCGGCTCGCCGTCTGCCTGTAGAGCCGGTTGTGAGCGGCCAGGTCACGAGCGGAGGACTGCTGCGCGGTGACATCGACGCCGGCCGGTCCGTCGGCGTTGACCAGCTCGACGAGCAGCCGTCGCGATCGCTCCAGGTGCTCGCTGACCGCGATCAGCAGGACCCGCTCCCTCGCCTCCTCGGGGATCGGCTGTGGAGCCGGGCCGCCGCTCCAGCGGCCGATCAGGAAGGCCAGCACGAGCGAGGCCACCGCAGCCCCGGCCAGAGCGAGTCTCGGGAGCCGGAGCCACTCACCCGCATCCCAGAGGGGCCGTCGTGCGAGACGGGGCTCGAGGCGTGTCCACACTTCGGCGGCGTAATCCGCGTTGCGCCGAGGGACGGAGACCGAATCCGCGGCGGAGAGCACTCGCACGAGCTGGCCGTATTCCCGACCGCAGCGGTCGCACTCGGCGAGATGGTGCGCGATCGCGTCGGGCGAGTCGCTCTCGCCGTAGTGATGGAGGATCAAATCCTCTTCGCGATAGTGCTTCATCGGCTCTCTCCCACCAGCGGCGCGAGCGCCGCCCGCATCTTGTGCACGGCGCGAAAGATGTGGTTCTTGGTCGCGCTCTCTCGCAGCCCCATGACCTCGCCGATCTCCCGGATCGACAATCCCTCGTGGTGCCTGAGGGTGAAGGCGACACGTTCTCGCGGCGTCAGGCGGTCCATCTCCTTCTCGACGGCGGCCCGCACTTCGGCGCTCCAGGTGCTCCGATCCGGGTCGGGCTCCGTGCCCCGCAGCGGGTCGACCTGCTCGATCTGGTCCAGGTCGGCCTTCTTCCATCGTTCGCGTCGCCGCAGCAGATCGATGGCGTAGTTGCTGGCGATCCTGTGCAGCCAAGAAGAAAGGTGCTCCCGGGTCTCGAAGCGCCCGAATTGCCGGTAGACGCGGAAAAAGGTTTCCTGGACCACGTCCTCGGCGTCCTGCTCGTTGCCGGTCATCCGGTAGGCCAACCGGAACATCTTCTGGCTGTGCTCCGCAACGAGCATCCGGAACCCCTCCACTTTCCCGTCGCGCGACTGATCGAGCGCCATCGTGCCTGCGGTGCCCATAGGATCCTTAAGACGCCGCGGGCGACTTTCGGTTAGGTTGGAGGTGTGTTTTCCGGGTTTTCTCATGCGATGTCCCGGAATCGACGCGGTCCGCGGGGCTCGCCTCTGCGGCCGGCCGGTCAGGACGCCGGGGCCCGGAGCGCAGGCGGACCGATCAAGTCAGGACGGTTCGGACCGTTCCTTCCAACGCTCGGCCATCTGGTCCAGGACGACCAGGTAGTGCTCGCGAAAGACCAACGGCTCGGTCTCGAGCAGCGCACGCGCGCGCTGGATCTCGGGACGCGGATCGATACCGGCCGGATTGTGACCGTCCTGCTGGGCGCGATCGAGGATCATCAGGGCGTAGAAGGAGGCCAGCGCCTCGATCCGCGGCGCGCGACGCCGGAGATAGGCCTGTCCACCCATCGTGTTGAAGAAGAAGCCGGCATATTCGTAGAGCCCCTCCGTCGTCAACGTTGTCGATCCGGAGCGGGCGCAACCTTCGCGACTGATCAGCCAGCGGAAGATGGCCAAGCTCGCCGGTTCGGCCAGCTCGTGCTCCTCCCACTGGACCCGGCGAACGAGCTCCATTCTCTTGCGTCCCAGGACGCGGAAGAGGTGAAAGACGTTGTCCAGAATCGTCTCGTAGCTCTTGAGCTCGGAGGAGATATCCGGCGGATGGGCGGCCAACTCCTCGGCCAGTGCGCGGATGAGCCCGCACGACCCACCCGCGGGGGCTCCGGCTCTCACGTAGTCCCGTTGGTCGAGCACCGTGCAGACACGCACGAGCGCGGCCTCCACTTCTTCACAGCGTTTTGGAGCGGCGAGGTCCTCGGGCCAAACCGGCGGCTGTCCCAACAATTCCGCCCAGCGACGCTCCGCCCGGGCGATCTCGGACAGGGGCGGTGCCGCGTGCTCCGACTCCCCGGCATCCTTCGGCTCGGCGGACGAGATTTCGGCGCCGGACCCAGCGTCCGGGGCAGCATCACCCGAGAAAACACCTCTGACCGCATCCCACTGCCACCAGACGACCCAGACGACGACGAGCGAGAGGATCAGACCGCCCACGAGCAGCGGCCTCCGATTCTTGGTTTTGTCGCCGTTCCCGTTCACGGTTCACCTCCAGCGCTAGACGTTCGGCCGTCCGTCCCAGTATAGGCGGCCGGTAATACGGCACAACGAGCAGCCGGTTTTGAGGTCGTCCTACCCCATACGGGGCAGATCGCCTTCCTCCCGGGTTGGTGCGCAGATCGTCAGAGACCCCCGGGACGCCGTTTCTTCCTTTGCCGGATTCCTCAGCTTTCCAGAATCTGCGCACCACAGTGTGGGGTACGCTCTTTGCACGAGTCGTGCGTCTTGGCGTCTACGAGAAGGAGAACAACCATGCTGCACCGAAAGCTGCTGCCGACGCTGCTCTGCTCCCTGCTCCTCGTCTCCACGGGAGCCGCTGCGGCGATCGATGTCGCCGGTAGGATCCTCGTCCCCGGGGACACGCCCCTGGCAAAGGCCGAAGTCCTCCTGCTGCCGTTGTCCGATCCTCTCACCGAGCTGCAGCGGAAGGCCTCGGGACAGCCCGAGCCCGAGCCGATCCGGACCCTCACCGATTCTGCGGGCCGATTCGAGCTCGAGGCGCCCCGTGCCGGTCTGTGGAGAGTGCGCGTCCAAGCAGCCGGTTTCGTCCCACTCGAGGCCGAGCTGAGACCGCTGATCGAGCCTACGGTTCTCGAGGACGCACGGCTGACGCCGGACGCGGAACTGTCGGTGCGGGTCACCGATCACGAGGGTCGACCCGTAACGGGCGCGTCCGTCGTCGTCGTGGCCGACCGGGGCTCGATGCGCTTCGGTCGGTCGGTGTGGAAGTCGCCAAGGAGACTCGGTGTCACCGCCGAGGACGGTACGGTCGGCTTCGCCAACTCCGAGAGAGCGGCGACGGCGATCTCGGTCTACGCGAAGGGGTACCCGGTACGCGAATTGGAGGGTCACCGAGGAACCGCCGCACGCGTCCGCCTGGAACGCGGGGTCGCCCGCGTGTTGCAGGTCGTCTCGGCCGATGATCGTCCGGTCGAGGGAGCCCTCGTCGCGATCGGTGAACAGCCGCACGCGATCGGCGTTTCCGATGCCGAGGGCCGGCTGAAAGTCGATGTGATGGGCACAGGGACCTTCGACGTGTCGGCGATCCACGCCGACGGAAGACGGGCGAGCACCCGTCTGGGTCCGGCCGGACGCGATCCCGAGCACGCGTTGCCTCTGATCCTCCCGGAAAGACTCTCCCTCGTAGGCCGCCTTATCGACGCCGAATCACGCCGGGCGATCCCGGACGGGGTGGTCTGGGACGTTCGAAATACGGACCGGGCCGTGCAGAGTGATCGGGCAGGCGGATTCGTGCTCGGCGGTCCCGCGGGTAGTCGGCTCGAGTTGACTGCCGGAGCGCCGGGATACCTGAGATCCGAGTCGTTCGATTACCAGCTCGAGGACGACGGTCGCCCGGGTCCGACGCTGGCGCTGCGGCCCGCCGCGGCGATCGCCGGTCGGGTCGTCGACGGCGATGGCGAGGCGGTAACCGGAGCCGAGGTCGAGCTCGCGGTCCGGCGCACGCCCGGGCGCATGCGAATCGAGATCGGGGGCTCGACGGCGGTGCCGCGCGCGCTGAGCGGACCACGCGGCGAGTTCCGCATCGGCTCGATCGACCCGGACAAGAACTACGACGTGAAAGTCACCGCCGAGGGGTTTGCCCCCGCCGAGCAAGCGGTTACTGGACTCGAGCCCTACCGTACACGATCGGGCCTGCGTATCGCGCTTGGCCGCGGCCACGTCCTGACCGGCACGGTCGTCGACGAGGACGGGGTGGCGATTTCGGGTGCCTCGGTGGAAGCGAAAACCGCGTCGCCGTCGGGCGGCGGCCACATGATCCGCATCATGGAGGCGACCGGCGGGCGGGCCACCTTCGAAGCGGTCTCCGATGACGAGGGCCGGTTCGAGATTCGCGGCATGCCCACCGGTAAGTTCGACGTCGAGGCGTCCCGCAAGGGTTACGCGCGCCGGACGCTGCCGGGAATCGAGCTCCGGGACGACGACCCGCCGATCGATGTCGGCGAGATCGCGCTGACTCTCGGCGAGACGCTGCAGGGCAACGTACGGGATGCGGACGGCCAACCGATCGAAGGTGTAGAGATCTTCGCCTCCGAGAGCAGCGGCGGGATGATGATGGTCATGGCCGGACCCGGCGGCGGCGGCGGGCAGGAGGAACCGGATGCCCTTACTGATCCCGCTGGATGGTTCATGATCGGCGATCTTGCTCGAGACGAGCGGTACTCCCTGGAGGCGCGGCGCGGGGGATTCGTGAGTGCCAACGCCGGCGCCGTCGGGCTTCCGCAAGCCGAACCGCTGGTGATCACGATGGACCCAGCTTCCGACGTGTCGGGGACGGTGCTCGATCCCCAGGCCGAGCCGATCGTCGGTGCGCGCGTGATGCTGCGGCGCACCCGGACGATCGAGATGGGCGGCAACGTCATGGCCATGATGATGATGAGCGACAGCACGACCGACCAGGAAGGGCGATTCCTCTTCGAGGACCAGGAGCCGGGGACGATCTCGCTCAGCGCCGTGGCGTCGGGCTATCAGGAGGCAAAGCGCGACAACATCGAGGTACCCAAGGGTCAGGACCTGGAGAACGTCGAAATACCGTTGCCGGCCGGGGCGATCCTCGAGGGGCGCGTGCTGACGCCGGACGGGCGGGCGGCGATCGGAGCCACCTTGGGACCGGTCGGTGAGGGAGAAGGACCCATCGACATGACGCGCATGATGAGCCGCGTGGGCGTCGACGGGAACGGCTACTACAGGATCGAGGGACTCGAGCCGGGGGCGATCTCGATCGAAGCCGAACATCCGGACTATCCGCGCGTGGTACGCGACACCGAATTACGAGAAGGTCGGAACTCGCTCGACCTCGGATTTCAGGGTGGCCACGAGGTCGCCGGGCGCGTCATCGACTCGTCCGGCGCTCCGGTGGAGGAGGCGGCGGTACGTCTCGTTCCCGCCGGGCGAAGCTGGGGCGGTCCCGAATCACGGAGCTTGGCCGATGGGAGCTTCCTCATGCCCGGCGTCCAAGACGGCGACTACCGCCTGTGGGTCGATGCCAATGGATTCGCCGCCTTCGAAGGGAAGATGTCGATCCAGGTCGACGGCAGCCCGGTTCAGGGTATCGAGGTCCAGCTCGATTCGGGAGGCGCCGTCTTCGGCCGGATCACCGGCCTGGGACCGGAGCAGTTCGCCGATGTGGGGGTCAGCTCCGACGGGCCCGGTCTGACCGGTTTCGGCGACAGCGACGTGGACTACGAGGGCAACTATCGCATCGAGCACCTGACTGCCGAGTCCTACACCGTAACCGCGCGCCTAAGTGACTCCGGCAAGCAGGCTAGCGGACAGGTGACCCTGGAGCCGGGCGCCGCGGAAGCACGGCTCGATCTGCAGTTCGGCGGCGGGCTGACCCTCTCGGGAGAGGCGATCCAGGGGGAGGCGCCGATCGCCGGCGCCACCGTCTTCGCCGAGGGGGTCGACATCGACCACACCGGCTGGAGCCAGACCGACCATTCCGGACGGTTCTCGATCGAAGGTCTGGAGGCCGGAACCTACGAGGTCCACGTCCGCAACTTCCAGACGGGCTTGGCCTACAGCGAGACGCTCGACCTGGCCACGAGCAGGGAGATCACGCTCGAACTCCCGACCGCCGTCGTCGGCGGGCGCGTCCTGGACTCGACCGACCGCGACCCGTTGGCCGGGGTCACCGTCATCCTGACCGATCCGCAACAGACGGGGCGCGCCTCGTTGCCCACCCACACCACAACGACCGATCTTGACGGCAGCTTCCGGATCTCCAGCGTCGCCGACGGCGAGTGGCGGCTGTCGGCCAGCAAGAAGGGCTACGCGGCCTACGCGGCACCCGTGGCCGTGCAATTCGACAAGAGCGTCAACGACCTCGAGATCACGATGGATGCCACCGAGGGGTTGACCGTGGAGGCACGTCTACCCAACGGCACCCCACCCGACGAACTGAGCGTCGCGGTCCTCGACGCGTCGGGCGGTGCCCTGTTCGGCGGCAGCTACACCACGGGCGAGGGCGGCCGCGTGCGGCTCTCGAGCGTGCCACCGGGAAGTTGGGAACTCGTTGTCTCGGCCGCCGGAGCAGCCACGACCAATCTGTCGGCCCAGGCTCCGGGACCGCCGGTCGCGGTGCAGCTCCAGCCGGCGACCGAGCTGCGCGTCGAGGTTCCGGATCTGATGGGCTCCGGAGCACTGGCCACGGTCTGGCTTCGGGACACCGCCGGGCGTCCGTTCCGCGCGCTGGGCTGGACGGCCCAGCCGCGCAGCCAGTGGCGCATGGAAGGCGGACGCATCGAGTTCGCCTCTCTGCCGCCGGGAAGTTGGACGGTTAACGTGGAAACGGCCGATGGGCGATCCTGGTCCGGCACCACGGTCACTGCACCCGGCGCGGCGGCGACGCTCAGCCTCGAGTAGCAGGAGGCCGGACGAGTTCGGACGGCGGCTTTGGTGTAGAGTGTTCGTCCCCCGTATCCGCCGCCCGGCGTCACGCCGGGCGGCTCTCTACAGGGAGAACCGATGCCACTGATCGAGATCCACCTGTTGAAGGGTCGCACTACGGAACAGAAGAAAAAGCTCCTGGCCTCGGTGACCCAGGCCGTCTCCGAATCGATCGACGCCCCCCTGCCGTCGATCCGTGTCTGGATCAACGAATTGGCCGACGATGATTACATGGTTGCCGGCCACATGGCGTCGGACCGCAAGAAAACGTCGGACTGAGCGCCGCCGTTCGCCCCCGCGGTCGCCCTTTCGTAACCTGCCGGTGGCTCAGCCACCCTCCCCCGACGTGGGCGGCTTCTTCTTCAAGACGGCAAGGTGCTCGCGGTAGCGCGATCTCAGCTCTACGAATTCACCGCGCTCGAGACCGAGCTCCTCGGCGATCTGCCGGATCACGTTGCTCTCGATCGTGCTGATCGAATCGTCGGCTGCGGAAACCGCGAACAGGCACTTGAG
>Ga0255055_10000364_pt1 | contig 35349 bp, 26 predicted proteins | sample JV7_2_27_MG_FD_188633 | JGI IMG/M metagenome (GOLD analysis project Ga0255055, IMG submission 188633) | Seawater microbial communities from Jervis Inlet, British Columbia, Canada - JV7_2_27 | ecosystem: Environmental > Aquatic > Marine > Inlet | place: Canada: British Columbia | collected...
CACCCCGTCGTACAGCAGCACGGAGCGCTCTATTCCGACCCCGACGTACTGCGGCGAATACGCTTCGAGCTAATCGAGCGAGAATAAAGGGGACATTCCGCTTTTTCTTCTAACTCTTATTCCCCGTGATGCGGGGAATAAGAGTTAGAAGAAAAAGCGGAATGTCCCCTTTATTCTCTTCTCTCCTCATCTTCGATCGCCCGCTCCACTTCGGCCAGGCGTTCGTTCAGCCAGGCGATTTGGGTTTCCTTAAAATCCATGAAGTTCTGGTCTGAGACGTCCGCCAGGGCGTAGTTGATCTGTACCCGGGCGTGGATGTAGTCGCCGACCTCGAGGGCATCGCTTATCGAGCTCAGATAGGCGTTGCGGGTGATCTCCCGCGCGCGAGCCTCGGGAGAGAAGATCGTGTAGCCCATGATCGCCCAGGCCAGTCCGCGAACGATGCCGTCCTCGACGTCGCGGCGGCTCTCCAGTGTCTCGAGCTCGCGCCGTAACCTGAACTGTTCTGCGGAATCTTCGGCGGCCCGGCCCAATGCTTCGGATGCGCGTTCCATCTCCGCGTCGATGAGCTTGATCTCGGCCAGCCGCTCGTCGAGAACCTCGTACATCTGTTGGACCATGAGATTCTCGACCGAGGCTTGGAAGGCTGCGCCCGCGGCGGTAATCGCGGCCACGACAGCCAGCGTGGCCAGGCTCGAAGCCAGCGCGGGCCGGCGGCGGGCCCAGTTGTACAGCCTGTCCGTCAAACGCGGCGGGATGGCCGACACGGGACGGAACTCGCGATAGCTGCGCATGTCCTCGGCGAGCTCTCGCGCCGTCGGGTAGCGCCGCAACGGGTCCTTGTTCAACGACTTCATGCAGACCGCGGACAACGCACGGCTGGCTCGGGGGTTCGCCTTCTTCGGCGTGTCAGGGTCGTGGTACAGCACGCCCTTCATCGCCTCGCGCTGCGTTCGGCCCTGGAACGGGTTTCTGCCCGTCAGAATCTCGTAGAGCATGATACCCAGCGAGAACACGTCGGTCTGCGTGTCGCTCTCGTGCGCCGCACCCCGTGCCAGCTCCGGCGACATGTAGGCCGGCGTTCCCATGACCGCCCCGGCGCGCGTTCGCAGCGAATCGAAGGCCTCTTTGCCGCGCGGCATACGTTTGGCCAGACCCCAGTCCATGACGTATACACCACCGAACTCGTCGACCATCACGTTTTCCGGTTTCAGGTCGCGGTGGATGATGTCGTGGGCGTGCACGGCGGCCATCGTCTGGCACACGCGCTCGAAGATGTCGACGAAGTGCATCATCGAGTGGCGGCTGCGGATCTCCTCCGCCGATCGCTCGTCCAGCAGATCCTTGAGCGTGCGTCCCTGCACGCGCTTCATCGAGTAGAAGCACTTGCCGTCGGGCAGCTTGCCGGCGTCGAATACCGGAATCGTGCCGGGATGATCGAGATCGGCCATGATCTCGGCCTCGTCGAAGAATCGCTCGCGGAGATCGGAACGGCCCGCTAGATCATCCTTGAGGCACTTGACGGCGACGGTGCGCTTGAGGTCGGTGTCCGTTGCCGTGTAGACGACGGCCATGCCGCCCTCGCCGAGGGTTTCCAGTATCTCGTAGCGTGTCGAGCGTTGCCGCTCGCGGTCGGCCTCGCGGCGAGGAGCATCCGTACCACCCTCCTCGGGAACCGTTTCGGCGCGGGGATCGACCCGCCTCGGATCATCCGGTCCCGTGTTGGACCCGGTCGAGGATTCGGGGCGCGAAGGTCGCTCGGGGTCCGACATGGCATTTCTCCTCAACGGGGGCCGATGGTCTCGCGACCGATCGCGTGACTGCGCAGGATCGACTCGTCGACCGTCACACCGAGTCCCGGACCATCGGGTCGCGAGGGCGCGCGGCCACCGTAACCGAAGTGCAGCATGGGCGAGACCGGATCCTCGCGCAGCAAGCGCAAGCCGAACAGACCCTCCGCGTAGGTGACGTCGCGTACCGCGGCGACCAACGCCAGATGGGCCGACGAAAGCAGCGAGGACTCGCCGACCTGGCAACCGATCTGTACCTGCAATCCGGCTCGCAACGCGTCGCGACAACGATTCAGCGCGCCGATCAGACCTCCGCACTTGGAGATCCGGACGTTGACTGCCGTGCAGGCCCTGCGGTCGATCAAACGGCGCAACGAATCGCCGTCGTTCAGGCTCTCGTCGGCCATGATCCCGAGACCGGTCTCGCGCACGAGGCGCGCGAGTCCGTCTAGATCCGCGGGATCGACCGGTTGCTCGAACGAGCGAATCCCGTAACGCGACATCGTCTTCATCGTTTCGATCGCGTCGTCCACGCTCCAGGCCATGTTGGCGTCGACGCGGATGTCGGTCCTGCGGCCCAGGGCCCTCCTCGCGGCGCGGAGCGTCTCCTCGGTAGTCTCGCCCTCGATCTTCATCTTGATGCTGCGCAACCCGAAGAGGCGCATCTTCAGCGCCGTCTTGATCAGCTTCCAGCCCGTATCGGACGAGAGCACTCCGCTGTAACGCACTCCTTCGGGAAACCCGGCGGAATCGGAGGCGAGCGCGGGTTGCCCGAACTCACGCCCGAAGGCGTCGAGCAGCGCCAGGTCCACCGCTCCCCAGGCCGCTGTCTGGGGCTCGTCGGGATCGACCCAACCGGCGGGAACCTTTCCGTCGCATTCGTGGAGGAAGGCCCGCACTTCGTCCTGCGAATCGAAGCCCCGACCGACCAGGTTGGGCAGGATCCTGTCCCGCAGCATGCCGACGGCGCCTTCGCGACTCTCGCCCGTCACGTACTCGCGGGGGAGCGATTCTCCAAAGCCCGTCGCTCCCGTGTCGGTTTCGCAGCGCACGAAGAGGCTGTAGGAGCTGGCACGTTCGGCCGCAGCGTGCTTGAACGGCTTCTTGAACGGAAGATCGACGGCCAGGATTTCGAACGAGGCGATACGGGCCATCGGGGATCAGCGCTCCGCGGCAAGATGATCGTCAATCATTATAGGAAGATCCTTCCCCGACGCGCTGCGCCCCCTCGATCTTCTCCAAACGGCCGTCGAGAAATGCCAGGATGTCCGCGATCGCCTCTTCCCGATCCTCCGTGAAGAGGAGGAAGTGCTTGTTCTCCGACCCACCCGAATAGTACTTGAAGACCGAGTCGCTCGCGTGCTCCTCGATGTCTTTTTGCATCTTGTCGTTGTTCATCATCACGTCGTCGCGAACCATCAGGTAGAACGCGGGCACGCCGAGCTTGGTCCTCTTCGACCTCCCGTTGGTCGCTTTGTCGAGCTGGTTCGTCTCCATGTAATACGTCCGGGTCACCTCGCGTAAGGAAAGCTCGTCGTCGCGGATGCGATCGAACCACGGTCCCGGAGCGACGAACCACGAGGCGCCGTTGTCACCGTCCCGCTCGACCATGGGCACGGGAAATCTCTTCAAGCCCCCGCTGGTGACCAGCTTTATCCTCGAGAATGGCAAGGGCATGCCGTCCTTGTCGCGATAATTCCCGGGCGTCGTCAACACGGCCGCCGAAATTGTCCGCACATCCGGCCGGTCGGCACGCTCGTAAAGGTAGGCCGTGACCACCTTCGCCCCGTAGCTATTGCCCCACAAGATCAGTTCGGCTCCCGGATTCTCCTCCGCGGCGAGGTCGAGCATGAGATCGACGGACTCCAGAAACAGCTTCCAGTCGCGGACGTGGCCGCGGACTTCGACGACCTCGCCGTCATCGACTGCCATACCGCCGCTCGACTCGCCCGATCCGATGCGATCGAAAGCGTAGACGGCGTAGCCCTGACCGGCGAATTCGTTGGCGGTCGCGTAGAACCAGCCCTGGTGGCTTTGGAAGCCGTGGTTGTAGACGATCACCTTTCCGTTCGGGGTCGCCGGTTGCCACTTGGCATAGCGAATCTCGTAGGCCCTTGTCTCTCCCGTCTTTTTGGAGACCTGCTCGTCCTCTTGAGCGAATCGTCCCGAGGTCCCGCTTCCGATCAGATCGGCGAAGGGGTCCTGCGCAGCGCTCGCACCCGATGCGGCGAACGCGCCCAATGCCGCGACAATCACGCAAGCACGGACAGCTCGGATCGCGGCCCGCCGCTCAGGCGCCAAGGATTCTCTGCCACCGTCGTGATCGTCCATGGTCTCCTCGCGATTGGCGCAGCCGCGTCCTTTGCGTGCGGTCTCAGTAGTTCAGGTTCAGGTAGAGCACGAGCCCGCTATAGTCGTAATCGAACCTGAGCCTGTCCGAACCCTTGTCGACGTAGCGAATGCCGGTGAAATCGTAAGCCACACCGAAGCCGATGTGCTTGCCGGGGTAGTAGTCGATGCTCGCCACCCAGTCGTAAAGGTCCGCTTCCCAGCTGTCGAGCTCGATGGCGAAGTACTGGGCCGCGGTCCTGAAGATCAGCCGGGGCCGGATCGTGTATTCGAACCGTATCCCGCCCACGGGTACCGGTGCGATGAGCTCCTCTCCCGCCGCCACGAATCCCGTAATGGGTTCACCGTCGATCACGATGGTCCCGTCACCGGCTATGCCCGCCTCGAAGTAAAAAGCGCTGATACCCGCCGAGATGCCGAAGTCCACCCGTCCGTTGTTCACGAACGAGTAACTGTAGGCGACCTTGAGCGACTGAGTGTCGAAGTCCGATTCGATGGCCGCGCCGACGTCGAAGATCACACCGTCGAATTCGATCTGCTCTTCGAGGACGACTTTCGTCGCGGCGCGGCCCAGGAACAGGTAGCCCAGGTTCAGCCGGTGCTTTCGCCCAAATCGGTAAAAACCGTCGATCCGGAGGTCGGACCTCTTGTCGTCGAGCCCGAGATCGTCCTCCAGGTCGATCGAAGTGCCCTTGCCGAGCTCCTCGGAGTCCCAGCGGACGTTCGTGTCGAAATCGACGAGGTAGTAGCCGAAGTTGATCTGCCAGCGGTCGGACAGGCCCTTGCGGGCCAGGTATTCTTCGTCGTCGACGGCGGCGTGGGCCGCGCTCGCGGCGAATAGGAGCATCAGCAGTGTCACCAGCGGTCGATAGATTCTTGCCATGACTGCCGTGTTTACACCCTTGTTTTTTCCCGCCGGCGTATCAGCCACACGGCTCCGAGAAAGATAAACGACCCCAGAAAGGCCGACAGCAGGTCCTGCAAGCTGATGGCCAGCTCCCCGAGGCCGAGGTCTATGTTGAACAGTCTGAAAATGGCACCCCCGATGAGGGCTCCGATCAGCCCGACACCGAAATTGCCCCAGCGGCCGAAACCCTGCTTCGTGCGCGTCACCAGCATGCCGACCAGCCAACCGGCGAGCGCTCCCGCGGCCAGCCAGACGACGATTTGATTCAGCGTGATCTTCATCTCATTGCTCCAGTTTCAGAACGGGCCCCCCAGCACCAAGCGTACGGCGGTCAGGTCGTCCCCGAAACGATAGCTCACTCCGATCCGTGGGACGCGGATCAGCCACAGTTTCCATGGCCCCTTCGTTCCGAAGGTGACGCCGATCTCGTACTGCGAGGTGATCTGTGCCGGCTCTTCTCCGGCTACCAAGAACTGCAGAGTGTCGAAATAAATGAAATTCTCGAAAAAGCCGCCTACGTCGACGACGTGCCCGCTGATCCGCAACGGGAGAGGGTGTCGCACCTCGAAACCGGTGTCCAGCTTGGCGAAATCGTCGGCGAGTATCACGCTCGGTGCCGACTGTCCGGCCCAGACGAGCTTGTTGCCCACAATGAAGTCGTATTCCTTCCACGGGAAAACGGCCCGGCTCTTCAGCCCGGCGGAATAGACGTAGCTCTGTTGTCCTCCCGAGAAGTCCTTGGCTACCCCGAACTCGCCGATCGGTTTCAAGTTCCAGTGGCGCGTGATCGGAAAATCGAACTCGACAGCCCCGGCGATGGTTAGGGTATTCACGTCGTCGGGGAGCCCGTCGTCGATGATGTCCCGCGGTTTGAAGTCGTAGAAGCCGAGCGTCACGGGAAACCGCAGCTTCAGTCCCCACGGCCGATCTTCGGCGGAGCGGATCGGGTAGGAGATCGGGATGCGGTAGATCTGGACCGTCCGATCGCCGACCTTGTAGATACCGGACCCCAGTTGAGACGCGAAGGCGTAATTGACGTAGTCGATCTCGTCCGGGTCCGATTCCTGGGCCCGAAGCGAGGCCGAGCCCGCGACGAGCAGCAGCAACGGCAATGCCACGCAAAGGCGCGCCAGACGGCCGTCGTGGTGTTCACGCCACATGAAAGGTCACGGCCCGAGAATGCGTTCACTCCGCGGGAACGGCGAGCACCGGGCAGCCTCCGCGGCGCACGACCTGCTCGGTGACGCTTCCGCGCAGCGCGTCCAGGATCCCCTCGCGGCCCTGCGTCGCCATGATGATCAGATCCGCCGACAGATCGTCCGCAACCCGGGTGATTCCCTCGACTACGTCACCTTTTTCTTGTCGGGTCTCCCACGTGCACCACGGGGCGTCCGGCGGCGGCTCCACCCTCGGCATCTCGTTCTTGTCGCCCACGTGGAGCAAGGTAATCGCCACGGTGTCCTCGCCGGCCAGGCTGGCCGCCCGGCTGGCGTAGATCACCGCATCGCGCGGGGGTGGGCTGGCGTCGATCGGTACGAGGATGCGCCGCAGCGAGATCGTTCCGTCCTCCATCGATACGAATCCACGCGCCCCGTGGGGAACGAACAGCGTCTTGGTCTTGCTCTTGCGCGCGAGCCGCTCGGCGACGGATCGTTGGATCCAGCGCGGGACTCCGTCGCGCCCCTCGGTGGCCAGCACGATCAGATCGGTCGGCCGCTCGTCGAGATACTCTCTGACCGCGCCCAGCACGTCGCGGTCGCGCAGGTTGATCTTGCGCACCGTCACGCCCAGCTCGTCAAAGACCGCGGCACGGGGGCTTCCCTCCTCCAGCAGGCCCCAGCGCTCGAGCGTGCCTCGGACGGCCGGAAATTCCGACCAAACGTCAACGGCCCGATTCTCGGGCACGACGTGAAGCAGGGTGAACTCGGCCTGGCGGAAGATCGCGATTGCCAGCGCGTGGGCGAAGGCGTCGTCACTTGCCTCGGAGAAGTCGGAGGGATGGAAGACGGAGTTGACGAAAGGAACGTCGGGAGCGAACGCGAAGCTCATGAAAGGTCTCCTGCCGTGATTCCGCACCAGTCTACACGAATCCGGGCCGCGGCCGGGGCCGCCGATTGACACGGCCTTGGCTCCTCGGGGAGAATGTCCCCCCTTCCGAGTTGTTGTTCACGGGTACGTACTTTTGCACTCGGCCCAGCGCCGCGATCGAGGCGATTCGCATGACGGGAACCAAGCCATGAGCTCGTCGATTCCGGCGATAACGCGCGACAGGTTCGACGCCGTGCTGTTCGACCTGGACGGCGTGTTGACGCAAACGGCCAAGATCCACGCCGCCTGCTGGAAGGAGATGTTCGACGACTACCTGAAAGAGCGTTCCGGGCGGCTCGCCGAGCCATTCCGCCCCTTCGACATCGTCACCGACTACAAGCTTCACGTCGACGGGAAGCCGCGCGTCGACGGAGTGAGGGATTTTCTCGCCTCGCGCGAGATCGAGCTTCCCGAGGGGGAGACCGACGACCCACCGGGCGAGGAGACCGTTCGCGGCCTGGGCAACCGCAAGAACGAGCTGGTCAGTGCGGCGATCGCCACGCGGGGTGTCGAGGCCTTTGCCGGATCGGTCGATTTGGTCCGTAGACTACGCGCGTCGGGCATCAGGACCGCCGTCGTGTCCTCGAGCCACAACTGCGAACCGGTTCTGCGGGCCGCCGGGATCGTCGACCTGTTCGAGCTGTGGGTCGACGGTCAGGTCGCCGCGCGACTGGAGTTGGCCGGCAAGCCGGCGCCGGACACTTTTCTCGAGGCGGCCCGGCAACTCGGCGTCGAGCCGAAACGTTGCGTCGTCGCCGAGGATGCCATCTCGGGAGTGCAGGCCGGACGTGCGGGCGCCTTCGGTCTGGTCATCGGGGTTCACCGCGAGGGCGACCCCGAGGCACTGAAGAACAACGGTGCGGACGTCGTGGTCGAGGACCTGAACGAGGTTCCCACGGCCCGAGTGTGAGGTCGAGCAGCGATGATCCACCGCGAGCACTTGAACTTACCGAGTTACGTTTATCCTGCGGACGAGTGGCGTCTTGTCGAGAAGCGGTTCTTTCCACGTCTGCTGTCTCAGACCGAGACGTTTTTCGCCATGGCCAACGGCTACCTCGGTCTCCGCGGGAGCTTCGAAGAGGGTAGACCCGTTTTCCAGAGCGGAACGTTCGTCAACGGATTCTACGAGTCCTGGCCCATTGTCTACGGCGAAGAAGCCTACGGCTTCGCCAAGACCGGTCAGACGATCGTCAACGTGACCGACGCCAAAATCATCAGACTTTACGTCGACGACGAACCGTTCTTCCTGCCGACGGCGACGCTCGGGGGCTTCGAGCGCGCGCTCAATATGCGCGACGGTACGCTCGATCGCGAGATCATCTGGGAGACGGCCGCGGGCAAGCGGGTTTCGATCAAATCTCGCCGGCTGGTCTCGTTCGAGCAACGCCATCTCGCCGCCATCTCCTACGAGGTGACGGTGTTGAACGCCGCGGCGCCCGTGGTCATCTCGTCGGAGCTGGCCAACGAGGACACCAAGGAAGCCGAGCACCACGACCCGCGCCGCCCGAGCGGGTTCCGGGGCCGTGTACTGATGCCGAAGCTCGACCGAGCGGACGGCTTACGCATCGTTTTGGGCCATGAGACCAAGAGCAGCAAGATGACACTGGCCTGCGGTGTGGATCACGTTATCGAGACCGACTGCCGCTACTCCCACACGACGAAGTGCTCGGGGGATGCGGCCAAGGTGGTCTTCTCCGTCGAGGCCAAGCCCGGCGTGCCGATCCGCCTGGCCAAGTTCATGAGCTACCACACCTCGCGCAGTGCGCCGCCGGAGGAGCTTTGCGAGCGTGCCGAGCGATGTCTGGACCGCGCGGTGGCCGGAGGATTCGACGAGGTGTTGAGCGGTCAGCGGGCCTACATGAACGAATTCTGGCGGCGCAGCGACATCGAGCTCGAAGGCGACCCGGCCGCCCAGCAGGCTGTACGCTTCAACCTGTTCCAGATCCTCCAGGCCTCCGGCAGGGCGGAGGGTGCCGGAATCCCGGCGAAGGGGTTGACCGGGCAAGGCTACGAGGGACACTACTTCTGGGACACGGAAATCTACGTCTTGCCCTTCCTGATCTACAACGAGCCCCGCGTCGCCAGGAACATCCTGAAGTTTCGTCACAGCTATCTGGAGAAGGCTCGCACGCGGGCGCGCGAAGTCAATCAAAATGGAGCTCTGTTTCCGTGGCGTACGATCAACGGCGAGGAGGCCTCGGCCTACTACGCGGCGGGAACGGCGCAGTACCACATCAACGCCGACATCGCGTACGCGCTGAAGAAGTACGTCGACGTCACCGGCGACAAGGAATTCCTCTACGACGTCGGCGCGGAAATCCTGGTCGAGACGGCAAGGCTGTGGGTCGACCTGGGTTTCTATTCCGAGCGGGAGGGGGGCAAGTTCTGCATCCACGGTGTGACCGGCCCCGACGAGTACAACACCGTCGTCGACAACAACACCTACACCAACCTGATGGCGCGCGAGAACCTGTGGTACGCGGCGAGGACGGTCGAATCGCTGCAACAAGTGGGCCTCGAGCGTTTCGAGGTGCTGGTCGATCGCACGGGTCTGGAGGTCGCCGAGATCGCCGAGTGGAAGCGGGCGGCAGACAGCATGTTCGTGCCGTTCGACGAGCAAACGGGAGTCCATCCCCAGGACGATTCCTTTCTGGACAAGCAGCCGTGGGACTTCGACTCCACGCCACCCGAGAAGTACCCGCTGCTGCTGCATCACCACCCGCTGGTGATCTACCGCCACCGCGTGATCAAGCAGGCCGATATCGTCCTGGCCATGTTCCTTCTGGGCCACGAGTTTTCGGCAGAGCAGAAGAAGCGCAACTTCGCCTTCTACGATCCGATGACGACCGGCGACTCGTCGCTGTCCTATTCGATCCAGTGCATCGTGGCCGCCGAGCTGGGCTACTGGGAACGGGCACGCGAGTATGCGCGTTACTCGGCGTTGATGGACCTGGCCGACGTCGGGGGCAACGTTCAGGACGGTTGCCACATCGCCTCGATGGGCGGGACCTGGATGGCGGTGGTCTACGGACTGGCCGGGCTCCGCGACTGGAACGGTGAGATCAGCTTCCGGCCCGTCCCACCCCCGCGCGCCGAGCGCATCGGATTCCATTTGACCATTCGCGGTCAGCTATTGCGAGTCGAGGTGAGTCGGGAGGCGGTGACCTACACCCTGCGCGAGGGCGAGGGACTGGAGTTTCGCCACCAGCAGGAGCGGATCCGGCTGACGCCCGACGATCCCGTCTGTGAGCGACCCCATCCTACGCAAGAACCGGAGTAGGGAAACGTCCCCGATTGGTCACTCGGCGAAGTCTTGGGCCAATCCGGCGCACAGCGCGATTGCCGCGAGACAGCGGGTTTCACTCCTCGGGCTCGCGCCTCATGCGGATCCAGTCGGAGTGGAACGTGCCGTCTCGGTCCGTTCGCTCGTAGGTGTGCGCCCCGAAATAATCGCGCTGCGCCTGGAGCAAGTTGTGCGGCAGCCTCGCGCTGCGGTAGCCGTCGTAGTAGCTCAACGCCGCGCCGAAAGCAGGAGCCCACAGACCGATTCGCGCGGCCGTGGCGACGACGTGGCGCCAGGCCTGCTGGTTCGATTCGACCGCGTCGCGGAAATACGGATCGAGCAAGAGACTCTCGAGCTGCGGATCGCGATCGAAAGCTTTCTTGATGTGTTCGAGGAAGGCCGCGCGGATGATGCAGCCCCCGCGCCAGAGCATCGCGAGGTCGCCGTAGCTCAAGTCCCAGTCTTTCTCCTCGGCCGCCGCCCTGAGCTGCACGAATCCCTGTGCATAGCTACAGATCTTGGATGCGTAAAGCGCGCGCCGCACGAGCTCGACGAAATCCTCGCGATCGACCGTCCGGCGAAACTCGTCGATCGCACCGGTGGGACCCGAGAGCACCTCACTCGCCCTCACGCGCCGTTCCTTCTGGGCCGACAGCGTGCGGCCGAAGACCGCCTCGGTGATCAGCGTCGTCGGCACGCCGAGGTCGAGCGCCAACTGGCTGGTCCACTTTCCGGTGCCCTTCTGTCCGGCACGGTCCATCACCGCGTCGACCAGCGCGTTGCCGCTCTCCGGATCGGTGACGGAGAAGATGTCCCGCGTGATCTCGATCAGGTAGCTGTCCAGCTCGCCACGGTTCCAATCGGCGAAAATCTCGTACAACTCGTCGTTGGTCAGTCCCAGGCCGTTCGCCAGCAGGCTGTAGGCCTCGCAGATCAGCTGCATGTCGCCGTACTCGATGCCGTTGTGGACCATCTTGACGTAGTGGCCCGAGCCGCCGGGACCGACCCAGTCGCAACAGGGAATGTCGTTGTTCGAGCCGACCTTGGCCGCGATCGACTGGAAGATCGGTTTCAGGTGAGGCCAGGCCTCGGATCGGCCACCCGGCATGATGCTCGGCCCGTGCCGCGCTCCCTCCTCGCCGCCCGAGATGCCCGTCCCCAGAAAGAGTATGCCGTGTTGCCGCAGCTCCTCGATCCGCCTCTCGGTGTCGGTGTAATAGGAGTTCCCGCCATCGATGAGGATGTCGCCCGGCTCGAGCAGCGGCACCATCTGCCGGATCACGGCGTCGACGGGGGCCCCGGCCTTGACCATCATCATCGCCCGGCGAGGCTTTTTCAGCGCGGCGGCGAACTCTTCGACGGTGTGGAAACCGGCGATCGACTTGCCCTCGGCCGGGCCGGCCAGGAATTCGTCGGTCACCTCGGCGGTCCGGTTGTAGACCGCGACGCGGAACCCATGGTCCGCCATGTTCAGGACCAGGTTCTGCCCCATCACGGCCAGACCGATCAGACCGAAGTCGCACGACTCAGGCATATTGCACCTCGGGCCTCTATGCGGCGGGATCGCGCACCTTGTAAAAGATCGCGTAAAGAACGGGTACGACAATCAGCGTAAGCACCGTCGCGAAGCCCAGCCCGAACATGATCGTCACCGCCATCGAGACGAAGAACGCATCCTTGAGCAGTGGGATCATGCCCAGGACCGTGGTCATCGCGGCCATGGCCACCGGAATCAGTCGGCTTACACCCGAGTCCACGATCGCCTGGAACGGCTCCTTGCCGCCGGCGAGCTCGAGGCCGATCTGGTCGATGAGCACGATCGCATTCTTGATCAACATGCCGGCGAGGCTCATCACTCCGAGCAGCGCCATGAAGCCGAAGGGCTGACTGAACGAGAGCAAGCCCACGGTTACGCCGACGATCGCCAGGGGTACCGTGAGCCAGATGATCAACGTCTTCTTGATCGAGTTGAACAGGAAGATCACGATCAGGATCATCAGACCAAAGAAGACCGGCATGTACCCCTGCAAGGCGCTCTGGGCGCGCGCCGAGTCCTCGACCTCGCCGCCCCATGCGATGTAGTACCCGGGCATGTCCTTGAGCGGCACGCGGCCCATGTCCACGATCTTGACGGTCGAAGCGTCCCAATTCTCCGGGCTGACCGGGCCGCCCGCAGCCTGTTCGACGTCGACACCGAGCGCTTGTTCGATCTTCGGTTTGACACGGGCCAGAAGCTCGCTGGGCAAACCCGTCCGCTGGTCGGCGTGGATTCGCAGCATCCGGGTGCGATCCCGGCGCCAAACGTGAGCGTCCTCGAACTCGGTTCGGAAATCGGTGACCACTTGACCCACGGGTATCATTTGCTGCGCCGCGGGACTCCAGACCTGAATGGCTACCATGTTGCTGAAGTCGACTCGCTCCGCGTCGGGTGAGCGTGCGATGATCGGAAGCAATTCGTCACGCTCGCGGTAGACGCCGGCCGGGCTGCCCTCGACGGCGGCCTCGAGGGCCCGCGCGAGCATCGGTCGCGTGATGCCCGCCTGCCGGGACTGGGCCTCGGCCATCTGCGGCCGCAGCACCATCACTTTGTTGCGCCACTCGTTGCGCACCCCCTTGGCTACCGGATCGTCGAGCAAGATCGCCTGGGCTTTTGCGGAGAGTTGCCGCAGGGTCTCGGGATCGGGGCCGTTGATTCGCAGCTGGATCTTTCCCCCCTCGGAGGGGCCGAGCAGGAAGGACCTGGTATTGACGACGGCCTCCGGGAACAGCCGTTCCAGTTGCTCCAGCGTTCCGTTCAACATGGCCGGGATTTTCTTGTGGTCGTCAACGGTCACCAGGATCTGCGCATAGCTGTAGTACGCGGATTCGGGTGTGTAGATCAGGACGAAACGAACCTGCGATCCGCCGATGAACGTCGCCGTGTGCTCAATCCCGTCGTAGGAGAGCAGGAACTCCTCCGCGTGTTCCATGTTGCGTTCTGTTACGTCGATGTGCGTCCCCTCGGGAAACCAAAAATCGATGTAGAACCTGGGCGTCGTCGATTCGGGAAAAAACATCTGCTTGACGAAACCGAAACCCGTTAGAGCCCCGCCGAACATGACGATCACCACCACGACCGTGACCCAGCGGTGGCGCATGCTGGTGGAGAGGAACTTGCGGTAGAAACCGAACACCTTGCCGGCGTAGGGGTCCTTCTGCTGCCCCCCGGAGTCCGCCTTCCCGACCTTCAAGAACGTCTTACACAGCAGGGGTGTCGTGGTCACCGCGGTGACCCAGCTCAGGGTGAGCGAGATCATGATCACCGAGAACAGCGTGCGGCAGTACTCGCCGGTGCTGTCCTCGGAGGTGCCGATCGCGGCGAAGGCCAGGATGGCGATAAACGTCGCACCCAGCAGTGGCACACCGGTCTGGCCCACTACATCACGTGCCGCCTTGATCGCGTCCTCTCCCTGCTCCATCCTGACGCGCATGCCGTCGGTGACCACGATTGCGTTGTCGACGAGCATGCCCAGAGCAATCACCAACGCGCCCAGCGAGATCCGCTCCAGGGTCACGTTCTGCATGGCCATGAAGATGAACGTCCCCAGGATCGTGACCAGCAGGACGAAGCCGATGATCAGGCCGCTGCGCACGCCCATGAACACCAGCAGCACGATGATGACGATGCCCACCGCCTGGGCCAGGTTGACCAGGAAGCCTTTGATTGACGCCTTCACCGCCTCGGTCTGCAACGCGATGACATTCAACTCCATGCCCAGGGGCGCCAGCTCGATCAGCTCCTTCATGCGCTCTTCGAGGCCCTCCCCCATGGTGATCACGTTGCCGCCGAGGACCGTCGAGATGCCCAATCCCACGGCCGGTTGGCCGTCGAAACGCAGGATCGTGTCGGGGGGGTCCTGGTATCCGCGTTTGATATCGGCGACGTCTCGCAGATAGACCAGTCGATCGGAGCTAGCACCGCGAGCGCTGATCAGCAGATCGCCGAATTGCTTTTCGGACTTGAATTCCCCGGTGGGATTGACCGGGATGTACTCGGTCCCGACGTTGACGTTGCCCGCAGGCGCCGGCAGGTTCTTCGCCGCCAAGGCGTCGTAGATGTTCTGCTGCGAGATCCCCAGCTCGGACATCTTGTCCCGACGCATCTCGACGAAGATCTGCTCGGGCTGCACGCCATACAGCACGATTCGCTTGACGTCCGTGGCGTGGAGCAGCTCGCGCTGCAGGAATTTCGCGTATTCGTAGATCTCCCGGTACGTGTAGCCCTCGCCGGTGATCGCCAGGTAAATGCCGTAGACGTCGCCGAAGTCGTCATTGACGGTCGACGGACCGGCTCCGGGTGGGAGTTGCTTCTGGTAGTCGTTGACCTTGCGCCGCAGCTCGTCCCAAACCTGCGGCAGCACCTGCCTGTCGTACTTGTCCTGAATCTTGACCTTGATCTGCGACATTCCCCGGGACGAGCGCGACTCGATGTATTTGAGCTGCCCGAGCTGCTGGATCGCCTTCTCCAGTACGTTGGTTACCTCCTCTTCGACCTCGGCAGCCGATGCTCCGGGGTACGGGGTCATGATGATGGCGTCCTTGATCGTAAACTCGGGATCCTCGAGCCAGGCCAGTTGGAAAAACGAGTACCCACCGACCACGACCAGTAGGATCGTCAAAACCCAGGTGATGACATTTTGGCGGATGCTGAGTTCGGCGATGTTCACCGGTCGTAACCCTCCAACTCGCTCAGCGGCCTGATCTGCATTCCGTTGCGGAGCTGGGTGACCGCGGTTACGGCGATCATCTCGCCACCGCTCAGGCCGTCGCGGATCCGAATGCTGTCGGTCCCGGTCAAGTCGCCGGTCGTGACCGCTCGTCGCGAGACGGTCATCGTCTGGCGGTCGATGACCCAGACCTGTGGGGCGCCGGCCGCGTCGGAGAAGACCGCGATCGCCGGGATGACGATTCCGGAGATCGCGGCGTCGACTTCGGCTCCGAAACGCATGACGGTCGCCGTCATGCCGGGCAGAATATTGATCCCCTCGGGCTGCGGCATCGTCAAGGTGACTCGATAGGTCTGCGTCCGGGAGTCGGCCTGGGCTGCGACCTCCTTGACTCGCAGATCGAACACGCGTCCGGGCGCGGCTTCGAATCTGGCACCGAAGCTACCGCCGGCCTCTTGGTCCTGCAGCGTTCTGGCCGTGGCGACGATCGATTCGGGAACGTCGACGATGATGTCGATCTGGACGATGTTGACCAGGCTCAGAATCGGTTCTTTCGCCCGGACGTCCTCGAAATTCTCGACCAGGGTTTCGCCGATCCTACCGGCGAACGGTGCGCGCAGGTAGGTGTAGCCGAGATTGGTCTCGGCGTCGTCCATGGCGGCTTTGGCCACATCGCGTGTCGCCTTGGCCTGATCGAGCTGAGCCTTGGAGACGGCGTCCTTTTCATAGAGCGCGGAGATTCGCTGCAGATCGGCCTCCGCTCTGTCGAACTCGGCCGTTGCGCTGTCCACCCGGATCTGGAAATCACGAGGGTCGAGCCGGGCCGCGAGCTGGTCCTTGCGAATCATCTGGCCCTCGCGCACCGGGAACTCGATCAGCTGACCGCCAACCCGGAACGACAGGTTGACCTGGTCGGAGGCTTCCACGCGTCCCGGAAAGCTCCGCTCGATGTCGGCGGCGGCCCCGACGATGAGGGTCTTGACCGGCCGCACGACCGGCTCTTCCTCGCGCACCTCCTGGCGACCGCAACCCGGCAGCGTTAGCAGGGTCACCGCCGCGATGGCAAACGTCAACGATTTCGGGATTCTCGACAGGATCATGATAATTCCTCGCTGAGCACGGGAGACAGGCTCTCACTCGCTTCCGACAGCCGACCGGATCTGCTGCACGAAGGCGTCTTGTTCCTCTGGGCTCCGGTCGTCCTTGAACCAGGCAAGCGCTCGTTCCAGCTCCAGCTGGTCGAGCAGGAACTCGTAGACGGCGATGGTCGCGAACTGGTCCGCGGCGAACCTGTTGTTCTGGGCGTCCAGCAGATCGGTGACGTTGACCAGGCCCTCGGCGTACTGGTCGACGACCAGATCCAAGTTGGCGCTCGCGGCAGCGGCGGCCTGACGATTGAACTTGATTCGGGGAAAGGAGTTTTCGCACCGCCGCAGCGCCGTTCTCGTGCGCTGCTCGACACGCTCCTCGATCAGTTGGTGGCCGCGGTCGAGCGCCTCGAGATCGGCCGAGGCCTTGCGGATGTCGCTGCGCTTGCGGCCCCCCTCTAGGATCGGGTAGCTCGCCCCGATGAAGATGCTGTAGAAGTCCTGCTCGGGAATCAGAAACGAATTGCCCGATCTGCTGAAACGGTCCGCATACGTCAGGTCCGCGAAGAACGTCGGCACATAGTACCGGCGCTTCAACTGATCGACCTGGATGTCTTGAGCTTCGATCGTCTTGTTGATGGCCTGGATCTCAGGGGTGTTCGCCAGCGCGTAATCGACCAGAACGCCGCGCAGCTCTCGACGAGCCGTGTAGTCGTCGAAGATGTCGTCGAGGCGCCCATCGGCGATCGGGAAGACCTCGGAGTCGATCTCGAACTCCTGCATGACCCAGCGTCGATCTTGTTCGGTGCCCAGGATCTGATTCAAGGCGATCCGCGTCTCCTCGACATCCTGGTCGGCGCGGTACAGGTCGCTCCGCCCTTCTGCCACAGACGACTCCCAGCGCAGAATTTCCTCGCGACCGGAGAAACCCACGTCGCGCCGAAGCCGGGCCAGCTCCAGAAAATCCTCCGTCAGTCGCAGATTGTCGGCCCGGATGCTGCGCAGCGCCTCGGCCAGGGCGAGCTGGAGGTAAGCCTGGCCCGCACTGGCCAGCACGTCCAGCCTTTCGGTCTCGCGCTCCCACTCGCTTCCCTCGAAGACCCGTTCGGAGGAGTGGTAGTCGCTCCAGACCGAATCGTCGTAGATCAACTGGTGAAGAGTCAGAGACCCCGTTGTGGCGTTGGCGGACTCGTCGGGGAAGATGGGATTCACGAGCGTCGCGTCGGTCTTCAGGTAGTTCAGATCCAGGAAAAGCTGGGGCAGGAGCACGCTGCGTGCCCGGAACTGGTTCTGCCGGACCGACTCGACCTCGGAGTCCTTTACGGACAGGGAGGTGTTTCCGGCCTCGGCCATCTTCAGCGTCTCGGCGAAGGTCAGCGATTCGGCTTCCTCGATGAGTAGTTCCGGATGCAGGAAATCGGCGAAGAGCCGTACCTCGGCGGGCGGGTAGTAGTCCAAGGCGGCGGCGGTCCTGGCGTTGATGACCATTCTGGTGTCCACCGACATCAGCACGGGCAGATCGCTCACCGCGGCGCCACGGATCAGCCGGTCGAGGTTGATGGCCACGCGTCGGACCACCTGCTGTCGGATGTCGGGTGTTTGACCGGCCAGCGCGCCCAACTCGACGTCGGGATGTCCCAACAGGCTGAACGTCGGAATGTCACGGGCGTTGAGTTCGCGAATCAGCCGCGCGCGCTGCTCCCGGTCGAGCCTCTGCAGACGCGTCAGGTAGACGGCCTGCACGTTGCCGCCGAACTTGGGCAACGCGTCCTCGATCTCCGGCGTCACCGCCACGAGCGCGATCTCAATCCCCATCGCCTGCTCCAAGCGCATCAGCCCCTCGCGCAGCTCCCAGATGTTGTTCAGGTCTTCCAGCGTTACCGCGACGTGCAACGCCTGGAACGGAACGAGCTCGCGAAAGGCCTCGACGTCTCTCCCGGCACGCTGAGGAATGGCGATAAAACTGAGATTCTCCTTGAGCGAGCCGTCTTCTGCGGAGTAGGGCAGCTTGAACAGGTCGGCGCGCTGCACGAAGCTGCTGACGACCGGTTTGGTCAGCCGCATGTCGGGTTTTGAAGCTTCGTAGGTCACGAGGGAGCCGACTGCAAGCACGTACTCGATATCGGGGTCGTCGAGAGCGTTCTGCAATGCCTGCCTTGCGCGGCCGTGGTCCCAGCCGGCGTCGAATTCCGAGCTCGTATTGAACTCGACGACCGCGCCGCGCTGGAGATGCTGCGGCAGCTCTTGCTCGAGCAGGTCGAGAAGCTGCATCTCGGGACCGGGACCGTCGCGTACGACGCCGATCGTGACCACTCGCTCACTCGGCCCTCCGGGTTGCTGGGCCATTACAGCGAGCATCGAGGTGACGACGGCGGCGACGAGGATCGAGGCCACGATCCGCAGCGGTCCGTGCCGGGCGTGCGACGTGTCGTTGGAAATCATCTGTTGAGGACGGTTGGGCTGAGAATGGCTAGTGTAATCCACGACATCCCTCTCACGGGTGATCGATTGTTCTGATTAGGAGCCTTTGGCACATGGCCCTCGATGGCGAGCACCGAGCGCCCATCATACCTGAAGTGGGAGGGGGTGGAAGAAGGGGAGTAAGGGGACGCGAGAAAGGGGAGGTTCGAGTAAGGGGACGTTTCCCAAACCGGGGTTTCGGGGACAGGTCAAGAAGTCTCGCTTGGTCGGTACTCAACTACAGAGACTTGACCTGTCCCCGAAACCCCGGTTTGGGAAACGTCCCCTTACTCGAACCTCCCCTTTCTCGCGTCCCCTGCTTATTGCCTGACTACTATGATCAGGGATAGGTCGTCGGTGGCGCGGGCTTCTCCGAGGAAGCGGTCAACCTCTTTGAGCAGGAGGTCGCCGATCCGGCCGGGCTCGAGCTGACGAAACCCGGGCAACATCGCTTCGATGCCCTTCTCGCCGAACTCCTCGCCCCTTGCGTTGCACGCCTCGGTCAAACCGTCCGAGTAGGCGAGCAGAATCTCGCCCGGCTGCAGTTCCAGCGTGCCCTCCTCGTAGGTGGCCCCGGGAAACATCCCCAGCGGCCAGGAAGAGGCGGGGAGCTTGTCCACGCCGTTGCGGCGAATGACGAAGGCCGGATTGTGACCCGCGTTGAGATAGCGCAGCTGGCCCGAGTTGTACTCCAGCTCGGCGTAAAACAAAGTCGCGAAGCGGTTGTCGATGCCGTCGCGGTGGATAATCGTATTCGTCCGCGAGCCGAGATCGTCGAGCGAGGCCGCCTCGGGCACGAGCGCGCGCAGCGTCGCCTGCAGCTTGGCCGACAGCAGCGCCGCGCCCAGGCCCTTTCCGGCGACGTCGCCCAGCGCGATGCCGTGACGAAAACCGTCCAGCTCGACGTAGTCCACGAGGTCGCCACCCACGTCGTTGGCCGGACGCGAGTAGCACCACGCCGACCAGCCGGGGATCGACGGGTTCTCGTGGGGCAGCAGGGCCAGCTGGACCTCGCGGGCGATCTGGATCTCGTCGCGCGCCACGAGCTTGTCCTTGAGCTCGAGCATCAGGACGATCAGCATCAGCAGAATGGCCCAGGGCCTGAAATCCGCCTGGAAGCCCCACCCCGAGAGCTCGAACGACGTGTTTCCCAACAAGCTGAGTGCAAGCGCGATGAGCAGCATCAGCCGTCGCGCGGGCGACAGCTTCATGATCAGGCTCTTGAGTAGCCAGCCCAGCAGGCTGACGGCGCGACGCAGCCGGCCCATGTTGGCCAGCCGGTTGCGGCTGTCCTCGTCCAGGAAGAAATAGTAGAGCTCCTTGATCTCTTTCCAGTAGTCGCGGCCGAAACGCGTGCGCCGCAGGTCTTCGACGAAGACTCGCCCCAGACTCGGATTGCGACGGCGCGATTTCTGCGCGCCCTGACCTGCGCTCATCCCGCTTCCAGTCCCGGCCGGACCCTAGAGTCGATTCTGCCGCCGGGTTCTGCGGCTAGTCTAGCGAACGGCGCAGCCCGAGTCAGGAGCGAGCGAAAAAGTCGATGAGCCGGCCAACCAGATCACTCCGCCCAGCGCGCCCAGAGCATGAGCGATCGGTACCGCGACACCGCCGCCCAGGGCAGCGCCGGTGAAGATCGGCGCGCCGCTCGACGCCTCCCAAGCGATCTTGCCCAGGTCGGCCAGGACGCACGCACGAAAAAGCCACGCCAGAAGCCGATTCCCGCGCCGATCCTCCTCGCGCGCCGACAGCAGCGCCCCCGCCACCCAAAGACCGTTGAGCACGCCGGAAAGACCGCAGTACGAAACGAGCCCCGGCTGCAGCGACATCGTGCCCAGTCCGACCAGCGGAGCACAAACGATCAGCACACCCCAAATCCGATTGCCGAGAGTGCTCTCGAACAGCAGGCCCAGGCCGATCAGTCCGACCACGTTCCACACCAGATGACCGCCCGAGCCGTGGACGAGATGGGAGGTCCACAATCGCCAGAGCTGGCCCGAGAGCACCGCACCGCGCTCGACCCACAGATCCGACCGAAGACCCGGCAGGGCGGCGACGGCCAACGCCGCCGCCGCCACGGCCAGGGACCGCCAGGGGAGGAGGACTGGCGGTCGCTTCATCGGCCCCGTCGCCGTTGCAGCAAGAGACGAGCGCCGTACAGACCGACCAGCAGGACCGCGAACCCGGGTCCCAGCGCACCGGCACCCCCGTTGCCGTGGGACCGCGAATTGCCGAACATCGGCTGCGACCGGTCCGCACGCGTCTTGACCGCGGCCTGCCCGCTGCGTTGGACGCGGGCCGAACGTTCCCTCTCGGTCCGCTTCTCGTTCTTGCGCTCGATCCCCAGCTCGTCGTAACGCTCCTTGCGCACGACGATCATCGACGTGTAATCGCTGACGATCGAGTACTCCGTGCCCAGATCGACCACGGCGCTTCTGAGCTCGCGGGCCGGACCCCCGACCTCGATCCGGTCCTGCAGCTCGTGAATGCGTGCCAGCGCCCGCAAGCGCTCGATCTCGGGAAAGGTCTCGTCACGCTCGGGGAGCACGATCCGAGTCTCCCAGCTCTTCTCCTCGCCCGAGATCCTCCCGCTCAGACGCAACGTGGCTTCGCCCGGCTCGACGTAGCGGCCGAACATCACGATCTGCTGGCCGAAGTAGGCGCTGGGCAGGTGCTCCGGAACGCGGTCGATCACGCGCACCCCGTCGAGCTCGACGCGGACGCCGTGCAGCGCCTCGTGGGCCAGCTTGGCCCTGGCTTGGATCAGCCGGCCGTAGAGATCGTCTTTGTTCGAAACGTCCATGGAGAATCCGCCCGAGTCGGCTGCGAGACGACCCAGCAGCGGCCGGTTGGCTCCCTGACCGATCACGAACGTGAAGACGCGGACGTCCTTCTTTTCCAACTGCTCCAGGAAGGCCGCGTGCCCGGTCGGTCCGGCGTTGGCGCCGCCGTCGCTGACCAAGATCAATGCCGAGGTGCGATCTTCCTCGACCAACTTCAAACCGGCCGTGAAGCCCGCGAAGAGGTTCGTTCCGCCCCGGACTCCCAGCGAGCGCAACTTGCCGCCGTACTCGACCACGCGTTCGGCGCTCACCGGAGTCCAACCCGCGGTAATCTCCTGGGCCCGATTCGAGAACTCGATGATCCGAAAACGATCCTGCGGCCGCATGGAGCCTAGAGCCTGCGCTACCGCGTCGGCCGCCGTAGCGAGCTTGGTCTCCATACTGCCGGAGACGTCGAGGACGACGATCCAGTCGGTGCCCTCGACGATCTCGCGCAGGTCCGTACCGGGGGTGATCACGAGCATGAAGGTGCCGGGACCGTCTCCCGCGCGGTAGGGCAGCAGGTCGACCCGCGGGGGCAGATCGGGCGCCAGCCTGTAGTAGATGACGATGTCCTCGTCGAGCTGCGTGCCCGCCTCCTCACCGTCGACCCACACGGTCCAGGTGTCGGGGGAGTTCTGGGCCACGACCGATCTGCCGATGCCGTTGGCCCGTACGTCATCCAGAGGATAGGAGCTGCGCAGCGTGCACTCGAACGAGAACTTCCCGTGCACCACGGGCTGCCGCGTCCAGAAGCTCCGGACTTCCCGGTCGATCTCGCCTTCCTGAAGCGGGTAGACGTAGCGTCCGACGCCAGCATCGATCTCGATCGGTTGGAGATAGAGTAGCCGCACGCGAGTACGCGAAGCCGCCCTCACCGGGCTGACGAAGACGTCGAAGGCGTAGTACTCGCGCTGCTCGGCTAGAGAAGTTTCCCTGCCCGCTGCCTTCTCCTCTTGGACAATCTTGCGAGCTCGTTCCTTCTCCACCACTTCGCCGACGATCTCCTCGCCGTCGATCCACAGGCTGAGCTCGGACAGCGAGGCATCTCTCGGCAGAGGAAAGCTGTACAGAGCGTCCAGGTCTTGCTCGTGCGGGTTGTAAAAAACTTGATCGACCTCGGTCACCGCGAAACCGTTGTTGATCGTCACTTTGACGTGGTGCTCCTCGATCTCCAGATCGGGAAGCGAGCTTTGAACCGGTTTCATCAGACCCGCTGCCAGCGCAGGCATCGTCGCCGCCAGCGCGATCAACGCGAACACGAATACCAGACGTCGCATCGTCGCCTCCTTTCCGCATACGGGTTTCGGCCCGGGGCCGAATCCCATCGGAATAGGGTCGGGAAGCAACGAGAATGCCGGGCGGATTCAGGCGACGAGCCTCCCTTTCTCCGGGAAAACAGACGCAGGCGTCCAGACGGTGCGAAGCCCGCTTCGCGGAACGGGGCTCCAACCGCGAAGTCCCCTTCAGGTCAGCGGAGGTCGAGCTCTTTCATTTTGAGTTGGAGGCCTCGGCGGGATAGACCGAGCTTCGCCGCGGCGTGGGTGATGTTGCCTTCCGTGAGCTCCAGGGCGGCGAGGATCATGCGGCGCTCGGTCTGGGCCGCTGCGGCCTTCGCCGCTTCCCTCAGGGACGGCGATGCGGATCGGTCCGGCATGGCGGCAGTTTCCTCGGCGTCGCCAAAATCGGCCGGCGTCAACGTATCCGTCTCCGCGAGCAGCATCGCGCGCTCCACGGCGTTTTCCAGCTCGCGCACGTTGCCCGGCCACGGACGGGTCGCGAGCGCCGTGAGGGCCTCCGGAGAGATCGATGGCCGCGGTCGCTCGAGTCGCTTGGCGTGCTTGTCCAGGAAGCACTCCACGAGAGGCTCGATGTCCTCTGTGTGCTCGCGCAGCGGCGGCACGACCAGCTCGATGACCTTCAGGCGATAGAGCAGGTCTTCACGGAAGCGTCCCTCGGCCGCCTCGGCCTGCAGATCGCGATGCGTCGCGGCGATCAGACGCACGTCGATTCCGCACGGGGCCGTCCCGCCCACGCGATCGACCTGCTGGTCTTGAAGGACGCGCAGTAGCTTGACTTGGATCTGCGACGGCAGCTCGCCGACCTCGTCGAGAAACAGCGTGCCCCCGTCGGCCAGCTCGAAGCGACCCGGCTTCGACCGTTCGGCTCCTGTGAAAGCGCCTTTCTCGTAACCGAACAGCTCCGACTCGACCAGGTTCTCCGGAAGCGCGCCGCAGTTGATCTTGACCAGCGGGGCCGCCGCGCGCTTCGAGAGTTGGTGCAACGCCTCGGCCACGAGCTCCTTGCCGGTTCCCGTCTCGCCCCGGATCAACACCGTCGTCGGAGTCGGCGCGACCTTTTCGATCGTAAGCCGCAGCTTGTCGATCGCCCCAGAGCGCCCCACGATGCCGCAGCGCTCGCCCTTGACGAGCGGCCCGCGGTACTCGCGGCGCGCCGAGGCGGCTTGGGCCAACGCCTTGTCCACCAGCTCCGTGACCTCCAGCTTGTCGAACGGCTTGGTCAAGAAGTCGTGAGCCCCGCGCTTCATCGCCTCGACGGCGTTGGCCACGGTTCCGTGGGCGGTGAGCACGAGGACGGGAATCTCGGGAAACGAAGCCTGGAGGCGACCGAGAAGTTCCATGCCGCCCATCCCGGGCATCTTCAGATCGGTGATCACCAGATCGGGATCCTGCGCGCGGACAAGCTGCAGGGCCTGCTCGCCCGAGGCCGCCCGCTTCGTCGCGTAGCCGGCCTGTTCGAGCAACGTGCTCAGCACGCGCCGGACGTTGGGCTCGTCGTCGACGATCAGCAAGTGCGGTTTTCGCTTCACGGTGTTTCCTCGTCTGTCGGGTCGTCCGCTGCCGCGGCGGGCAGCGAGAACGTGAAAGCGGCGCCGATTCCCGGTCGTCCCTCGACCCGGACCTCTCCTCCGTGCTCCTCGACGATGCGGTGGATCATTGCCAGACCGAGACCCGTCCCTCCCTCCTTGGTCGTGTGGAACGGCTGGAACAGCCGCGGCATCTCCTCGGCCGAAATGCCGGGTCCATTATCCTCGAATCGGATCGACACGCGTCCGTCTTCGATACCGTGGATCTCGAGACGCACCCGCACCCCCTCGCCGCCGGCCTCCCAGGAGTTGCGCAGCAAGTTGTCGAAGACACGGCGCAGCTGATCCGGGTCGCCCTTGACGTGGGGCGCCGGCTCGACCAGCGAGATCTCGGCCGCGATACGTCGCCCAGCGAGCTGGTGCGTACGCAACGAGCTCGCGAAGACCTCGGCCGGATCGACGGACTCGCGCCGTGGTGAGGCCGGACGAGCGTATTCCAGGAACTCGCCGACGAAGCGCCCCAGGCGCTCCGTCTCGTCCTCGATTACCTGGAGCATCTCCTCCCGCTGGGGAGTGGTGGCCTGCGGGCCCATCGCCTGAGCCGCGCCGCGGATCGCGGCGACCGGATTGCGCACCTCGTGGGCCAGTCCCGCGGCCAGCTCTCCGATGGCCGCCTGGGCCTCGCGTCGCTTCGCGACCTCGAGCGCCTCGATCCGGTCCAGGCTGGCAATCGTCTGGTTCCCCACGGCGAGGACCGCGGTCGCCACTTCGGCCGTCAGGTGTCGCTCGACCAGCCCTCCTCCGACACCGATCCAGCCGGAGAGCCTGTCGCCGGCCAGAACGGGAACCAGCAGACGGTGGTCGAGCTCGCCGATCCTGCGCAGGGCATCTTTGATCAACGGATCCGGCGTCGCCGTCTCCCGCAGCTCGGATTCCAGGAATCGGCGTGTGAGCGGTAGTCTCTCCCGCCCGAGCAGCAAGGGAACAGCCTCGCTCGGATCGATCGAGGTCGGGCGCGAGCGGTCCGTCTCTCTCGCTCCGAATACCAGATGAAATCGCAGTTGATCGTTGCGACGGAAATAGACCTCGAAGACGACGTCGCCCGGGAGCACCGCACGCCCTTCCTCGAGCGTCTTCCAGACGTCCTGCATGCTCTGGGCGTTGGTCAGACGGCGGCTGACCTGCTGAAGCGCGAGGGCCAGGGGGTCGGCGGGCGAGAGAAAGGAGCGCGCGCGGGTCAGAATCAGGCGCCCGATCGGCACGGCCACGGCCAGGACGAGCATCGAGGTCAGGAGCAGCGTGCCGAATCCCGCCGAGGGGTCGACGAAGCGCACGACGGCGAAGAAGGTCAGACCCATCGCAGCAGCGCCCGCCAGCAGCGAGATGCCACGCGCGATGAAGATGTCGACGTCGAGAAAGCGGTGCCTGACGATGACCGCGCATATGGTCAGCAGAAAAACCAGTATCGCGATCGGGCCGAAATGGGTCGTCAGCAGCCCGCCACGGGGTAGGAAGTCGCTCAGCCCCCCGCCGACCCCGATCAGCCCGCCGCCCAGCACGAAGCCCAGCGCGCGTCGTTCCGGTGAGGGCGCGAGCCTGCGTGTGTGCAGCGCGATGACCGTAAGCGCAGCGACGAGGATTCCTCCGAGGATCACGATGGCGGAATAGGCCAAGAGAGCGCGGTTGCGGAGAATCGGCGTCAGGCTCGCCACCCACAAGCCGCCCGAGAGCGACCAGGCCGGAATCAGCCAGGCGCGCCGCCTCCCCCGGCCAGCCCCGCTCAGTCCGAGCGCGAACTGCAGCGCCAGAGGCGCGGTCGAGCACGAACCGAGAAAGAAAAGGGCCCGGCCGATCGACTCCATCGGGCCCGTGGAAACGCTCTGTCCCGCGAGCCCGAGGTTCCACAGCGCGATCGCCAGGCAAAGCAGAGCGAAATTCCGGTTCCGGGCTCTCGAGGGCGCGCGCAGCAGAATCCCCAGACCCAGGCCCAGGGCGCCCAGGCCGGCGACGATGTGGAGGGTGAGCGTCAGATTCAACGGGCGCCTCCGCTAGAATTGCCGGAACATCGAACCCGGAACCACGATTTTGCAACCATTCCGCCCGTGGCGACGTCCTTTATTGTGTACCGGACGAACGGGGAGGGTGCGCGTGTGGCGACGCGCCCTGGGACTTTACAGGAGAGGTGAGAAATGAGCGATCGAAAATGGGTCCGATTGGCCGCACTTGCGGCGCTGATTCTGGCTTGCGCGATGCCCGCCCTGGCCGACACGCGGATCGAGCGCGAGCTGACGCTCCAACCCGGGGGCAAGTTCATCCTCGACACCGACAATGGCAGCGTTCGGGTCGTCGGTGGCTCCGGCAGCAGGGCGAGGGTGGTCATCACCTCCTCGCGGGACGATATCGAGTCCCTGTACGACATCAAGTTCGAGGAGCGGCCCGGCGAGGTCGAAGTCAACGTCGACCGCAAGGGCGTCAAGAAATGGTTCAACTGGGGCAATAGCGGCAAGATGAAGTTCGAGATCGAGGTGCCGGACAGCACCGAGATCGACATCGACACCTCGGGAGGATCGATCGTCGTCGAGGCGATCGACGCCCCGGCGCGTCTCGACACGTCGGGGGGATCGATCAACGCCAGCAACATCCGCGGCGACTTGCTCGCCGACACCTCGGGCGGCGCGATCACGATCGAGGAGGTCGACGGTAACGTCAACGCCGACACCTCGGGCGGCGGCATCAACGTACACGGCGTCCGCGGCAATGTCCGGGCCGACACATCGGGTGGCGGAATCACGATCGGCGACGTGACCGGAGACATCGCCGCCGATACCTCGGGCGGCTCGATCCGAATCGAGGGGGCCGGCGGCCAGGTCCAGGCGGAGAGCTCCGGAGGCCCCGTGCTGGTCTCGTTCGCGTCCGGAAACAGTGCCGGCGGTTCGCTCTCCACGTCGGGCGGCGGGATCACCGTCACGCTGGACGGGTCGGCCAATCTCGACATCGACGCCGCCTCGTCCGGTGGCTCGGTCGATATCGACGTGCCGGTGACGGTCCAGGGTCGCGTCTCGCGCACGGCCGTCAAGGGCACGCTGGGCTCCGGAGGAGAGTTGCTCAAGCTTCGAACGTCGGGCGGCGGGATCAAAATCCGCTCCCGCTAGCGCTCTTTCGGTCCGACTAAACCACGGCCGCCCAGGACGGGTCTATCCCAAGAACCCGCGGGGCGGCCGTTGTCTTTCCACCGGGATTCCCGGTTCCGGCCCCCGGCAACCGCGCCGCCTACCCCAAAGGACCAAAAGCGATTCAGAAACCTCCTCTAACGGTCTGACCACGACTACCAATGCAGCGCTTGGCGTTTCATCGGGGGCGTTCGCTGTACTTGCTCGCCGGGGCCTGTGAGATCGCGGTCGGCACATCATCGTGACGACCGAGATCTCGCCGGAGCGAGGAGCGCGACACATCGTCGCGCGACGAGCGCCCCCGCCGAGCAAGTACAGCGAACGCTCCCCGACGAAACGCCAAGCGCGGCCCGAAGGCCACACGACCGCTGTAGTAGAATCCGAATCGGAAAAGCCAATCCACCGAGGCAAGCCATGAGAAAGCTAATCATGCCAGTCGCCTTCCTGCTGCTCGTCGGATGCGGACCCGGCGAAGAGGAAGAGGACGTCGAGCCGATGAAGCCGTCGGCAAGAGACGGACAGATCGAGGCGTTCGACGGAGTTTCGATCGCCTACACCGTGGCGGGCGAGGGCGAAGGAGCCCTGCTGTTCATTCACGGCTGGGCCTGCGACCGGGGCTACTGGACCGGACAGATCGATGCGTTTGCCCGGCGCCAGAAAGTCGTCACCGTCGATCTTCCCGGCCACGGCGACTCCGGACTCGATCGCCAGGACTGGACCATCCGGTCCTTCGCACGCGACATCCAAGCCGTCGTCGATGCGCTCGAGCTAAAAAGCGTCGTGCTGGTTGGCCACTCCATGGGCGGTCCCGTCGCCCTCGATGCCGCGCGGCTCATGCCCGACCGGATCGTCGGCGTCATCGGCGTCGAGACCCTGCAAAACGTCGAGTCCAAGTATCCCGACGACTGGGACGACGTCATGAAGGCTCTCGAGGCCGATTTCGCCGGCACTTGCCGACAGCTCGTCCGTTCCTGGTTCCTCGAGGAGGCCGACCCCGAGCTGTTGACCGAGGTCACCGCCGACATCTGCGCCGCGCCTCCGAGAATCGCTACGGCGCTGATGTACACCTTCCCCGACTACGATTTCCCCGGAGCCCTTAGCTCCGCCGGCGTTCCCGTGCGGACCATCAACGGATCCAAGTGGCCGACCCAGGTCGAGATCAACCGCAAGTACGCCCCCGGGTTCGACGCCGTGATCATCGAAGGCACCGGCCACTTCCCCATGCTCGAAAAGCCGGAGGAGTTCAACCGTGCGCTCGATCGGGTCGTCGAGGAACTCACCACCGGCGTGACCATCTGATCCGAGCGCACCCCGGCGATCGTTACTTCACCGCCGCCTCGGCAGCGGCCAGAAGCACATCGCCGTCCAGACGCACCTTGTAGTCCGGGTTGACGTACTGGTACTGGATCACGCCCTTCTTGTCCAGGATGAAAACCGACGGAACCGGCAACAGGTGGTGCGTCTTGCCCGAGGCGGCCTCGATGTCGATGTCGTACTGCTTGAGTAGCTTGAAGGTGTCGCCGTCGACTTGATAAGCGACGCCCATGGCACGTGCGGCCTTCAGGTCGCTGTCGGAGAGAAGCCGGTAGTCGTAACCCCTCTTCGTGGAAACTTCCCTGACCTTCTCGGGACTGTCCGGGCTGATCGCGACGATCTGGTAGCCGAGCTCGACGAGACGCGGTTCGATTTCTCGCAGTTGACCCAACTGCTTCGTGCAGTACGGTCACCATCCCCCACGGTAGATGATCAGGATCGTCGGCTGCTTGCCGGTGGCGGCCCGGAGGTCGATGTCGGTGCCGTCGCCGGTCTTCAACGTGACTTCCGGGACCGTCGAGCCGATCAGCAGCGGCCGGATCGCCTGGGGCGAGTCGGCGACATCGCCTCCGGAAGGTGTTTGCGCCTGGACGGTCGCAGACAGCCCAATCGTCAGCAAGGCGATCAGCGCGGCACGGGGCCTCTTTTCGGACATGGGCTCCTCCTCTCCGAAACTCCTGCCGCGACTCCTCGAGGCGGGATCGGCCGAGTATAACGCGCTTTCCGCGGGCGTCGGTCCACCGGCCGGGACTGCTTTTTCCCCGGAATCCGCCTCCCTCGCTGGGGCTGCGCTGGACGCGGGGGCCCGCGGGACCCACATTTGACCCGCGGAGAGAGGAAGGCCACTTCCCGGAGCTCCGATCGAATGAGATCGGGCCCGAGCGAGGCGAGGAAGATGCAAGCGGAGCGGTGGTCCGAGTTCAGCGGCGTCGCCGGACGCGTGCTGGGTGGTTCCATCTCGGGCGCCAGCCTGATCAGCGGCATGGTCCTCGGCTTCGTGCTGCTGGCCGTCGACTGGATGCTCGTCCTCGGCGGCGGGGAGCAGATGGTCATGCCGTTCAGTCTGACCCTGCTCGCCTTCGTGCTGGCGCGCTTCGCGATCAACGGGCTGTACGGCGAGTGGAACGGCACGGTCTTCTCCGATGCCGGCGGGCCGTGGACCTTGGTCGGCGCGGTGGCGCTGCGTTACCTGGCGCTGACTTTCATCTGGTACGCGCCACTGGCCCTGATCGGTCTCAAGGTCGCCCAGCCGGCCGCCGCGGGCGCGTCGATGATGTCGCTGCCCGCGATGATGAGTGGGGTACTGGTCGTAGGCGCTCTGAATATCCTCTTGATGACCCTGACACCGCCTCTCTTTCTGATCGTCTCGGTTTCTTCGGGGAGCTTTGGCGAGGTCTTCTCGTCGGACACCTGGCGCAGGCTGTTCGCGGGGCGGAAGGAAGATCTGTTCGCGATCTACGCAATCTACAGCGGTGCACTGTGCATCGTCACGCTGCTGGCCATGCCGCTGGCCATGATAGCCCTGGCCGTGGACTACAAGTTGGCGATCCTGGTGGGTGGCCTGAGCTTCTGCCTGCTCTTCGGTGTGTCGGTCAATCTGCTCGGAAGATTGTGCGGGTTCTTTGCATGCGGCGATCTGGGTCTGAGTGAGCCCGAGGAGACGGTGGGACCGGAACCCCGGCCGACGGTCGCCCCGGCGCCGGCGCCGATCGCTCCGGCGACGGGACCGCCTACGGGCGGCTCCCCGGAACCGGCGACAGCCCAGGCATCTCCGCCCGTCGAGACCCTGGCCCCGACAGCTCAACAGGCAGAGCCTGCCGCGCCGGTGATCGAGCAGGCAACCGTCGCGCCGGCGACCGTTCCCTCGCCGCCCGCCGAGGCGACGGCGCAGGCCGAGGAAAAGAAGCTCCCACCGCTGATGGACGCGAAGCAGCGGGTGGATACAGCGATCGAGAGGTTCGCCCAGGATCCGGAAGGCGCGCTGTCGGTCTTGGGCGATCTCCGCGAGGAGTTCGCTCCGCATCCTCTGGTCCTTCAGTCGCTGGCGATCTGCGCCTACCGTGTGGGCCGGGTGGAGGAGAGCGTGGCGGCGGCGCAGGAGGCGCTGCCGTTGTGCTTCGAGCGTGGCCACTCCTTTCTGGCTGCAGAGATCTTCCGCGAGATGCGGCAGCACCGCAGCAAGTTGGGTCTGAATCGCGAGCAGCTGCTGACCGTGGGATCGACGCTACTGAAGATGGACGACTTCGCCACGGCGGCCAAGGCGTACTCCGCGGTGATCGGTCACGACCCGGGTGAGACGCGCGCGATCAAGGGACTGCTGCAGGTGGCGGAGAGCATCCTGCACAAGAAGCACAAGCCGGACGCGGCGGCCAAGGTTTATAGCTACCTGCTTCAGCACTGTTCTTCCTCTCCTCTTGCGGAGTTCATGAGCAATGGTCTGGAGGAGGCTGAGCGCAAGATGGCTCACGCCTCGACGGCCTCTTCCTAGTTCAGCGTTCGAGACGTGGGCCCGCTCCCACACCGCGCATCGCCGAGGTACTCTTAGGCTCTGGTAGAGTGTTCGGTATGGGTGCTCGGCTGGACTCAATCATCGAGAGTTGGGATGGGCTTGGTGTCGTTGTCCGGTTTGATCGGGCGACGGGGAGCTGGATCTTTGTCGCGCTCCACGATGACACTTTGGGGAAGCCCGTCGGTGGGACGCGTATGCGTGTTTATGGGAGTCCGGCGGAGGGGTTGTTGGATGCGATGCGGCTTGCCGAGGGGATGACCCACAAGTGGGCGGCGCTGGAATTCGACAACGGCGGCGGAAAGGCAGTGCTTGCTGTGCCGCAGTTGCTCGAGGGCGAAGAGCGACTCGGATTGCTGCGGCGATTCGGGGCGTTGATGAATACGCTGGGCGGTACGTTCGCGACGGGACGCGATCTGGGTACAACCGACGACGACATGCTCACGCTTGCCGAGGTCACGCCCTACGTGCACGGAGTCAATGTGGCGGGCGAGGCGGTCAAGGATCCGGGCCCATACACGGCGCGGGGCGTCTTCGCCGCGATGCGTGCCGTGTTGCACGCGCTGCACGGCGAAGCGGATCCGAGCGGTCGTGTGGTGGTCGTTCAGGGCGCCGGCGCTGTTGGGGCTCCGCTGGCCGGCAGGTTGGCGGCCGCGGGTGCGCGCGTTCTGGTCTCCGATGTGGATACGAGCAAGGCGGAGTCACTGGCGCGCGAGGTGGGAGCGCAGACGATCTCGGCGGAGTCGGTTTTCGATTCGGAGTGCGACATCTTCGCTCCCTGCGCGGTGGGTGCGGTTCTCGATGAGGGTACGATTGCCCGGCTTCGCTGTCGTGCGGTCGCCGGCGCGGCGAACAACCAGCTGGCGGCCGAGGGGGATGCGGATCGTCTTCACCAGCGCGGAATACTCTACGCCCCGGATTTCGTGGCCAACGGCGGCGGCGCGCTGGCCTTCGGGTTGATGCATCGCGGCGTCACCGATGACCGGATGCTGTTCGATCGGCTGGCCGGCATCGAGGATTCGATGCGGCGCATCCTGAGCGAGGCCGCCGAGCAAGGAGAGTCGCCACTCAGGGCGGCGCGTCGTCTGGTCGGGCGCGTTCTGGCCGACAAGAGAGCGTGCTAGGGGTTTCCCAGCTTTTCCATCAGGGCCTTGAAGCGGCGGCGGCTGATCTCGAGCTGCATGCCGTTGACCAGTTCAACCTCGGCCTGGCCGCCGCCGATCGGCAGGACTTCCTTGACCGCGTCGAGGTTGACGATCGCGGAGCGGGAGATTCGGAAGAAGCCGTCGGGGTCGAGCCGTTCTTCGAGGTCGCCCAGGCTCGGTTGCATCCACAGGTGATGCTTTGCGGTCTGTAGCATGGTCAGGCCGCCTTCGGAGACGAAGCAGAGCACTTGCTGACGGCGCACGACGCAGTAACGCGAGCCGCGCTTGGCCAGAAACCGCGCCGGGTAGGCTCCGGTTCGCTGTCCGACGCGCTCTAGCGCCTTGTCGGCCTCCGGCGACGGTTCCTCCTGCAGGACGCGCTCGAGTGCCTTGCCCAGACGGGCCCGGTTGACCGGCTTGAGCAGGTAGTCCACCGCGTGCAGCTCGAAGGCGTCGACGGCGTATTCGTCGTAGGCCGTGCAGAAGATGATCTTCGGACGTGGCGAGGGAAGTGAGGCGGCGACTTCGAGCCCGCTACAACCCGGCATCTGGATGTCGAGGAAAACCAGCTCCGGTCTAAGATCGAGGATCTTTTCGATCGCCTGCTCGCCGTCTTCGGCCTCGTCGACGATCTCCAGCCGATCGTACGCCGCGAGCATCCGCCGCAGACGCTCGCGCGCGAGTTGTTCGTCGTCGACGAGCAGGACGCGGAGCGACGCGGTGCTCATCGGATCTTGCCGACGATCAACGTCACGTCGTCTCGCTGTGTCGTTCCGCCCATGAACCGATCCAGCTCGGCGACGAGCTCCCGGCACAGCTCCTCGGCCGGCAATGCCGCGCATCGCGCCATCACCGATTCTATCCTCGCATCGCCGAATTCTTCACGGTCGGCATTGAGTGCCTCCGCCACGCCGTCGGTGAAAACGCAAAAGAGGTCGCCGGGCCGGAACTGGAAAATGCTCTGCCGGTAGGTCGCTTCGGGCAGCAGGCCGATGACGGTGCCGTTGGGCTCGAGCCTCGATGTCGTGTACGACGTCGCGCCTTCCGGGGACCCGGCCGCGGGGCGCAGGATCACGGGCGGGTTGTGTCCGGCGTTGACGTAGGTCAGCTCGCGCGATTCGTCTTCGTACACTCCGTAGAAGAAGGTCGCGTAGCGGTTGATGTCGGTCGATGAGTGCAGTAGCCGGTTGACCTCGCAGACCAGCTCGTCGAGCGCCCGACCGTGCCGAGGGGCGATGCTCTGGATCCGCGCCTGCAGGCTGGCCATCAGCAGACCGGCGAACATCCCCTTGCCCGAGACGTCGGCCATTGCGAGGCCGAGCGTGCCTTCCCCCAGTGCCAGGAAGTCGTAATAGTCGCCGCCGACGCCGCGAGCCGGCCGGCACATGCCGGCGTACTCGAGCGTTCGCGCGGGCGGGGGACACTGCGGAAGCAGGCGGGCCTGCGTTCGTGTGGCGTCCTCGACCTCCCGCCGGACGTTCTCCCGCTCGAGGATCGCCAGGCGAACGCGATCGATCGCCTTCTCCAGACGATCGCGGTTGACCGGCTTGAGCAGGTAGTCGGCGGCGTGGTGCTCGAAGGCCTCGATGGCGTACTGGTCGTAGGCCGTACAGAAGATGATGCGCGGGCGGGGTGGCGGCAGGCTGGCGGCGACCTCCATCCCGCTCAGACCGGGCATCTCGATGTCGAGAAGGACCAGGTCGGGACGCACTTCGGCGATCTTGGCCACCGCCTCCCGGCCGTCGCGAGCCTCGCCGACGATCTCCAGGTCATCGAACCGGTCGAGCATTCCGCGCAGGCGGTCACGCGCGGGCTCCTCGTCGTCGACGAGAAGGGTGCGTATGCGCATCAGGCCACACCGGACGATCCCGTCGTCTCGACCGCGTCGTCGCCCCGACGGGTACGTTTGAGATTCTCGATGGGCAGGATCAGCGAGATCACGGTCATCTCCCGCTCCTCGTCGCGACGGATCACCAGCTCGGCGCGATCTCCGAAGTGACCGGCCAGACGCTCTCGCACGTTCTTCAAGCCATAGCCGTTGCCCTTGCGGCCGAGCCGGGCGCGGGCGAGACGGGCGTCGTCGTCCGTGGGAAACCCCGGACCGCTGTCGGCGACGTCGACGATCAGGCGGCCGCCGTCTCGTCGGGCCGAGACCTCCACGCGCGAGTTTCCGCAGACTTGGGCCGCTCCGTGCTTGACTGCGTTCTCCACCAGCGTCTGCACCATCATCGTGGGGATCTTCACCGAAGCCACCTCGGGAGCGGTCGTCACCTCGACCGAGAGCTTCTCTCCGAAGCGGGCCCGCTCGATCTCGAGGTATGAACGAACGAATTCCATCTCGTCCTCGAGACCGGTCCACTCGCTCTCCGAGCCGCGCAGAGTGTAGCGGAAGATGTCGGCGAGCTGCTCGATGGTCTGGTCCGCGCGGAACGGATCCTTGTGGATCAGACCGGCGATGGCGTTGAGCGCGTTGAACAGGAAGTGGGGGTTGATCTGCGCGCGCAGCGCCTTGAGCTCCGACTGGCTGGCCTGCAACGTCAGCGCCCGGGTCACCTGCTCCTGCTCCCGTTTCTTCTCGTACAGTTCGACCGATTCCAGCATGTACGAGAAGACGTCGGCCAGCGAGCCAAGCAGGGCGATGTCCTCGCTGAAGTAGGGCACCTGGTTCTCGCGGCGACCCATCAGGATCACACCCACGCGCTCGCCGTCGGAGACGATCGGTACGTCGAGCACGCACTGGAAGTCGAGATCCGGCGCCTCGCTGAGATTCAGGTTGACCCGCGCCGGCGCGTGGAAGATATCGGTCAGGCCGCTCTCCGCCTGGAGGATCACGTTCTCGCGGTCGCACGCGCACCCCAACTCGGACAGAAAGTGCTTGATCGCCTCGACCGAGGTGA
>Ga0255055_10000365_pt1 | contig 35334 bp, 32 predicted proteins | sample JV7_2_27_MG_FD_188633 | JGI IMG/M metagenome (GOLD analysis project Ga0255055, IMG submission 188633) | Seawater microbial communities from Jervis Inlet, British Columbia, Canada - JV7_2_27 | ecosystem: Environmental > Aquatic > Marine > Inlet | place: Canada: British Columbia | collected...
CACTTTGCGTCTCGAATTCCCCGGCCGGCACCAGAATCGGACCGTAGTTCAAGGTCTGATCACGGTTCCAGAACAAGTGGGCCAGCCGAGTGACTCCGAAAATCCCGTTTTCAACATCCAAATCACGGGTGACGTTCTGCGCCGGGAAGAGCTGTACGACAACTTTCTTTACCGCTTCGAAGTGCCTGTCACCGAGGTGATCGGCGGTGAGATCCCAATGGCCTTTCAGCGCCATCTGCTGCCTGGAGACTACGATCTGATTCTCAAGATCGAGGACCTGAACTCCCGCCGGCTGTACCACACCGAGCAGCGAATCAGCGTGCCCGCCATCGCCGCGGGGGTCTCACAACCGACGGACTCACAGCTGGCGGAAGCCAACGCTGTTCTCAACGCGAGCGACTGCACGATCAAGATCCTGCCGCCGCCCGATGGCCTGCTCATCGGCAAGTTCCGCGTCGAAGCTCGTACGGCTGGCGACGGCATCGCCAAGGTGACTTTTGTGCTCAACGGTCGCACCGTCATGAGCAAGACGCGTCCTCCCTACAGTCTCGAGATCGACCTGGGCCGCGCACCCCGGCTTCACACTCTCGAGGCCCTCGCCCTCGACTCAGCCGGTCAAGAGTTGGCGCACGACAGCATCCCCCTCAACGGCGGTCCCCATCGCTTTGCCGTGCGGCTGGTGGAACCACAACGGGGCAAACGCTATGTGCAGAGTCTGCGGGCCGCTGCCGAGATCGATCTGCCAGCAGGAGAGCGGCTGGATCGCGTCGACTTCTATCTCAATGAGACGCGACTGGCGAGTCTCTACCAACCGCCCTTTGTTCAACCGATTCAGCTGCCCCAGAACCGGCGGATAACCTACGTCAGAACGGTGGCGTATCTCGACGACGGCAATAGCACAGAGGACCTGGTCTTTATCAACAACTCCAAGCAGATGGATCATCTGCGCATCAACATGGTGGAGCTCTTCACCACCGTGAGCGATCGTCAGGGTGTTCCGGTCGAGGGTCTGAAGAGCACCGACTTCACCGTCCTGGAGGAGGGCGAGCCACAAGTGATCCGTCGCTTCGAGCGGGTTCGCAATCTCTCCATTCATGCGGGAGTCATTGTCGACTCCTCTACCTCGATGGCGGAGGAGCTCGACGAGGCGACCAATGCAGCGCTCAAGTTCTTCAACAACGTCCTGCGCCCCAAGGACCGCGCCGCCGTCGTGGTCTTCAACGATGAGCCACTATTGAAGGTGCCATTCACCAACAATCTGGAGGTTCTTGCCGGTGGATTGGCCGAGCTGACGGCCGAGGGTGAGACCGCCCTTTACGACACACTGGTGTACACGCTCTATTACTTCGCAGGTATCAAAGGCAAGCGAGCCCTGATTCTGATATCGGATGGACAGGACTCTCACAGTCGACACTCCTTCGACGAGGCTCTCGACTTCGCTCGGCGCTCAGGGGTCGCCATCTACACAGTCGGTCTTGGACTCTCACGGCGGGAGATGGATGTCCGGAATATCCTGCTGCGGCTGGCTCGTGAGACCGCTGGCCGGGCATTCTTCATCGACCGTGCCCGCGAGCTCGACGCCATCTACGCTGCCATTGAAGAGGAGCTCCGCTCGCAGTATCTGATCGCCTACCAGTCGACGTACGAGGAGGGCGGGGAGTTTCGGCGGGTCGAGCTGAAGATCGATCAGCCCGGATTGAAGGCGAAGACGATCCCCGGGTACTATCCGTAGAGCCGGTTACTCGAGGTGCCAAGTTAGAGACTGCATCAGTACCAGCGAGGGTGCCCTGCCAGGGGGCTCTCGACAAGCGCAGTGCAGGATCGGCGAAGGGCACTGTCCGACCGGCGCGCCGGAGAGCGCAGGCGAGTGCCGGCCCGCCAAAGTCCTCGTAGCGCGAGCCGTCCCCCTGGCAGGGCACCCTCGCTGGCACCGGCTGTCTCTCGAGGTCACACGATGACCAGTTCACCGATGAATGACACCCCTCCAACCCTGATACTGGCGTCCGGATCACCGCGACGGCGTGAGCTGCTGGCGGGACTCGGGGTGGAATTCACGGTCCGACCGGTGCAAGTCGACGAATCAGCTCTGCCAGGTGAAGCGCCGGCGGACCACGTCCTGAGGCTCGCCCGAGAGAAATCCCAGGCCCGGATCGGGCCCAGAGAGCTAGTGCTGGCAGCCGACACGATCGTCGTCATCGATGGAGAGATCCTCGGCAAGCCGAGTGATGCTGCGACAGCCCGAGAAATGCTCCGCCGACTTGCCGGTCGCCGGCACAATGTACTGACGGGGGTATCGCTGATCCTGGCCGAGAGCAAAGGTCAGGTCGATGGGGTGGCAAGCTCCGAGGTGTCGATTGGTGACTTGTCGGACGAGGAGATCCGCTGGTACGTGGACACGGGCGAGCCACTGGACAAGGCAGGCTCGTACGCGATTCAGGGCCTCGGCGCTCTTCTGGTCACTGAGATGGTTGGCAACTACACAAACGTGGTAGGACTTCCCCTACCCCTGACCCAGCAGCTCTTCCGCCGACTCGGCTACGACCTGCTCCAGTTCCGCAATCGCTAGGCCGGTTCGCCGCTGTACTTAATCGGGGCGCCCAGCTCGTCGAGGGAGAAATTGGCCATGATCTGATGGCCATTGAAGTCGAGCACCCGGATATCCTCAGCGCTTTCCAGGTCCTCGACGATGGAGTCGAACGACTGTTGATACTGAGTCCGAACGGCTCCGCTGTCGACTTCGTAGGCGATGAACTTGCTTATACCTTTGTACCGGAGCTTGCGGAGCAGGCGCTCGTCCGTGAGCTCGGGATAGGTGGACAGAACCAGAATGGGACCGGTACCGGTGAAAATCAGATACGAACGGGGGCTATTGGCTTCCGTCATGACTCTCCTCTTGCGCTCAAAGTAGCGGTGCCGGCCTGGGGTGTCAAGAACCCTCGCCAAGCAGTGCCCAACCGCGCTAGATTCTGGGCATGGAATCGAACCCTCTCACACCGGCCATCATCCTGGTCCAACCTCAGGAAGAGGGCAATATCGGTGCTGTGGCGCGGGCCATGGCCAACATGGGTCTCGATGAGCTGGTGCTGATCGACCCACAGGTCCCCATCGGCCCCACAGCGCGCGCCTTTGCCGTCGGCGCCGGCCACATCCTGGATTCAGCCCGGTTCACCGACACGCTGACAGACGGTCTCGCCCCGTACCACCGCATTGTCGGCACGACCTCGACCCGGGGTCGCGAGGTGACCGCACCGCTACTCCACCCTCGCCAACTGCCGCCCCTGTTGCTGCAAGAGGCTGCGAATACAACTACCGCAGTCGTGTTCGGGCCCGAATCCTCAGGCCTGCAGAACGACCAACTCTCTTTGTGTGGCTTGCTGATTCGGGTGCCATGCTCTCTGCAGCAGCCGACCCTCAACCTGGCCCAGGCGGTTCTGATTGTGGCCTACGAGCTCTACTTGACGCGTCTCGAGACTGCCGCGGTCGGCGGCGAGCGGCCCTTGCCGGCCACGGCTGGCGACCTGGACGGTCTTTTCACACAAATGGCCTCCTTGCTGGAAAGCATTGGCTTTGCGCGGGACGATACCTTCGAGGGAGTGTTCCGCGACCTGCGGCAGCTCTCCTCCCGCGCTGCACCCACCAGTCGCGAAGTGACCATTCTGCGGGGCATCTGCCGTCGGGCTTTGAGAGCTCTCGAACACCGCTAGTCGATCTATCACTGCCTGTCAGGGTGAGATACACTGCTTCGCCCCACCAACCGACGGAATCGACCATGCGCAAAGGAACCGGAACTCGAGACGCAGTGGCTTCCAGCCTCCAGCAATCGCCCATCGTTGGCGTCGTTCGTACAAAGTCGGAGCAGGAGGCCAAACACCAAGCAGAGCTCTTCATGAGCGGTGGCATCGAGCTCATCGAGATCACATTTACCGTGCCTGAAGCGCTCGCCCTCGTGCGCGCGCTGATTGCCGCACGGGAAGAATCTGGCCCGCCATGGATTGGCATGGGAACGGTTTCCGACATCGGTCGGGCCGACGCCGCGGTGGCGGCAGGCGCCGAGTTTCTCGTCTCCCCCAACACCAGCTCCGCGGTCGCTTCGGTGGCACGCCATTCCGATGTGCTGCTGATCCTCGGTGCCCTGACCGCCACCGAGATCATCGCAGCCCGCGATCTCGGCGCCGATATTGTCAAGGTCTATCCACTGCCGCCGGTGGGTGGCGCAGCTTATCTCGAAACCGTACGGCAGCCACTCGACGACATTCCGATGCTCGCAGCCGGTGGCTTCTCAGTGGATGAGATTCCGGAATACAGAGCCGCTGGCGCCGCAGCCTTCGGCATCGGAGCTCCCCTGCTCGGTGACAACGACGAGGCCACTCATCAGAGGATCGCGCAAGCGCTGCGGTTGGCGCGGGAACAGGAGTAGTCATGCAACCGCCGGTGCCGCCACGGCAGATCATCTTCGACCCTACACCAGAGATCTTCGCCACCGACAGCCGCGGTGATTTCAGCTTCCCGCTGAAAGTGAGCGGCGACGCTCACGTGGCCACCGGTCAATACGACGAGGCCCGCCTGTTGGTGTCACTGTGGCACCCTTCCACCACGCGGAGCATCGATCTAGATAGAGCATATGTCGAGGTGCAGGGCTGTTTCGACAAGACCGAGCAGCATTGGGTGCGGTTAGCCGAGATCGAGCCCGTGGTGCCGCCTTACAACTCGGGCGAGACTTTCGACGGCTGGGTTGTTCTGCCCGTTTTCGCCTTTGAGAGCTCTTTCGCCCTCGCCGGCGGCGGCTTTCAGGCCCGCGCCAGACTGCAAATTCGGGCCAATTTCTATCTCGTCGCTTAGGAGCTGACAATTCTCATGAGCCACCAGGAGCTAGTCGCTCGTCTCGCGCATCCCAACGAGAATCGCATGGTTCTCCTGGTTATCGACGGTGTTGGCGACCTCCGCACCGCCCACCAACCCCAAACCGCTCTCGAGGCGGCCGAGTTGCCCAATCTCGATGCCCTCGCCAAGCGCTCGGCGTTGGGCCGTGTGCAACCGGTGGCAACGGGGATCACCCCTGGAAGCGGTCCCGGTCACCTGGCACTGTTTGGCTATGACCCCACGTCGGGCGAAGCCGACATCGGAAGAGGTGTCCTCGAGGCTCTGGGGCTGGGGCTCGAGGTGCGCCCAGGCGAAGTGGCGGCAAGAGGCAATTTTGCTACTGCAGATGCCGATGGCAATCTGACAGACCGCCGCGCCGGCCGAATTCCCACGTCCGAGTGCCGGCGGTTGTGCGGCAAGCTAAGTCAAGGCTTGGCCGACTACGATGCTGTCGAGATACAGATCGACCCAGGCGAGGAGCACCGCTTTGTGATGGTCTTGCGTGGCGATGCACTCTCGGCCGCCATCTCCGACACCGATCCCCAGCTGACTGGAGTACCCCCTTTGGCACCACAGCCTCTGAGGGATGAAGCTGCTCGAACTGCGGGCTACATCGCCGAGATCCTTGCGCTCATGGACGCAGCGATCGAGGATGAGCCCCAAGCCAACCGGGTTCTACTCCGGGGATTCTCGACTCTGCCCGATCCTCCCAAGTTGACCGATCTGTATCAGATCCGAGCGGGGGCTTTTGCCGGCTATCCACTCTACCGAGGAGTTGCTGCGACCTGTGGCATGAAGGTCGTACCCTGCGGCAAGGAGTTTGCCGAGATTGTCGCCACCGTGCGCACCCACTGGGATCGTTTCGATTTCTTCTTCCTCCATGTCAAGCAGACTGACAAGGCCGGCGAGGATGGCAACCTGGCCAAAAAGATCGAGGTTCTCCAGCACCTCGATGCGGCATTGCCGCGCCTCCTGGAGCTCGAGCCCACGGTTCTGGCCATCACCGGTGATCACTCGACACCGGCACCCCTGGCGTCACACAGCTGGCATCCCGTACCGCTCCTGATTCATGCCCCTTTTTGCTTTGCCGATCCCTGCTCCGAATACACGGAGACGGCGGCCGTCGCCGGACACCTCGGGACCATTCCATCCCAGGAGTTGATGGGTTTGATGCTGGCCAATGCCGGACGGCTGGCCAAGTTCGGCGCCTGAGAGCCTGTCTATCAGCGAAAACCGCGGCGTAGTTCCTGACGGAACTTGGAGAAAGTCGAGTCGTCGAACAGACAGACCACGACTCGCTGCAATTTGGTTCCACCTTGCATGTAACGGTGGATCTCCGTCAGCGTGACGCGGGCGCAGCGACTGACCGGGAACCCGAATTCCCCCGTGGAAATGGCTGGTACGGCGATCGAATCGAGGCCATGCCGATCTGCCAGTGCGAGAGAAGACCGCACCGCCGAAGCCAGCTTGCGATCCTCGTCTCCTTCACCCATTCGGGGACCCACGGCATGAATAACGTGCTTGTGGGGCAGCTCGCCGGCGCCGGTAATGACCGCGGTGCCCACCTGCGTGCCGCCAATGCGGTCGCATTCCTTCTGAATCGAAGGCCCCCCCTTCTCGAGGATGGCACCGGCCACGCCCTTGCCCAATTCTAGGTCTGAGTTTGCTGGATTGACGATGGCGTCTACTTTGAGCTCGGTGATGTCGCCTTCGACGAGCTCGAGCTGAGTCTCGTTGAGTTTGATGGTGACGCGATTCGTCTTTCTCTTCTCGGCCATGCTTCGGACCCCCCTCGCCTGAAACAGAACGTCTAATCATATCAAGCCTCGCCGGAGTGCCTCCGCCGCCGGCCAAAGGGTCCTCCAGCGATGAGATAAACTCCGCTGACCATGTTGACTGGATTGAAGGCCGAGCTCGCCGCGGTGGTGGAAGAGCGTATCGCCGAGGTCTTTGGCAAGACCCACAGACCGGTTGTCGAGGTGCCTCCCCGCCGCGAGCTGGGAGATCTGGCCTTCCCGGCGGCGTTGCACCTGGCCAGAGAGCTGCGGCGCAAGCCACGTCAGATCGCCGAGGAGCTGGCTGATGGCCTCGTGCTTCCCTCCTCCGTGCGCCAGGTTCGGGTCGAGGGCGCCGGATATCTCAACTTCTTTCTCGATCGGGGAGCTCTCGCCAGGCGTCTGCTTTCCGAGCCACTGATTGCATTTACAGCCGCCGAAACCGACAAAGTCATCGTGGAGCACACCAACATAAACCCCAACAAGGCGGCCCACATCGGTCACCTGCGCAATGCCACCCTGGGTGATGTGCTGGTGCGCGTCCTCAAGGCCTTGGGCCGGTCCGTGGAGATCCAGAACTACATCGACGACACCGGGGTCCAGTTAGCCGATGTGGTGGTGGGTTTTGTCGATGTCAAAGGGATGAACCTGGACCAGGTGGCCGAGCTCCCCGAACCCTTCGACTACTATTGCTGGGACCTCTATAGCGAGGTCGGTCGATGGTTCGAGGAGGACCCCGACCGCCAAGATCTGCGCCGGGAGACCCTGCGTCAGCTCGAGCACGGCGAGGGCGAGCGGGCCGAGATGGGCACCCTGGTATCCCGTCGTGTTGTCCGGCGCCATCTGGCAACCATGCGACGCATCGATGTCGGCTACGACCTGCTCACCCATGAAGCGACCATTCTCGGCCTCGATTTCTTCCCCCGGGCCTTCGAGCAGCTCAAGAACAAGGCCGCCATACACCTGGAATCCGAGGGCAAGAACGCCGGCTGCTGGGTGATGCCGCTCGCCGGTAGCGAGGAGTTCGCCGGTCTGGAAGACCCCGACAAGGTCATCGTCCGCTCCGACGGGACCGTCACCTACGTCGGCAAAGACATCGCCTATCAGCTGTGGAAGTTTGGTCTCCTGGGCAAAGACTTTGGCTATCGGCACTGGGAGGACGAGAATCTCTGGGAGACAACCACAGATGGGGTCACCGATCATCCTGCCTTTGGTAGGGCCGGACAGGTCATCAACGTCATCGACGCCCGTCAGAGCTACCTGCAAAAGATCGTCCGCACCGGACTCGAAGCCCTGGGTTACGAGGAGCAAGCCGAGCGTTCCATCCACTTTGCCTACGAGATGGTGACCCTCTCCGCCAGCACTGCACGTGAGCTGGGCTATGTGGAGGAGGCCGACTCCGACGCAGCGCGCAATCTCGAGATGTCGGGGCGCAAGGGAATCGGCGTCAAAGCAGATGACCTGATCGATCAGCTCGAGGCGAAAAGCCGTCAGGAGATCACCGCTCGCAGTCGCGACCTCTCCGAGGACGAGCTCAATGGGTTGGCACACCAGATTGCCACAGGGGCTCTGCGCTTCCTCATGGTCAAGGCCACGACCAGCCGTGTGATCGCCTTCGATCTCGACGAGGCGCTCAACTTCGAGGGTGATTCGGGACCTTACCTGCAGTACTCCTCGGTAAGAGCGCGCAACATCCAGCGCCGTCTGGCAGAAGAGGGCCTGCCTACCGATGTCGATCCGCAGACCGTCGCTGAGCTACCCGCAGAGCTCTGGGCTGACGACCTTTGGGATCTGGTGTTGAGCGTCGCCCTGACTCCCGAGAAGGTGGAGCTGGCAGGCAAAACTCTCGAGCTCTCTGTTCTGGCTCGTCATGGACTCGAGCTCGCCCAGAAGTTCCACGCTGTCTATCACCGCCATCCCATCCTGCACGAGAGCGACGAGCAGCTCAGCGAGGCCCGTCTGGCGACGACCCTGATCTTCCTGCGCGGTCTGGATGCCCTCGCCCGTCTGCTGGGCATCCCGTTGCCGAGTCGAATGTAGTGTCGCGCCCAGACTCAACGAGCCGCTTTTCCGACCGGGTCGACTCCTACATTCAATACCGCCCCTCGTACCCAGAAGCGATATTCGATCTCCTCGCCACCGAGTGTGGCCTGAGAGCCGACTGGGTGGTGGCCGATGTGGGATCGGGAACCGGTATCCTGAGCCGACTCTTTTGCGACCGCGGCAACACGGTTTTTGGCGTCGAGCCCAACCGGCCCATGCGCGAAGCTGCAGAACGACATCTCGGGGATTCTGCCGGCTTCATCAGCATCTCAGGAACGGCTGAGGACACGACATTGCCAGCGGATTCTGTCGATCTGATCGCTGCCGCCCAGGCCTTTCACTGGTTCGACCTCAGAACCACTCGACGGGAGTTCTCACGAATCCTCAGAGCCGCGGGCTGGGTGGTGCTCATCTGGAACGATCGCCACAAGGAATCGACTCCGTTCTTGCGCGATTACGAGAGGCTGTTGCTCACCCACGGCACCGACTATTGCCAGGTGGATCACACTCGGGTTGGGGATGAGGAATTACGGACCTTCTTTGGCCCGGTCGGGTACCGGTCGACCAGTTTCGAGAACGCCCAGGTCTTCGATTTCGATGGTTTGCACGGCCGCCTGCTGAGCTCGTCGTACGCCCCAGCCGAGAACGACCCTGGCTACCCTGCCATGGCACAGGAGCTACAACAGCTTTTCGACACCCGCCAGGTCGACGGTCGGGTGACTTTTGAATACGACACCCGCGTCTTCTTCGGCCGATTGTCGTAGCCGGGCGGGAGGGGGAATCACCAAATGAAGTCCCGGGCGATTCCCCGCTTCTCCCTGCCGGCGAGGATGTGCATCACCCGAATCTTCTTCACCGTCACCGGAGACAGTGCCGCTAGTGGAATGTGCATGATCTGCTTGCCTTGGACTGTTGCATACCGGCGGAGACGCTCGGCAGGGGGCTCCGGCGCCACAAGGACAACGATCTTCTCCAAGCTGTAGTCGATCCCGGCCATCAGCAGCACTTCTGACTTGTGGCGGGCGAAACGGTAATCGCGGTCCTCCCAGACATCGAAAAGCCGGCCACGCGGCTGGGTCAGCATGAAGCCGCCATAGGTGGCGCGCATGATCCCCGGACCCACGACCTGCTCCACGGGGCTCGTGGCGTAGAACGCCATATCCGACTCCTGGTCGTGCTCCCCCAACCAGGTCATCCTGAAGGGGAAGCGGTGGTCCTCCGGATCACGATCAAAGATCACCACCACCGAACCGGCCTCGCCCGGGGCCTTACCCCGCTCCTCCACCCATACCCGGCCTTCATGGAGTCTGCGCAGCGTCTCGCGAATATCAATACCGTCCAACATGCTGGTCGAGAAGGGCTCGCTGTGCTTGCGCTCGGCGGAGAGAATCGAGACGGCCTTGTGCTGTAGAAAGCGACCATAGTCCTCGATGACGACGTCCTCGGGTGGATAGGAGCACAGACCGGTGGAATCGAAAGCGCTCAGCCATTCCTCAGGATCTTCCGGCTGCGGTCGTTGCCGAACCGGCAGCGCGATCGGGCGGCTCTTGACCCGAAAGAAACGTCGGCGAAAGCGTACTTTGCGGGTGCCCAGATCGAGCTCGGACCCGTCGATACTGACGCTGGGGATCTCGGCCGCCTCCTCCTGCCAGGGGTAGGTGCGCGCGGCATCGAAGACCTCCCAGGCCAGGTTGTCGTCCCCCACTCCACGGGCCGCGATGACCCATTCGTAGAGACCAGGTACCAGCTGCCCCTGGATCCGGGCACAACGGCGGGCGAAATCGAGAAACAACCGCCGCTGCCACGGCGAAGTGTCCTCGCCAGTCTGCTCGCTGTAGGAACCGGCACCCACCTTCCAGACCACCCGTGTCAGGGCACCACGATCGGGGAAGACCGGGCCATCGTCGAGCTCGGTACAGCCGTTGCTGCTGGCATAGTCCACTAACCGCTCCCGGCGATGGGTTTCACTTTCGCCCTTGTCACCGTGGATGACTCGGAGGCCAAAGCGAATTACCGATACCCTCCGCGAGAGGGTGGTTTCGAGCTCTGCCTTTGTCGGTCGATCTCCACCACGGATCCGCTCCCACACCGCGTGGGCCAGTGGCGGGTCGGGCAGGATTCCCGTCAGGCTCCGGGGCTCGAGATGCCGCAACTCGACGTGGCTACGCTGAATCCGCGCCAAGGGATGGGCTTGCGGCCGAGACAGCTGATCTGCCAGCCGGTTGGCATGGGCAGCACCGACCAACGCCAGAATGGGACCCTCACCGATCTCGCTCCGGGCCTGCTGAAGATAAAAGGCCATTCCCGACTCGCGGCGATGATCTGAGACGTCGGCGTCGACCTGCTGATAGTGCTCCGCCAGGAGGTGTAGGTACCGGACACCGCCAATCCGCCAGATTGCATAGGGATCGGGCACCGGATCCGGGTGGCGTCCGCCATAGGGGAGATCCGGATCGATGCACCGAATCGGCCGCTGTCGCTCTGCGGCCCAGCGCACCGCCTCGACCAGCGGATCGCCAGGGGCAACGACCCAGACCAGGGCCTCCTCTTCGGGCTCCTCGGACACGATCAGCGAGATCCTGGGCAGTCGGCGGACCGCTTGCAGGGTGGCGTGGTACAAGGTGGTGGGAAGCTCCACCGCGACCAGCGCAGGATCGAGCTCTTCCAGGGCCAAACGCACCAGAGCCGTGATCTCGAGGCGCTCATGAACCACCGGCAGAACACGAATCCCCGGCGTCGACTCTGGTGCCAGCAGGTCGATCCGAGGCTTCTCAGGTGATCTCAAAGTCGGCGAGGTCATCGTCACTGAGAGAGAGGCGCATGGCGTGCTTTACCGCCTCGCTGGCACTTTCTGCCTCTTCCCGTCGCAACACCTTCATGGCGTATCGCACCAGGTTGATACCGTCGCGAACCGTGTATCTCAGGTCGCGGTCATGGGCTACGCGTAGAAAGGAAAGGACATAATCCACCACCTCGTCCTCGGCAAACGGGACCTGGACCTCCAGAATCTGGCGCTCCTCGTCCTCTTCGGGGAAATCCACATAGATCTGAGGCATCAGGCGCGAGTGGATGTACTCCGGTATCTCGTAGGTGGAGGCATCCTCGTTCATCGTGGTGACAAAACGAAAGTCGGGATGAGCCTCGATGCGAATCCCGGCCACGATGCTCTCCACGTAGCGGCGGTGATCCAGCAGTGGGGCCAGCGACGCCCACGACTTCTCGCTCATGCGGTTGCCCTCGTCCAGGATCAAGGCCCCACCTTTCACCATCGCACTCACCAGGGGCGAAGCCATGTACCGCACCCCCCCCTCCGGGGCCAGAACCGGGGAGACGATGAGATCCTCTGGACGGGTATCCATGGTGGCCTGGGAGATATAGATGTCCAGACTCAGCTCCTGGCAGGCTGCACAGGCCAGAGTCGTCTTTCCGACTCCAGGCTTTCCCAGCAGACGTGGATTCAGGGGCAGGTCGCCATCTTCGACCCGTGTCCATGCGGCCAGCAGCTGGATCAGCACCTCCCGCTGCCCGATCCACGGCGGGATCTGGCGCACAGGGGTGCCCAGATGCAGGTTTACGCCGTCGATGACAATGGTGTCGAGCTCGCTCACGGGATCTCCGTCGTTGGCTATTGTGTCACTCGTGGGTCGTCAGGTGTGGGGGTCCTGAGGGCTTAGAGACCTGGCCTGCCCACCTGAGCATCTTCCCGCCAGGGAGGAACTTCCAGGAATCCCTCGAGGGGACGACCCCGGTCACGAGGTAAGTGATTAGAGGCCGGGGTCTGCGCTCGCCTACGCCCCGGACGTGAAGTGCCCTGCCATGGTCTTGCCCTTGGGCTTGCCGAGAGCCCCCTCTGCGGGATCCCTGAAAGCTCCTCTACCTGACGGGCCGAGCGTAGTCGAGTGCCTCCCCGTCGGAGTCCACTTGGCGCGAGACGTTCCCCTGAAGAGCATCGCAAGGACCCCTACTGGCTGCTCTTCAATACAAGACCGGCGGAGCGAGGCCAGACAACGGATGAAGGCCGCAGGGCGCTAGTTGGGAACGGTCACTCCGAAGATCGCGTCGGCGATGCCTTTGTCCTGCCGCGTGAAGGGGACGCCCAACAGCCTGGGGAGGCCAAACTCAATGTCGTAGCGCAAACGGGTCAGGGTATCTGGCTTGTTCACCTCCGAGGCGATGAGGGCATAATGCGCCAGCTTCTGGGCATCTTCGGCACCGAAACAGCCGCCCAGCAGTCGTTCTCCCAACTTCTCCCCCAGGCCCGGTAGAGCTTCAGTGTAGCGACGGGTAAGCTCCGAGACTGCTGCCAGAGGAATCCTGAAGGCCGGAACGACAAACGTTCCTTCTCCCTCGGCTCCCTCCGACTCACCGCCACCAAAAAAGAAGCTCATCAGGCCGCTGAAGCCGCCCCCCTTGGCTTGGCGCTCGTGCATGGTGACCCGGGCCGGCAGGAGCCAGAAGGGTCTGTAATGATCAGCCGACGTGTGAGAAAGAGCGACGAAGGAGACTTCCACGGCTGTCAGGGCCCGGGTCTCGACATCGAAGCGGTAGCCATTTCGGCAGGCAATGCAGAAGTAGACGACATCTTCGCCGTCGGCCCTCATACCAGCCCCACAGGTGGGACAGTCCAACGGTACGAGCTTGAATTCTCTCGCCACGGTCAGGGCCCCCACCGCGGAGGTCGGCCCTGGAGGAGGTCGCCCACCATCTCTTCGACGCTGTCACTCAAGTCCATACCGGCCAGCATCGGCGGGACCTCGCGGTCTCGCCCGACACCTGTCCCTTCAACCACTACTCCTCCATGACGGAAATGCTTCCATCCCCAGAGCAAGACCGCGAACACCGCGGCCGCCACCACCGCCATGCCGCCCAGACTCATCCCTATCACCTGCAGAATGGTGGTCGCCACAAAGAGCGCTGCCGCTTGGGAGATCACCATCATGAAGGCTCGATAGAGATCGTTCCCGGGAGCCTTGCCATAGACGAGACTGCCGTCTTCGCCATCCATCAAAACTTGATACGAGCGGTTCCGGAAGCGGTAGCGAACGATCCACAACGGGTAGTAGATGACGCTGAGCCGCTCTCGCAAGGTCTCCAGGAACTTGAATCGAACCCGCTTGAGCCCACGACTCGGATCGGCTTCGTGGGCGTATTGTCGCAGCGCGGCAGTCTTGACCTCGGCCTCGGAGCCGGTCGGTGGAAAGACCATCCCCTGCCGTTGGAGCTCCAGCCGATCGAAGGGCTTCATCGGATCATCGCGCACATCGACCCGCTGCACCCCCCACTCGGCCACGTCGAGCGCGGGATAAGTGCGATCAAAGCTCTTCTCCACCGACCGCTCGACGTCGACTTCGTAGGTCTCGACCCGCCGGTGCTTGCCAGAGCCAACGGTTCGGCGCCGTTCCTCGGTTCCCAACGCAAAGCCGACACAATCCGCCTGGATGCGAAAAAAGGGCAGAAATGCCAAGAGAGCTTCGCCCTGCACGGCTTCGTTGCGCAGCCGCCGGTCACGCCGCCAACCGCTGGTAAGCCATTCCCAGGCCAATCGTCGGGCATCGGCGGCATCGACCGTGGGTTCCACTGCCCAACGCCGGATACCTATCTCGCTGGCAGCCAGCAAAGGGGTGTCACAAAAAGGGCAGACGACCACACGCAGTCCGGCCTGCATCTCCAAGGTGCCGCCACAGCTGGGGCACGACAGTCCTTGAACGCGGGATTCCCGGACAGGTTCGCTCATACCTTTCGTGCCACCCAGTAGGCCAAGCCCGTGAGGGGCACTGCGGTGAGGACATAGATCACCAACTTGGCCACGAGATTGCTGATCAACAAGCCTTCCACACCGAAGAGAACCAGTCCCAGGGCAGCAACCAGGAAGTAAGGACTCTCCGACTTCTCGGGATAAACAGCCGCCAGTACGCCGCCGGTCGAAGCATCGACTGCTGCCACATAGCTCTGCCCTTCATACTGGTAGCGGCATCTCCAGAAAGGCATCCGTACTAGCGCGGTCTCCGTCACGTCGCCCACATCTCGCTGCTCCAGCCAGCCCTGTGCGGTTGCCAGCGGCACCGTCACGTCGATGACTTCGACCTCCTCGTCCTCGGCTCGGTACGCCTCGAGGCGACCAGCAGGAACCGACAGCTCGGTCAGATAGGGAATGAGTGTGGGTGCTGCCGGCTCGACAAAGACGTGCTCGCCGTCGGCACCGGTGACCCTGAACAGCCAGACAGGGAAGGAGGCCATCTCCACACTTTCGAGCTGCGACTTGCGATCGAGGTCTTTGACGGTGTCGTTGCCCGACATCCATCGACGCAGCGACGCCTTCGCCTCCGGTTCACCGAGCAACGGCGACAGACGATAGTGACTAACGACCTCACTCCGGTCGACAAAGAGGGTCGAGCCGCAATACGTGCAGGCGACAAAAGCCTGACCGGTGGTGAGCTCGTTCTCCCCACCACACTGTGAACAGACTACAGAGCTGGGACTCTGGCTCGAGGGCGGTTCAGCCACGGGATTCTATTCGGCTGCCTTGGTACCGCAGGCAGGACAGAAACGTGCCCCATCGGGAAGCTTCTGGCCACACTGGTGACAGAAAGCTGCTACTGCACCGGCGGTAGTACCCGCTCCCTCTCCGCTCGGCTCACCGGCAGCCTGTCCGGATCCCCCACCCTGCTGCGCCGCTGGGCCCTGGTCCTGCATCGCCTCCTTCATCATCTGCGGCAGCATCATCCCCATCCCCACGCCCATGCCAACCCCCAGACCGGCACCGACTCCTCCACCCGTCTCACCGCCAGTGTGCTGTGCCGCATCGCCCATGGCTTTGGCAGCCTTGAATTTCATGTAGGCGTTCATATCCCCGACCGCCGCCATCCCCGCGCGCTCGTCGATGAGTTTCTGGACTTCTGTGGGGGGGCTGATAGCTCCCATGAACAGATCCACCAATTCGATGCCGTACTTGCCGAAATCGTCTGCCACCCTCGCTTTCAGCGCCATGGCCAGCTCGTCGTAGACCTTCGGCAGATCGAAGATGGACTGCAGGTTCTCACCCAACACGTCGGTCAGACGAGCAACGATGACATCCTTGAAATAGGCCTCGACACCATCAGTGGTGTAAATGTCGTTGGTCCCCACCACGGTGTTGACAAACAGCTGCGAGTTGACGATGCGGACCGCGAACTTGCCAAAAGCGCGCAACCGAATCATGGCGAGCTCGCTGTCGCGGTAGGCTACAGGCTCCTTCGTGCCCCACTTCAAATCGAGAAAGGTCTTCGTGGAGACGAAAACCGTCGCCGCCTGGAAGGGCGACTTGCCCTCGAAGGGCAGCCCGAGCAGCTTGGTCAGCAGGGGAAGATTCTGGGTTGCCAGGGTGTGACGGCCGGGGCCCAATGTGTCAAGGGCCTTGCCGTCGCGAAAGAAGACAGCCTCCTGGCTCTCCTCGACGATGAGCTGACTGCCAAGCTGGATGGCGGCGGTCCCCTGTCGGGGAACCCTTGCCACCATCGTCTGTCCGGTGGAATCGACATATTGAATGACTTTCATGACGAGCTCTCCTTGCCACCGATCGTGGCAGTCAGCCTGCGGTTTCGATCACGCCGCTGATGACGTTGCCGCGCCCGGCCCACTTCTCCCCGAGTGCGGCCAATCGGCTCGATGCCTGATCGAGGGCCGCGGCCGGATCGCCCTCGCCGGGGTTGGGAATCGACGCCAAATCCCCATCCAATCCAGAGATCTCCTCCAGAAAGGAGACATCGAATTCGTAGAGCTTCTCGAGCTCGGTCTCACCGATCTTGACCACGTCGAAAAGACCCGTCGCCCCGTAGTCGCTGAAGCGAATGGCTTGGGCCAGACCATCGAGGCGTCGGTCGAGGCGGTCGAACAGATGCAGCGAACCGATCTGCCCGGCATCGGTGTAGGTTTGTGCCTTCGAGCGTACGTCTCCCTTGAGCTTGGCGAACTCCCCCGCCACATGCTCCCGCTGCATCTTGTCCACCTCGCGCCGCAGCTCGCGATCCTGAAAGCCGCTGAAGCCAGGGATCTTCTCACCTAGCTTCTCGAGCCAGTTACGACGCTGCTTGGCCTCTTCGAAACCGTTGGTCATGGACTTCTTCTCCCTTGGTGTTAGTGAGCCGCGCGAATGCTACCAGAGCGCTCGCTCGACGGATGTGGCGGATTGAACCATCAACTCGGTATAGCACTACGCTGTGGCGCGCAGACTATTCGTTAACCCTCGCTCGCTGCAGGAGCATGATAGAGACCAGGCAGATCAATCCTGCACCGGTGTTGAAGGCGACATCGCGTGGATCGTACACGCGATTTGGCAGGACCGCCTGGATCCCCTCATCAACCCATCCAGCGACAAAGGTAAGAGCGAGCGCACCTGCGAAAGGCGACACGAGAGTCGCAGCTCCCTGCCTACGCCGCTCACGCAAGGCCCCGTAAACCAGGCCGGCAAACAAGCCGTACTCGAGGAAATGCAACCGTTCCTCCGGCAGCATTGGAATGCCCAACAGCACGACGAGATAGCCCCCAATCACGAGCCCGAGCGTCACCAACACGCGCACCCTAGGTCCATCCAGCAGGACGCGCCAGAGAATGAGTGCGGCGGTGAGGATGAAGATCAGGAAGACAACAAGACGCAGGAGGTTGCGGTCGCGAAGATACTCAGCTACGGGCCGAGCGATATAGAGCGAAGCGTAGATCAAAAAGAGGCAGAGGCCGGCCGCGGACCAGAGACGCATTTCGCGGCTGGAGGAATTCGCCATCTGAAGTACAGCCGGCCTCTGCCAACACGGATCAGTCCATTTGCTTACGGAGCACGGTGGGAATGTCGAAGTCATCGACATTTGACCAGTTAGGACCGTATCCGTTGGGATCGTCGTTCTGTGCCTGCGCGATCACTTTGCGATAGAAGGGGATGTCCTCTCTATCTTCTTCTCCTGCTGGTGGTGCTTCCTCAATCTTGTCGTAGATCGGAGCAGACTCACCTTCGAGCGCCTGTTGGGCGGTGCGGGCGGGGAATGGATCCCGCATCGGGTCCATCAGGAAGCCGGTGGCGATAACGGTGACCTTCATCTCCTCTTCGAGGTCCTCGCGGACCACCAGACCAGAAATGATGTTGGCGCTCGGATCCACCGCTTCGCCAATGACCCGGGCCGCCTCGTCCACCTCGTGCAAGCTGAGATCAGGACCGCCGGAGATGTTGAGCAGGACGCCTTTGGCGCCCTCGATCGAGGTCTCCTCCAAAAGCGGCGAGGAGATCGCCCGCTGGGCGGCCTCGAGGGCCCGATTCTCGCCCTTGGCCACACCCGTTCCCATGAGCGCCATACCCATGCCGGTCATGATGGTCTTGACGTCGGCAAAATCGACGTTGACCTCTCCAGGCACGGTGATCAGATCGCTGATTCCCTGGACCGCCTGCCGCAATACATCGTCTGCAATGCCAAAGGCTTCGGTGAGAGGGGTTCCGCGGTCGACGAAATTGAGCAACCGCTCATTGGGAATCGTGATCAACGTGTCCACAGCGGCGCGCAGCTCTTCGATGCCACGGTCGGCAAGCTCCAGACGACGGCGCCCCTCGAACAAGAACGGCTTGGTCACCACCGCAACCGTGAGAGCGCCCAGCTCGGATGCCAGAGAAGCAAAGATCGGCATCGCGCCGGTGCCGGTGCCGCCACCCAGACCTGCAGTTAAGAAGACCATGTCGGCTCCATCCAGGAGCTCGAGGATGCGCTCGGTGTCCTCGAGTGCGGATTTGCGACCGACCTCCGGATCTCCTCCAGCACCCAAACCGCGGGTGAGATTGGAGCCCAACTGCAGCTTGACCGGCGCCTGGCCCTGGCGCAGCGCCTGCAGATCGGTGTTACCGGCAATAAACTCGATGCCGCGCATCTTGCAGGCGATCATCCGATTGACCGCATTGCCACCACCACCGCCGACACCGACTACCTTGATTCTCGCGGGTACAGCTTCTGCCTCTTCGATGGTTATGGGCAGGCCGCTCTCCATCTCCTGATCGTCGAATAAAATCATCTTGCGTCTCTCCTTCCGTGCTCCGTGTTATCACTGTTTCACAGCAAGTCTGAAAACATGCCGCGGATGCTGGTCATCATGCCGCGCATGGTGAATCCGCTTCTTCCGACTCTTCTCGAGCGTTCTTCTGACACACAGGCGTGCTGTAGCAGGCCCGACGCTGCTGCCCAGGTGGGACAGCTGATGACATCGACCAGCCCGCCTAAGCCCTGAGGGAGTCCATAGCGCACCGTACAATTGAAGACCTCTTCCGCCATCTCCAACAGCCCGTCGAGCTGCGCCCCACCCCCAGTCAGGATCACCCCGCCACGCAGAGTCTCGTCCGCGCCGTTCTTGATCAGATCCTCACGGACCAGCGTCAGCATCTCTTCGGCCCGGGGCTGGAGAATGGTGCTCAACTCGCGCTTGGGCACCACTCGTGGCGGACCCCCTGCCACCGTGGGTACCGAGATCCCGTCCTCCTCGCTGACCAGACCCTCCATGCAGCATCCATGATGGGTCTTGATCTTCTCGGCCTCACCAAAGGGGGTTCTCAAAACCATGGCCAGGTCGTTGGTAAAGTGCCCCGCACCAATCGGCAGCACAGCACTGTGATGGACTTCGCCATCTGAGTAATGGGCGTATTCCGTAGTGCCACAGCCCACGTCGATCAGCAGTGCACCGAGCTCGCGCTCGTCATGGGTCAGCACCGCTTCGGCGGTGGCCAACGGCTCGAATACCAACTCGGTGACCTCGATACCAGCACGGTTGACGCAGGTCATGAGCGTCTTACGCCGTGTGACGTTGCCGGTGACGAGATGCACGGCTACTTCGAGACGGCTGCCCAGCATTCCTATCGGTTCCGTGATTCCACCCTGCTCGTCGACGATGAACTCGCGGGGAATGGCATGCAGAATCTCTCGGTCCGATGGCAACGCAGCCGACTGGGCTGCTTCCAACACTCTCTCGATGTCCTGCCGAGTAATCTCTCGGTCCTGGTCCTTCTTGGCAATCGACACCATGCCGCGCGAGTTGATACTGCGCACGTCGGTACCTGCCACGCCAACAGTGGACCGGGAGACCTCGACGCCGGCCATCACCTCGGCCTCTTCGGTGGCTTGTTTCAGGGCCTCTACGGTCGCTTCGACATTGACGATATTTCCCTTCCGAGTTCCCCGGTTGGGTGCCATACCCTTACCGACCACCTCGACGCGTCCCTGCTCATCTTGCTGACCGATGAGAACGCCGATCTTCGAGGATCCGATGTCGATGGCAACCAGATATGGGTCCGCTTTAGGCATCAGCCTCACCCCTCCTGACTTCGCGGTTCGACCGCGGGTTGGAAAACAATCTGACGAGAAAATCTAAGGTCCACTGCTTTCACGCCTGCATACCGATTCTCGATCTGTGGCAGGATCTTTTGTAGCTTGCGAACCTGCTCCTCCACTCGATCTGCGCTCACCAGCACGGGGTAGGGCAGACTGGCCGTGTGCAACCGAAAATCCTCGAGCCCGAGAATCTCGATCTCCGACAAGCCAGCGCCCCACTCCGGCACTGCACGCCCGAGAGCCGCAGCCACTTCCAAAGCCTTGCCCACATTCATGGGTGCACCCGGCGCAATGCTCAGCAGCACAAGATCCACCGGGCCACTCGGGTCGTAGGGCACGATGACGAATCCGCCTGCATCGACGTAGTAGAGGTCATCGTCCAGTCGCAGCAGAGCCGCCGGTTGTCGCTCGTGCACCTCGACGACGACTCGGTCGGGCAGCTCCTTGCGAATCGTCGCCCCTGCGATCCACGGATTTCGACTCAACCGTCCCTCCACGTCGACCAAAGACAGTCTCAGGAGATGGCGCCCCCGGAGAGGTGCCAACGCGGTGGCGACCTCTTCGGTCGTCACTCGGGACGTGCCTCCGATCTGCACCTCGCTGAGCCGAAAGATGGGCGAGCTGGCCACCCACATACCCAATCCCAATGGCCCACCCACAAGGGTCACGGCCAGTAGAAAGGGCTTGAGTAGCTGCACGGCCATGCTCGGTCGACGGTGTGGCGCCAGGAATCGTCGACGGCGGAACGGGCTGGGACGCTCGAGGGTGAGCCGCTGGGTGGTCATCGCCCCCCCTCTCCCACCAGCTGCTCTGATAACCGGTAGATATCGCCTGCCCCCACCGTCAACAACACGTCGCCTTCTCCGACCTGTGATTCGAGCTCGCCCGGTGCGTCGCGCCAATCCGGGCAAAGCTGCACGTGCCGATGTCCACTACGACGGGCCGCCTCGACCACCAGCGTGCTATCCACTCCTGGCAGAGGCGGCTCTCGAGACGGGTAGATATCCGTCACCAGAACGAAATTCGCGCCCAGCAGGGCCCGCCCAAAATCCTCCGCCAGATCGCGTGTTCGGGAGAAGAGGTGGGGTTGAAACACCGCCACGATGCGGGCCTGCGGAAAGGCCTCCCGTGCGGCCTCGAGGGTGGCGGTCACCTCGGTGGGATGATGTGCGTAGTCATCCACGACAGTGGCCCCCCGCCATTTGCCCTTGTTCTCGAATCTCCGATGAACACCCGAGAAACTCTCCAGCGCCCGAGCGATGTCCTCGAAGCCGATCCCCAGGGCCAGACCGACGGCGATGGCGGCGAGCGCATTGCGTACGTTGTGCGCACCGTGCATGGGCAGATCGATCTGGCCCAAGTCACCGCTACCAGTAATCTGAACTGTGAACCGCGATCCCACCGGCGTCGTCTCCAGCTCGGCAGCCCGCAGGTTGGCCTGTGGCGAGAGACCGTAGGTCAGCACTCGCCTCCCGGCCAGCTGGGGCAGCAGCTCCTGGATATTGGCGTCGTCCAGACAGAGGATCGCCTGACCGAAGAAGGGCACTTTGCCGGCGAACTCATGGAAAGCCCGTTTGATGGTCTCCAGATCGCCGTAGGTGTCGAGATGGTCCTTATCGATCGAGGTGACCACGGCGATGATGGGCTGGAGTCGCAAGAAGCTACGGTCGTACTCATCAGCCTCGGCAACCAGATAGTCGCTCTTGCCCAACCGGGCGCCAGTGCCGGTGACTCGCAGCCGCCCGCCGACGATCACCGTCGGGTCGAGTCCAGCCTCGGTCATCACCGCTCCGACAAGCGACGTCGTCGTGGTCTTGCCATGGGTGCCGGCAACGGCAACACCGTATTTCAGGCGCATGAGCTCGCCTAACATTTCCGCCCGTCGCACCACCGTGATGTTGCTCTTGACGGCGACCTCCACCTCCGGGTTGCTCCGCGACACCGCTGACGAGATCACCACCAAATCGACTCCCTGAAGATGCTCCGGTGAGTGTCCTTCGTACTCGATCACGCCGAGGCTCTCCAACCGCTCGGTGACCTCACTCGGACTTATGTCACAGCCACTGACCTCCAGGTCATAGTCCAGTAGAACCTCCGCGATACCACTCATGCCGGCGCCGCCGATGCCAACGAAGTGCACCTTGGAGAGGTTGGCGAAAAGGCGAAACATCAGTTGGCTCCCGTCACCTCTGCCAGTAGATTGGCGACATTCGCTGCAGCCTCGGGTCGCGCCAGACCTTGGAGAGCTCGACCCATGTCCACCAGCCGTTGGCGATTCTGCAGCAGGGCGCCCAAGCGGTCGGCCAATGTTGCGGACGTCGTCTCGGTGGGAGACAAGACCTCGGCTCCACCCGCCTCCACCAGGGTGTTGGCATTGGCCACCTGGTGGGAACCGGCCAGCGTCAACGGCAGCAGCAGAGCTGCCCGACCCACGGCGCAGATTTCGGCCAAGGTCACCGCACCGGCGCGGGAGATCACCAGGTGAGCGGTCGCCATAGTGGCTGCCACCTCGTCGAGAAAGGGCACGATTCGTAGGTCGATGTCTCCCAGCGAGTGCTCCTGGTAGGTCTGTTGCGCTTGCTCCACCAGGTCGGCACCCACTTGATGAGTCACCCGTATCCCGGGGAACTCCGGTGCCAGCCGCGCCAAGGCCGGGGGTAGCAACTGATTGAGCTGCCGGGCCCCTTGGCTTCCACCCAGGACCAACAAATGGACGGAGCCGGTGCTCGCGGCCGGTTCGGCCCGGATAGAGAACTCCGGCCGTACCGGCACGCCGGTCGCGACCGACCGGCAGTGGAGCTGCTGACCGGTTCGTACCGTCGTCACTGCAGCGACAGCAGCCCAGCGGGACAGTAAGCGATTGGCGACACCGGGCATCGCGTTGGGCTCCAGCAAGACGACAGGGCGCCGAGCCAGGCGCGCCCCCAGGACCCCGGGAACCGAGGCGTAGCCTCCGGTGCCGAGCACGGCCGCGACATCGAGGCTGCAGATCAGTTTCTTCGCGCGCAGGGAAGAGAGGCCAGTGCCCGCCACAGCGGCGGCTCGCTGCATGGCCGACTGACCTACGACCGCCCTTGCCGGCAATCCGTAGTAATCGAGACCGCTGCGCTCGACCATCGTCCTCTCCATGCCTTCCTCTCGACCTAACCAACTCACTCGCCATCCTCTGCCTGCGAGCACCTGGGCAACTGCCAGCGCGGGAAAGACATGCCCGCCGCTACCGCCACCTGCCACCAGCACATGCTCAAGATCCATACACCTCGTACCGTTCCATACCGTCTACCCCACCTCATCCGTGCTGGGAGATATTCAACACCACACCACACGCGACCAGACAGACCACCAAGGAGGAGCCACCATACGAGACGAACGGCAGCGGCATGCCCTTGGTTGGCATCAGCGCAACAGCGACACTGATATGAATCAGCGCCTGGAGGGCCAGCACTCCGGTCAGCCCCCAGGCCAGGTAGCGCCCGAACAGGTCCGGCGCGCGCCAGCCGGTTCGCAGACCACGCCACACGAGAACCGAGAACAAACCGAGTACCCCCACTGCACCCAGCAGGCCCAGCTCCTCACCGATAATCGAGTAGACAAAGTCCGAGTGCGGGTGGGGCAGGAAGTAGAGCTTCTGCAGGCTGTCACCCAAGCCCCGACCCCACAGACCTCCCGACCCGATCGCGATCAATGACTGCCGTGCTTGGTAACCGGAGCTCAGCGGCTCGAGGTCGGGATCGAGGAACGCCAGCAAGCGCTGACGACGATAGGGGACCGAGTAAATCAGCAACCAGAGAGCCGGCAGGAGGCCGACAGAGCCAGCGATGAAATACCGCCATTCAACCCCTGCCAGAAACAGCATCAGAACCGTAGCCCCGCAGATCAGAACGGTGGTTCCGAGGTCGGGCTGCAGGAGAACCAGGGCAGCCACCAGTCCCAACAGCAAACCACATGGCAGGACCAGCTCGCGGCTTCCCCGATCGTGCTTGTTATGGATCTGATAGGCCACAAAGGCCACCATCGCCAGCTTGGCCAGCTCCGAGGGTTGAATCGAGACCCCGCCAATAAAGAGCCAGCGACGGGTGTTGTTGAGCTCCGGAGCGAACAAGACCGCGATCAGCAGAATGAGAACACCGCCCACCAGCGCATAAAGCACCCGCGGACGACGCAGGTGACGGTAGTCGACGTGCATGGCTACCCACATCAGGACCAGTCCCACCAACGCCGCCAATCCCTGTTTGACAAGAAAGAGGTTGAAGCGGTGTCCCTGGTCACGCGCGAAGGCGTCGCTGGCCGAGAAAACGGCCGCCAGACCCAGCGCCACCAGGACGATCACGGTGGTGAAGAGAACTTTGTCGAAAGCTAGCTTCTTAGCCATCGAAAGCCCTCACCAGGTGCTGAAAATGATCCCCACGCTCGCCGAAACTGTCGTACTGGTCGAAACTCGCACAGCCTGGTGACAAGAGCACGATCTCGCCGCCAGCGGCCGATCCCCCTGCTGCGTCGATGGCCGCCGCGATCGTGCCGCTCATCTCGCATCGCACCATGTTTCCCAGAGCGGACCAGATCTCGCCTGCCGCTTCACCCACCAGATACAGGCATCGCGCCTTACGGCTCACGATCTCGGCGATATCCATGGGATCCCCGCCCTTGTTTCTGCCCCCGAGAATGAGATGGACCGAGCCGTCGGCGAAGCCCTCCAGCGACTTCTGTGTGGCGGCGAAATTGGTGGCCTTGGAATCGTCGTACCAACTGATCCCCTGGCGCTCTGCGACCTTCTGCAGCCGGTGTGGGAGACCCCGAAAGTGCGCCAGAGCTGCCGGGAAGCTCTCCGGATCGGCTCCCATCGCCCGCGACAAGAGCGCCGCAGCCATGGCGTTTTCCAGATTGTGGAGACCGGCGAGAGGAATCTCGTCACGATGGAACAGCGGTCGGCTGCCTCTCGCCGGATCGATCTCCACGACCCTGTCCCCGTCGAGGTAACAGCCATCCTCCACTGACTGTTGGCGTGAGAAGAGACGGCGGCGTGCCGTCACCTCCACTGCGACCACATCGTCCTGATCCGCATTGAGAACGGCTATGTCCTCGGCCTCCTGGTTCTTGAACAAGGCACGCTTGGCACCAAAGTAGACCTCGACATTCCGGTGGCGGTCGAGATGATCGGCCGCAAGGTTCAACAGGGCCGCGGCTTGCGGTCGAAACGTGTCGATGGTCTCGAGCTGAAAGCTCGATAGCTCGGTGACGAAAATCCTCCCTGCCGGCCCCTCGACCCTGGCACTCAGCGGCACTCCGATATTGCCGCAGACCTCGACGTCGAAACCCGCAGCCTTGAGCAGCTCGCCCGTCAGCGCAGTGGTCGTGCTTTTGCCATTGCTTCCCGTGATGCCGATGACCGGCCCCTCAGCGAACAAGAATCCCAACTCCACCTCTGCCACCACCGGCACATCGCGTCGGCGCGCGGCGTCGAGCAGCGGCCGATCTGCCGGCACTCCGGGGCTCACCACCACACCATCGATTCCCGGTGGCAGCTCAGCCGGCTCTGCCCCCAGGATCAGCTCGACGCCGGCAGCGACAGTCATGTCGCCCAATTCCAGATTCTCTTCCGTACGGCTATCCACGCCCAGAATCTCCACCCCCTGCGAAAGCAGCAGACGGCTGGCCGCCAGGCCCGAGGCGCCAAGGCCATATACCACTGCTCGTTGCCATTCCCGGTCTCCCCACGGCACCTTCATCTCAGCTTCAAGGTCGACAGCCCGACCAGCGCAAACAGGATCGCCAAGATCCAGAAGCGCACGATGATCTTTGGTTCCGCCCAGCCACAGAGCTCGAAATGGTGATGCAGCGGCGCCATGCGCAGAATCCGCCGTCCACCAGAGAGCTTGAAGAACCCGACCTGAAAGATTACCGACAGAGCCTCGAGGACAAACAAGCCGCCCACCAGCAGCAGCACCACCTCCTGCTTGGACAGGACTGCGACCGTACCGATCGCTCCGCCGATGGCCAGCGAGCCCACATCTCCCATAAAGACTTCAGCGGGATGGGAATTGAACCAGAGAAACCCGAGACTAGCGCCGACCAAAGCGCCACAGAACACCGAGACCTCACCCACACCCCGCACGTAGGGCACTTGTAGATACCCTGCGACGACCGAATTGCCCGCCACGTAGGTAAACACGGCATAGGTGGCTGCGGCGACCAGCGTCGCACCAATCGCCAGACCATCCAACCCATCCGTCAGATTGACGGCGTTGGATGAGCCCACCAGGACCACCGTCAAGAATGGGAAATAGAGCACGCCGAGATTGAAGACAGCCCGCTTGAGAAACGGCAAGGCGACCGTCGGTTCAAAGGCGTAATCGGCGGGCAGAGAGAGGACCGCGATCCCGGCACCCACCGCCACGACGATCTGGAGCAGCAACTTGACGCTGGTCGACAGCCCCTGATTCTGCCGCCGCTCGAGCTTGAGAAAGTCGTCGAGAAAACCGACCACTCCGAATGCCGAGGTGACCCCGACCGCGATCCACACGTACGGGTTGCGCAGGTTCGCCCACAGCAATGTCGGTACGATGACGGCGAAGAGAATGAGGAGACCACCCATGGTGGGCGTGCCCGCCTTGACCTGATGTTGGTCGGGGCCCACATCGCGAATGTTCTGGCCGATAGAGAGCCGTCGGAGCCAGCGAATAAAGCCCGGTCCGAGCCACAAGGAGAGGAGCAAAGCGGTGACCACCGCACCGGCTGCCCGGAAAGTGATGTAGCGAAAGACATTGAAGGCCGCGAACTGCTCACTGAGTGGGTAGAGGAAGTGGTAGAGCATCAGGCACGCTCCTCCACTTGCGCCAGCAGGGACCGCACCACCTCTTCCAGACCGACGCCCCGGGAACCCTTGACCAGGACTACGTCCCCCGCATGGAGCTCATCTGGAATCGTCGCCGCGGCCGCAGCTGCGTCCTCGAACCAGTTGGTGGTCGCCCCGGCCGCGGCAGCGCCAGCCACCAGCTCTCGCGCCAGCTCGCCGACACCCACGACCGGTGAAAAGCCCGCCTCCGCAGCTTGACGTCCTGCTTCTCGATGCAGGCTCGCCGAGGTCTCTCCCAGCTCCAACATGGTTCCCAGCACGGCCCAATGACGCGCGCCGGTCAAACCCGCCGCGGAGCTCAGCGCCGCGGCAACCCCTGCGGGATTCGAGTTGTAGGAGTCATCGACGACGATGATGTCCTGAACGCAATGGTGAACCACCCCTCGCATGGGCGGCGCTTCGACCCGTTGGGCAGCTTCCGCCAGCTCTGCCAGGGGCACGCCCAGCGAATGCGCACAGGCGGCAGCGGCAAGGAAATTGGCCACGTTGTAGCGGCCGTGGAGAGGTAGAAGGACCTCCTGCTCCTCGTTGCCAGCAACCAGACGAAAGCGACTGCCAACGGTGCCTACCAACGGTTCGAGATCTGTGATCTGGTAGTTCGCCTCGGCCTCCATGGCAAACCACACCTTGGGACCCCGGTGTCGCTTGATGAACCGCAGAATCTCCGGGTCATCCCGATTGGCTACCACCAGCCCGTCGGGCGTCAAGCCGTCGAGGAGCTCGGCCTTGGCCTCGGCGACGGCTCGCAGGGAGCCAAAGAACTCCAGATGGACGGGTTGCACATTAGTGAATATCGCGACCTCCGGACGACCTAGTCGACTGACCCGACTCAACTCTCCTGGTGTGGACATCCCCATCTCCGCCACCATCCACTCGGTGTCCTCGGGTATCCCGAGAAGGGCTACCGGAAAGCCGAACAGGTTGTTCAGATTGCCGGGATTGCGCGCCACTCTGTAGCGTCGACTCAACAGCTTGGCGAGGATCTCCTTGGTCGTAGTCTTGCCTATGGAACCAGTGACAGCGACCAACTTCTGGGGGGTTCGGTTGCGTACATGACGCGTCAGTCGGTGAAGAGCCTCGAGGCTGTCATCGACCTGAATCAGTCCGCCTGGCGGCAATGTCGGCACCGACTGCTGCACGATCGCCGCACTGGCGCCACGCTCCAGGGCTTGGGAGACGAATCGATGGCCATCGGTCTGCTCACCGGGAAGGGCGAAGAAGAGCTCCCCATCAGAGATGGCACGCGAGTCCAGGGCCGCACCTCGCCACTCGGTATCGGCCCTGCCGGAGATCAAGTGCCCCTCCATGACTTTCGCCGCCTCATCCACTCGACCCTGAGCCAAATTTCTCCTCCAACGCCTGCGTCACTTCCTCGCGATCGGAAAACGGTAACCTCTTCTCGCCGACGATCTGGAACTCCTCGTGGCCCTTGCCAGCAATCAGCAATGCCCATCCCTCGTCGGCCTGGCTCACTGCTCGCCGGATCGCCTCGCGCCGGTCCGGGAGAATGCGGTAGTTGGAATTGCCGCTCTGTTTGACCCCTTCCTCCACCGCAGCAATGATCGCCAACGGATCCTCACGGCGTGGGTTGTCCGAGGTGATGATCGAAAGATCGGCTAGCTCACCACCCACTCGACCCATCAGGGCTCTCTTGCCGGGATCGCGATCGCCGCCACAGCCAAAGACCAGGAGGATCTTGCGACGCGAGAATGAGCGAATCGATTTCAGAGCCGCTTCGAGCGCCGCATCCGTGTGCGCATAATCGATGAGCACCGGAAACGGTTGGCCACAATCCAGCGGCTCCATCCGGCCAGGGAGTGCCTGCTGGCTGGCGATCCCCACGGCTATTGCTTCGTGAGGCAGTTCCAACGCTTCAGCTCCGGCCGCCGCAGCGACAATGTTGTCCAGGTTGTAGGTCCCCAACAGGGGGGATTCGAACCCGATCTCACCACGTGGTGTTTCCAACACACCGCGGATCCCTTGAAAGCTGAAATCCGCCGACCGGTTCTTCAACTGGCCTGCCGAGCCGAACGTGAAGACACGCGGCAGCTCCTCCGCCAGTCTGCGGCCATAGGGGTCGTCCACATTGACCACTGCCAGCCCCTCCGGCTTGAGCTGGTCGAACAGTCGACGCTTGGCCGCAAAGTAGTCCTCGAAATCACGATGAAAGTCGAAATGATCACGGGTCAGATTGGTGAACACGGCGAGATCGAAGCTGGTGCCCTCGACCCTTCCCAGGGCGAGGCCCTGCGATGAGATCTCGACGCTCACCGCCTGGGCGCCCGAGTCGCGCATACGGTTCAGCAGCCGAACCAGGTGGGAGGCCTCGGGCGTGGTACGACCGCTGCCGAGAATCTCACCGCCAAAATGATGACCCAAGGTCCCAATGGAGCCGGTCGGATACCCGGCGGCCTCGAGCATGGATGCCATCAGCCACGAGACGGTCGATTTGCCGTTGGTGCCGGTGATTCCCACCATCAGCATCGCTTGATCGGGATAGTCGTAAATCCTGGCCGCCAATGGACCGATCGCCCAGCGCGGTTCCTTGGTGATCAACCAGACACTTTCAAAGCCTGGCGGTGGCGGACCCGAGGCCAGGACACCGACCGCACCCCGTTCGAGGGCATCAGGCACAAAGGCGCGACCGTCGAACTGTTGCCCAACCAACGCCACGAACAGATAGCCCTCTTTGACGAAACGCGAGTCCTGGGTGATCCCGGTGACGTCGGGATTGCCGTTCGACGACTTCTCGATGGGCAGACCCTGAATCACATCCGAGACTCTCATCGCCCCAACCACAGCTCTAGGCGGCCAGCCGCTACGTCGATAGCAGTTCCCGGAAGCGGAGCCTGCCGATGGACCAGTCCCTGACCATGCAGGTTCGTCCTCAGACCCAGCTCGGCCGATCGCACCACCGCCTGGCGGGCGGTCAGACCCTGAAAGTCCGGCATTTGCCCGGGACCGGAAGCGGAACTAGCGCTTGCCACGGAATAGGAATCAGCCCGAGTCGCGGGCTCGGCCTCTGGGTTGGTCACCTGCTCACCGGGCCAGTGCTCGAGAGGCTCGCGCTCGGGAGGTACCCCCAGGTACACCAGAGTTGGCCCCACCACAGCGGCGAACACCGGTGCCGCTACACCGCCCCCGTGGTAGCCCAACGAGGGCTCCGGCTCGTCGATAGCGACCATGGCCACCAGTACTGGTTGTCGCGCGGGCGCAAAGCCAACAAAGCTGGCCACGAACTTGCGCGCCGCATAGCCACCTGTGGGCGAGGCTTTTTGGGCGGTCCCGGTCTTGCCCGCGACTCTATAGCCGGGAATCGCCGCCTTGCGGCCAGTGCCATCGGTGACCACCCCCTCGAGCAGCCTTTCGAGGCTGCGCGCGGTGGTGGCGCTGATGGCACGACCCGACACCCTGGAGCTGTCGTGCAGGGGCTCGACCTCACCGTTGCGTCCCACGCCCGCGACCACAAAGGGGCGGTACACAGTGCCGCCGTTGGCAACGGCAGCAAAGGCACTGGCCATCTGCAATGTGGTCACGGACAGATTCTGGCCAAACGAGATATAGGCGGTGGCCCGTTTGGGCCACTGTCCGACCGTGCGCAGGATTCCGGGGTTCTCGCCGGGTAGATCGACCCCGGTCGGCTCACCGAACCCGAAGTCGACGATCTGTTCGTAGAGACCGTTCTTGCCCACCATCAGGCCGGTCTTGATGGCCCCCACATTGCTCGATTTGGCAATCACTTCGCGAAAGGTCAGATCGCCAAACGATTTGTGGTCGTGGATCCTCACCCCTTGGACCACGATGCTCCCGTGCTCGCAATCGAAGACATCGCTGGGGTCTACCAGATTGCCCTCGAGCGCTGCCGCTGCCGTGACCATCTTGAACGTCGATCCGGGTTCGTAGGCATCCATGACGTTGCGGTTGCGCCAGGTGTGGCGAGAGTACGCCGAGAAGTGATTGGGGTCGAAGGTGGGCTGGGACGCCATCGCCAGGATCGCACCGCTATTGGGGTCGAGAATCACGGCCGACCCGCCCTTGGCTCGAGTCCGCTCTACCGCCGAGCGCAGCTCGCGCTCGAGCAGGTGCTGGATCCAGACGTCGATGGTGAGGTGGAGATCACGGCCCGGCTCCGCCTCACGAAACGACGAGGCCGGCAGCAGCACGGTGCCACGGCGGGCGTCTCGCAACACCTTGCGCTCCACTGACCGGCCGGCGACGACACTGTTGTAGGCCTGCTCGAGACCCTCCAGACCCTTGTTGTCGAGCCCGGCAAAGCCCAGGACCTGAGCTGCCAGCTCACGCATGGGGTAGTAACGCTTACTCTCTTTCAGGAAATACACACCCTCGAGCTCGAGCTGACGTACGGCTGCGGCCTGCGGACGGTCCAACTGCCGGGCGATCCAAACGAACTCGCGATCGCTGTTCAGCGCTTGCTCGAGCTTGCCGGCATTCAGGTCGAGAGTCTTCGCCAGCGCCCGCGCGGTGACGGTAGGGTCCTCGACGCCCGAGGGATCGGCCCAGACCGAGTCGACATCTACCGACAGCGCCAGCTCTCGCCCGCGCACGTCGTAGATCGTTCCGCGCGGCGGCTGGAGCTCGACACGCCGATGATGCTGTCCCTCGGCTCGGCGGCTGTAGACCTCGTGATCCTCGATCTGGAGCTGGTAGAGGCGAGCAACCACAGCCCCGCCCCACAGCGCCAACACAACCACGACCACCGTCAGGCGACTCTTCACGGCAATTCCTCGAAGAAGACCAGACGATCCAGATCGGCTTGCACCAGCCCCAGCCCCTGCGCCGCCTCTGTGCGCACCCGTTCTGGACTGGAGAGGTACGCGGCTTCCACTCTCAACTCACGCTCGCGCCGCTCCTCCAGCTGCAAGACTCGCTCCAAACGGTGGACTTCGTAACCGATGTGAACCAGCTGCAGATTGAGCCAGACGTAGCCCAGCATGCCGAAGGCGACAGGCACAAAAGCCAGTAGAACCGAGGCCAGCTCCCGGCGGCGACGGCGATCCTGCTGCCGTACCAGATAGCTGTTGTGCACCGGTCGCCGTATGACATAGACACTGCGCAAGTCGTCAGATCCTCCTCGCCGCCCGGAGTCGTGCCGATCTCGCGCGCGGATTCAGCGCCACTTCTTCCTCACTGGGCCGTGCGGGGCGCCGCGTGAGAACTTCGATCACCTGGGTCTCGGAACGCGGCCTGCCGGTGATCTGGTCGACCTCTCCTCGCGCCAGATCGCGGAGACGGTTCTTGACGATCCGGTCCTCCAGGCTGTGGTAGGAGATCACCACCAGCCGGCCATCTCGCCGCATCATCCTCACGGCTTGATCGATAAAGGTCTCGAGTCCGACGAGTTCGCGATTGACCTCGATACGAATCGCTTGGAAGGTACGAGTCGCGGGATCGATTCGACTACGCGGACGTCCCCCACCTCGCCCCAACGCTCCCACCACAATGTCACGCAGCTCAGTCGTGGTTTCAATGGGCTTATCGCGGCGCTTGGCAGCCACCGTGCGGGCGATCCGTCGCGCCTTTTTCTCCTCGCCGTACTCTCGCAAGATCCTTTCCAATTCCGCCTCCCCGTATTGGTTGACCACATTCGCGGCGGTCAGATTGCCCGGTCCCATCCGCATGTCCAGAGGTCCCTCACGGCGGAAGCTGAAGCCACGGGCTGCAGTGTCGAGTTGCAGCGAGGACACCCCGAGATCCGCCAGGATGCCGTCGACTGCTTCGACGCGCTCCCCATGCAGCAGCTTCTCCAGCTCGGCAAAATCGCCCGGCACAAGACGCACTCGCTCGCCAAAAGGACGCAGTCGTTCCTTCGCCAGCGATAGGGCCTCGGGATCGCAATCGATGCCGATCAGACGACAATCGGGTCCCGCCTCGAGCAACGCTTCGGCGTGACCGCCCAGGCCCAATGTGCAGTCCACGAACAGGCCGCCCCTCTCAGGTTCCAGGAAACCAACGGTCTCCTTGAGCAGAACGGGTATGTGCCGCACGTTTGCCGATTCAATGAACTGCCGTCGAGCGTTCAGAGCCTGAGCACCTCAGACTCAAATGCCCTTCTCGCTCAGGTATTCGAAATCCTCGTCAGTGAATGGCTCGTCGGTGAAGCGCGCCTTGAGACGCTTGCGGTTCCAGACCTCCAGATGATCCAGGCGGGCATTGACGACCACTTCACCGGCCATATCGGCGCTGTCTCGCAGGAGGGGCGGGATAACGACCCTCCCCTGCCGATCGAGCTGCCCCTGTTGTCCGTAATAGCTGACTCTTTCGAGGAAGCGCTGTTTGGTGCGATTGGTGGACGGCAGGGCCGCCAATCGGTCCTCGATCTCCTCCCACACCGAGAGCGGATAGAGGAGGACCGAATCGCCGAGGACCGAGGTGATGAACACGTCCCGTCCATACCGCTCTTCCAACTGGCGGCGGAACGTTGTGGGCACCTTGAGCCGGCCTTTTTCGTCGATTCTTGTCGGCGCACTTCCACGAAACATCGTTCCCGTCCATCTCACGAGTAATTCGCTGCGCAGTGTAGCACCGGGCTCCACTTTTGTCCATTTTTGTCCACCACCGAGCAAGGGGTGGAAACGCTGCAGTTTCGGGCCTTGTCAGGGGGTCAGATGGAGATCAGGGTCGTCAGTCGCGTGGGGGGTCTTCCGGGGTGGTGTCGGCGTCAGCTGCGCCTTCCTCGACGGCGGTCTCCAGGTCCTCTTCCGCAGGCTCGGTAATCAGGGGGGCGGTCAGCGCCTGGGTCAAATCGTCGACGTCCGACGCGCTGCTCAGCGAGGCTCGGAACCCTGCCGCCTCTGGGGGTGGGTTGGCGACGATGTACGCTTGAACTTCCAGCTCTTCCATGTACTTCTGCATTTCGTTCTGCATCAAACGAGCGCCCTCGCGCCCGCGGATCTCTTGTTCCGATTCGGCAAAAGTCCGCAGACGGGCCTCCTGGCGCTCCTCCACCAACAAGATATGCCGACCTCCTCGACCTTCTACTGGCTGGCTGAACTCGCCGGCGCCGAGGCTCCAGACCGCCTCTTCCAGGTTTCGATCCAGGTCGCCGATCTCGACCCAACCGAGATCCACGACTTTTGAAGAGACGCCCTGCTCAACATAGGGAGCGATGATTTCATCGAGGTCGAGCTCCGATTCCAGTTGCTGCTGGATCTCGTCGGCCAGAGAGCTCATCTCGTTGGCTGTGAGGCCAGCCGACCCCAAAAGCACAAACTCACGTAGATGAAGCCTTTCCGGTTCTTGAAACTCTTCAGGGTGGCTGTGGTAGTAACGCCGAAGATCCTCTTCTTCCATTCTGATTCTGGGCTGAACCTCCTGGCCCATCAGTTTCTGGACCAAAAGGCTGCGACGAATCGTAGCCGCTAGTCCTTCAATAGTCATGTTGGAAGCCTGCAACGCCTGTTCGAACTGCTCCTGGCTCTCGATGCCATAGTTCTTCCTGGTGTTGTCCATCGCCTCTTGGATCTCGCTCTCGGAGACGTCGATACGCAATTGGTCGGCCCGCGAGAGCATCAGCAGCTCCTCGAAGAGCTCGTTCATGGTGGTGACCCCGACCTCTGCCAACGCTCTCTGTTTACGCTCTGCCGACAGGGCTTCAGAGCTTTGAATTGCTTGGATCCTCTCGGCTCGCCGCCGCGCGTAGTCGAGGCTCGTGGCGATCCGCTCGTTGACTCTGAGGACAATCTCGAAGCCTTGCGATAGCGACACTCCGGCACACAAGAGCAAGGCTCCCAGAAGGACTCTAGCGACTCGATTCGATCTCATTCGATCCATACTTGCCGACATAGTCGAAGGGCACATTCCTCTCGAAAACCCGCACATTGTAGCGCTCCCGGGCTTCGGCTACCAGGCGCTGCAATTCTCGCCGACGATACTGCTCTTCGAGCTCTTCTCGGATCTCGTCTGCAACGGCGCTCAGTGGCACCACCTCGGCTGGCATTCGGCGGACCACTTGAAAGACGTGAAAGCCGTAGTCCGCTTCCAGCACCTCGCTGACCTCCCCATCATCCAGAGAAAAGAGCGGCTCAGCAAAGGCGGTGGGCAGAGCCTGCCGCGAGAACTCTCCTTCCTCACCCACGTGAACCACCGGGCTCTCAGCCAACCGGTCCAACATTGCGTTGTAGGTGACGCCGCTGGACCAAAGGTCCCGCACCTCATGTGCGGTGGTGCGATCGGTGATCAAGAGTTGTCTCAGGTGAACCCTTGCCGGTCGATGGTAAGCGGATCGATGGCTCTCGTAGTAACGGAAGACGAGTCTGTCGTCGACTCTATTCTCGTCCGCGGCAAGCAGCGCCTCCACTCGCACCCGTATACTCACGGCCGGGTCCAATCCGAGATCGTCCAGCGCCAGTCTTGCCAGGAGACGCTCATCGAGGCACTGATCGAGGAGCGCGCTGAGAGATTCGCTGCCCAAGACTGCCATCCCAGCCGCCGTGTTGTGCTCCAGAAAGACCTC
>Ga0255055_10000366_pt1 | contig 35308 bp, 28 predicted proteins | sample JV7_2_27_MG_FD_188633 | JGI IMG/M metagenome (GOLD analysis project Ga0255055, IMG submission 188633) | Seawater microbial communities from Jervis Inlet, British Columbia, Canada - JV7_2_27 | ecosystem: Environmental > Aquatic > Marine > Inlet | place: Canada: British Columbia | collected...
GACGATGCTTTGGTACAGCTCGGACACCTCGAACGGCGACGTGAGACGCTCGGGTGCATCCTTGGCCAGGTGATTCACGAGATAGCGGAACAGGCGATCGAGGTCATCCATTCCCGGTTGCCTCAGCGCCACTCGCTGGCCCAGCGGTCATAGTGCACGGGAGTGAGACCCGCTCGCTGGAGCAGCTCCACCCCGCTGGGGTCGCGGTACTTGCGGCGGTAGAAGACGTGAGTGACGCCGGAGTTGATCATGGCCTTCGTGCAGGCGACGCAGGGGCTGTCGGTCAGGAACACGACCTTGTCGCGCATCCCGCCGGGCGCCTTCACCAGGGCGTTGATCTCCGAGTGGATGCATCCGCAACTACCGGGGACTGTCGAGTCGCAGCGGTTGGGCAGCCCCCTGGCGTTTCCGTTGTACCCGATCGCGACCACGTTCTCGAGCCGAGCGTCCGTGATCACGGTGCCGACCTGGAGTCGCGCACAGGTCGAACGCTTCGCCAGCTCCTCGGCCATCCGCATGTACACCTCGTAGATGGGAATGCGGTCGATCGACGGCTCTTCTCCATCGGGCAGGACGTTCAATGGATGCGTGTTCTCGGATACACCGTCCTTGAAGGCGCTCATACGTGGCTACTCAATCCGGACTCCAGTTCGGCAAACGCCTGATCGGGATCGTAGTCGGTGAACTTGCCACGGGAGCGGCGCTCCTCGAGCCACTCGAGGAACCGTGACGGCACCGCTCCCTGGGAGTGCACCTGCTCGCGGGCGCTGCTCATCGCGAGGTGGTCGGCGTATTCGTTCTTGGGATGACCGCCGTGCCCACGCACCCACTCCCACTGCGGCTCGTGTCCCTTGACCGCCTGCACGAGCTTCTGCCACAGCTCGAGGTTCAGGATCTCGCCGCCCTTGCGCCGCCAGCCGCGCGCCTGCCAGCCGGGGATCCACTCGCGCATCCCCTTGACCAGGTACTCAGAATCGGAAACGTACACGACCCGGAAACGGTTGCCCTTCTGCGAGAGCAGAGCAAACGTCGCCACGGCACCGGCGAGCGCCATCCGGTTGTTCGTCGTGTCGGGTGAGGAGATGAACACGTCCCGCCGCACGATCAGCTTGCGTGAGCGCACTTCGATCAACGATCCGGCCCCACCGGGGCTGGCACCATCCTGCCCGTTGCGGAGACAGCTCTCGTCCGCGTGAACGACTGCGAGCTGCAGCGGCTTGCTAGGCATCGGTGTCGGTCACCTCGATGGCGGGCGTTGCCGCGTCGGTTATCTCCCCTATCACTGCGGCCGCCGGAGTGCGGCCAGCCTCGAGGGCGCCGAGCAGCCCGTCGAGTCCCTGCGGCGCCACCGCGATGAGGAGGCCGCCCGAGGTCTGTGCGTCGCACAGCAGTGTGCGCGTGGCGCTATCCACTCCCGACTGCCACTCGGTGTACTCAGCCGCCTCCGCGAGATTTCGCTCGGTGCCGCCGGGCACGGCTCCGGCCGCCGCCCGATCGGCTGCGAACGGGAACAGGGGGACGGCGCGCGAGAAGACCCGGGCCCCCACGCCGCTTGCGGCGATCAGCGTATAGAGGTGGCCCACGAGGCCGAACCCCGTGACGTCGGTAGCGGCGTGCACGGCGTCGCCCACATCGCGCATCGCGGCCATCCCACCGGCGTTCAGCGTGGCCATGGAGCTAATGGCCGGCTCCATTTCCTGCTCGGTGACCGCCCCCCCCTTGAGCGCGGTACTCAGGATACCCGTGCCGATCGGCTTTGTCAGCACGAGGCGGTCTCCGGGCCGAGCGCCGACATTCGTGATCACCCGGTCCGGGTGGACCTCGCCGACCGCGACCATCCCGAACTTGGGCTCCCTGTCGTCGATCGAGTGCCCGCCGAGCACGAACGCACCGGCCTCCTTCACCTTGTCCACGCCGCCGCGCACTGTCTCGCCCAGCAGCTCCAACATTGCCTCGTCGCGGGGCCACGCCACCAGGTTGAGCACGAACAGGGGCGTCGCGCCCATCGCGTAGAGATCGCTCAGGGCGTTGGCGGCGGCGATGGCGCCGAAGCTGTAGGCGTCGTCCACGATGGGCGTGAAGAAGTCCACCGTCGCCACGATCGCGCGGCCCTCCGATGCCTGGAAGACCGCCGCATCGTCGCGGCTCAACGCGGCCACCAGGACGCGCGAGTCCTCGACCGCAGGCAGGTGACGCAGGACCTGCGCCAGCTCAGACGAGCTGAGCTTGCAGGCTCAACCGGCGCCGTGTGACAGCGTCGTGAGCCGGATGCGCGGTCGCTGGTCGCGCGGGGCTTCAGACATTCGTGCTCCTGTTCATGTTGCTATAATACGCGCCATGTGGATCGCATACACCACTGCCTTCGCGCTCGGGATCGCACACGCGCTCGAGGTCGATCATATGGTGGCGGTGAGCGCCTTCATCGGCAACCGCCCCAACTTGCGATCGGCAGTCTCCTTCGGCGTGCTCTGGGGCATGGGGCATTCGCTCGTAGTCCTGATCGTGGGCGGCGCTCTCATCCTGTCGGGCATCTCCGTGCCCCAGTCCGTGACGGGATGGGCCGAGCTCGGGGTTGGCGTGATGCTCGTGCTCCTTGGCGTCTGGGCGGCCTGGGCCTCCCGCCGCCTTCACGTGCACGCGCCGCACGACCACGGGGGGCACGCTCACCTGCACACTCATGCCCCGAAGCAGCATCCCCACAGCCACGGGCGCCGCGATCCGGCACGGCGGCACAGGCACCTTTCGACCGTCGTCGGGGCGATCCACGGGCTCGCCGGGACGGCTCCCGCAGTGGCCCTCGTTCCCGTGACCCTCATGCCCACCAAGTGGGGAGCGCTCGGCTACCTCGCCGCGTTCGGGCTCGGTACGGTGCTCGCCATGGGAACCTACTCGGCTCTCGCAGCCGTGGCGGCCGCCCGCGCCGCTTCCTCGACTACCCTGGCGCGCGCCGTCGCCGTCGGGACGGCCGCCGCCAGCCTGGCGGTCGGGACGTGGTGGATCGTCCGGGCAATGGGCGACCTCACCGGGTAAATCCGAGCGCCGGCTGCCGCAGCCATCAGTTTACAGCAACAGACGCTCGGACGACTGTCGTCCCCGACCGAGCGCCGCTGCACTGTCGCTCGATCACTCCCCGATCCAACCCGGCCCTCTGAGCCCGCGGCCGGGCCTTGCACGGGTCAGTTCGCCCTCGTCGAGGACGATCTTCCCGTTCACCACGACCCACTTCATGCCCTCAGAGTACTGGTGCGGATCTTGGAAGGTGGCGCGGTCCATGATGGTCGCTGCGTCGAACACGACGATGTCGGCGGCCAGGCCGGGGCGCAGGATGCCGCGCTCGAGCAGTCCGGCTCGTTGGGCGGGCTGCGATGTCATCTTGCGGATCGCCTGCTCCAGCGAGAGCACCCCGCGCTCGCGCACGTAGCGCCCCAGGATGCGCGGGAAGCTGCCGTACACTCTCGGGTGGACCTTGTCCTCCGAGAGTATGCCATCGGTGGCCACCGCCCCGAAGTCGGTGCAGAAGCTGACCCACCAGTGTCCGATGGCGGCCCGGACGTCCCACTCGTTCATGCTGAAGTAGATCGCGCCGGTGTGCCCGTTGTCCTTGATGATCAGGTCGAACGCCGCGTCGAGCGGGTCCACTCCCCACTCCACGGCGATCTCGGCGATCGTCTTGCCCTCCACGTACTTGAGGGAGTCGGCCATCACGCCTGCGACCAGCACCCCGCTCGCTCCGCCGGCGCCGCGGAAGAAGCTCTCGACCCCGCCGGGCGGGTTGAGGATGTCCGCACGGATGCGCTGGCGCTGGTCCGAATCCTTGAGCCGCTCGATCATCGCCGAGTCGCCCCCCTCGTGCGCCCACTGGGGAATGCTCGCGTCCAGCGATGTCGCCGAGGCGGGGTAGGGGTATACGTCGGCGGTGATGTCGATCCCGGCGGCGCGCGCGGAGTCGAGCTTGGTCAGGATGCGCGGCATCGTGCCGTGGCTCTCCTGTCCGGCACGCTTGAGGTGCCATATCTCCACCGGAATGTCGGCCGCCTCGGCGATCTCGAGCGCCTCGGTGATCGCCTCGTCTATGCGCACGCCTTCGTCCCGCAGGTGCGTGGCGTAGAACCCGCCGTGCCGGCTCGCTGCCCGGGCCAGCGCGATGAGCTCGTCGGTCGAGGCATAGTAGGCAGGGGCGTACACGAGCGACGTCGAAAGTCCGAGTGCGCCCTGCATCATCGCCGTGTCGACCAGCGCCACCATGCGGTCGAGCTCCTCGGGCGTCGGGTCCCGGTCCTCGTTTCCCAGCACCACCATTCGCACCTGCGTCGCGCCAACGAGCGACGCCACGTTGATGGCCGAGCCGGACGCTTCGAGCCGATCGAAGTAGCCGTCAAAATCGTACCAGTCGACCGTGATTCCCAGGGACGCGTGGTACTCGGCGTCGTCGGCAATGGTGGCGTCGGTCTGCGGCGCCACCGACGAGCCCTCGCCCGTGACCTCGGTCGTGATGCCCTGGTAGATCTTGCTCGCGGCGCGGCCGTCGGCCAGCGCCTTGAGCTCGGACCACCCGAGCATGTCGATGAAGCCCGGGGCCACGATGAGGCCGCTGGCATCTATGGTGCGGCGAGCGCGAACGTCGCCCAGCCGTCCCACGGCAACGACCCGGTCGTCCTGCACGGCCACGTCGCCCCGGTAGCGCGGGTTGCCGGTCCCGTCCACGATCCATCCCCCGCGTATGACGAGGTCGTATCGTTCGGCGCCGCCGTCTGCGCACGCTGCCAGAGTGAGCACGGCGACGAGCGCGATTGCTATCCTCATCACTGCCACCCTTCCTGGAAGTCCTCGGGCATGAAAGCCGTTCCGCGCAGAACGACCCGGTTGATCCGCTTCGTGTTCTGGATGTCCTCCAGCGGGTTCGCGTCCAGCACGACGAAGTCGGCCACGCCTCCGGCCCGAATCACGCCGATCGAGTCGGCCTCCAGGAGATGCGCCACGTTGCGGGTCGCGGCGAGCAGCGCGTCACGCGGCAGGAGACCGGCGCGCACCAGCATGGCCATCTCGTCGTGCAGGCTCGCTCCCGGCGCGAGGAGTTGGTTGGGGCTGTCACTCCCGGCGGCGACGGTGCCGCCTGCTCGGTGGTACATCCGGACGAACCTGTCCTGCGCGGACCGCGAGCGTCGGAAGGCCCGGAAGTCGGCCGCGGCGATTCCGGCGCGCCGCACCAGGCCGGGAACGTCCCAGGCCTCCTGGATCGAGTCGGGCACGCCCGACAGGTCGAGCCGCTCGGTGTAGCGGGGATCCATCAGGTGCGCCCAGGTCTCGTGCAGAATCAGGGTGGGCACGATTCGCACGCCCAGCTCGATCAGTTGGCGCGCGGTGCGGTCGGATGTGGCGGAGTCCAGCTGGGACCAGCTGCGCTCCACCAGGTTCCAGCCGCGGAAGAAGCGGTTGTGGGCGGCATAGTATCGCCCGGGGCTGCTGGAAGCGGCCTCGACCACTCCGGTCATGTGTTCGAGCGTCTTCACGCCGAGACGCGCCGCCGTCACCGCGTCCACCTTCCCCAGGTGTCCCGTCACCGGGAGGTTGAGCTCCCGCGCCTCGTCCATCAGGGGACGCAGCAGGCGGCGGTCGATCTTGGTGTAAATCTTGGCCTGCGTGGCCGCGAGCAGCGTGAGCTGGTCGATAGCTCGCCTGGCTTCGGTGGGGGTGCCGACCGACGTGGCCGTTGGCCGTGTTGGGGAGGGCCCGTCGATCACCGCGCCTGAGACATACATACGCGGCCCCAGTACTCCGCCCAGCAGTGCCTGGTCGCGCAGGTTCATGATCGTCTGCTGGTGGCCGCCCACGTCGCGGACACTCGTCACGCCGTAGGCCACGTACCGGCTCAGCGTCCAGGCGTCGGCGTGGGTGTGGGCGTCGATCAGTCCGGGGATCACCCACTTGCCGTCGAGCCGAATCTCGGTGGCGCCGCGCGGGATCGGCACCTGGTCGGGCGTGCCGATCGCCTCGATGTGTCCGTCCAAGCTCACCAGGATCACGGCGTCCAGCAGCAGCGGCGCCCCGGTTCCGTCGAACACCTCGGCGCCGATATAAGCGGTCGTTCCCTCGCCCGGGTTGCAGGCAGGGGCCGCGACCAGCGCGCACAGGACCAGCCACCTCAGTAGCCGGGAAGCGGGAAGCGGGAAGCGGGAAGCGTGGCCTGCGACAGCGTCACGACGTTTCCCGTTTCCCGTTTCCCGTTTCCCGACGCTAGTCCGTTCCCGTCTGATCATGAATGATTTTCCACTCGCCCTCGATGCGTTGCATCACGAGCGTGAAGGGACCGCTCGCCGTCACGGAGTCGCCGCGGAACAGCACGAAGCGGGCGGTCGTCAGGAGATAGTCGCTCCCCAGTGACCGCGCAGCGACGTCCTCGAACCGCAGGGAGTCGCGCTCCGACCCGAGGTCCCACCAGCGTGCGTAGTTGTCATGAATCCAGTCCCAGCCGTATTCTACCCGGCCCCCGGCCACGAAGGTGGTCGTGGAGTCTCTTGCGTAGTCGTCCACGAACGCCTCGAGATCGCCCCGGTTCCATGCCTCGGAGGAGGCGCTGAGAACCGCCACTGCCGTGGCTGTCGGGTCGGCTGGAGGAGTTTCCTGAACGCTGCAGGCGGCGAGGACGCCTATTGCAACAACCCATCGCTTCATGTTATGTGGCTCCTGGCCGAAGTGAGTCGAACGTAGCCACCACGCAGGGGAATGCAAGGGCGTGGCGGCGTTTCATGAAGAGCACTCGATGCCCTATCTCGACATCGCCGACTACGGTGTGATCGGTGACTTGAGAACGGTCGCGCTCGTCGGCGTGGACGGCTCGATCGACTGGTGCTGCTTTCCGCGGTTCGACGGCCCCAGTCTGTTCGGAGCGATCCTCGACGATGCGCGTGGAGGGCGCTTCCGGGTGGGGGTGAAGGGCGCGCCCCGAGGAAACCAGCACTACATGCCGGGCACCGGTGTGCTGCAGACGGAGTTCACCACGCCCGGTGGGAGCGCCGTGGTGACGGACTTCATGCCTCTTTCGGCTGCCGGCGCCGCACCGCACCGGCCGTTGGAGATCCACCGGCACGTGACCTGCACCGGCGGCGCCGTCGAGGTCGAGGTAGAGCTCCAGCCTGGCTTCGACTACGGGACCTCGCGGCCCCTGGTCTACCGGCGGCGCCACGGGGTGCTCGCGACCGATGGGATCGATGAGGCGGTGGCGCTGGCGACCTCCGCAAACTGCGACTGGAAGATCGAGGGCGGCTCGGCGCTCGCCACTTGCGCGCTCCGCGAGGGCGTGTCGCTTGCCTTTGTGCTGCGCTACGACGACGACGACGTCCGCCCTGTCGAGCACTATCTGACCGAGGACGCCCTTGCCGACACGGTGGCCTTCTGGCGCGGCTGGGTGGCCCGGTTGCGCTACGCCGGTCCCTACCGGGACCACGTCGTGCGCTCGGCGATAACGCTGAAGCTGATGTGCTACGCCCGCACGGGCGCGATCGTCGCCGCGCCCACCACCTCGCTGCCCGAAGTGATCGGGGGGGAGCGCAACTGGGACTACCGTTTTACCTGGCTGCGCGACACCTGCTTCACTTTGCACGCCTTCTACGTGCTGGGGCATCACGAGGAAGCCGATCACTTCATGCAATTCGTCAAGCGGGTGTGTCGCACCAAGGGGCGGCCGCACCTGCAGATCATGTACGGGATCGACGGGCGACGTGACCTGACAGAGATCGAGTTGGGGCACCTGGAGGGTTACCGCGGCTCCAGGCCGGTGCGGATCGGAAACGGCGCGGCCGATCAGCTGCAGCTGGATGTCTACGGCGAGGTGTTGGAGACGGCCTACATTTGGGCGCGGTATTACGAGATGACCGAGGGCACGTGGCACGCGCTGCACGAGCTGGTCGACTGGGTCTCGTACAATTGGCGGCGCAAGGACTCTGGCATCTGGGAGGTACGCCACGAGCTGAGCCACAACGTTCTCAGCAAGGTGATGTGCTGGGTTGCGCTCGACCGCGGGGTCAAGCTCGCCGAGCGGTGCGGCCTGGAAGGCGATGTGGCTCGGTGGCGCAGCGAGGCCGACGCCTGCCGGGCCGAAATCCTCCAGAACGGCTACAACGAGGAGATGGGCACGTTCGTCGCCGCGTTCGGGAGCAGGGAGCTCGACGCTTCTGCTCTCGTCATCCCGATGGTCAACTTCCTCCACCGCAGCGATCCGAGAGTGCGGAGCACTGTGCGAGCGATTGCTCGCGACCTCACCACGCCCGACGGCTCGATGGTGTACCGCTACCGCTCAGAGGACGGGCTCGACGGCACCGAGGGGTCGTTCTCGATCTGCACGTTCTGGCTCGCTCAGGCGCTGGCGATGATCGGGGACTACGAGGCGGGGGTGCGCATCTTCGAGCAGATGCTCAGCCGCGCCAATCACGTGGGGCTCTACTCCGAGGAGATCGACCCGGCCACGGGCAAGTTCCTGGGCAACTTCCCGCAGGGGCTGACTCACATCGCCCTGATCAACTGCGCCCACGTGTTGGCGCGGCTGGATCCTAGCGCTTCTTCTTGAGGCGCTTCTTCGCCTTGCGGACCGCCTTCTTCACCCGCTTCTTGGCCTTGCCGACCGTCTTCTTCACCCGCTTCTTTGCCTTGCCAACCGTCTTCTTCACCCGCTTCTTCGCCTTGCCAACGGCCTTCTTGACGCGCCTGGCGACCTTCTTCTTGGCGGGCTTCTTGGCGGGCTTCTTCTTAGCGGGTTTCTTTGCCGCCGCCTTCTTCTTGGCGGGCTTCTTTGCCGTGGGCTTCTTCTTAGCCGGCTTCTTGGGAGCGGCCTTCTTCACCGCAGGCTTGTCGGCCGCGGGCTTGGCGGGCTCCGCGGCAGGCGCGACCGCCTCCGGTCGCGACCAGATGAGCTCACCAGGCTTGGGCTCGGAAGACGGCTGCGCCGGCGGGGTCAGGGGCATGGGATCCCACATTCCCGGTCCGCCGGGACCGCCGCCATAGGGATCAGACATCGTCATTGGCGCTCCCTCCAGTGAATGACTCTGTAGCATTAACGTTTTCCGCGTGCAGGGGATGCGCAAGAGGCGGCCAGGCAGAGCGTGACCTCTCTCCTTGACACCGCTCCACGGCGAGTCTTATCGTTGGCTTCATATCTTCCAATCTGAACAGGACTTAGGGGCACTTGCGGGGTATTGAGCCCATGCTTCGACGACTGAAGGCGCCTGCGATCGTTCTGGCCGGTCTCGCGGTTCTGTTGTCCGCGAGAGCCGATGCCCAGGCCGTCGCGGATCTGGACGTTGCACCCTCCGTCGTCACCCTTGCGGTCGGGCAGCGGGTTGAGGTGTTGGCCACCGCGTACGATCGGGACGGCGACATAGCATCGGTCAGCTTCCGGTGGAGCAGTTCCTCTCCCGGCGTTGTGACCATCCAGGAGGTCGCGGCGCTGCCCGGCGTAGCGAATCTCATCGGCGTCAGCGCCGGTGAGGCGCGAGTTCAGGTCACGGCCGGCACCCAGAGCAAGACGATCACGGTGACCGTGACCGGAGGCGCGCTGGCCGGCCCGCAGGGCGTCGGGACCGCGACCGTGCTGCAGATCGATCCCACGCGGCTCTACCTGTTCCCGGCCGAGGACATCCAGCTCAGGCTCCTCTTCCTCAAGGACGACGGGAGCGCGGCCTCTTCCCAGACGGTCACCTTCCGCTCGTTCCGGCTTGACGTGGCCACCGTGGACGCGAGTGGCCGTGTGGTGGGCATCTCCCCCGGGACCGGCCTGATCGAGGCCGCCACACCGTCCGGGCTGCAGCGACGGGTGCAGGTGCAGGTCGCGGACGCGCAGTGGGCCTTCGGCGATCCGGTGATCTCCCTTTCTCCCGCCGTGTCCGACACCGTTCGCGTGGTCGTGCCCTCGCAGCAGAACCGGCCCGTTGACCCGCGGGTCCTGCAGTGGGCCTCGAGCAACCCAAACATCGTGACCGTCTCGCCGCTCGGGGTCGCGACGGCGATCTCCCAGGGGCGCGCCGAGATCGCGGCCACCGGCTTCGGCCAGGAGCACCGGATTCAGGCCATGGTGCATCGGGAGGTGGACGAGCTCCGGGTCCGCAAGCCGGCCGGCGACACGGTCATGATCCCGCTGGGTGGGATGGTGACCTTCATGGCGACGGCGCTGGCCGCCGATCGGACTCCGGTTCCGGAGGCGCCGATAATCTGGCTGGTGGGCGACACGACGATCGCCACGTATAGCGTCGCCGACACCGCGGTGGTCGGGAAGGGGATCGGCACCACGACCATAGGCGTGCGCGCGCCGGGCGATCTAGAGCAGACCTGGACGGTGAACGTCGTGGCAGCCGGTCTGGTGCTCGCGGCCGACCGGGTGGGCATGGGGATGGCCGACCGGGCCACACTGGCCGCCAACTACGCCGATGAGCTGGGCGTGCCGCTGGCCCCGGCCGCCGCGGTGAGCTGGGCGTCGCTGGATCCGGCGGTGGTCCAGGTGGACGAGAACGGAGTCCTCACGCCCGCCGGGGTGGGCAGGGCCCTCGTTGTGGGCCGGACGCCATGGGGCAACGCCGACACCGCTACCGTCATCGTGCAGGGTGAGATTCTGATGGCATCGAACCGGGGCGGCAACGCCGACATCTACGCGTTCGACCGCTCGACCCCGAGCCAGCTGCACGCAATCACCCGCACCGAGTCGGCGGAGTTCTCGCCTTCCTACTCGCCCGACGGAACGCGGGTCGCGTTCGTGAGCAATCGCGAGGAGAGCTTCGAGATTTACGTGATCGACGCCGACGGCACGAACGAGCGGCGCCTGACCACGACGCCGGCCAACGAGGGCGATCCGGCATGGTCGGCCGACGGCAGCCAGATCGCGTACCACTCGGACGCGGGCGGGACGCTGCAGGTGTGGATCATGAACGCCGACGGCTCGAGCCAGCGGCAGCTCACGACCGGAGAGGTGGTGAACCTGCAGCCGGCGCTCTCACCCGACGGCCAGACGATTGCGTTCACGTCCGCCAGGGATGGGAATTACGATGTCTATCTGATGGGCGTCGACGGCTCGAACCAGCGTAACGTCACGAGCACCGCTGCCCCGATCAACGAGAACGTGCCTGCCTGGCTCGACGACTCGACGCTGGCGTTCGTGCGGGAGGACCGCCGCGGGCGGACCACCACGAGGATCGTGGTGCGCATGACGCTGGACGGAGAGATGGCGGCGCTGACGCAACCGCAGTTCACCATCACCAACTTTGCGGTGTCCAAGAGCGGCGACATGCTCGCCGCGGTGGTGGCGACGCCCGAGTCCGGCGGCCGCCTGGCGCAGCGCATCATCCTGCTTCCCGTCGGGGAGGGCGCGCCCGTGGAGGTGCCGCTCGCCGGCGAGGACGAGCAACAGGCTACCCCGGCGTTCCGCCGGTAAGCAGGCGCGGGCGGCCGGGTGGCCGCCCGCTTCACATCAGCCCGGAAAAGCGATGAAAGCACTGGTGATGAGGGGGCATGGCGACCTCTCGCAGCTGGAGATCGCCGACGTTTCACAGCCCGCCGTCACGCGCAGGCACGACGTTTTGGTCCGCCTCCGGGCGGCGTCCCTCAACCACCTCGATCTCTGGACCCTGCGCGGCCTGCCGGGTGTGTCTGTGTCGTTCCCACACATTCTGGGCGCCGACGGCGCGGGGGTCGTCGAGGCCGTGGGAGATGGTGTGGCGCACCTGACTCCGGGGCAGCGCGTGATGCTCAACCCGGGGGTCTCGTGCTACCGCTGCGAGTACTGTCTGTCGGGGGAGCACTCGCTGTGTGAGACGTACGGACTCCTGGGGGAACACCTGCCGGGGACGATCGCCGAGTACATAGTGGTCCCCGACCAGAATGTCGTGGAGATCCCGACACCCCCGGCGCCGCACCCGGAGCTGACGTGGGTCGAGGCCGCCGCGTTCTCTCTCGTGACCCTCACGGCATGGCGCATGCTGGTGAAGCGCGCCCGGCTGCGCCCGGGCGAGACGGTCCTCGTGTGGGGCATCGGCGGCGGCGTGTCGAGCACCGCGCTCCGGATCGCCAAGCTGATGGGCGCCTACGTGGTCGTCACCTCGTCGAGCGAAGAGAAACTCGCCACGGCCCGGGAGCTGGGCGCCGATGCGACCGTGAACCACGCGACCCAGGACGTCGTGAAGGAGTTCCGCGCCGTCACGGGAAGGCAGGGAGCCGACGTGATCGTCGAGAACGTCGGAGAGGCCACGTGGGAGCGCTCACTTCGGCTGCTGGATCGGCGCGGCAGGCTGGTGACCTGCGGTGCGACGACCGGTGCCCAGGTGAGCATCGACGTGCGCCGGTTGTTCTGGTACCAGTGGACGATCATGGGATCCACGATGGGAAGCTGGCGGGACTACCGCGAGATCGTGCGCCTCCTGGGCCAGGGCCACCTCAGGCCGCTGGTCGACTCCACGTACCCCCTCGATGAAGCAGTCGAGGCATTGCGCCACCTGGAGCAGGCCGACCACATGGGGAAGATCGTCGTAGAGATTTAAAGGGGGGAGCACACCACCAAGTGTAGTGTCGCCAAAGTCTTGTTCGCTTTGTTCACCATCGTCAGGATCTGGCGCACGCTGGCGGTCCAGACGAACGGTTTCGGATGTTGTTGGGAGAACGCTGGATGATGGACCGAGCGGCATGGGGTGCGGAAAGTAGAGTGTTCTGAAGCTCCAGTAGGCTGTTTTGAGGCCGCAGTCAGGCATTTGGAAGGTTCAAAACGACGTCTTGAAGCTTCAACACGACGTTGTGAAGGTTGAAATCGACGAATCGAATCTTCAAAGCGCCCTTTCGAAGCTTCAAAACGCCGATTCCAACCTTCAAAACGATCAACTGAAGCTCCACAACGGCCTACTGAAGCCGCAGAACAACGTGCTCGAATCGATGCCTCGCGACCGTAACTGCGGTCGCGGCAGGCGATTGCGCCGAGTGGGCTCAAGGAACGCGTGATCACGGGATCGTGTGGCGCAGCGCATCATCCTGCTTCCCGTCGGGGAGGGCGCGCCCGTGGAGGTGCCGCTCGGCGAGAACGAGCAACAGGCGACCCCGGCGTTCCGCCGGTGACCTTGGCACGCTAGGCGCTGCCGCGGTCAGATCCGATGGACTTGTATTGGCTTGACGCCACTCGGTCGGGCCAGCGAATCGCCGACTGATTGTCCCGAGATTGTCAGCTATGTGAGGTTCGGAGGGTGGGGGCTACCGGTCGTCGTCGCGCTCGAGCAGGACGGTCTCGGCCAAGGGCCCGAACGAGGCGCCGGCGCCGATGACGGGCACCTCGCCGACGTAGCGCCCCAGTTCATCGAACAGAGCGATCCCGCTCGGCGTACGGACCGTCCTCGCCCCGGAGGGCCGGCCGCCCTGGCGCCGGGTCCGGGGGATCAGGCCCGGCCGCTGGCCGGTAATCGCCCAGTGTGAGATCGTTGCCGCGTGTGCCATTCGCCTCTCTTCCTTCCTGCTACACTACGAGAATCCGTTTGATTGGATTCGATTTGAAACGCCGCGGCGCACTCTCCCGCGGCCTCACCCCCACATGAATTAGATGCACCCTTGGCCCAGTTGGTTGCGCCGGCTGCGCCACAATCGTGTAACGACTCGTGGAGACCGGGGGATGCCAACCGCTCGCCCCGTCAGCTCGGTTCCATAAACCGTTCGACGACAATCAGTTAGACCACACGCGCTCCGTTGATTCGGGGCCTGGAACCAGCTATATTCCAAGGACCTCCAACGGGGTCTCCACGGCCCCGTTTCCTATTCAGGTGTTTCAGGAAAGACATGACGGCACCCAATCAACGCGAACGCATCCTCCCCCGTCTGATAGAGGATGAGATGAAGGACTCGTTCATCGACTACTCGATGAGCGTGATCGTCCAGCGCGCCCTGCCCGACGTGAGGGACGGGCTCAAGCCGGTGCACCGGCGCATCCTGTACGCGATGAACGAGCTCGGGCTTCAGCCGGGCCGCCCGTACAAGAAGTGCGCGACGGTGGTGGGAGACGTGCTGGGCAAGTACCACCCGCACGGCGACACGGCGGTCTACGACTCGCTCGTGCGCATGGTGCAGGACTTCTCGCTGCGTTACCCGCTGATCGATGGACAGGGGAACTTCGGATCGATCGACGGTGACAACGCCGCGGCCTATCGGTACACCGAGGCGCGCCTCACGCAGCTCGCCGTTGCGATGCTGGACGACATCGAAAAGGACACGGTCGCGTGGGCACCCAACTTCGACAACCGGCTGGAGGAGCCGACGGTGCTGCCGTCGCGGCTCCCCAACCTGCTCATCAACGGCTCGTCGGGCATCGCGGTTGGCATGGCCACGAACGTCCCGCCTCACAACATCGGCGAGGTCGCCGCTGCTGCCAAGCACCTGATCGACCAGCCGGACTGTGACGTCGCGGCGCTGCGCGCGCACGTGCAGGGACCGGACTTCCCCACCGGCGGCTTCATCTACGGACGGGACGGGGTCAAGGACTGCTACGAGACAGGCCGCGGCCGCATCGTGATGCGCGCGCGCGCGTTCGTTGAGGAAACCCAGTCGGGCCGGGAACGGATCGTGATCACGGAGATCCCGTTCCAGGTCAACAAGTCGCGGCTCATCGAGCAGATCGTGGAGCTGGTGCGGCGCAAGAAGGTCACCGACATCTCGGACCTGCGCGACGAATCGGACCGGGACGGCATGCGCGTCGTGATCGAGCTCAAGCGCGATGCCAACCCGAAGGTCGTCCTCAACCAGCTCTACAAGCACACGCAGATGCAGACCACCTTCGGGGCGATCATGCTCGCCCTGGTGGACGGTCAGCCGCAGATCCTCGACCTCAAGCAGCTGCTGCAGCACTTCATCGACCATCGCCACGAGGTCATCACGCGGCGCACGGAGTACGACCTGGGTCAGGCGGAGGCACGCGAGCACATCCTCGAGGGGCTCGAGATCGCCGTCGACAACATCGACGAGGTCGTGAAGATCATTCGCAAGGCGAAGGACGTGGCCTCCGCCGACGCCGCCTTGCGCAAGCGGTTCGAGCTTTCGGAGAAGCAGAGCGAGGCCATCCTGAACATGCGCCTCGCCCGGCTGACAACTCTCGAGATCGACAAGCTGGAGGCGGAGCTCGGAGAGGTCCGCAAGCTGATCAAGAAGCTGAAGGGAATCCTGGCGTCCAGGACGAAGCGGCTCGACATCCTCAAGGGTGAGCTGGACGACCTGCTGAAAAGGTTCGGAGACGACCGGCGCACGGAGATAGTGGGCGAGGAAGGCGACTTCTCGGTGGAGGACCTGATCGCCGACGAGGACATGGTCGTCACGATCTCGCACTCCGGCTACATCAAGCGCATTCCCGTCACGACCTACCGGCGGCAGCGCCGGGGCGGCCGCGGCCTGAACGGGATGGGGACCAAGGAGGACGACTGGGTGGAGCACCTGTTCATCGCCTCCACCCACGACTATGTGCTGTTCTTCACCGACAGCGGCCAGGTGTACTGGCTCAAGGTGTACGACATTCCGCAGGGCGGACGGGCAGCCCGTGGCAAGCCGGTGGTCAACCTGGTGCAGATCGACTCCCAGCAGCGCATCGCCGCGTTCGTCGCCGTGAGGGAGTTCAGCGACAGCCAGTATCTGATGTTCGCCACTGCCAAAGGGCAGGTGAAGAAGACCGTCCTCTCTGCGTACGGCAACCCCCGCTCCGCCGGGATCAACGCGATCAACGTCGAGAACGGTGACGAGCTCATCGAGGTGATGCTCACGGACGGCACCAACGACATAGTGCTGGCAACCAGCCACGGCATGAGCATCCGCTTCTCCGAGAAGAACGCCCGCGAAATGGGGCGGGCCACCGCCGGCGTGCGCGGCATCCAGTTGGAGAAGGGCGACCGCGTGATCGGCATGGTGGTGGTGCGGCGGGACGCCACGCTGCTGGTAGTGGCGGAGAAGGGCCTCGGCAAGCGCTCCCCGCTCGGCGATTACCGGGTCCAGAGGCGCGGCGGCAAGGGCATCATCACCCTGAAGCGAAGCGCGAGGACGGGCTCCGTGGTGGCCCTCAAGGAGGTGCTGCCGCAGGACGAGCTCATGATGGTGACGCGCCACGGCGTGATCATTCGCGTGCCCGTGGAGGGCATCCGGGTGATCGGCCGCAACACCCAGGGGGTCAAGGTGATGAACCTGGACGGAGGCGACACCGTCGTGGACGTGGCCCGCGTGGTGCGGGAAGACGAGGAAACGGTCCCGGAGGAGCCTTCCGCAGACGTCGTGGCTCAGGGGCGCGATCAGCGGGAGATCGAGCTGTAGCGATCCAACCCGGCGACCGGGTCTCCCTCGCGGATATCCGCGAAGCCGCCCGCGGGTTGCCTGGAGTCGCGGTGCGCACGTCGCTGAAGCACGTGCCAGCTCTCTCGGAGCGCGCGGGCGTTCCCGTCTACCTCAAGCTCGAGAGCGAGCAACCCACGGGGGCATTCAAGCTCCGCGGCGCCTGGAACTTCATGAGGCAACTGCCTCCTGAAGTACGCGACCGGGGGGTGATCACGTACTCCTCGGGCAACCACGGACAAGCGGTGGCGTTCGCCGCACGGCGGGTAGGCGCGCGGGCCGTCGTTGTGATGCCCGAGACGGTGTCCGCGGTGAAGATCGAGGGCGTCGAGCGCTGGGGCGGCGAGGTCATGTTTGCCGGGACCACCTCCGAGGACCGCTACGTGCGTGCGATGGAGCTCGCCGATGAGCAGGGGCTCACTCCGGTTCCGCCCTTCGAGCACCCGCACATAATCGCCGGGCAGGGTACGGTGGGCCTCGAGATCGTCGAAGAGCTGCCGGGTGTGGCGCACGTCACGGTGCCGGTTGGCGGGGGTGGGCTGATTGCAGGGATCACGACCGCGGTGAAAGCCTTGAATCCAATCGTACGAATCACGGCCGTCGAGCCCGAGAACGCGGCGGCGCTGGGAGCGGCACTTGCCGCCGGGAGACCAGTGCGGCTGGCCGAGACGTCCAGTATCGCGGACGGGCTCCTTCCGCTGTCGGTGGGCACGCTGACCTTCGAGCACGTGAAGGGCCACGTGGAGGCGGTGACGGTCGCGGACAGCGCCATCGCCGCGGCCACCGTATGGCTCCACGAGGAGCAGGGCGAGCTGGTCGAGCCCTCCGGTGCCGCCACGACCGCGGCTCTCCGGGCGGGCGCCTTCGAGCCGGCGGGACCGACGGTGCTGGTCGTGAGCGGCGGCAACGTCGACCCCTCACTCATTGCCGGGCTCGCGGACACTTGACCCTCCCCACCATGGCCACGCCCGCAAAGATTCTCGTCGCCGACGACGATCGGACCCTCCTCGAGGCCCTCACGATGATCCTCACGGACAAGGGGTACGACGTCGTGGCCGTCCCCGACGGTCAGGGCCTGCTGCAGCTCATCGAGAAGGAGCAGCCCGATCTCCTGATGCTGGACATCATGATGCCGAAGGTGGACGGGCTGCAGCTGCTGCAGGAAGTACGGTCTGACGAGCGCTACAAGGATCTCCCGGTGCTGATGATCTCCTCCATGGCCCCGGAGGAAGCCACGGTTCGCTCGCTCGGGCTGGGCGCGTCGGACTTCATCGCCAAGCCGTTCCGGGTGCGCGAGCTCACCGCACGCGTCGAGGCTCAGCTGCGCCAGGGCGAGGCCCTGCAAGCAGCACGCGACGAGGCCAGGCGACGCGCCGATGAGGCTGCCATCCGCGCAGAGATGGTGGACATCCTGCACGAGGTGACTGATGCCCTCGCGCCGGAAGAGATCTACCACGTGCTGACGCGCCGCGTGGCCAACGTGCTCAACGTGTCGCGCTGCTCCATGGTGCTCGCCAAGCGCGGCGACACGTTCGGCAAGGTCGTCGTCGCGGCGGAGAGCCCGATGCTGCGGAATCTGGAGGTCCAGCTCGACAAGTATCCCGAGATCAACTTGGCGCTACGGGCCAACCGGCCCGTGCTCGTGGCCGACGTGAAGACCGACCCGCTGTATGCCGATGTTCGCGAGCGCTGGGCGCGGGAGGGAGTCGAGGTGGCCACCCACAGCGTGATCGCCGTGCCCTTCGGCCTGCGGGAGGAGCAGTCGGGAGTGTTCTTCCTGCGGAACATGGACGCGGCGCCCACGCTCACGCCGCAGGACATGGAGTTCGCGGCGAACGTAGTACGTACGGCCGTGAGCGCGATCGAGCGGGCCTACGCGCTGCAGACGGCGCAGTCGGACAAAGAGCGCTATCAGTGGCTGGCGGCCACCGATCCTCTGACCGGCTGCCTCAATCGACGCGCTCTCATGGAGAAGCTGGAGGAGGAGCTGGACCGCATGCGGCGCTACGAGCTCTCGGTCAGCGTCCTGATGATCGACCTCGACCGGTTCAAGGAGGTCAACGATACCAGGGGCCACCTGGCGGGCGACCGCGTGCTGCAGCAACTGGGCGGGATGCTGCGGCGCGAGGTGCGCACGGTGGACGTGGTGGCGCGCTACGGGGGCGAGGAGTTCGTGATAACGCTTCCGGAGACCTCTCTTCCGGGAGCGATGGTCTTCGCGGAGCGGATTCGGGAGCGGATCGCCGCCCACGATTTCGCGGAGGGTGGCAATGTCCTGAATGCTACCGTCTCGATCGGGGTTGCCGCCATCTCCCCGGGGGACGCGGTGGACCCGGACGGCGTCATCGCGCTGGCGGACGAGGCCCTCTATCGCGCGAAGCACGGAGGACGCAATTTAGTGCGCTCATGAGTCGACGCTGCCCCAAGTGCAAGACGGTCTACGCGGGTGAGGCCCGCTTCTGCCCCAAGGACGGCAGTCCGCTGGTGGAGGTCGCGGGCTCGGGTGGTCAGGCCGTGACCTCGGGCGCAGTTGCCAAGACCGAGGTCCGCAAGGCGAAGAAGGCCAAGTCCGGTCCCAGCATGAGCAGGGCCGGCAGCCTCACGGAACAGACCCTGGATCGGCGCTACCGCATCAAGCGGAAGCTGGGCGAGGGCGGGATGGCCTTCGTATACGAGGCCGAAGACGTGAACGGTGGGGATTCGGTAGCCATCAAGGTGCTGAGCCCCAAGCTCAGCAAAGACGACAGTTCGGTGGAGCGGCTGCGGCGCGAGGCCGGACTGGCCATGCGTCTCGAGCATCCCAACGCCTGCAAGATCCTGCGGTTGGGCGAGACGGAGGACGGGCTCATCTACCTCGTGATGCCGTACTTGAGGGGCGAGCTACTGTCGGACCGGGAGGTGAAGGTCGGCCTGATGTCGCCCGAAGAGGGCCTGGAGATCCTGGTCGAGTGCTGCGCCGGGCTGCATCACGCCCACCTGCTCAACATCGTGCACCGCGACCTCAAGCCCGAGAACATCATGATGGTGCCTGGAGAGGACGGACGCCACCACGCCGTCGTCATGGACTTCGGACTGGCCAAGGAGAATCGAGCGGGCCCCGGTCTCGCCAAGCTGACCGCCACCGGCATCATCCTGGGGACGCCGGAGTTCATGAGCCCGGAGCAGATTCGGGGCAAAACGCTGGACGCGCGCAGCGACGTCTACGCCCTGGGGATCGTCGGCTTCGAGATGTACACGGGCAAGCTCCCGTTCCAGGGCCGCACTCCGCAGGAGATGATGATCGCGCGGCTACGCGGCAAGCCCACGCCGCTGCGCACCTTCCTGCCCGATTTTCCCAAGAAGCTCGAGGCCGTGATCATGAGGTCGCTGGAAGGCGACCCGGACCACCGTTACCCGACGACGCTCGCCTTCGGCAAGGCGCTGGTGGAGGCCTCCGATTCCGGGGAGCGGGCCCGCCTCCAGAAGCTGCTGGAGTAGTCTGCCCTCACGGCACCTCGAACATCTCCTGCCGCACCTCCGGATTGATCACGACGTCCGATATGGTCAGCGCCTTGGTGCGCTTCCCCGATACGGTGATCCAGTCGCGCCGCCCGACGTAGGGGTAGAGGAAGTCGCTGCCGGGGTCGGTGCCGGCCCAGCCTGTGGCACCCCACAACAGCCTGTTGATCTCGGTCCTCCCCTCCTCGACGTACGTCACCTCGTACGGGAAGCCCCGGCCCGGCGGGAAGTAGTATGTGAATACGTCCTGGTGCTCTCCGACACCATCTCCGAACGACACACCCACCGCGTGGTACAGCTGCGCGGGCTCGTCCTCACCCTGCCAGGCTCCACCGGGCCGCTCGCGGAGCCCCAGGTATGAGAGGTGGACGCCCGGGTCCCGCAGCTTGAACGGCAGTCCGAACCAGTAGAAAACGTCGCGGGACACGTACAGGGCTTCGCGAACGTCCTTGGCGGTATCGGGGAGGATCTCCCCCTCCAGCGCCGCCCACGACCGGTCTCTGCCGTTGAACCCCTGCTGGATGAGACCAGAGCTCTCCCACCGCTCGATGCGGGCCTCCTCTCCGTGCGGTCCCCTGCGCACCCACACGTAGCGTGGCCGGGTGCGCTTGACGCGACCGGAGAGCGTGTCGTAAAGGGTCGTGGTCACGGTGAACGACGCGGACACGAACCGGAGGTAGGCGTCCATACCGCCGGCGGAGTCGATCCAGAGTCCGACGAGGGAATCGGCGACGGCATCCTGCGTGCGGGCGACGGGGGTCGCCCCGGGGACGCCGACACCGGCGAAGACCAGGAAGCCGGCGGCGGCAGCCGTCCACCGGATTCGCCGCACTACGCAGGTGCGGGAGGGCAGTGAGGACAGTGAGGGCATTTGGCTTGGCTTGCTCGTCTCGGGGTGGTCGGGGATATTATGCGCTACGCATACTGGGGGCAACTCATCCACCCATGAAACGGTTTCCCGCTTTCGATCCGCCCGAGTACGTCGACTGGCAGCCGGACCCGGCACTGGTCGAGGCGTACCCCCGTGCGTGGGAGGGCGATGCCGACCGGCGGGACATCGCTGAGGGACTCGGATCCGAAGCGCGGCTCGCACTGTACGCCGGCATGCTTCGCACCCGTCTGCACGACGTCATGCTCAAGCGGTGGGTGAAGCAGGGGGTCATCTCGAAGGCGTGGCTCGGCACGGGGGAGGAAGCGACCACGGTGGGCGCGGTGCACGCGCTGGACCGCGCCGTCGATGTCGTGGCGCCGATGATCCGAAATGCCGGAGCGTGCTGTGAGATGGGGATGCCTGTCGCTGACATGCTGCGGGGGTATCTCGGCACCTACGACGCGCCGTCCAGGGGACGCGACGGTCACGTAGGAGACTTCAGCCGCCGCGTGCTGCAACCGACTTCCAACATCGGCAACATACCGCCCGTGACGGCCGGTATCGCACTCAGCTTCCGGATGCGCGGGGAGCCGCGCGTGGCGCTGACCTGGGTGGGTGATGGATCGGTGAAGTCCGGTCCGACGCACGAGGCGTTCAACCTCGCCGCGGTCCAGCGGCTCCCGGTCGTCTTCATCATTCAGAACAACCAGGTGGCGCTCGGCACGCTGGTGGAGCAGCACCACCGTCCCGGGGACTTCAGCCAGGTCCACGCGGCGTACGGCTGCGCCGGCTGGAGCTTCGACGGCAACAACGTACTGGACGCCTATGCGGCGACCCGGCTGGCAGCCGACCGCTGTCGCGAGGGTGACGGCCCCGTCATGCTCGCAGCCGAGACGTTCCGGATGGGCGGCCATGCGACGCACGACGAGCAGGAGGCGCGGCAGATCATCCCAGCCGAAGTGTTCGAGTACTGGGGGAGGCGCGATCCGATCGGGATGTACGAGGAGTATCTCGAGGCCACGGGGACGAGCGCCGCGGAGCTGGAGGGAATAGAGGCGGAGGTGACGGCCGAAGTGGACCGGGCGGCGGAAGAGGCGCTGGCTTCCCGGGAAGACAACATGCCCCCGCCGGAATCGGCGGTGGAGGGAGTGTACAGCGAGTAGCCGGCTCTCCCGCCTGCTAGCCCCTTCCGAACGTCACGATCGTGATGAACGCCCGCCAGGCGGTCGGCATCATGAAGTAGAGCACCACCAGCAGCAGGACCGGTGCCACATAGCGGACGAATACCGCCCATGCGGCGCGCGCGCGCGCGTTGTCCATGCCTTGAGCGAGCTCGGCATCCGCAGGGCCGATCAGTCGGTAGCCCACCAGGATCGCCGTGAAGAACCCGCCCACGATGAGCAGAAAGTTGCCCACGAAGGCGTCTGCGGCCCCGAGGAAGTCGATGTTGATCGCCGCGGGGATGCCGCCGATGGCGATGAGGAAGCCGAAGACCAGTGAGGCCTCTTTGCGGCGCCATCCCCAGCCGTCGATCACCGCCGAGACCACTACCTCGAGCAACGAGATGGCCGAGGTCAACGCGGCAAAGAAGAGCATGATGAAGAACGCCGCCACGACGACGTCGCCGAGGCTTCCGAGGCTCTGCAGCCCCGTGGGCAGGGCGATGAACAGCGTGCCCACCGTGTTGTCGGAGATCTCCCGGCCCAGCCCGATGGTGGTCTCGAGGCCAAAATTGAAGATGATCGGGAAGATCACCAGGCCGGCGACGAACGCGACGCCAAAATCGGCCAGCGCCACGGTCGCGGCCTCCTTGGCGAGGTTTTCCTTCGAGCGCAGGTAGGACGCGTACGTCATCAGCGCGCCCATCCCCAGCGACAACGAGAAGAACGCCTGGCCCGCCGCGAGCCGGATGATGTTGGGGTCGAGCAACTCCCTGAGCTGGGGTCGCAGGTAGTAGGCGTAGCCCGCGCCGCCCCCGGGGAGGCTCGCTGCCCACGCCGCCAGTCCCACCAGGATCAGGAACAGCACCGGCATCAAGATGAGCGCGGCCCGCTCGAGTCCCCTCTTCACGCCGAACACCACGATCGCGACGGTGATCACCATGAACAGCAAGTGGGAGGCGATGGCGGGCCAGCCGGACGCCACCGACTGGAAGTAGGCACCCGCATCCGTGGGGAGACCACCGCGCAGAGCATCGAACGCGTAGCGCATCGTCCAGCCGGCGATGACCGAGTAGTAGGCCAGTATGCCGAACCCGCAAGCAACGAACAGCCAACCCAGCGGCGCCCACGCCGGTCCGCCGAGGCGCTTCACGGCCACCACGGGGGACTCCTGCGACATCCGCCCCACGATGAGCTCCGAGGTCATCAATGGGATGCCGATGATCCCGACGAGCACCAGGTACAGCAGTACGAATGCTGCCCCTCCACCCTCGGCAGCGACGTACGAGAAGCGCCACATGTTGCCGAGGCCCACCGCCGATCCGACGGCAGCGAGGATGAAGCCAGCGCGAGTACCCCAGGCGTCGCGACCCGGTGTCGCCGCGGGATCCGTCATTGGGTGGTCTCCTGCAAGGTGAAGAGGTGGAGGGGCGTTACATGGACCGCAACGAGCTGCCGGGCCCTTCGTCCCTGGCTCTGATCGCGTCCCACGCGGCGTCGAAGACCTGCTGCGGCCCGACGTGCTGAATCGTCCACTCCGCGTTCGCGGTGCGATCCATCGCCAGAGTCACGAGCTGTAGCCACACGTCGGTCCATACCTCTACCGTACCGGCACGGACCTCGCCGACCGACTTCCCGGCCGCGATGACTTTCGAGACTTCGTCGCGCAGCTCGACGCGGGCGTCGCGGCTCTTGCTGTCCAGGAGCGAGCCCAGCCGGGTGAGGAAGACGAGCTTGATCAGCGCCGGATCACGACCCGCCAGATCGAGCCACGCGGTCGCCACGTGTTGCAGCCGCTCCTGACAGGCGGTGGCGGCCGGGGCCTCCTGCACCAGCGAGATCAGCAACCGAACCGCAGCGCGATAGATCTCGTTGAGCAGGTGCTCCTTGCTCTCGAAGTGCCGATAGATCGTTCCCTCGGCCACCTTGGCGCTCTGAGCGATTTGCGGCGTGGTGCTCGAGTGGTAACCCCGGGTCGTGAACAGCTCCAGCGCGGCGCGCACCAAACGCTCTCGCGTACCCTTGGGGTCGCGCTTGCGCCGCGGAGCAGAATTCGGCGTGCTCTGAGTGTGAGCCATCACTCGCAACTGTAGCACGTCGATGCCTCGCTGTCTATCTTTCCGCTTCGGGTAGAGTGTTCAAGAGGAGGTCTCCAGGTGACGGTGGGCGGTGGACTGGATTTTCGCGGGCTGTGGCAGGAGGCGATCCCCTACGACGGCTTCGCCACGCAGGTACAGGACCTGCGCGGTCTGTGGGAAGGGATCTACAAGAAGGCGACGATTCCCGATTGGGCGCTCGAGCGGGCGCGGGCCTGTGGTCAGGGTGCTCACTTCCTGGTGATAAGCGAGGATTGGTGCTGGGACGCGGCCAACACGGTGCCCGTCCTGGCCAAGCTGTGCGATCAGGACGGCGGCATGGAGCTGCGCCTGATCCACCGCGATGAGCACCTGGAGGTGATGGACCAATACCTCACCAACGGCTCGCGCTCGATTCCCATCGTCATAGTGCTCGACGCCGAGTTCCGCGAGTTGGGTCACTGGGGCCCCCGCCCCAGCGAGCTCCAGGCGTGGGCCGGGGCCAACAAGGGCAAGATGGAGAAGGGCGAGTTCTACCTCGAGATGCGACGCTGGCACGTGAAGGACGGCGGGCACTCGATGCTGAGGGAGGTGCTGGAGATACTGCAGTAGGTGGGAATCGTCTGCAGACGAACGGACGGGCAGGAGTGCGTGCGGCGCCTCCTGCCCGTCTTCTCGTTCGCCGGTTCGGCTACGACTCCTTCAGCACGCTCCTCAGAATCCCCAATCCCTGCTTCACGTCCGCCTCCGAGAACACCAGCGACGGGCGGAACCGGACCGAGCGCGGACCACACGCCAGGGTGGCAAAGCCGGCCTCCCAGCAGCGCTGGCGCAGGGCGTCGCGCGCGTCTCCATCCGGCATGTCGAAGGCGAGCAGCAGGCCGGCGCCGCGAACGTTCGTGATCACCGGGAACTCCTGCCGCAGCTGCTGCAGGCCCTCGAGGAAGACCCGGCCGATGTGCGCCGCGTTCTCCACGAGCTTCTCGTCCCGCATGATGCGCAGGTACTGCGCGCAGCGGACCATGTCCACGAGGTTGCCGCCCCAGGTGGAGTTGATGCGCGATGAGAGGTGGAAGACGTTGTTCTCCACCTCGTCGATGCGCCGCGTGCTCATGACACCGCACACCTGCGTCTTCTTCCCGAAGGCAACGAGGTCCGGCGTGACTCCCAGCTGCTGAAACGCAAACATGGTGCCGGTCACGCCCATCCCGGTCTGTACCTCGTCGAAGATCAGCAGGGCGTCGTGCTCGTCGGCCAGGCTGCGCAGCCGCTGCAGGAACTCGGGACGGAGATGGCTGTCGCCGCCCTCGCACTGGATGGGCTCGATTAGGATCGCCGCTATGCCGTGCGGGTCCCTGGCGAACGCATCCTCGATTTCGCTCACCGACTGGTCCTCGGCCTTGGACACCGCGGCCTCGTCCACGGGAAAACTCAGCTTGGGGCTCGATACCCTGGGCCAGTCGAACTTGGGGAAGTCGCGGGTCTTGAGCGGCTCGGTGTTGGTCACGGAGAGGGTGTAGCCGCTGCGGCCGTGGAACGCCTCGCGGAAGTGCAGAATCTTGTCGGCTCCGCCCTCGATGTCCTTTGCCCTGTTCCGCTGCGCCTTCCAGTCGAAGGCCGCCTTCATCGCGTTCTCTACGGCGAGCGCGCCTCCCGCGATGAAGAACAGGTAGCGGAACTCATCCGGTACGGCGATCTCCCGGAAGGTCTCGATGAACGCGGCGAACTCCACCGAGTAGATGTCGCTGTTGGCCGGGTTCGCCAGGGCCGCCCTCATCAGGGACCGGCGGAAGCCGTCGTCTTCCATCCCGGGGTGGTTGTGTCCGATCGGCAGCGTGGCGAAGTACGTATAACAGTCTAGGTACTCCTTTCCCTCGAGCGCGTCCACGATCGTGGACCCGTGCGACTTCTCCAGGTCGATCACGATGTGAAAGCCATCCACCAGGATGTTGCTCTCCAGAATCGGGAAGACCCGGTCGGCTGGGACCTTGACCTCGGTCATGTTGCTCTCCTTTGACGACGAATTGCTACCCGTGCGGACGAACGCTGTCTGGAGCGTCACGGCGCGCGGTGCACGGCTGGAGCGTCCGGCTACGGACGCGGATTGCCGGATTGCGTGCCGGCGCTAGAGCACCGATGAGTTTGGCGGCGCGAAGATTCCCGGGCGCGCCTGCCGGGGGAGCCTACTGGGGGAGAGAATGTTGGTTTGCAACGGTTCAACCGCCCGTGTTGAGTCGATTCGATCCTGCATGATGAAATCTAACCGGCGAGCCGGAGTGGGCCAGCCAGCCGCCGGAGATGGTGCCCCTCAGTACGTCCAGGCCGTATAGAATAGGGCGAGGAGGCTCTTGTCGGGCCCCGCGCCCACGGTGAACCCGACTATGGCCGCCCGGAAGAACTGCGCCATCAGGCCCAGGCCACCGCCCACCTTCAGGTCCTCCGTGGTGAGCCTGAAGTCGTCCGTCGGGAACACGCGGCCGGCGTCGAGGAAGCCCAGCAGCGTGAGACGATACAGGGTCGGTTGCGCCAGCAGATCGTAGCGGACGTCGAAGTTGCCGACCAGCTTGCTGGAGTCCAGGAACCGGAACCGCCACAGACCCCGGTGCGACCAGGCGCCGCCGAAGGCGGTGAACGGCCGCTCGCTGCGCTCGAAGCGGTAGTAGTCGCCCAGCCTGGGGCTGCCGCTCATTGCCTGGCCCGCGACGCGTCCCGCGATCACCAGCTTCGGGCCGATCGATACGTAGCCCTTTGCCGACAGCACGAGCCTGGTGTACGACAGGTCTCCGGCGATCGTCGAGTCGGCCCCGCCCAGGATGGCCTCGAGCACCACTCCCTTCCGTGGGGCGACCTCGTCATTCCGTGTGTCGAGCACGAGACCCACTCGCGCCGACATGTCGGCAGTCGGAACGCCGATCGTCGGGTCCAGGCCGGCCTGCCGGTCCAACGAGAGCTGACTCTCGCCCGGCAGCGTGTCGATGTGCCACTCCTCGATGTTGAACCCGACCAGCACGCGGAGCGGCCCGATGATCCGGCGCTGAACCTCTCCATAGGCGAAAGCGCGCCTGTTGTTGGACCGGTAGTAGTCGGGGTTCTGGTCGGTGACGTTTGCCTCGTCGTACGGAGCGTCGTTGCCGATGCCGAAGTAGTTCTCGCGTCCGCGGCGCACCCACTGGAGCTGCGTTACGAATCGCCAGCCGTCCGCCAGCTTGGGCGAACGCCACTCGAGATTGATCTGCTTGCTCCCCGAGGTTCCGAAGAAGAAGTCCAAGGAGACCTTGCTGGCAAACGGAACCGGTGAGTCCCAGTCGTCGTACCCCAGCTGCTTGATCTGGGCGTAGTACAGGCCGAGCGCGAAACCATCGCGGTTGGAGTAGTAGATCTTCGGATACGAAACGTCGGTCCAGCTCGGCCCGAAGGTGGGCAGGTTGGGCAACTGTGCCCGAGCCGCGCCCGCCGAAACGGCGAGGAGAACGAGGACCGCCGCAGTGCGTCTCACTGGCTCCGTTCGAACAGGTAGGCGGCGTCGTGCAGCGCGGCCTCGCGGCCGTCGAACGCTGCGTACTGTCGGGCCGCCCCGCCCGAGGTGCTGTTCCAGAGGGACGCGGCCCCGAACTCCCCCCTCTTGTTCACCGCGTAGAAGCTGAGTCCGAACTTCGGGCGGCCCTGATCGTCCAGCAGGCGCGACTCCGTGGTGGCCACGACGCGGCGCAGAGTCTCGAGGGCAGCGTCCGTCGGGGACATGCCACGCCGCATGAACTCCACGGTGAGGAACGCCCCGCACACCTTGATGTTGGACTCCCCGCGGCCCGTCGAGCCGGCCGCGCCGATGTCGTTGTCCGTGTACTGCCCCGCGCCGATGATGGGAGAGTCGCCCACCCTTCCGGGGATCTTCCAGGCGAGGCCGCTGGTGGTCGTGACGGACGAGACGTCACCGGCCGCGTTCACCACGTTGCAGTTGATCGTCCCGTGGCGCTCGAACTCGAGGTTGTTCTCCTTGGGGATGTTCAGCCAGTCGTCGTCGGGACCGCGGTTCGCCCGCCAGCGGAGCCAGATCTCCCGCGACTTGTCGGTGAGCAGATCCTCTTCCTGGAATCCGTACGACAGTGCGAACTCCTTGGCGCCCTTTCCCACGAGCATGATGTGATCGGTGTAGAGCAGCACGTACTTTGCGACCACGCTGGGGGTCTTGATCCCCTCGAGCGCTCCCACCGCTCCGGCGCGGTGCGAGGGCCCGTGCATGCAGGACGCGTCGAGCTGCACGACCCCGTGCTCATTGGGCAGGCCGCCGTACCCGACGGATGTGTCCTCGGGGTCCAGCTCCCGGATCTTCACGCCCTCGACCGCCGCGTCGAGGGTGTCGACGCCCTGGTCCATGAGCTCCGCGGCCAGCTGCACGGCCCCAATCCCGTTGGCCGAGGCTACCGCGACCTGTCTCGCCTGAGGCCGCGCGCGAACGATCGGAGCGCTTCGGCCGGACACCCTATCGGGCGTGAGAGCCGCGCCCGCGGCGAGAGTGGAAGCCGCTCCGAGGAACTCGCGACGAGTGAGAGAATCAGACACGATCAACCCTTCCTCCCAGGCTGTGGAACATCGAGCGTGGAGTCCCGCGAATAAACGGCTGTCGGGGTGCTCGTGTCAACTTGATTCCCCGATCGGCGAGCCGTACGTTCACCTGCCCGCCCCATGCCTCGGTGCGGCGCCCGCCGACCTGCAGGAGAGGTGAACGCCCAGTGGTCTCAGTCGTGTTGCCGGTCTACAACGAGCGCGAGAACCTGGCCCCGCTGCTCGACGAAGTCGCCACGGCGCTGCGCGAGATTCCCTTCGAGATCGTAGCCGTGGATGACGGCTCGACGGACGGCTCGTTGGAGGAGCTCCACCGGCTCGTGGTGCGGCGTCCAGAGCTGCGCATCGTCGCATTCGAGCGCAACTCCGGGCAGAGCGCGGCGTTCTCTGCGGGGTTCGACCTGGCGCGGGGTGATGTGGTCATCACCATGGATGCGGACGGTCAGAACGACCCCCGCGACGCGCTCACGCTGCTGCGGGCGCTCGAGGCGCAAGCGTCCGTCGCGGCCGTCGTGGGATACCGCGAGCGGCGCGCGGACTCGGCATGGAAGCTGCTGCAGAGTCGCGTTGCCAACCGGGCGCGCAATTGGATCACGGGAGATGCGGTGCGGGACACCGGGTGCTCGCTCAAGGCGATGCGCCGCGACGCCCTGGCGCATGTTCCGCGATTCGACGGCATGCACCGATTCCTGCCCACGTTGATCCGTGCCGGGGGCGGTACGGTGCTCGAGCTTCCCGTTTCGCATCGAGCACGGCGCTACGGTGAGAGCAAGTACGGCATGTGGAACCGGGCGGCCCGGGGACTGCGGGATGCGTTCGGGGTCCGCTGGTACCGCCGCCGCGCGCTCGAGTACGCACTCAGAAATGACGTCGATTGATCGCCACGCGGCCGGCGGGTTGCCGCGATACGAAAGTCCAGCGACATTCGCTTGATGGACAGCTGCCCCGAGCCCAGACACGCAGGTTGACATGACCACACCCGAGTTCGGGCGATTCTACCTGCCCGGGCCCACCGAGGTTCACCCGGACATTCTGGCTGCCATGAACCGGCCGATGATACCGCATCGTGGGCAGGACATGGTGAAGCTGATGCAGGGGTTCGAGACGCCGCTGCAGCGGATATGGCGTACCGAGCGGCGTGTGTTCATCGGAACCTGTTCGGCCACCGGCTTCATGGAGATGGCGGTCCGCTGCGGTGTGAAGCAGCGCGCGCTGTCTCTCGTGGGCGGTGCGTTCGGCGAGCGGTTCGCGGCCATCGTGGCCTCGGCGGGGCGCGACGTCGTCCGGCTCGAAGTCGCGAAGGGCCGCACGGTGGAGCCGGACATGTTGCGCGACGCGCTCAAGCGGACCGACGTGGACGCGGTGACGCTGGTGCATTCGGAGACCTCCACTGGCGCGCTCGCGCCGCTCGGTGAGCTGGCTTCCGTGGTGCACGAGTTCGACAACGTGTTGCTGCTGGTCGATGCTGTGACCTCGGTGGGCGGGATCCCGGTGGAGACCGACGCCTGGAAGCTGGACTTCGCGCTCACCGGCTCTCAGAAGGCAATGGCGCTTCCACCCGGCCTGGCCATGGCAGTCGCATCGGAGCGGATGCTCGAGACTGCCAAGGGCATTCCCGAGCGCGGCGCCTACCTCGACGTGCTGGCGTTCGACAAGGCGGCGGCCAACTATCAGCCCACCAACACTCCGGCTCTCCCTCTGCTCTACGCGCTGGCGGCGCAGCTGGCGCGGATCGATGCGGCGGGCGGACCCGAGGCGCGCTGGCGGCGGCACGAGGAGATGAGGCGCGTCGTGGAGGAGTGGGTGAAGGGCCGCGGTGGGGAACTGGGATTCTCCTTCCTGCCGGCCGATGGACGCCGCTCATGGACCGTCTCCTGTCTCAAGGTTCCGGACGGAGCCAACGGGCGGGACCTGGCCCGCGACATGAAGGAGCGCGGGTGGACCATCGGCTCCGGGTACGGTGACCTCAAGCGTTCCACCATTCGCATCGGACACATGGGCGATCACACACCCGAACGCCTGCGCGAGTTGCTGGTGACTCTCGAGGACGTTGCGCGGTGAGCCGGGTCGTGGTGGTTGCGGATCGGGTGGCGGGCGCAGGCCTGGATCTCCTGAGGGCGGAGCCGGAGCTCGAGGTCGTCTCCCTGGCCGGCGAGGCCGAGCGCCTGCCGGCGGAGCTCAAGCGGGCTGACGCATTGATAGTCCGGTCCGACACGACGGTCACCGAGGAGCTCATCGGACTCGCTCCCCGCCTCGCGGTGATCGCCCGGGCCGGAGTGGGCGTGGACAACATCGATGTCGAAGCGGCGACCCGCCGGGGCATCGCCGTGCTCAACGCGCCCGGCGCCAACACCGTGAGCGCGGCCGAGCACGCGCTGGCCCTTCTCATGGCCCTGGTTCGCCGCATCCCATGGGCCGCGCACAGCATGTCCGCCGGGGAGTGGAACAGGAAGCAGTTCGCCGGGACCGAGCTGCGCGGCAAGACGCTGGGGCTCGTGGGGCTGGGCCGCGTGGGCATCCACGTCGCGACCGTTGCACGGGCGTTCGGGATGAAGGTGATAGCTCACGACCCGTTCCTCCCCGAGGCGCGAGCCAGTGAGCTCCGGATCGAGTTGAAGCCGCTCGCGGAGCTGCTCGCCGCCGCCGACGTCGTGTCGCTGCACGTGCCCCTCACCGACCAGACGCACCGTCTCATGAACCGTGAGCGGCTCGGCATGATGAAGCCGAATGCTGTCCTGGTGAACACCGCGCGCGGCGGCCTCGTCGACGATGACGCGCTGGTGGCGGCGGTAGAGGCAGGCGAGCTCGCGGGGGCCGCCCTCGACGTGTTCGAGCCGGAGCCGCTGCCCGCCGAGTCGCCGCTCAGGCGCACCGAGCGGATTCTGCTCACGCCGCATCTCGCGGCATCCACGTCGGAAGCGCAGGAGCGTGTCGCTTCGGAGATCTGCAGTAACGTGCGCGACGCGCTGCTCAAGGGCACGCTGCGCGGCGCCGTGAACCTCCCCGGTGTGTCGGCCGAGGTCATGGCGCGCCTGGGAGCGACGCTGGAGCTTGCCCGGAGGCTGGGCCGGCTGGCGGCGGGGATCGTGAGTGGCCGCGTGCAGTCGGTGGAGGTTTCCTACGGCGGCTCGGACGATGCGGCGCCGCGGCCCACCATGCTGGCGGCCGTCGAAGGCGTGCTCTCTGCGATGGGCGTGGATGCGGTGAGCCTCGTGAACGCAGCCGGTCGGGCCGAGCAGCGCGGCATGGCGATCGGGCGCCGCGTGGGTCACGCGATCTCCGGGTTCGAAACCACCATCGGCGTCTCGGTCCAGACACCCGAGCGCACCGTGACGGTCGATGGGGCCATGCTGGGCGACCACGCAGGGAGGATCGTCCGGATCGACGGCTTCGTCGTGGACGTCCCGGCCGAGGGGCACGTCGTAGTCATGCGCAACCGCGACGTCCCGGGCGTGATCGGCAGGGTGGGCAGCCTGCTGGGAGAGGCGCAGATCAACATCGCCTCGTATCACCAGTCCAGACCCGACGAGTCCGGCAACGAGACCCTCGCCGCGATCGTGGTGGCCCAGGCGCTGCCCGAAGAGGTAGTTGAGGGTATGGAGAGGTTGGAAGACGTGTTGGAGGTGCGGTCCGCGAGCCTGAACGGCGAATAGCTCGTTATGCGGCAGCCGCACCCGGCGGCGGCGTATCTCCCTCGGGACGCTTGATCCCACCCGCTCCGGCTACCCTGAACGAGCTCACCGCTTCCGTCAGCCGGTCGGCCGCCTCGGCGAGCTGGGCCGCCGAGCTCGCTACCTCCTCGGTCGAGGCGCTTTGCTCCTCTGCCGACGCCGCGATCTGCTCCGCCGCCGCGACGACCGACTCGGTGCCGCCGTGGATGGTTTGCAGTCGCTGCGTGATCTCCTCGACGAGCTTCTTCACGTCTGCTGCCGCGCTCGAGATCTCGCCGGTCCACGCGCTGGTCTCGGCCGCTCCGCCCGCCACTTCCTGGAGTCCGGCGGCGGCGGCCTCCGCGATCTCCCGCACCGAGGTGCTGGCGGCGGCCAGGCGCGTGAGCCGCTCCCCGGTCGTTTGCAGGTTGGCGAGCACGTTGTTCACCGTCTCCGACGTGGTGGCCGCCGCCTGAGCCGCCTGGCTCGCCAGCTTGCGGACCTCGTCCGCCACCACGGCGAAGCCACGGCTCTCCGTGCCGGTGGCCCTCGAGGCCTCGATCGCCGCGTTCAGGGCCAGCATGTTCGTCTGCGCCGCGGTCGAGCGCGCCTGCTTGATGAACGCCTCGATCTCCTCGGACATGCCCGCCAGATTCTGGGCGTCCTCGACGCCGGCTTCGAGGTCGGTGGCGAGGTCGGCCAGTTGCTGGCTCCCCGCGAGCAGGTTTTCTCGGTGCTGCTCGGACGTCTCCAACAGGGACTGGTTGCGCTCGGCGGCCAGGTTGGCCCCGTCGGCGAGCTGCGAGGTGATCCCGCTGATGCGCGTTGCGTCGTCGACCGCCCCGCGGACCATCTCGGCCTGGCTCGTGGCCTGAGCGGAGAGCGTCTGGCAGGTGTTGGCCATCTCCCCCGTGGATGCGGACATCTCCTGCGTGCTCGCCGAGATCTCCTCCGCCATCGACGCCGACTCCTCCGATGCGACGCGGATCTGTCCCACGAGCTTGCGCAGTGCACCCACCATCCTCTCGACGGCCTTGAGCAGGAGATCGACCTCCTCGGATCCGGCTCCCTCGCCGCCGATCGACGCTGAGAGGTCTCCGTCCGCGACCCGGTTGGCGACGGCTCCGGCCATCCGTACCGGCAACGTCACCTTTCGGTTGAGCCAAGAGGTGACGTACAGGACCACAATGAGAACCAGCGCCAGGACCACAGCCGCTCCGGTGTAGAGCGCGCGCTTGAGCGATCGCGCCGCGGCGTACGTGACGCTCGATGGCTCCCGTACCACGACCCACCAGCGCCTCCCGTTCGTGGGGGCAGTGGCCACGAGCTGGCTTCCCTCGGTCTGGGAGTCGAGCGTGAGGACGGCCGTCGCACTCTCGAGTGGAATGCTGCCGGCGTCCAGGATGGGACGGAGCCTGCGCTCGGCGTCCCGCGTGATGATCGCGCGTCCGGAGGAGTCCACGACCGCCAACACCACCGTGGCGTCGGGATCGTCCACGCCCAGGACGCGGGCCAGACGGAAGAAGGCTGCCTGCCCCCGCATGACGCCGATCGGTTGCCGGGTGCGAGACTCGAGCACCTGCGTCGCCAGCGCCATGGTGATCAGGTCCGTCTCGGCGTCGACCCCCGGCGGACCCTGGAACTCGCCCATGTCGAACGCCGCCTGCCACCACTCTTCGTCGGCATGCCCGAAGTGGTCGGTGATGGCGGTGCTCGTGACCGTGAAGCCGTGCAGCTCGGTGACCAGGATGGCGGCGAAGTCCGACGCGTCCCCGAATTCCTCGAGCAGGCGGGCCAGCGCGGTGTCGGGCCGCAGGGCTCGTGACTCGCCGAAGCGGCGCTCCAGCTCCGCCTGCGGGAGCCGGTGTAGCCCGAGTCGGGTCGCCTCGACGCCGGCGCTGCGCACGACCTCCACGACATCGGGGATCTGGGCGAGCAGGCCGAGGTAGGTGCGGCGCTCGCGGAGCCACTGGTCCACGGTCGTCGATGCCTGCGCAACGGCATCGGCCACGCGGGCCTCGCCGGCTGCCCGGAACTGGCGCTCCACGATCTGCCCGGCGACCCAGGCGGCCAGGGAGACGGTGAAGACAGCCAGGGGCACTCCGATGAGGAGCGCGCGCTTGTGGAGATCGGCCGACTTCGCGGACTGTGGAATCATGGGCTGCGAAAAACCTACGACCGGCCCCCAAGGGGAGCAAGCCGTGCTAGATTACCCGTGCCATGAACGCAGAACGAACCGACACGCGGACCTACGACCCCCAGGCGGTCGAGGAGAAGTGGAGGAAGCTCTGGGGGGAGCGCCGCACGAACGCGACGGACGTTCACGGCGCCCCGAAGCCGTACTACAACCTGATGATGTATCCCTACCCCTCCGCGGAGGGACTCCACGTGGGCAACGTGTTCGCCTTCGTGGGAGCCGACGTGCACGGCCGCTTCCGGCGCCTGCAGGGGTGGGACGTGTTCGAGCCGATCGGCTTCGACGCGTTCGGCATTCACTCGGAGAACTACGCGCTCAAGGTCAACACCCATCCGGCCGAGCTGATCCCCGCTAACATCCGGCGCTTCCGCGAGCAGATGAAGCGGGTCGGCCTGATGCTCGATTGGGATCACGCGGTCTCCACGACAGACCCGCGGTACTACAAGTGGACCCAGTGGATCTTCCTCCAGCTGTACGAGGCTGGGCTCGCCGTTAGGAAGAAGGCGCCGGTCAACTGGTGCCCCGAGTGCAAGACGGTGCTCGCCAACGAGCAAGTGATCAACGGGATGTGTGAGCGCCATCCCGAGATTGCGGTCGAGCTTCGGTTCCTGGAGCAGTGGTTCTTCAAGATCACCGACTATGCCGAGCGGCTGCTCGAGAATCACGAGTGGCTCGACTGGTCGGAGTCCACTCGGACGATGCAGGTAAACTGGATCGGCCGGTCGGAGGGCGCCGACCTCGTGTTCGAGACGCCCACCGGAACGCCGATCACGGTGTTCACCACCCGCCCCGACACTGTCTTCGGCGCGACCTACATGGTGCTGGCGCCGGAGCACCCGCTGGTGGATGAGCTCACGACGAGCGAGCAGCGTCAGGCGGTGAACGAATACCGCCGCCAGGCGGGCGCCATGGATCTCATCTCCAGGCGCGTGGGCGACAAGGAGAAGACGGGCGTCTTCACTGGCTCCTACACGCGCAACCCG